>Ga0114904_1000071_pt1 | contig 57812 bp, 71 predicted proteins | sample MalvirDeepMed_s6_FD_83498 | JGI IMG/M metagenome (GOLD analysis project Ga0114904, IMG submission 83498) | Marine viral communities from the Global Malaspina Expedition - Malaspina viral metaG DeepMed_s6 | ecosystem: Environmental > Aquatic > Marine > Oceanic | place: Mediterranean Sea... | reverse complement strand
GTATAGGAGCAGGACCTTGGCTAACTCACCGCAAGCACGCAAGCGTGCGCGTCAGGCGGAAAACCGCCGTCAGCACAACGCAGCGATGCGCTCCATGGTGCGCACATACCTGAAAAAGGTGAACGCGGCTATTGCGTCCGGCGACCAAGGCAGCGCTCAGGAAGCTTATAACCAGGCGGTGTCTGTGCTGGACAAAGCCACCCGCAAGGGCAAGTTTCACCCGAACAAGGCAGCTCGCCACAAGAGCCGCCTGAACGCCAAGATCAAGGCCATGGCTGCCTGAGTCTGATGCGTTCGCGTTAAAAAAACCGGCCATTGGCCGGTTTTTTTATGTCTGAGAATCAGTGACGAGTTGCGAGAAGCGAGTTTCGAAGGGCCAAACCGGTTTTGCCTTTCGCTTCTCGAAACTCGAGACTCGCTTCCCACATCAGCCGACGTCGAACACCACCATATTATCCCGGTGGATCAGCTCTTCCTCGTTCATGTAGCCCAGCACATCGGCAATCTCGGCACTTTTTTTGCCACAGATCCGGCGCGCGTCGGCGGCGTCATAGTTGGCCAGCCCACAGCCAATGCGCTCGCCCTGCTCACTTTCACAGGCCACCATTTCCCCACGGGAGAACTGGCCGAACACATCCACCACTCCCACCGGCAGCAGGCTGGAGCCGCCATCACGAATACGGCGCACCGCTCCGGCATCCAGCACCACCCGTCCGCGCATCTGCAAATGCCCGGCAAGCCACTGCTTGCGGGCATTCATGGGCGAGGTATCCGGCAGCAGCGTGGTCCCCGGTCCCTGCCCCAGGGCCAGCTCCGCAAGGACCTGCGGACTGCGACCGGAGGCGATGGTGGTGGAGGCCCCGGAACGGGCCGCCAGCTTGGCGGCTCGCACCTTGGTGGCCATGCCGCCGCGCCCCAACAGCCCGCCACCGCCAGCAACACGGGCAATATCCGGATCCGAAGCCCGCGCCTCGTGGATCAATTTGGCATCAGGATTACTGCGGGGGTCGGCGTCGAAGAGGCCGTCCTGGTCAGTGAGAATCACCAGCCGGTCCGCCTCGATCAGATTGGCCACCAGCGCCGCCAGGGTATCGTTGTCGCCAAAACGGATTTCATCGGTGACCACGGTGTCGTTTTCATTCACCACCGGCACCACCGAAAAACCCAGCAGGGTCAGCAGCGTGGAGCGGGCATTGAGGTAGCGCTTGCGGTCGGACAGGTCATCGTGGGTGAGCAGCACCTGGGCGGTGTGCAGATTGTGCTTCTGGAAACGCGACTCCCAGGCCTGCACCAGCCCCATCTGACCCACTGCAGCGGCGGCCTGCAGCTCGTGCACAGAATCAGGACGGGAGGTCCAGCCCAGCCGGGTCATCCCTTCTGCCACCGCACCGGACGACACGATGACCACCTCAATACCCTGCTCGCGCAACGCCACCATGCGATCCACCCAGGACTGCATCAAGGCACAGTCGAGACCCTTGCCGTCATTGGTCAGCAGGGCACTGCCTATCTTGATTACCCAACGCTGGCGGTCCGCCACGCTCACTCCTTCCATCAGTTACAAGTTGAAAGCTTCAAGATGCAAAAAGATCCCGCCATTTGCCCTGCCTCTTTTCAGCACAGAAGCTCAGCATACCTGCAGGCCCTCCTTGCAACTTGCCACTTGAAACCTGAGCCTGCTTACGGTTCGTAGATCACTTCCACATCGTGATCATCATCATCGTCGTCACCATCATTCTGGCGAGCCCGGCGCGCGTCAGCCTTCAGCTCCTGCACCTTTTCACGGGCCTCTTCTTCCAGGCGGGCGCGAAGATCCTGCTGGGCAGCAGCATAATCCGGGTCTTCCTGCTCCAGCCGGCGGCGATCCTCAATGGCGTTCATCAATGCGTAGACCAAATCCTCGCAGCCAACACCCGCAGCAGCAGAAATCTTGAACACCGGACCCTGCCAGCCCAGCTCCTCGACGATAGCATCCGCCTGCGTCTGCGCTTCATCATCCGCCAGCAGATCAATCTTGTTGAACACCAGCCAGCGCTCTTGCTCGGCCAGAGCGGGAGAGAAACGGTCCAGTTCGTCGGCGATGGCATCGATATGGTCCGCCGGGCTGCTGCCATCCATGGGCGCCAGATCCACCACATGCAGCAACAGACGAGTACGCGCCAGGTGCTTGAGGAAACGAATCCCCAGACCCGCCCCTTCTGCGGCACCCTCGATCAGGCCAGGAATGTCAGCCACCACGAAACTGCGATGACGATCTGCTTTCACCACGCCAAGATTGGGCACCAGGGTGGTAAACGGATAATCCGCCACCTTGGGCTTGGCAGCGGAAATCGCCCGAATCAGGGTGCTCTTGCCCGCATTGGGCATGCCCAGCAGGCCCACATCCGCCAGCACCTTCAGCTCCAGACGCAGACGACGGGATTCACCGGGCTTGCCCTTGGTGATCTTGCGCGGCGCCTGGTTGGTGCTGCTCTTGAAGTGAATATTGCCAAGCCCACCGCGACCGCCCAGGGCAATCATCACCGGCTTTTCCGGATCGGTCAGATCCGCCAGCACCTCATCGGTATCCACATCGACAATGGTGGTACCCACCGGCACCAACAACACCACATCATCGGCGGATTTACCGGTCATCTGGCGCCCCTTGCCGGGCTCGCCATTGCGGGCTTTGAAAATGCGCTCGTAGCGGTAATCCACCAGGGTATTCAGATTGGTATCCGCCTGCACCATCACACTGCCACCGGCTCCGCCGTCGCCGCCATCCGGGCCACCGAATTCCACGTATTTCTCGCGGCGGAAACTCAGACAGCCATCACCGCCCTTACCGGCGTGAACTTCAATGGTGGCTTCATCGACAAATTGCATTGGGAGGACACTCTTTACTGGATGGATGCCATTGTAGAGCAGCACGCAGGCCGCTCACCACAACGTCTCAGATCTGTTTCCTGTGGCGTGATGCATATAGCTTGCAAGCAGCCTGACACAAAAAAGCCCCGCGGGCAGGAGCCTCGCGGGGCTTTTTCTGACCCTTTCGGATCAGGCCACGGGCTCGATCACCACAAACTTGCGGCTCAGCGGACCCTTGGTTTCAAACTTAACGCGACCGGTTTCCTTGGCAAAGATGGTGTGGTCTTTGCCCATGCCGGTGTTCACACCTGCGTGGAACTTGGTGCCGCGCTGGCGAACAATGATTTCACCTGCGCTGACAACCTGACCGCCAAAGCGCTTCACGCCAAGGCGTTTACTTTCCGAATCGCGACCGTTACGAGTACTACCACCGGCTTTTTTATGTGCCATGTCTCAATCCTCTCTTCAATGTCTTAAGGATCAGCCCTGGATCCCGGTGATTTTCACCGCCGTGTACCACTGGCGATGACCTTGTTGCTTGCGGGAGTGCTTACGACGACGGAACTTCACAATCTTGATTTTCTTGTGACGGCCCTGCTCCAGCACTTCAGCGGTTACCTTGGCGCCATCCAGCATCGGCTGGCCGACTTTCACGTCATCGCCGTTGGCAACCAGCAGCACCTGGTCGAAATCCACGGATTCGCCAGTGGCCACTTCAATTTTCTCGATGCGAACAACATCGCCTTCTTCAACGCGATACTGCTTACCACCGGTTTTGATTACTGCGTACATGTATGTGCTCCAGCACAACTCCACTCAGGCGGGCCGTCCGGTTAGGGACACTGCCACTTGCAAGCCAGGCAGAGGATGAAATTGGGTCGCGAAGTGTACGTGAAACACCGCCCCCGAACAAGCCCTGATTCTGCCCGCTGCCGCGGCCTTCACGGGGAATGGGCTTTCCTTGACTAGCCGCCAGCCACTGCTAGCATTGCCCGCTGTTGCGCCCACCTTCTGTCTGGACTCAAGTGCATGGATTTCAAGGCCATTTATGCTGTCGTCGAAGATGACTTCGCGGCGGTGAACCAGTTTATCAACCACCACCTGGATTCCAATGTCCCGCTGATCCGTGAGGTGGGGGACTATATCGTCCAGTCCGGCGGCAAGCGCCTGCGCCCGCTGGTATCCATCCTCTGCGCCCGGGCGTCCGGCTACAGCGGCGAGCGCCATGTGGATGTGGCCGCCATCATCGAATTCCTGCACACCGCTACCCTGCTCCACGACGACGTGGTGGATGAGTCCAACCTGCGCCGCGGCCGGCCCACGGTCAATGCCGTGTGGGGCAATGCTGCCAGCGTGCTGGTGGGCGATTTCCTGATTTCCCGAGCCCTGCAACTGATGGTGGGGCTCAAGCACCCGCGCCTGCTGGATATCTTCTCCCAGAGCACCAACACCATCTCCGAAGGCGAAGTACTGCAGCTGATCAATGTGCGCGACCCGAACACCAGTGAAGACAACTACATGCGGGTAATTCACCACAAGACCGCCAAAATGTTCGAATCCGCGGCGGAGACCGGGGCCGTGCTGGGTGCGGACGACAACACCGACTTCGTGGATGCCTTCGCCGCCTATGGTCGCCACCTGGGCATTGCCTTCCAGCTGATCGACGATGTGCTGGATTACCAGGGCGAAGCCAGCGAGCTGGGCAAGAATGTGGGCGACGACCTGGCCGAAGGCAAGCCTACCCTGCCGCTGATCTACACCATCGCCAACGGCAGTCCGGAGCAGGCCAAGCTGATCAAGGACGCCATTCGCAACGGCGGCTTGGACCATCTGCAACATATTATTGAAACCGTTCAGGCCAGCGGTGGTCTGCAATATACAGTGGACAAGGCCGCCGAACATACGCGCCTGGCCCTGGACGCCATCGCTGAGGTGCCGGCCTCCCCCTACAAGGAGACCCTGTTCACCCTGGCGCAAGAATCCCTCAAGCGGACCTATTGATACAAGGAGCCATCATGTTACGCGCTGCACTAGTGCTTGCCCTGACTGCCACTTTTGTCGGCTGCGCCCTCAGCCCGCAGGTGATTGAAGTAAAACCGGTTGCCGACGTGCAAGCTACCAACATTGGCCAAAACCAGCCGGTGCAGGTTCTGGCCGTGGATTCCCGCGACCAGGAGGCATTCGGCACCCGCGGCGGCGTCTACAAGGACACCGCCCTGGTACGCCCCGCCAATGACGTGAAAAGCGCCATTGAAGACGCCGTGCGCAAGGGTCTGCAAACCCAGGGCTTCAACGCGTTCAATCCCGGCGATGACGCGACCCGCCTGGAAGTGCGCCTGGAGCAACTGGACTATGTGCCCGAGGAAGGCTCGGTGATCAACCAGGTTACCCTGACACTGACCTTGCTGGCCGAGGCCAGTCGTGGCGATGTGATCCACACTGGAACCTACAAAAGCAGTGTGGAACACGACCTGCCGTTGACCCCGTCGGCAAGCCGTAACCAGCAGATGGTCAACGACATCCTCAGTGGCGCCATCAACCGCCTGCTCAAGGATCCGGAAATGCTGGCCTTCCTGGCGGGCAACGACCAGCCCTGATGTCCGTCAACCGTGTCGCCATCCACTATTGCAGCCAGTGTAACTGGCTGCTGCGCAGTGCCTGGTACGCCCAGGAGCTGCTGACCACCTTCAGTGACGAACTGGATGAAGTAGCCCTGCAGCCGGGGACCGGTGGTGTCTTTCAGATCGAGGCCAATGGCCAGCGAATCTGGGAACGCAAGAGCGACGGCGGTTTTCCGGAAATCACCGAGCTGAAGCGACGGGTGCGGGATGTGGTGTGTCCGGAACGGGAGTTGGGGCACATTGATCGCAAGGGCACCTGATAACACCACCCTCTCCAATCGCGCTGCAGGAGCGTCGCTGGCGGCGCGATAACCAGCGCAGTGAAAAACTTTCTACAACGCTGCTGTAGGAGCTCCTCTTGAGGGGCGAACCGAGCGTAGCGAGGCAGGCCAGCAGTGGAACCTGTCAAGCCCTGATACTCCTGACCGCCCGCGGGCGCTTTCCACGCTGACGCGTGGTTCGCCCTCGAGAGGAGCTCCTATAGCGGCTTCGAAACAGCTCGGGACAACATGAACCTGGCTATCGCGCCGCCAGCGGCGTCGAGCCAATCGCAAAGAGGCGGGCTACTCATTCTCCGGCCGCACCTCTACCTGCGGCTCCTCGCTGTCAAACGGCACCGCCACAGTAAACAGCAGCGGCTGGCAGCACACCTGACAGTCTTCCACGTATTCCTGCTCCGCCACCGAAGTATCAATCAGCACCTCGATTGGCTCCCAGCAATGGGGGCATTGCACGGTCACCGGCACCAGGCCCGCCATGGCTAGAGAGACTCCGGCAAGGTCAACGCTTCCAGCCACACGGGGCGCTCCTCCTCTGCCCAGGGTTCAGGCAGCCCCTGCCCCCAGACCGGCCCGGGCCAGCAGGCATCCGCTTCGAAACGGGCGATGATATGGATGTGCAATTGCGGAACCAGGTTTCCCAAGGCGCCGATGTTGATCTTGTCCGCCCCGGTTACCCGCTCCAGCTCCGCCGCCAGACCATTAACCTGTAACAGCAAGGCCTGCTGTTCTGCCAGAGACAGATGGTGCCATTCGCGCAGACCATCGCGCTTGGGCACCACGATCAACCAGGGAAAGCGCCGGTCATTCATCCAGCGCAGCCAGCACAGCTCCGTTTCACCCAAGGCACGGGTATCGGCAGCAAGGCGGGGATGGAGTGTGGCCATTGGTGTCTCCTCAAACAACAGAACATCGGAGAGTGACGAGGCGCGAGTTTCGACATTCAAAACCGGGCTGCCTTTCGCTCCTCGTAACCCGTAACCTTGCTTCTCTCAACTGGCCGTCACGGTGATCCCGCATCATGCCGCTATTACCGATAATCGGAAGGGCTGCGCAACGTCCAGCGTCTAAACGCCCGGGCAAAGTTGGAGGCATCGGAATAACCCAGACTCATGGCAATCTCATCCACGGTCTTGTCTGTCTGGGTCAGGTATTCCACCGCCAGCCCCTTGCGCAGGCCGTCCAACACCTCCTGGTAGCTGGTACCCAGTTGCTGCAACTTGCGCTTGAGGGTCCGCGAAGACATGTGCAGTTCACTGGCCACCTCTTCCACGCCGGGAAAACGTCCACCACCGCCCAGGATGATCCGACGCACCTGGCCAAGCAGGGCCGGGGGCGCCTTGATGGAGGCCATCTCCTGCTCGCACTGGTCCGCCGCCATACGCGCCAGCCGCGGATCGGCAAACTGCAGCTCATAATCCAGGCGCTCCACCGGGAAGCGCATTTGATTGTAGGCGCAATCGAAATACACCGGCACCGGCATCACCGGTCGCATGCGGGCAAAGTACTCCGGCTCAGGGTAGGTAAAGCGCAGCTCACCGATAATTTCCATATCCGGCAGCAATTTCTGCCCCATAAAATGGAAGCTGGAAAACAGACTCTCCATCATCACCGGCGCCAGATCACCCAGCGCCAGCAATTCGCTGATCTGCATCACCGCCATATCGCCATCGGTAAAAATTTCCAGCTGCACCAGGGTGCTGCGGGTGCGGAAATATTTCACCGCCATTTCCATGGCCTCACCGAGGGTAGCGCTACTCATGGCAGCGTAACCAAGAAAACCGTGAGAGGAGATGGTCATGGCTGCACCCAGCTCCCAACCCAGCCATGGCTCACCACTGAGCTCCAGCCCCCGCGCCACTACCTTCTCGAAATCCTGAGCAGTAACCCGGGCTTTCGGATCCCGCCAGCAGCCAGGCTCGATGGCGGTGCCGGACAGCATCACTTCATTGGAAACACCCCGCCTGGACAACACATCCAGAAACAGAGCCAGGTATTCGGCGGAGACCGAGTACTCCGCAGGGTCCATTTTTAGTATTGTCATGGCTATATCCTGCTTGCGCCGTCCATGGCCCCAAATGACCGAAAAAAAGCAACCATAACGTTACACCCCGCCGCTGACAAGTAACTCTCGTTCACTTGTTACGGCCAACCCTGGGAGAGCACCATGTCCACCGATAACCTCAAAGACAAAACCCTGTTTATTACCGGTGCCAGCCGCGGTATCGGCAAGGCCATTGCCCTGCGTGCTGCCCGTGATGGCGCCAACATTGTTCTGTTCGCTAAAACCACTGAGCCTCATCCGAAACTGCCCGGCACCATCTATACTGCCGCCGAGGAAATCCGCGAGGCTGGAGGCACCGCCCTGCCTTGCGTGGGAGATATTCGCTACGAGGAGCAACTCCAGGCCGCCGTGGACCAGGCCGTAGAAACCTTTGGCGGCATCGATATTCTGGTCAACAACGCCAGCGCCATCTCCCTCACCGGTACCGAAGCCACTACCATGAAGTCCTACGATCTGATGCATCAGATCAACAGTCGCGGCACCTTCATGGCCAGCAAGCTGTGCCTGCCCCACCTGAAAAAAGCAGCTAACCCGCACATTCTCAACCTGGCACCACCGCTGAACATGGCGCCCCACTGGTTTGGCCGCCATGTGGCCTACACCATGGCCAAGTACGGCATGAGCCTGTGCGTACTGGGAATGGCCGACGAATATGCCGGCAAGGTGGCGGTGAATGCCCTGTGGCCGAAAACTGTCATCAATACCGCCGCGGTACAGAACCAGCTCGGTGGCGCCCCCACCGTCAAGGCTGCCCGCCAGCCATCCATCATGGCAGATGCAGCCTGGACCATTCTCACCCAACCGGTCGCCACCGCCAGCGGGCAATTCTTTATTGATGAGGAGGTATTACGTAACGCCGGGGTCAGCGACCTCAGCGGCTACCGGGTAGACCCGAATCTGGACGACGAAAAACTATTGCCGGATTTCTTTCTGGATTGACAGAAAAAAAGGGGAGGGTTACCAAAATTGTCACTTGCTGCCGGGCTCCGCCAATTTCACAGTGATTTTTTTCACATTACCACCGTAACCCATTGAACAAAAACAATAAAAATATTTTTACAATGCTGGCACGGTTCTCGCTTTATTAACATCAAGCGAGAGAGAACATGCCATGAGCAAGATTCTGAGATTACGAAAACTGCGCCCGGCAACGGCACTGGAAAATCTGAACCGACTCACCGGACTGGATTTTCAAAGTCTGCCGGAGTCCCTGGTGAACCGTGACGGCACGGCCAATCAGGAACAGGACGATGAGGAAGGCAGGCTGGATTTTCCGCAGCGCGTCAGCCGTCAGGGCTGACGCGCCTATTTTTTGGACATAACGGCACATTTCCGCCATAACAATCTGCCCATGACAGTCAGTTTTACCGCAATCTTCCTGCCTGATCGATCAATAGTTGGAGATCAGTTTGTCAGAAGACTTCAGGGCCGCACCCCGACGCTGCATGAACAACTCTTCCACCACATGGGTCATGGCCGGCTCACTCAGCCGCAGGGAGATTTGCACCTGCTCTACTTCCGCAGTCAGTTTCAGACGGATGCTGCCGGATAGCAGGGCACTGCCCTCCCCGCCTACATCAGCGGTATCTACCAGCACGGCCCTGTCGGCCTTGCTGTCCATGTAACGCACTACCAACTGCACCTTCCCCGCCGACCCAGCGATGCGAACCCAGGAGGCCACGTTGAATTCCGCCTCCCACTGGCGGGCACGAGCCGGTCGACCATCTGCCCAGATCCGTGAGGGCACTTTTGCGATGAATTTTTCTATCATTATATTCTCTCTAGCCGGTACAGTCTTTTTAGCCAGTGTACGCATGAGTATAAATAACGACCATGCGGGGTTTGGCGTACTGACTTTGACGGATATCACATCCTGAAGCTTCCCTGCACCCCAGCGCATGTCCAATTGTTGGACAGTTAGTCGGCCTCTGTTCCCTCTGAGTCCTTACTCTTTATCACACGCAGCGTACTTAACCGCTGCAACAAATTCTGTTTTTACACCGGATAACGTAAAGGAACTATTGATCATGGGCGAGCTGAAAGATCTGCGCGAACAAAGTGAATCCCTGGTAAACCGTGCCAAAGAGCTGGGCAACAAGCTGTACCTGGCTGGCCTGGGCGCATACGACAAAGCGGAAGAGAATTCTGAAGAGCTGCTGAACAAGTATGTGGAAGCCGGCACTGAAGCATTTGGCGAAGAAGCCGAAGGCAAGCCCAAGGCCCTGCTGGCTGGCCGTGGCGCCCTGCTGGCTGCTCGCGAACTGCTGGACACCGCGCCAGAAAAGCGTCAGGCCCTCTACGAGAAGCTGGTAGAAGCCGGCAAGAAAGAGCGCGGCGAGAAAGCCGAAGAAACCAACGAATTCGTGCTGGCCGGCCTGGGTGCTGTTGCCTCCGCGCGTGAAGAAGGCGAGAAACTGTTCAACGAACTGGTTTCTGCCGGGGAAAAACGTAGCTGATTCTGTTTCCCTGATTCTGTTGTACTCTCCTTTGGGGCCTGATTTGGGCCCCTTTCTTTTGCCTGCTGTTTAGCGAAAAGCCATCCGTCACCCTCCCCTTTATGGCTTCATCCCACCATGTACACCCTGCCGGACAAGCGCTAGAGTCTGATAGCACCTGCTGACTCGGTCACAACGTGCCGAGAATGACTACCCCATAGCGTTACTCGAGGACACCATGGCTGACGACCGTCGTCGCAAACGCCCCACCACTGCCACTGGTCGCCTTTTCCGGCTGACCGGCATGACCACTTCCATTGCCACCCGCGTCGCCGGCCATCAGGTCAAAGGGTTGTTCCAGTCCGACATTGCCAAGGCCGCAGACCGGGAAAAACTGCTCCAGCATATCGGCAAGGAGGTGGCAGCTACCCTGGGGGAGATGAAAGGCGCAGTAATGAAGGTGGGGCAGATCGCCTCGCAAATGCAGGACATTCTGCCCAAGGAAATCAGCGATCAGCTCAAGGTGCTGCAAAATGCCTCGGCCCCCATGCCCTTCCACGTAATCCGCCGACAACTGGAGCGTGAACTGGGAGACACCCTGGACAGGCTGTTTGCCGACTTTGAGGAAACACCGTTCGCCGCTGCCTCCATCGGCCAGGTACACCGTGCCACCACCCATGATGGCGACAGCGTAGTCGTCAAGGTTCAGTACCCGGCGGTAAAGGAATCCATTGATTCCGACATGAAACACCTGCGTCGCATTCTGCGCTTGGGCAGCCTGCTAAAAGTTGACGAGGCGGCTCTCGATGCGGTGTTTCGAGAAATACGCAACCAACTCCACGAAGAGCTGGACTACCGGCAGGAGGCAGGGAACCTGAAACATTTCCGGGATTTTCATGACGACCAGCCCTGGCTGGTCATACCGCAGGTGTTCGATGCATTATCCAGCGAAAAGGTGCTAACCCTTAGCCTGGAAACCGGCATTGCGCTGGACCAGGTGGATGACGATCACGGCTTTGACCAGGCTACCCGCAACCTGCTTGGCGAGCGCCTTTTTGATGCCCTGGGCCAGCAAATCTTCCAGTTACGGGCGGTCCACTGTGACCCACACCCGGGCAACTTTGCCTTTCGTCAGGACGGCACCATCGTGATTTACGATTTCGGTGCGGTAAAACGGTTACCACCCCAGGATGCTGACCTGCTACGGGATATTGTGCGCAGCGCACTGAATGAACAGTGGGATCACCTGGATACCCTGCTGCTGCAACTGGGCGCTCGCAAAAAAGATACCCAGGTCAACGGCCAGTTCTATGCCACCTGGATTGCCTTGCTGCTACGTGCCTTCGATGACAAGCCCTACGATTTTGGCTGCTCGGAACTGCACACCGACATCCTCCGCCAGGTAAAACGCACACCCCTGGATCAGATGCTGAAATTCCAGCCGTCCTCACGCAGCCTGCTGATTGAGCGAGTGGTCAGCGGCCACTACTGGACGATGATGAAGCTGGGCGTCAACACCGCCTTCCGCCCCAATCTGGAAAAAGCTCTGGATTTGTCTCGGGAAGGTTGAAGATGCGGGCACCGGATGGTGCCCGCAGGCGGGTCAATCCGCGCAACCTAGAAAGCGGAACGCAAGCCTACGCTGACACCGGAAATTTCTTCCTCGTCGGTGTCCACATAACGCATGTATTCCAGATTGGCACCCAGCGTATCGGTCAGGTTGAAGTCGAGCCCGGCACCCCAGGATTCATCCTCGAAAGTTTCCGTTTCGCTGAAGGAGTAATTCACCCCTGCCACGGAACCACTGGCAGAGACTTCACCTTTTACCTTGCTGTAACCACCAATCACATAGGGACGAAGGGTCTCGCCCACCGGCGCACCCAACTTCAGGTAGCCGCCGTAAAGATGATCCATCTCGAAATCCAGAATGCCACGGGAGTCCTTGTCGAAACCTGTACCACCACGTGCTTCCAGGGCAAGAAAATCGGTGAAATCAAAACCGGCACGGATGGTAGCGGCATCAATTTTCAGGGTGTCGCTGTCAATTTCCTCGTTGTCATACTGGATCTGGCTGTAGTTACCACCAATGTAGGGACCAGCCGCAAAAGCGCCCGAGGCCGCTACCAGGGAACAGGACATCACCAGAACATTGCGCATCATCACTTTCATACAGCTCTCCTTTTCCGTTTAGTCACTATTTTCGAGACGCCGTCCGACGCACGGTTCCAGCCAATCAGGTAAATTCTGTAAAATACGTCTGAAACATGACATGCCGCATCCGGATAACAGCGATAACAGGATCGGGAATGACAAAGGGAACCGTCTCCGCAGGGCGACTGGCAGCGCTTATCTGCGCACTTTTTCTATCACTGAACAGCCACGCACTCACTCTGGCGGATCACCGCGACAACTATGAAGCTGCGGCAGGCATGCAATGGCTGGCAGATCAGGATCATTCCCTTAGCCCGACTATGGCATTACGGGCCTTGCGCGCCGGCAAGGGCCAATTCTTGAACAATGCCTATCCTTCTCTGGGATTTCGCAACGGATTCCAGTGGTTCCTCATCTCTGTAGAGAACAACAGCACGATGCCCTACTGGTTTCTCCGTGTGGGGCGCCCCCATCTTGATTACCTGGACATCTACGTCTTTGATAAAGACGGCAACCAGATAAAACACTCCCGCATGGGCGACCGGGTTCCCTTCCACCGTCGCGAGCTGTCCCACTATCATCTGGTGACACCACTGACACTGCCTCCAGACAGCACGCACTACCTGTTGTTACGTGCCCAAGGCAACAATGTGATTGAACTGCCTGCCACCCTGATGACGCCGGCAGCCTTCAACGCCCATGACAACCGGCTTTCCCTTTTCTATGGGCTCTATTTTGGCGCAATCGTCGCCATGTGCCTGTTTAATCTGCTGATTTTCCTTTCTATCCGCGATCCAAGCTATCTGCTTTATGTGCTTTACCTCGGCACTTTTGGCCTTAACTTGTTTACCCGGGAAGGCCTGAGTTACCAGTGGCTATGGCCTGAGGCCACCCTGTGGAACCATTATTCCCTGCCCGTGCTGAACCTGGTCACACTGGCATTCTCCATGATGTTTGCCAGCCAGTTTCTGGAGCTGAAAAAACGGGCTCCGCGAATTCACCGCATACTGCTGTTTAGCGCTATCGCCCTGTTGGTCGTCACCCCGCTGACGCTGCTCAACTTCCATTTTTCCATTCAGGCGACTACTGCCATCGTGCTGCCCTGGCCATTTGTGGCCATCGCCCTGTCCCTCTGGCTGATCCTCAAGGGCTATAGTCCGGCACGTTATTTCCTGCTCGCCTTCACCGCCGTGGCCACCGCCACGGTGCTCTACGTACTGAAAACTTTCCAGTTGATGGAAGGAGGCTGGCTGCTGGAAAATGCCATGCAACTGGGCACCTTCACTGAAGCCGTACTGTTGTCTTTCGCTCTAGCTCACAGGATGACGGTGCTGAAAAGCGAGAATGCCCGCATTCAACGCGAAGCCAACGAAGTTTTGGAGCAACGTGTGGATGAGCGCACCCGGGAACTGAACAGTGCCCTGAGTGCACGTAGTGAATTCCTGGCGGTGATGAGCCACGAGATCCGCACCCCACTTAACGGCATCATCGGCACCGTAGATATGCTCAAGGGCACACCGCTTGATGAGGATCAACAGCACAATCTCAATGTGATCGAGCAATCCGGTAACAGCCTGCTCAATCTGATCAACGATATTCTCGATTACTCCCGCATCGAAGCAGGCAAGATGCCCATTGAACAGACCAGCTTCAGCCTGGCGGATCTGGTCAGCGAATCCCTGGCGCTGTTTCAGCACAAGGCCCATGTGCATTCCAATACCCTGCAGACCGAGCTTGACCAAAACCTGGGGGAACGGTGCCTGGGCGACCCGGTGCGGCTACGACAAATTCTGGTAAATCTGATCGGCAATGCGGTGAAATTCACCAGTAACGGCATCATCACGGTCAGGGCCGAACGGGATGAACACAACCCGGACTATGTCTATTTCGAAGTGTCGGATTCCGGCATCGGCATTGCCCCGGAACAACTCAAGCACCTGTTTGACCATTTCCATCAGGGCGACAGCTCCACCAGCCGGCGCTACGGTGGCACAGGTCTCGGGCTGGCAATCTGCCGGCAGCTGGTGGAAATCATGGGAGGTGAGATTGGTGTCTTCAGCCGCCAGAACGAAGGCTCTCGATTCTGGTTTCGCCTGCCCCTGCCAGGTACACAGAGCGATAGCGGCTACCTGCCACAAAACGATCACAGCGATTTACCCAGCCTCTCCGGCGGCCGACTGCTGATCGTCGATGACAACCATATCAACCTGATGGTGGCCGAAGGTCTCTGTCAGAAACTGGGTTATGAAACGGAAGTAGCGGAAAGCGGCATGGAAGCCATAGCCGTGTTGATGTCCACCCAGCAGTCGTTCGATCTGATTCTGATGGACTGCGAGATGCCTGACATGGACGGCTTCGAGACCTCACGCTCGATCATCAAGCTGCAACAGGAAGGCCGGCTGCCCTGGATACCCATTGTGGCTCTGACGGCCCACGCGGTACCGGACAAGATCCACGCCTGCCACGACGCAGGCATGGTGGCCCACCTGGCAAAACCCATCAACAAGGCTCGCCTGATGGCCACCCTGAAACAAGTGCTGCGTGATCCGGGCAAGGGCTCACGGGATCGCGCCTGACACCTGACGCGAATCAATGTAAAAGCGCCTTTTTTTGCATCAAGTGTTTTGCTGCTTTCCTGCCTTGTATGGCGTCCGGCGCTCTCAAACATCGCTTCCCACAGTTTTTTATCAGGCCTCAAGCCTCTGGCGTTTAATCCAGCGATCCCAACAAACTGTCCACAACCCGCTCCAGGTCGTTAAGGGTGGCGCACTGGCGGGCCAGACGGCAGTGCGGCAGGTAACGGTCCATCACCGCATCACCACTGTTCCAGCGACTCCTGGACTCCGGGTTAAGCCACCAGACCTGTTTGACCCTGCGACGTATCCCCTGCAACGTTTCTGCGCCATCCGGCAGGTAATTGTTGCGGGCATCGCCAAGGATGATCACCGTGGTATGAGCGTCCAGCTCTCTTTCACAGCAAACCTGAAACGCCCGAAACATTTCAGCATAATCAGTACCGCTACCGGACAGCCTATCCAGCACCTGCCCCACCGCCACCTCGGGAGAATAACGAGCGAAATCCTCGGTGATTTCATCAAACCGAGAGGCAAAGGCGAAGCTGCGAACCCGTGGCAACACGTCGTTCATGGCATAGAGAAACTGCAGTAGAAATCGGGCCGCATCGCTCACCGAACTGGACACATCACAGATCACCATGACCCGGGTCTTGCGGGGCGGACGGCGACGCCAGAACAGTTTGGCCGGCACACCATCATGGCGGATGCTCGCCACCATGGTGCGGCGGGCATCGAGCATGCCCCGCCGACTGTTTTTTGTGCGTCGCTGATGCAGGCTGGCCAGTCGCCGGGCCATCCTGCGCACCAGAGCCTGCACGTCACGGAATTCCCTCAGATCCCGGAATGGCACTGCCCGCAGGGTCTGCTCACGAAGCACTCGCCCTTTACCCACTCCATGCAACAGAAACTGACGTCGCACCTGACCCGCTGCCTGCTCACGGACCCGGGCTCGCCACTGCCGTAACTGCTCCGCTCGGGCCTGCTGACGCGGGCCGCCCTGATCCAGTTGCAGCACCCGGTCATCTACCGCTCCCATGCCCATATTCATCAGCAGACGACGGGTATAGATCCCCTGCTGGGTAATCACTTCCATCTGAGTGAAATCCATCTCGGCTGCGGCTTCCGCCATCCGCTGCTGTAATTGATCCGGGGTGCTGGCCAACAGGGCTTCCGCCTGTTGCTGCTCAGGAGTCTGCGCGAACGAGGGGTCGGCCGCGGGTTCCGGCATGGGCGAACCGGAATCTTGCGGGGAGTCGGAACGGGAGTCTTCAGCCTCAAAAAAACGAGCAAAGGTTTCTTCGAACGCAGACTTGTCCTGTTGCTGTTTGACCAAAGTCAGGGCCAGAGCATCATGGAAACGCTGGCGCTGCGCATAGCCCACCAGCGCCGCCGCATCCATAGCCTGACTGGCTTCATCCGGTGAAATCCGCAGTCCGGCCCCACGCAGGGCCTGAACAAACTCGGACAAGCGACGAGTTGGCATCAGCAGCCCCTAGCGCTTGCCGAGCTTGCGCAGCCAGGCAGGCAATAACTCACGGGCCAGGGTGACATCCTGCTCGGTTTTCAGCACCAGATTGAGTGTATCCGCCACCTGGGCATGCTCCAGGCTGTCTGCATGCAGTAATACCAGCGCACGAGCCCAGTCCAGGGTTTCAGAAATGGCCGGCAGCTTTTTCATGTCCTGTTCGCGCAGGTGCTGAATAAACGCCACCAGCTGCTCACGCAGTCGGGCATCCAGATCCGGCACTCGGGCAGCAACGATCTGCGCCTCCAACTCCGCGGCCGGATAAGGAATATAGAGATGCAGGCAGCGACGCTTGAGAGCATCGGACAGTTCTCGCTGATCGTTACTGGTTAGCAACACCAGGGGCTGATGCTTTGCTTTCACCGTGCCCAGCTCAGGAATGGAAATCTGGAAATCGGACAACAGCTCTAACAGGAAGGCTTCAAACTCCTGGTCCGCCTTGTCGATTTCATCAATCAGCAGCACCGCCGGCTCATCACTGCGCAGTGCATGCAACAGCGGCCGCGGCTCCAGAAAGGTATCGCTGTAGAAGGCTTCGCCCAGATCCCCCAGCCGTTCCATGCTGGCTTCCAGACTATCAGTATCAGCAAGCATGCCCCCCAGTTTGTCACGCAACAACTGGGTATAGAGTAGCTGCTTGCCATACTTCCACTCGTACAGGGCCCGGCTTTCATCCAGACCTTCATAGCACTGTAAACGGATCAGCGGTGCCTCAAGAAACGCCGCCGCCGCTTTGGCCAGTTCGGTTTTGCCTACCCCGGGAGGGCCTTCCACCAGCACCGGCTTGTGCAACTGCGCAGCCAGGTAGATCGCCAAGGCAATCTGTTCACTACAGATATAGCCCTGCCCGGCAAAACTGCGAGTAATTTCTTCGACGGAATCAATACGGGTTTTCATGGAAGCTCCTGCAACAGAGCCTCAGAGGGTAGCGCAGGAAGCGCCAGCCGGGAATGACATCCGCACAGCGGCACCATGCGGTATGTTGCCTGAAGTACGAGCCCTCAGTGCAGGGTAATATTATCCGCCAGCACCAGCGGCGCAATCTCGGCCACCTCTTCGACGATGGGTTCTCCGTCCAGGCTGGTGACATCAAAGCGGGCAGATGTCACTTCACCGTCAATCATGTCGGGGATGGCATCCAGAAAGGCATCCACATGCTCGGAGCCGAAATGGATTTCCAGCGCATCCAGATCAGTCCATTGCTGCCACACCACGATGACCCGGGGCTCATCCGCCTGCAGGTATACCTCGTAAGCCAGGCAGCCATGTTCACCCCGGGAGGATTTCGCCAGCGCCTGCACCAGCTCCAGCGCTTCTGGTTGCTGGTCTTGTTTCACGGGGAAAGAGCCTTTGACGATGATCATGGGGGTCCATTGCGCTGGGAAAACGACCATAGTACCACAAACCCGCCCCGGCTGTCCGCTCAGACACCGCCGCAGAAGCGTACTGAGTCGCCCAGCGGCACTCGCCCCACCCGGGTGCGGTTGGCCGCGATATCCGTGTTTTCATAGCCGAAACTGATACCCAGCACGATGGCGGTGCTGTCCGGGATCCCCAGCAGTTCACGTACATCATCCGGGTAGTAGCGCATACTGCCCTGGGCGCAGGCCCCAACTCCGTGGGCAGTCATTGCCAGCAACAGGGATTGCACGTACATGCCCACGTCCAGAGCCACGGTAACGCCAAAATCCCGCTCCATGCCGATAAAGGCCACATGGGGCGCATCGAACAGTTCAAAGTTGCGCAGCTCCGCCCGACGGCGACCTTCCCGGTCTTCCCGGGCGATGCCCATGTTACCGTAGAGGGCCATGGCACAATCCACCTGTCGCTCCCTGTATATACCCTGGAAACGAGGCAGGCTCTCATAGTCCGGCGCGAAGGGGATTCCCCGGCTGACCTTGTCCACCAGACGCTCGCGTAAAGCGTTACGGGTTTCACCACTGGCCACCCATACCTGCCAGGGCTGGATATTGCAGTTGGAGGGTGCATGTTGGGCCAGTGAGAAAATTGCCTCAAGCTCTGATTGGGGTACAGGCTTGTCGAGAAAACCGCGCACAGAACGGCGCTCGGTAAGAGCATGAAAAAGGGACATGGAATCGGCAGTCATGGGTAACTCCTCTGAATTACCCGCCAGTCTAAACAGCCATGCAGAAGGGGACGATGACAGAAACGCTCAGGCTGCCTCGCCAGAAGCCTCACGCATGGCCTGACAGATCTCGTCAATCACCGGGGCCGCAAGTTCCATTTGGCCATCACAACCAGCCACACCAAGACGTCGCGCGCAGGCCGGGCAAAGCACGTTGAAGACCAGCTCATCCCCTTTGCTGCGTGCAGGCAGCACAATCCAGTTTTCCTGGCGCGCCTGCTGGCCGATACGGTGATAGTAGTCCAGATTGATGTCACCACCGGGCTCGAAATCAAAGGTGGTCGGACAGCGACTGCAATTGAGCCACATGTCGTACAGGGCTGCGGCGTCGTAGGGATCCCTGGGATCAAAGGGCATCGCCACCTCCTGTGGCAAGCGGACAAGTGTTAGTGCGTATTTTTAGTGCATTTTTTGTCAAAAACCCACGAATTACGTCACATTTGCCTGCTTTTTACTCTCCTCAAAGGCCCGCGAATGGCAACACCGGGGAGTTAAAGGCGCATGCCCTGAGCCATCATCCGCCCCCCCAGGGCCATCATTTCCAGCTGCAGGCAGGCATGGTCCGCCAGCACTCTGCGAGCACTTGTCGTGTTGTCGAGCATGGAAATGCCGGCGCCAAACATGATCGCAATGGCCGCCTCCGCCTCCTGCTCCGCCGGCACCGGCTCGCGCCCTTGGGCCGCTACCGCCTGGCGCACATCCTCAGCCAGTTCATCCACCAGCAATTGCAGCTCCCGCTGGATACGCATCCGATAGCGGTCGTGGCTGCCCAAACGCTGTTGCACCAGCAGTCGGAAATCATTTTCATAGTCGTTCAGGTAACGGACAAAACGGCCCACCAGCTCTTTCACCGCCCGGGCCGGGCCAATTTCAATCATGCTGCGCCGCTCGTATTCCATGGCTGATCGCAACCGGAAACAGCAGGAGTCGATCAGTGCCAGCCCCAAGGCATCCATGTCCGGGAAATGGTTGTACAGGGAGGTGGCGGCAAGCCCGGATTCCCGGGCAACTTCCCGCAGCCCCAGACTATCCAGGCCACGCCCCCCGGCCATCAGGGTTCGGGCGGCTTCCAGAATGCGCTCCCGGGTTTGTCGCTTCTGCCGCTGTCGTGTTGTTTCAGCCATAATATTATCACTAACGAGTGTTAGTTAAATATTCCCATGAATCCCGCTCATCGCGCAACTACATACTGGTTACATAATAATCTTTGACAAACAAGTGTTAGCTGAAAGAGAATTCGCCTTACAGTTGTAAGGCAAGAAATTTGGCTCTTACCGATCTCACGGCGCATCATCAATTAGCGCTACAACACAGACTGCCTGCCTACAGCGGGCAGCAGGGAAGCAAAAGGGGAAAGCAATGAACTATTTCGTCACCGGTGCCACCGGCTTTATTGGTCGTTTTCTGGTTGGTCGTCTGCTCAAGCGTGAGGACAGCAGGGTTTTCGCCCTGGTGCGCTCCGGCTCCGAATACAAGCTGGATGCCCTGCGTCGCCGGCTGGGTGTGGACGCCGATCGTCTGGTGGCTATCCAGGGTGATATCAACGAAAAACTGCTGGGCGTCAGCAAGCGGGATCAGGATGACCTGACCGGCCAGGTGGACCACTTCTTTCACCTGGCCGCAATCTACGATCTGACCGCCGATGAGAACACCCAGCGCTACACCAACATCGAAGGCACCCGGCAAACCCTGAAACTGGCGGAGAAACTGCAAGCCGGCTGCTTTCATCATGTTTCCTCGATTGCCGCTGCCGGCCTCTACAACGGCACCTTTACCGAAGATATGTTCGAAGAGGCCACCGGCCTGGATGACCCCTACCTGCTCACCAAGCATGAGTCCGAAGCCCTGGTGCGCCAGGAAAGCAAACTGCCGTGGCGGATCTACCGACCGTCCATGGTGGTAGGCCACTCCGAGACCGGCGAGATGGACAAGGTCGATGGCCCTTACTACATGTTCAAGCTGATCCAGAAGCTCAAGGATGTGCTGCCCAACTGGATGCCCCTGATTGGCGTAGAAGGCGGCCACTTCAATGTGGTGCCGGTGGACTTCGTGGCCGACGCCCTGGATCACATTGCCCATCAGCCCGGCCATGATAGCCAGTGCTTCCACCTCACCGCCGATCGCAGTTATAACCTGGGCGAACTGATGGACATCATTGCCGGTGCCGCCCAGGCCCCCCGCTGGCCGGTGAAACTGGATAACAGTCTGTTCAACGTGGTCCCCGGCTTCGTCAAGAAAGGCGTCAGCGCCATGACCCCCAAGCTGGTGGTCAACACAGTACTTGAGAACCTGGATATCCCTCCGTCAGCCCTGCAATTTCTCACCTTCCCCACCGAGTACGATAACCAGCGTGCCCGGGAAGCGCTGGCGGGAAGCAACATCCAGGTGCCGGACCTGGAAGGCTATATCCAGCAACTATGGGATTTCTGGGAGAACCATCTGGACCCGGATCGTGGCGATCGCAAGGATGAACTACAGCCCCTGCCCACCCTGCCCGAGCGGGTGGAAGGCAAAGTGGTCATGGTTACCGGTGCCACTTCCGGCATCGGCAAGGCTACCGCACTGAAACTGGCTCGTGCTGGCGCCACTGTGCTGGTCATCGCCCGTACCGCAGAAAAACTGGAAGAGACCCTGCACGAAATCGACCAGTTAGGTGGCACCGCCCAAGCCTACAGCTGTGATGTATCTGACCTGAACAGCGTGGATAATCTGATTCAGCAGGTGATCGCCGACCACGGCCATGTGGATGTGCTGGTCAACAATGCCGGCCGCTCCATCCGCCGCTCCGTGGTGCATTCCTTCGATCGTTTCCACGATTATGAACGCACCATGCAACTCAACTACTTCGGCGCGCTGCGGCTGATCATGCAACTGATGCCGGGCATGATCGAGCGTGGCGGCGGACATGTGATCAATATTTCCAGCATCGGGGTGCTCACCAATGCGCCACGTTTTTCTGCCTATGTGGCGTCGAAAGCGGCACTGGACGCGTTCACCCGCTGTGCCTCCAGTGAACTGGCCCATGAGGGTATTCGTTTCACCACTATCAACATGCCGCTGGTGCGTACCCCGATGATCGCACCCACCAAGATCTACAACCACGTGCCCACCATCAGCCCGGCCCAGGCAGCGGACATGATATGCGATGCCATCGTGCGCCAACCCAAGCGTATTGCTACCAATCTGGGCGTAATGGGTCAGGTAATGCACTTCCTGACTCCCAAGGTCACCGAGACCATCATGAATACCGGCTACAAGCTGTTCTCGGATTCCTCCGCCGCCCTGGGTGACAAGGAAAGCTCGCCGAAGAAGATTCGCCGTGAACAGGCGGCCTTCTCACGCCTCTTCAAAGGCATTCACTGGTAAGCACGCCCTCCGGCCACCGGCTTCTGCCGGTGGCCATCTTTCTCTGTGCACTGCACAGCCACGCTATTCTTTCTTGTTCACTGCCAAAATGTACGCTTTTTTCACTAATGAAAAAGCCATACAAAATAGCCAGCCCGCTCGCAGAAAACACTGAGAAAAAAATTCAGCCCCGCGCCGGACTCTCACCTCGCCTTCACGGTGCTAAATTTTGTGACGCACCTCACAAAAAGGATTGCTTATCCCCTATGTCTATCCCAACGGTTTACTGACCCAGTCACGCAGTTGAGCCAGTAACCGCGACCCAGTAAGGAGTCTGGTCATGGTTACCCACCCAAAATCCCTGTTCACGGCCTTTTGGCTATTTGTGTTTTCCGCCCTGCTGGCAAGTTGCGGCGGTGGCGGCAGTTCCAGTAACGGCCTCACCGCCGACGCACGATCGGCAACCAGCAAGATCGACCCCAGCGAACCCTGTCGCACCCTGTTCGCCGGGCAGACTATCGATGTGGGCACCGTCTGCCTGGAAACGGATGCCCACTTCCTCTACATCACCTACGAAACCACCGGCGGTTGGCTGCTCAATGAAGTCCACCTGTTCGTGGGAGAATCCCTGGATGACATGCCGCAAACCAATAACGGCAGCCCGATTCCCGGCCAGTTTCCCTACGTCGCCGAGGACCTGGAAACCGACACCTTCCAGTTCAAGATCCCCCTGGATGACCTGACCGCCGAATGCGGCGATCTGGTTGCTCTGGCTGCCCATGCCGTAGTCAGTAAGACCGACGGCGATAGCACCCAGGAGGAAACCGCCTGGGCAGATGGTGACAACATCGTGCGCAGAGGCAACTGGGCCACCTGGAGTGAATACCTGATCGATTGCGAAGATGACGATCCACCCCCTCCGGTATGCCCGGGCGCTGAAACCGCCTACGGTGTTGGCGACAAGACCTTCGAAGAACTTGGCTTTGGCAACTGGGGCTGGCAGATCACCGTGCTGCCCGGTGACGACAGCAGCGTGGACCTGTATGCCGGCGCAGCCCAGCATGATCTCAGCAAGGGCACCCATGTGGGAACTGTCAGCTACACCTACGATGGCAGCGTCCTGCACCTGACCTACGAAACCTTCGAAGGCTTCGGGCTGCTCGAGGCTCATGTCTACGCCGGTGCGGAAGAGCTGCCCACCAATGCACCGGGCCTGTTTGGCAACACCCAGGAGCCGCTGGAACCCACCAGCATGCTGGACTTCACCATCCCGGTGGAAGCCGACCCGCTCTACGTGGCGGTCCATGCGGTTGTCGTGGGTACCGACTGTGAGCCCGAAGAGGAGGATCCACCCGCAGAGGAGACCGAGCAATAACCGGCGAACCGCAGCCCCGTCACTCAAAGTCGGGGCTGCCATCAATCTGAAGAAGCATAAAGAAAGGCCCCGGAGACCGGGGCCAAAGAGTTTCCGGAGACAACCGGAAGCATACGCAGCGGGATCATATCCCGCTGCTATCCTCTCTCCTTACCGCCCCCCTCGCCTTGATCGACATCAAGGTTTTTGTCCGCAACCACAATCGGTGGCTGTCATTGAAGACAAGCACGCGGTCTTGTGCCGGCTACACTGAAGCCATGGGACAATTCACACTTCGCCAACACCCCACCGCCATCGCCCTGTGCCGCGCCCTGTTTCCGGCCGGGAAGAGATTGCCGGCGGCAGATTCCGACGCCCTCCTCGGCAAGATGGATGCGCAACTTACCGGTCATCCAGCCCTGCAACGCAGCCTGAAAGCCGGCTTGCTGTGGCTCGACAACCGTCATCGTCTGGTGCGGGGCCGCGCCTTTCGGCGCGCCAGCCTGAAACAGCAACAACGGTTTCTCGACAAACTGGCCGCCACCCCGGTATCCGGCAAACTGCTGCGCCTGCTGGCTCTCCCCTTCAAGGCCGCCTATGTGCTGGATGAGAAGGTGGAGCAGGCTACCGGCTGCCGGGAACCGGTGCAGCTGCCCGCCCAGATTGAAACCTTCCGATGGCAGCAGCAGATAACCGCTGCCAGGGACTGCGAAGAGGATATGACCCTGGAAGCGGACGTGGTGATCCTGGGCAGCGGCGCAGGAGGTGCCGCGGCGGCCTACGAACTGGCCTGCCGCGGCCTGGCCGTGGTGATCATCGAGGAAGGCGAGTACTACGATCGCAGCCACTTCAACGGCAAACTCACCGAGGTGATTCCCAAGCTCTACCGCAGCTGGGGGGCCACCGTGGCCACCGGCAACGCCATTATCCCGGTGCCGGTGGGCTGCAACGTGGGCGGTACCACCACCATCAATTCCGGCACCTGCATGCGCACCCCGGCCTCGGTGCTGGCCAACTGGCGGGAACAGGGACTGCAGGATTTCACCGAACAGGCCATGGCTCCCTGGTTCGAGGGCGTGGAGCGGATGCTCTGTGTTCAGCAAGCCACCACAGAGACCGTCGGCCCCATTGGCGACCTCATCGACCGGGGCGCCGCCGCCAACGGCTTCTTGCAGCGCCAGCCGCTGATGCGCAATGCCCAGGGCTGTGACGGCCAGGGGCTGTGCCAGTTCGGCTGCCCCACGGACGCCAAGCAGTCCACCAATGTGAGCTATATCCCCCGGGCCCTGGAACGGGGTGCATTCCTGTTCAGCGGCTTCCGGGCCGAACGACTGCAGCGACAGGGAGGCCGTATTACCGGCGTCATCGCCCGCGGCACCAATGCCGCCGGGCGCCCGGTCACCCTGGGCCTGACCTGCCAGCGCACCATCGTCGCCATGGGCAGCCTGTTCACGCCACTGTTTCTTCAACAACAAGGAGTGCGCAACCCCCACCTGGGCCGCCACCTGACGCTACACCCGGCGGGGGTCGTCAATGCCCTGTTTCCAGACCGGAATCTTGCCAACAGCCGCAGTATCCCACAGGGCTACGGGGTGTCGGACTGGGAAGAGCAGGGCCTGATGTTCGAGGGGGGCACGATTCCCCTGGCCGGCCACAGCCTGCTCAACCCCCTGGTCGGACAGGACTGGGTGCGTTTTACCGAAGACTATCCACACACAGCCTACTTCGGCTTCATGATACGCGACACCAGCGAAGGACGGGTACGAAGGGGCCCGCACCGGGGACTGCCGTTGATTCGCTACCGTATGAACCAGCAGGACTTTGCCCTGTTCAAACGCGGCATCCATGCCCTGGCCTGCTGGTATCTGGACGCCGGCGCCGAGGAGGTACTGATCCCCGGTCTCAATCGCATCGTGCGTATCCAGAACCGTCACGAGCTGGAACGCTTTTTGCGCTCGCCACTGAAACCCACTGACTTCCTGATCAGCGCCTATCACCCACTAGGTACCGCCCGAATTGCTGCTTCCCCCCGGGATGGCGTCTGCGACAGCGATCACCGGGTGTTCGGCCACCCGGGGCTGTACGTGATGGACGGCGCCAGCGTCCCCACCAGCCTGGGCGCCAACCCACAGGTGACCATCATGGCCATGGCCAGCCGTGCCGCCGACATCCTGGCCAGGGAGCTGCTCGCCGATATGGATTCCAGCCACACACACCCACAAGGAGAATGCGCATGACTCTAGGCCTGTTACTCAAGGAACGCATGAGCGGTTGGCTGCAACTGGACAGTCAGGGCCGCCAGCAACCCTTTGCCTTCCAGATCCGCGCCTTTACCACCCGCATCTTCAGCATCAGTGCCCCCCGTTACTTTCGTGGCACCGTCAATCTGGACGGACAGGACTTCCCCTGCGAAGGGGAACTGACCATCCACCTGAACGGGCCCCATTACTGGCTGACCTTCAGCCACCCGGAGCTGGGCCAGCTGCGCGTGGAGGGAAAGAAGCAGTACGGACGCAACGGCCTGCTGGCCTCGCTGATCACCTGCCCAATGACGGTCTACCGGAACCAGCAAGCCATCGGCCAGGCAGAGGTGGCTTACCGGGAAAGCATGCTGGCCTTTCCCTTTACTGCCCTGCGACTGGTGGACGAACAGCAGGCTTACCAGCAAGATCATGGCATCGGCTCATCACGCTGATCGTCCAGACCAAGGAGCCTCGAATGATTCCCTACTACGGCCTGCAGGCCCCGCCCAGGGGCGGTCACTACGAATCCTGGTTTGTGCGCGCCAATCACCCGCACAAACCCCTGGCCATCTGGATTCGCTACACCCTGTTCCGCGCCCGGGATCAACGTCCGGCCCTGGGTGAAGTGTGGGCGGTGTGGAGCGACGGCGCCCGGCAGCAGACCCGTGCGTTCAAGGAAGAGTTTCCCCTGGAACAGTGCCGCTTCAGCACCTCACTGATGCAGGTGGACGCTGGCGACAATCACTTGCAACCCGGTGCCCTGCAAGGGCTGCTTCAAGAAGGAAACGACCAACTGAGCTGGGATCTGCACTACGATGACGGCGAGCCACCGCTGCTGTTTCTGCCGGAGAGTTTCTATAAACGCCCCCTGCCCAAGGCCAAGTCTCTGGTCAGCCGCCCCCATATCCGTCTCAGCGGTACCCTGACCCTGAACGGCGAAACTTTCGTGCTGGACCGGTGGCCAGGCAGCGAAAATCATAACTGGGGCAGTCAACATACCGACCGCTATGCCTGGGGCCAGGTGGTGGGTTTCGACAATGCGCCGGACGCCTTTCTGGAATGCGCCACTGCCCAGGTGAAGCTAGGCCCACTCTACAGCCCACAACTTTCCATTGCCGCCCTGCGACTGGACGGGGAAACACTGCTGTTCAACAGCCTGTCCCGGGCGCTGCGTGCCAACGCCGACTACCGCCCTTTCCAGTGGACCCTGCAGACCGGTAACGGTGATACCCGTTTAAACATCAGCATGGCCACGATGGCAGACCGGGTGGCTGCCCTGACCTATTACAACCCGCCTAGAGGTAACAAGATCTGCCTGAACAGCAAACTGGCCGGCGTCACCGCCACCCTGTCCCGGCGCGGGCAACCGGAACGGATGCTGCACAGCGCCCATGGCGGCGCGTTTGAAATTTTGACTGACCGCTTGCCTGCGGGGATGGCGTTGCAAGTCTAGGTATCAGCGTTATCAGCAAGACTCCAACACTCACAGCCCGGAGCAACCCCAACCACGGCGGTTATTCCGGGTCATTGCCGCCCTGCCGGGCCAGTACAGGTTCCAACGCCGGCGGAGAATAGGCCGGCCCCTTGAGCACCTTGCCGCGTTCGTCCTTCACCGGCCTACCATCGGCACCCAGCTTGCTCATGTTGCTGCGATGCACCTCCGCGCAGGTGGCGTTCAGGTCGATACCGAAGGTATGGCCGGCGCCATAGGTCACATAATTGATGTCGGTGAGCGCATCGGCTACCTCCACCAGGTCCACGCGAAAACCACTCAGCGATGCCAACTGCTCCCTGGCTGACGCCAGGGTATTGAGAAACCTCTGCTGCACCGCATCCGGTTGCTGACAGGTGGCCTCGGCCAGTTCGTGAAACTCCTCCAGCAACAGGGCCAGACGCAAACGAATGGTGGCGTCATCGGGTACCACCGGTTGCGGCTCCACCGGCAGGGAAAAGGCACGGTGGAACTCGGCCACCCGGTGAAAATTACTGGTTTGGTCAGCCTTTGCCATCGACTTCCTCCAGAAAGGCAATCATCTCACGGTTCACTTCCGCCGCCTGCTCCATCTGGATCCAGTGCCCGCACTGGTCCAGCATCACCGTGCGCAGATCCGGGATGTAGTCGGGCATGCGTTGCAGCGCTTTCTGACTGAACACGATCACCGGGTCCTGCATACCGCCAATAAACAGAGTGGGCATGGTCAGCTGCCAGTTGTCGTCATCCCGGCTTTCCTCCCAAGACGCATCCATGGCCCGATACCAGTTGATCGGCCCGGTAAAGCCGCTGTGCTGGAACCGCTCCACGTAATAGGCCAGGTCTTCCTCACGCATCCAGCGCGGTTGCTGCTCGGGGATCGGCATGGATTGCAGGAAGCCGGTGTCGTCCGGACCCACCCGGAAATCGGCGATACCATCAGCGGACAGACCGTGGAAGATCTTGCGCAGGCTGGTGGGCACATCCGCCTCCAGCTCCTGCTCCGGCAGTTGCGGCTTCTGAAAATAGAGCATGTAGAAGAAGCGATCTTCGAAGAGCCGCCGCATTGACTCGGTGGGCGCCTCCGGGGCCGGCCCGCCGTAAGGCACCGACATGCCGACTACGGCACGAATCATTTGCGGGTAGCGACGCGCCACCTGCCAGGTCAGTGCGCACCCCCAGTCGTGCCCGACCAGGATTGCCGATTCATGCCCCAATGCCCGGATAAGGGCGACAACGTCCTCCACCAGCACGCTCTGACGGTAACTATCCGCCTCCACCGGGCCACCGGTGTAACCGTAACCGCGCAGATCCGGCGCCACCGCGTGGTAACCGGACTGGGCCAGTACCGGTAACTGATAGCGCCAGGAGGCCCAACATTCCGGAAAACCATGCAGACACAACACCAGAGGGTTTCCCGGCTCCCCCGCCTCTGCCACAAAAAAATCCAGGCCATTGGCAGCAAGCTGCCGCTCACGCATAAATGCCATACTCTCTCTTCCCGATTCCAATTCAGCCAGTCAGCATAGACAACTACTTACCCAGCACGACGAAAGTGCTATTGTTAGCATATTCGCTTGATCATTGTTGTGATTCAGCATAAGCGCAAAAAGAACAAGAACTCTGCGCAACCACGGCGGTCTTAGCCGACGCAGCGCCATTCCGGACCCGTTAATACGCCCGGGGCGAACTGTGAATTTGACAGCATGGTCCGCCGCTGACAAGCGTGCAAAGTGACCGTTACGACTCAATCAGGGATGCATCGTGACCGAGCCGCAAGGACAAGCCAGCCCCACGAAGCCCTCCCGCATTGGCGGGTGGCTGGCCCCCTATGTGCCTGCTTACTTTCCAGTAGCCTGGAAGCTGGGGCTGTCCATTTCCCTGCTGATCCTGTGCGGCATGACTATTCTCGGCTCCCTGCTGCTCAACAATCAGCTCGACCGCATGCGCGACCAGGCGGACACCTTCGGTGAAGCCATTGCCCTGCAGTTGGCCAACACGGCCCGGGAGCCCCTGCTGGCCGATGACACCTTCCTGCTCAAGGTCCAACTAAACAACCTGACACGCAGTGAGAGCGTGCGCGGCGCCGCCCTGTTTGATCGCAGCGGTAACCTGATCGACAAGGCCGGCATCTTGCCCCTGGCCGCCGACCCGCTTCAGGAACAGATCAAGCGCTGGGAACTGCAGAACGAACCGGTGACCACCTACTATGCCGCTGTTGATGTGGGGGATACGGTAGCCGGCTACACGGCCATTTCCCTGTCCGACCGCCCTATCATGGCCGCCCGGGAATCGGTGCAGGACACCATGATCAATGCCACGCTGATCATGAGCGTGATCGCCATCATCGCCTCGTTCCTGATCAGCCGGCGACTGGCACGCCCCATTCAGGATCTACTGGAGGCCACCAGCGCCATGCGCCGGGGGGATCTGAACTACCGGATTCAGGATCGCCGCAATGACGAAATCGGCGGTCTTATCGAAGCCTACAACACCATGGCCCACGGCATGCTGGAAAAAGACCAGGTGGAACAGGTGCTGAAGCGTTTTGTCAGCCCGTCAGTAGCACAGAACATGATGGCAGACCTGGACCAGGTCCAACTGGGTGGCCGCGATGTCCACGCCACCGTGGTGTTTGCCGATATCGTCGGCTTCACCCGGCTGTCGGAAACCCTGGCCCCGGATGCCATCGCCGACATGCTCAATGTGTATTTCGATGCTATCACCACCGCCACCACCTTTTATCGTGGCACCATCGACAAATATATGGGCGACTGCGCCATGATCGTATTCGGCGTGCCTGAGAAGGATGACGAGCACCTGTTCCATGGACTGTGCTGCGCAGTCATGATCCAGAGAATGGTGGAAAGGCTTAACGAGCACCGCCGAGCCCATGGACACACCACAGTAGAATTCCGTATCGGCATCAATTCCGGCGCCATGTTGGCAGGCAACCTGGGCTCGCGGGAGCGCATGCAGTACACCGTGGTTGGCGATACCGTCAATCTGGCATCACGCCTGTCCAACATGGCTGGAGGCAACGAGATCATTGCCGCCTCGACACTATTGGCTAACCCCAATATCGCTTCGCGGGTGCGCGCTACCGAGTACGGCGCCATGCGTATCCGTGGCAAAGCCGAACCGGTGAGCACTTTCCGCATCGACGGCGTTCACGCCCTGTCGGAAACCCTGATGGAACAACGTATTGCCCAGTTCCTGGCAAAACTGAATACGGAGTCGCAACGTGCGTAAGGCCGGACTGGTGATGGTCGTCCTGCTTGGGGGCTGTGCCACTCTGGGGGACCCGGAGCGCCGGGTCAGCGAGGCCCTTGCAGAAGGCAATTACGCCCGCGCAGCCGCTATCATTGAAGATACTCACCCCGCCCATGATCAATACGCTCTTTTGCAGGAGCAATACCCGGGCATCATTATGGCAAGCCACCAGTATCGCCAGCGCCTGATTCTTGAAGCCGGGGCCATGAGCCGCAAACAACACTGGGAGCAGGCCCATACTCTGGTGAAGAATCACCGTCACAAAGTGGTAGACCCTTCCGCACTGGATGAGATGCTTACCGCCCTGATCAGCCTGGAAGAACACCAGTTAAACCAGGTACTGGCTGAACGGCGACGTGCTCAGGCCCGGGCCCTGCAGGACAGTGCCGGCCTGACAGAAAAATTAAGCGGCTTTCACTTGCCTCGCGCCAAACAGGAACAGCAAGAGCTGGCCGAGGAACGTCTTTTCGTAGCAAACGATCTTACACGTCTGGGGGAGTATTTCGCCCAGCGTCAGCAATGGCTGCTGGCCCGCGACCTGCTCAGCAGCGCTCACCAACTGGCGCCAGATCAGCCTCCTTCTGCGCAATTAGCCAAAGCCCAGCAAATTCTGAATGACGCCAGCCAACGAGCCCGTGCTCGACACAATCGCGCTCTGCTGTCAGAAGCGGATCAATTGATGGCTCGTTATCAGCGGAACGGCCAGCTGGACTCATTGCTTGCTGCCCGCAGCTTCCTGAATAAACATCAGAACAACCCGGCACTGGCCGATCACCAGAAACGCCTGGAACAATGGGCCCGACGCCGCTTCAGCGAAGAGATGAATACCGGCGAGGCTCTGTATGCCCGCGGCCAGTATCGCGAAGCCTACAGAATCTGGAAGCAGGTAGCGCCGCTCTATCCGGATAACGAAGAATTGAACAAAAAACTGGAACGCAGCCGCAGGGTTCTTGCCAACCTGCGGAGCCTGCAAGACAACTAACAGGCCCACGCCTTCAGCCGACCGGACTCTCCCCTTTTCCGGCGGCAAAAAAAAACGCGCCGAGACAGGCGCGTTTTTTTGCTGTAATCCCCTTACGACACTACTCTTGCTCGGCTCCCTCAGCCTCAACTTCCTGTTCAGGTGCGTTTTGCCGGGCGTCATAGGCATCCCGGAATTCCGGAGACACTTTTTTGCGCCCCTCAAACACCTGCTCAAGATCCACCGGCAGCGGGTTACGCACCACTTGCTCCAGTTGTCCCTTGCTATTCAGCTCGAATTGCAGGGCAGTAATGCCCATGTACTTCTGCCGGGTCATATTCAACAGTTGTTCGTTATCCGGCAGGATTGTGGGCCGCAGAAAGACCATCAGGTTACTTTTCTCTCGCGAGTTACTGGTTGAGCGAAAGAGAATGCCCAGCAGGGGGATATCACCCAGAATCGGCACCTTGCGTACCGTCTTGGTAATGTTGTCGCGAATCAACCCACCCAGTGCAATGGTCTCACCATCGTCCGCCAACACAGTGCTTTCCAGCTTGCGGGTAGTGGTAACGATATCCGCCGCTTCGCCAACGGAGTCCTTTACCTGGGAGTTCTCCTGCTCCAGCTCCAGACGAATGGTGGATAATCCTGCCACATGAGGGGTCACTTTCAGGCTCAGGCCCACATCTTCACGCTGGATGGTCTGGAAGGGGTTGGAAACACCGGAACCGGTACTGGTGCTGGTGCCAGTGATGAAGGGCACGTTCTCGCCCACCACGATGGAGGCTTCCTGGTTATCGAGAGTAAGAATGCTGGGGGTGGAGAGCAGGTTCACATCGGTAGAAGTGGACAGGGCCTGGATCAACGCCCCCCATTTCAGGTCACCGTTGGAGTCCTGCTCTCCGAACCCCATAGTAATGCCATCCCCAAGGGCCAAACCTGACGGATCATCTGTCGCCAGAGCCTGGACGATGGAATTAATAGTGAGGCCAGCATTACCGAAGTTAATGGCACCGACACCACTTTCGTCACTGCCTGCCACATACTGAAAGCCCAGTGCCTTGCCGGTATCGCCGGACACTTCCACGATAGCCGCCTCAATGAGAATCTGTGCCCGGCGCACATCCAACTGACTAATCACCGACATGATCTCCTTCATCATTGCCGGTTCTGCGCGTATCACCAGAGCATTGAGGGATTTGTCCGCCTGAATGGACACCTTGTCACCGGTAATGGATGCCGCCGCGGCCTTACCATCGGCGCCAGGCTTGGCAGCGGAGGCCCCTTCGGCAAAATTCTTCAGTAGCTCGGCCAGCGCCTCCGCATCACCGTGACTGAGGCGTACCACCTGCACACCACCAGTGGCACTGGCAGGGGTATCCAGATTACGGATCATCTGCGCCATGCGCTGTCGGGTAATCCGGTCCCCCTTGATGATCAAGCGGTTGGTGCGTTCATCTGCCACCACAGTAACGCCGCCATCCTTGGTCTTGCCCCGGCGACCACCGGTCTGTGGGGTCAGACTTTCCAGCATTTTCACCATGTCGCCGGCAAAGGCATGCTCCAGCTTAATCACCTGTACGTCCTCGGACTCGGCATTGTCCAGGCTGGCAATGATCGCTTCCATACGGCGAATATTGTCCATGTGATCACTGATGATCAGGGCATTGGCCGAGCCCACGGCCGCCAAATGACCGTACTGGGGCACCAGCGGGCGCAGTACCGGCACCAACTCTTCCACCGGGGAGTTTTCCACCGGAATTACCCGGGTCACCAACTCTTCTCCACCGGCTTCATTCTTGCCTACCAGCGGCAGGTTGCTTTGTTTGGCGGTGGTATTGGGGACGATCTTGATAATGTCGCCGGAAGGCACTGCCGCGTAGCCATGCACCTGCAGCACGGAAAGGAATAGTTCGTAAACCTCCGCAGCGCTCAACGCCTTGGTGGAGACGACGGTGACATCCCGGGCGCGGACACGGGGGTCGACAACAAAGTTCTTGCCCGTCATGTCAGCAATCTGGCTGATGAAGGCCTGAATATCCGCATTGCGGATATTCACCGTCCAACTCTTGCCATCTTCACTGGCCGCAACCTGGGCCTGGGCGGTAAGAGCCGCTGCTGACAACAGCACCACAATCAGTGTTCGAAGTGCCGAGGCTTTGAAAAAGGACATCATAAAACCACTCACTATGGCGGATAATTCACGGTGAATTGCTGATCACCCCGCTGCACCACGATACTGGCCTGCCGGGTTTCCTGAAATGAACGCAACGCAGCCAGATCACCCTCTTCCGTTCCCAGCCCGTGGCCGTTGACAGAGAGAATGACATCATTGCTTTTCAAGCCGACCTGGCTGATCAATTGTTTGGGGGCCCGCTTACCCAATTGGTAACCTTGATTGCCACCTTCGGCCACCGGCGTCAGCCCTAACTGCCCAATAATGGCCTTGCGCTGACGCAGCATATCGTCCTCGCTGCCTTCGCTCACCGCCTGTTCGTTAGCTGGCGGCTGTACCGGTTCGGAACGAGGGCGTTCGATCTCGCTGACGCCGCCCAGGGAACTGTCCGACCAGCGCAGGGTTTCCAGGCGCCCGGCCCGGCGCAGGATCACCCGGTCCGGGTAGACCTCTTCAAGGCTGGCATTACCGGGAATACTGTCACCGATACGGTACAGCTCTCCCTCCTTGCCCTTTTCGGCAATGATGGCGGAAGCCTTTGCAGTATCTGCGGTCTGGAACACGCCGAGCAGCTCCAGGCGGAGGCGGGTTTCAGGCGCGTCGGTGGGCTTGTCTGACTGAGTGGCGGCTTCCTGCTCGAAGTTTCCGAACAATTGCCAACTGTCTACTTGGGATTGGCTCAAGCTGACAGTCTGGCCGGCGGAGGCGACCTGCAGGCGGGTTTTGCTATTGGAAGGAATCTGCTCGCTGGGTCCGTACCACAACAGCCAGAAGGTCTGGGCCAGCACAAAGGCCAACCCGATAATCAGCAAAACGGCAACCAACCAGCGCACCGGCTTGCCCCACTGCTGATACTGACCCCACGCTGCCCACTGCGACATAACTGTCCGCTCTTCCTTTATCGTTATTACCGGACTGAAGATACCGGATTTTACGGCAAATTATTGCAATATAGTGTTACTGAAACTGGGTTTTCTGCTTCTCAGCCCTGACTGCGTTTTAGCGAGAACGGTTGGGACATCTGGAATACCACATCATCCGGGCTGCCGCCCTGACTGACACCGAGCAACAATGGCCACGCGCGCATCACTTCCAGATGGAAACGACCTTCACTGATGCGTGCATGCATCAGACGCTCTCCCTGCGGATCGTTCACCCGCAGCGTGGGCACCCGGCCTTCCATGCTCAAACGCCCCTGTAACTCCGGCACAGTGGCGGAGCCATTATTCCCCCAGGTCACCTTACCTCCACTGTAATCCAGAGTGCCCTGGAGCTGCTCAATTGTGTCATCGGCAATCTGCAGGACCATCAGCACCGCATCCACCCGGCCGTCGGCGCCGCCTTGAGGAACATGTTCCGCCACCAGCGCTACCGGCAGGGACAGGCGCGCCTGCTCTACCTGCCAATCGCCCCAGTCGGCACCGACCCAGCCGGAGAGGTTCGCCTGCTGCCCCTGGTCACTGCGCAGGGCCAGTTGCGCGCCCGGCACCAGGCCGTGCCAGTCCAGGGTCCAGTCCAGCGAGCCCTGCAGCTGTTTCCAGCGCCAGCGAGCCTGCCCCTGCCACCAGCGTCCACGGGGCTCTGACAGGGTCAGCACAGCACCGCCCAGACGCACGGCAGGCACCCGCTCCACTACCACGGCGGCAGGCATGCTGACGATCAAGAAAACCAACAGGCTGACAATGAAGACCAGTGTCAGCGTCAAGGTACGAGGCATAGCGGTTCTCAGAACGGGATATCGTCGTCGAAATCATCCGCCGGGCCACTGAAGCCGCCCTGATTCTGGTTCTGGCCGGGGTTCTGATTCTGCTGCGGTGCAGCACTGCCCCCACCACCGTAGTTCTCATTCTGGTTCTGGTAACCGCCTTGATTGCCCTGGGAAGCATAGCCGCCACCCTGGCCACCACCGCCGTCACCACGGCCATCCAGCATCTGCATCTCGTTGGCGACGATTTCAGTGGTATAGCGGTCCTGGCCATCCTGGCCCTGCCACTTACGGGTACGAATGGAGCCTTCGATATAAACCTTGGAGCCCTTCTTCAGGTACTCACCGGCAATCTCGCCCAGCTTGTTGAAAAATACCACCCGATGCCATTCCGTGCGTTCCTGCATCTGGCCACTCTGCTTGTCTTTCCAGCTTTCGCTGGTGGCCAGCCGAACATTGGTGACCGCGCCACCGCTGGGCATGAAACGGGTTTCCGGGTCTGCCCCCAGGTTACCAATCAGAATTACCTTGTTAACGCCGCGCGCCATGTTTCTCTCCGTGACTCTCAGGGTCAGTACTGTTGTAGCCGGCGATACCCTGCCAGGTAAATCACCGGTTTCTCAAATGCATGTCAGATCAAGCTAATCATTGTGTCAGCTTTGCCCGGCGCTCGCGAGTCCCGCAAGTCGGGCCTCATCCAGCAGCCCGGCATCTACCTTGAGCAGGGCCAGGGCCTGCTCCTCGACGATCACCGTCTCTACCACACCGGGTACCGTCTGCAGCTCACCGGCCAGTTTCTTCCAGTCCTGGCCTGGAGCCAGCATCAGAACCCGATTATCCAGCTTTGGCAGCTCCTGCAACCCGGCCAGCACCACCAGCCATACTGCTGCCAGTAACGCACAACCGTAGAACACCGCCTCGGCGCCCACCCACTGGTAAAGGGCTCCACCCAATTGCCCGCCCACAAAGACGCCCAGAAACTGACTGGTGGAGTATACCCCCATGGCCGTGCCGCGGGTGCCCGCCGGGGCCGCACGTCCCACCAGCGAGGGCAGCAGCGCCTCGAGCAGATTAAAGGCAGCAAAGAATACCAACAGGGCCAGCACGAAGTGCCACAGCTCGGCCCCAGCCACCGCCAGAAGGATCTGTGACACCGCCAGCAACACCACCGCCAGCCGCTTCACCGGCACTGCGCCACGCCGTTCGGCACGGATGATCAGCGGCACCATGGCCACGAACCCGGCCACCAGCACGCCCAGGTAGATCAGGCTGTGGCTGCGCAACCCCAGCCCAAGCCTTTCGCTGAGTAGAGCCGGCACCACCACAAAAGAGGCCGTCATGATCAGGTGCAGGGTGAAAATACCCACATCGAAGCGCAGCAATGTTTTGCTGGCCAGCACACGACGGAAACGCACTCCCACCGGCAAGGCCTCACCTTGCAACGCTCGTGGTGCCGGCACCACCATGGCCACCAGCAGGGCAAAGACGCCCATCAGCGACGTCATCCAGAACAGGCCGGACAACCCAAGCCAGCTCGCCAGTAGTGGGCCGAGGATCAGGGCCAGCACAAAGGAACCTCCCACCGACATGCCGATCAGGGCCATGGCTCTGGTACGGTGCTTCTCGCTGACCACATCGCCAATCAACGCCATGATCACACTGGCAATGGCGCCCGCCCCCTGCAGGGCGCGCCCGGCAATGACACCATGGATATGATCACTCATGGCCGCCACCACGCCCCCGGCCACAAACAACAGCAGACCGATCAGTAGCAGCGGGCGCCGCCCGAAACGGTCGGAGAGCATGCCAAACGGAATCTGCAGCAGAGCCTGCATCAGCCCGTAGGCGCCGATGGCGGTACCGATCAATAGCGGTGTCGCACCTTCCAGGGATTGCCCGTAGACCGCAAAAATCGGCAAAATCATGAACAGGCCGAACATCCGCAACGCGAAAATGGTCGCCAGATAGCCGGTGGTTTTCAGCTCTGTCCGCTGCAGAACACGGGAAGAAGGTGCCGACATGAACGCTTGTTGCTCCAGAAACGGGAGGCCGTAACGTCACGGCCGCTACAAAAAGGCGGGCAGTGTACCAGATTCCCCGTAGGGCCGGACCAGGACACAGTGCCCCACTTTGGGCCAGAGAATCGTGAAATCAGTAAAACCGGGCAATGGTAAATTGAACCCCGGTCAAAGCGGTGATAAATTCACATGCTGATCAGTTTTTTTTCTTAGGCTCCGCCTGAGACATCATGGATGGCATCGATGAACAGCCAACAACAAACTCAGCAAGTTTACGTAGTAGGCAGCCAGCAACTGCAAAATGCCCTGCTCACCGAATTTCTCGTCAAGGAAGAAGTGGCCAGCAAGAGCATTCCCTCGGTAGAGACCATCTCCGTGGAAACCCTGCGGGAATTTGACCAGAACCTGTTTCTGGTGGATTACCACAGTGTGGACGTGAACGAGGTGATCGCCCATCTTCTTGAAGCAGATCAGGAAGTGGAAAACGATGTTCTGATTGCCTTGTTTAATGTGGACAGCGACGACTCTTTGTCTCGCCTGGCCGGCCTGCCCATGGTCAATGGCGGATTCCAGCATGACTGCCCCCAGGCGCTACTCAGCAAAGGCATCAAGGCAATTTTCGACGGCGAGCTGTGGTTCCCCCGCGCCGTGCTGCAGGCTTACCTGATGAAAAGCCGCACTTTCAACAAGACCTTCTCCCGTAGCGAGGTAAACCTTACCGACCGGGAAGTGGAAGTGCTGAAAGTCATGGCCACCGGCGCCAAGAATTCGGAAATCGCCAGCAGCCTGAATCTGAGCCCGCACACTATCAAGACGCACATCTACAATATCTTCAAGAAAATCAACGCCTCCAACCGCCTGCAGGCGGTGAACTGGGCACAAGAGAACCTGTAGTAACCCCGCACGCAACACGCTCGCACGCTTTTTTGCGTGCCCGCGTGAAGCGGGTTACGTGAAAGCGCTCCTTTCTTTTCCCCTTCACACGAATTCGCCTATACTGCCCTGTTCATTTTGACAGTAGTCAGGGGTAGTTGATGGATACCATTCTGGTTCGCGGCGCACGGACTCATAACCTGAAGAACGTGGATCTGGATATCCCGCGTGACAAGCTGGTGGTAATCACCGGCCTTTCCGGTTCAGGCAAATCCTCACTGGCCTTCGACACCCTATATGCGGAAGGCCAGCGTCGCTATGTGGAGTCCCTTTCCACCTACGCCCGCCAGTTCCTGTCGATGATGGAAAAACCCGATGTGGATCACATCGAGGGGCTCAGCCCGGCCATTTCCATTGAGCAGAAGTCCACCAGCCATAACCCGCGATCCACTGTCGGCACCATCACCGAAATCTACGATTACCTGCGCCTGCTGTTCGCCAGGGTGGGCGAGCCCCGCTGCCCGGAGCATGAAGCCCCGCTGGCCGCCCAGACCATCAGTCAGATGGTGGATCAGGTGCTGGCCATGGAAGACGGCAGCAAGCTGATGCTGCTGGCACCAGTGATCCGCGAAAAGAAAGGCGAGCATCTGCACCTGTTCGAGGAACTGCGCGCCCAGGGCTTTATCCGTGCACGCATCGACGGGCGCATCTATGACATGGATGACACCCCGGATCTGGACAAGAACAAGAAGCACACCATTGAAGTCGTGGTGGACCGCTTCAAGGTCCGTGACGACCTGCAGAACCGGCTGGCGGAATCCTTCGAAACCGCCCTTAACCTGGCTGACGACATCGCCATCATTGCTCCCATGGACGGCGACGGCGAGGAAGTGACTTTCTCCGCCAAGTTTGCCTGCCCGCACTGCGGCTATTCGATCCCTGAACTGGAACCGCGACTGTTCTCCTTCAACAACCCGGCCGGCGCCTGCCCCAGCTGTGACGGGCTGGGCATGAAGCAGTTCTTTGACGAGGACAAGGTGATCAATTCCGACGAGCTGTCCCTGTCGGAAGGCGCCATCCGTGGTTGGGATCGCCGCAACGTCTACTATTTCCAGATGCTCAACTCCCTGTCCCAGAGCCTGGGTTTCGACATGGACGTGGCATTTCGGGAGCTACCCAAGGATATTCGCAGGAAGGTACTCCACGGCACCGGCAAGGAAAGCATCGAATTCCGTTACCTCAACGACCGCGGCGACATCATCAAGCGCAACCATCCGTTCGAGGGCATCATTCCCAATATGGAGCGGCGCTACCGGGAAACCGAATCGGATGCAGTACGCGAGGACCTGCTCGGCTACATGTCCACCTCCAGCTGCCCCAGCTGTAATGGCTCGCGACTGCGCGAGGCGGCCCGCCATGTGTTCATTGAAGAAACCACCCTGCCGGAAGTGGTACGGCTGGCCGTAGGCAAGGCCCATGGCTATTTCAGCAACCTGAACCTGCCCGGCAGCAAGGGCGAAATCGCCGACAAGATTCTCAAGGAAATCCGCGACCGCCTGCAGTTTCTGGTCAACGTAGGGCTGGAATACCTGACCCTGGAACGCAGCGCAGAAACGTTGTCTGGCGGTGAGGCCCAGCGTATTCGTCTGGCCAGCCAGATCGGTGCCGGCCTGGTGGGCGTCATGTACGTGCTGGATGAGCCCTCCATCGGCCTGCACCAGCGTGACAACGAGCGCCTGCTCAGCACCCTGACTCGCCTGCGTGACCTGGGTAATACCGTGCTGGTGGTAGAGCACGACGAGGAAGCCATCCGCCTGGCCGACCACGTGATTGACATTGGCCCCGGTGCCGGTGTCCATGGTGGCAGGGTCGTCGCCCAGGGCAGTGCCCAGGACGTGGCCGACAACCCGGACTCGCTGACCGGCGACTACCTGTCCGGGCGCAAACAAATCGCCATCCCCGAGCAACGGCGGCAGAACCGGGACGACAAGTGGCTGACCCTGCACGGCGCCACCGGCAACAACCTGAAGGGCCATCCGCTGAATATCCCGGTTGGCTTGTTCACCTGCATCACCGGCGTCTCCGGCTCCGGCAAGTCCACCCTGATCAACAGTACCCTGTATCCGCTGGCCGCCACCAAACTAAACAAGGCCACCACACTGACGCCGGCGGTCTACGAATCCATTGAAGGGCTTGAGCATTTCGACAAGGTTGTGGATATCGACCAGAGTCCCATCGGCCGCACTCCGCGATCCAACCCTGCTACCTACACCGGCATTTTCACCCCGGTGCGCGAACTGTTCGCCGGCACCCAGGAAGCCCGCGCCCGCGGCTACAAGCCCGGTCGTTTCAGTTTCAATGTGAAAGGTGGCCGCTGCGAAGCCTGTCAGGGTGATGGCGTGATCAAGGTGGAAATGCACTTCCTGCCGGACATCTACGTGCCCTGCGAGGTCTGCGAAGGCAAACGCTATAACCGGGAAACCCTGGAAATTACCTACAAGGGCAAAAACATCTTCGAAGTCCTGGATCTGACCATCGAAGACGCCCGGGAATTCTTCGATGCGGTGCCCTCCCTGGCGCGTAAACTGCAGACCCTGATGGATGTGGGCCTGAGCTACGTGAAACTGGGCCAGGCCGCCACCACCCTGTCCGGCGGCGAAGCCCAGCGGGTAAAACTGGCCAAGGAACTGTCCCGCCGGGATACCGGCAACACCCTTTATATCCTCGACGAACCAACCACCGGGCTGCACTTCCACGATATCCAGCTGCTGCTGGATGTACTCAACCGGCTGGCCGACCACGGCAACTCCGTGGTGGTGATCGAACACAACCTGGATGTGATCAAGACCGCCGACTGGATCGTGGATCTGGGCCCGGAAGGTGGCGACGGCGGCGGCGAAATTATCGCCGAAGGCACCCCGGAAGAGGTGGCCAAAGTAAAGGGCAGCCATACCGGCCGTTTCCTGAAACCCATGCTGAAATAGAACGGATACTCCATGCAGAAAAAATTCAAATTGTGCCTGGCCCTATCCTTTATCGCGTTTTCGCTTTCTGGCTGCCAAGCGGCACGCAGTACTTACAATTATTTTGCCTGCGGAAATGGCGGCACCTGCACAGAAAGCTTTCCCAGAGATGCTCTTTCTCAAACAGACAATATTGACAAAATTGTTCTTGCTCCCCCGTATTACGACCTGCTGATACGAGATCTTGACTGGCAGTATCGCCCTGTACCTGTGATCGAAAAGAAGCTGCCAGCCTCAACTATCGACCTACTTCAAGACTTCGGCGAATCATATGGAATTTCTATCAACTCCTTGCATGTCGACACCGAAGAACAACTGAGCTCTCTGACCAGCATTTACCACCAGGCATTTAGCGAGTCCCCGGAAATATTGGTACCAACCGGGGAGGTTAAAGATGCACTCAAATCCATTGGCAAAGCCCCGACACGTCAGGATCCGGCCAGAGATGGCCCCATAGCACTCGATAAAACCTTTTTGCAATCTGAAAGCAATATTCCGCCTTCATGTTGTATCGTATTAACACGGATTAATGGGTGGCAGGAAAGCAATAACAGCTTTAATGCTTCTGTCACAAGCGCGATGATATTCAGTGGCATGACAGGAAGCAGCGGAGCGGCAGGCTACGCCGGTGACGTTGTTGTAGATTTTGCCATACTCCGCCTCAGCGATGGCCAAACGGTCTGGTCCGCACAAACCACTAGCGCGGCAAGCCACTTCGCCATTCGCCAAGGTATGAATCATTATTTTTCCACCGTTGCGAACCTTCTTCTCGAACAAAAAACAAACGCGGCCAACTAAACCGCACCAAGATTCCGGCAAGATTAAAAGTGACGTTTCACACAATTCAATCACATGTCACTTACCCGAAGCCTTCTGCAAACAGGACTGTCATAACCCCACGCCAGACTCAACCCCGATCACACCGCTGGAGGTTGATAATGAGACGAATATGGGCACTGAAAGGATTCATCGCCACCCTGGCCATTGGCGTGGCAACAGTGGCTTGTGCAGGGCAAGGCGCCAGGGAAAAAACTACCGTAGAACTGGGGCCTCGCCCCTATTACCTGGTCGCAGACATGGACAAGGGCCCGCTCAAGCAGGCGCTGCAGGAATGCACCAGCCAGCAGCGACCGCAGCATGCCAGCGACTTCTCCATTGGTCATCGCGGGGCACCGCTGCAATTCCCCGAACATACCGAAGAGTCCTACCGTGCGGCGGCCCGCATGGGCGCCGGCATCGTGGAATGCGATGTGGCTTTTACCAAAGATCGCGAGCTGGTTTGTCGCCATTCCCAGTGTGACCTGCACACCACCACCAACATTCTCGACACCGAACTGGCCAGTCAATGCAGCGAACCCTTCACCCCTTTCGACGGCAGCAACCCGGCCAGTGCCCGCTGTTGCACCAGCGACATCACCCTGGCCGAATTCAAGACGCTCAAGGGCAAGATGGACGGTGCCAATCCCCGTGCCACCACCGTGGAAGAATATCTGCAGGGCACTGCCAGCTGGCGCACGGATCTCTACAACCAGAACGGCACCCTGCTCAGTCACCAGGAGAGCATTGACCTGTTTCAGAAACTGGGAGTAAAGATGACCCCGGAACTGAAGGCGCCCCTGGTGCCGATGCCCTATGAGGGGAATTACCGCCAGCAGGACTATGCCCGGCAATTGATTGAAGAATACCGACAAGCCGGGGTATCACCGCAGGATGTGTACCCCCAGTCCTTCAACCTGGAGGACGTGCGCTACTGGATCGATCACCACCCCCGCTACGGCCAGCAGGCCGTATATCTCGATGGCCGCGATGCGCAGGGGCTGGACCCACAGAACCCCGGCACCTGGCAGCCCGACATGGAAACCCTGAAAGGCTATGGTGTGAATATCATCGCTCCGCCCCTGTGGATGCTGGTGACCACCGATAATGACAACCACATCGTGCCCAGCCCCTATGCCCGGGCCGCCCGCGATGCCGGCCTGGATATCATCGCCTGGTCCCTGGAGCGTTCCGGCCCATTAACCAACGGTGGTGGCTGGTATTATCAGAGTGTTCAACCGGTTATTAATAATGACGGCGACACCTTTAGCCTGCTGGACGTGCTGGCTCGGGACGTGGGTGTTATTGGTGTCTTTTCTGACTGGCCAGCCACCACGACCTTCTACGCCAACTGCCAGAAAACCTTGCGCGGCAAGCGTCGCGCACAACCTTAGCGCACGCGCACCACAACAGCACCGCCCCGTTCCGGAACGGGGCGGTCTCACCATCAAACCGGAGCATAGCGCTGGCACGCTTTCTGCTTTGCTCTAAGCACCCTGAAGTCCTGACTTCAGCCCACGTCAGCTTCTTTCGGCAACCATTCAGAGGAGTGCATGCAATGGACGCCACCACCGATCACCGCTGGCTGATGCAGTACCACATCGTCAACCTGGTTAATCAGTGCCGCCGGTTGATTCGCGCCGAGTTCGACGAAAGCCTCTCTCTGACCGACCCTGCATTGCGTCAAAAGCTGGCCCATTATGCGGGCCGCACTCGCTCCCAGGGCATGCAGCGGCTTTACGGGGAGATTCGTCTGGCATTACTGGAGTTGGAAGGTGAAGATCCTCCACAGGTGCCTGCAAACAGTTCGGCCGTGCGCCTGTACCGGGGACAGCCGGTGCATGGCAGGAACCCCGAAAACAAGACTCCCCCCGTGCAGCGCCAGCGCAAGGAGCTGACGTATCGGGGGCGCAAGGTCGTTCAGGGCTAGTACGCGGATTGGTTCATCTGATCAGGCTGAAAACTGGAAGATGCTCAGGTCCAGCGGCAGGCTTTCCCCCAGCCACATGACCAGCTCGGTATGGTCACGCAAATCATCACCACTGAGCCCATGTACAAAGATCGTCAGGCCATTACGGCTGGCCATCAACCAGGGAATCACATCGCCTGCCAGACGCCGTGGAATGGACAGCTGGCAGCTCCAGCACGGGTGTGGCCCCACCGGCTTGCGGTGCATGTGCCCCATGGGAATGTCGAAATTCTGGTGGGCGGCCTGACATAGCGCTGCCGCCTGGGAAAACGTGGATTCATCGAAATAGACGTGCGCATGAAAGCCGTTGATTGCCATTTGCCCTGCCCCTGAGATCTACTCGGCCTCTCCAGACAGCATAGTACAAGTGTGCCGGCTTACGACAGACATAAAAAAACCGGGCAATATGCCCGGTTTTTTTGAAGCTTCGACGCTTATTCTTCGTCAGCGTCCGCCAGCTCAGGACGATCAACCAGCTCAACATAGGCCATCGGTGCATTGTCACCAGCACGGAAACCCATCTTGAGGATACGAACGTAGCCGCCAGGACGGCTCTGGTAACGGGGGCCCAGCTCGTTGAACAGCTTGCCAACCACTTCCTTGGAACGGGTGCGGTCGAAAGCCAGACGACGGTTCGCTACCGAGTCTTCCTTCGCAAGAGTGATCAGCGGCTCAGCCACACGACGCAGCTCTTTGGCTTTCGGCAGAGTGGTCTTGATCACTTCGTGCTCCAGCAGAGACACAGCCATGTTACGGAACATAGCCTGACGATGAGAGCTGTTCCGATTCAGTTTTCTGCCGCTTTTGCGATGACGCATGATTCTGTTCCTATGTTCAGGGGCGCTTCACAGCGTCCACAACAACTAATTAGCGCAATTTGGTGTTCAACCGGTCATCATCACGAAGGCTGACCGGCGGCCAGTTCTCGAGACGCATGCCCAGTGACAAGCCTTTGGAGGCCAACACATCTTTGATCTCAGTCAGCGACTTCTTACCCAGGTTAGGGGTTTTCAGCAGCTCAACCTCGGTACGCTGTACCAGATCACCGATGTAGTAGATGTTTTCCGCTTTCAGACAGTTAGCGGAGCGAACAGTCAGCTCAAGGTCATCCACCGGACGCAGCAGGATAGGATCAATTTCCTCACGCTCCTGCTTCGGCTCAGGCTTGGCATCCTGCTCAAGGTCTACAAACACAGCGATCTGCTGCTGCAGAATTGTTGCTGCACGACGAATCGCTTCTTCCGGATCGATGGTACCGTCTGTTTCCAGATCGATAACCAGCTTATCCAGGTCCGTACGCTGCTCTACACGAGCGGCTTCAACCACGTAAGCCACGCGACGAACCGGGCTGTAGCTGGCATCCAGCTGCAGGCGGCCAATACCGCGAGTCTCGTCGTCATCAGACTGACGGGCGTCAGCAGCCACATAGCCGCGACCCTTCTGCACCTTCAGCTTCACACGCAGTTCGGTGTCGCCGGTAATGGTACAAATCAGATGATCAGGGTTGACGATCTCAACACTGTGATCACGCTGGATATCGCTCGCGGTCACAACACCGGGGCCTTTCTTGACCAGCTCGAGAGTTGCTTCTTCGCGATCTTCCATTTTAAGGGCAACGCCCTTCAGGTTCAGCATGATGTTGATCACATCTTCCTGAACCCCTTCGATGGAGGAGTATTCATGCTGTACCCCGTCGATCTCCACTTCGGTGATCGCACAGCCGGGCATACTGGAGATCAGGATGCGACGCAGCGCAGTCCCCAGGGTGTGGCCAAAGCCACGCTCCAGCGGTTCCAGAACCACTTTTGCATGGGTCTGGTTGATCGCGTTGACCGCGATCGAGCGGGGCGTGAGAAAGTCGTTCACGGCGGTCATAGAGATCCCTCAGGCAGTCCTTACTTGGAGTACAGCTCGACGATCAGGTTTTCGTTGATCTCGGCAGGCAGGTCGATACGTTCAGGCTTCGCCTTGTAGGTACCTTCCAGCTTCTTCTCGTCAACTTCGATCCAGGGCATAAAGCCACGCTGCTGAGCCAGCTCCATAGCGTTTTTCACACGCAGCTGAGCTTTGGACTTCTCGCGAACGGTGATGATGTCACCTGGCTTGACCTGGTAGGAAGCCACGTTGACTGACTGACCGTTGACCAGAATCGCACGGTGGCTTACCAGTTGACGCGCTTCAGCGCGGGTTGAGCCGAAGCCCATGCGGTAAACCACGTTATCCAAACGACCTTCCAGAAGCTGCAGCAGGACTTCGCCGGTTGCACCCTTGGAGGAAGCCGCTTTCTTGTAGTAGCTACGGAACTGCTTTTCCAGCACACCATAGGTACGACGAACTTTCTGCTTCTCGCGCAGCTGAACACCGTAATCGGACAAACGAGCCGGACGACGACCGCTAGCGCCAGCTGCCTGACCCGGTGCCTGCTCGGCTTTACACTTGGATTCCAGAGGGCGGATACCGCTCTTCAGGAACAGATCGGTGCCTTCACGACGGGAAAGCTTGCACTTGGGACCGATGTATCTTGCCATCTTGCTTTAACTCCCGTTACACGCGACGCTTTTTGGGCGGACGACAGCCGTTATGCGGAATCGGCGTAACGTCCTCAATATGGGTAATCTTGTAGCCACAGCCATTCAGTGCACGAATGGAAGATTCGCGACCTGGGCCCGGGCCTTTTACCCGTACTTCCAAATTCTTGAGACCGTAGTCCTTGGCAGCATTACCCGCATTTTCGGCAGCCACCTGGGCAGCAAACGGGGTGCTCTTACGGGAACCACGGAAACCAGCGCCACCGGAGGTCGCCCAGGACAACGCATTACCCTGACGATCAGTGATGGTGATGATGGTATTGTTGAAGGATGCGTGCACGTGGGCGATACCGTCTGCAACGGTACGCGTTACCTTCTTACGACGTGCGCCACTATCTTTCTTTGACTTAGCCATAATGCCTATCCAAATCCAGCCGCTGAAGTTTCAGCTTATTTGCGAATCGGTTTACGCGGACCTTTACGGGTCCGAGCATTGGTCTTGGTACGCTGGCCACGCAGTGGCAAGCCGCGACGATGACGAATACCACGGTAGCAACCGAGGTCCATCAGACGCTTGATGTTCATGGTGATTTCCCGGCGCAGGTCACCTTCAGTAGACAACTTGGCTACCTCGCCACGAATGACGTCAAGTTGTTCACCGCTCAGATCACGAACTTTCGCGGTCTGATCAATACCGGCCGCGGTGCAGATTTGAGCTGCACGGGTACGACCGATCCCGAAGATGTAGGTGAGAGAGATCACCGTGTGCTTATTTTCCGGGATGTTAACGCCTGCAATACGGGCCATCCGAATATCTCCGATTCACAAAACGGGTGGCGCCAGACTCAAGGGCGCCGAAAGGCGGCAGAGTCTAGCGCTACACCGACTGAATTTCAACCAAACACTTAAAAGAAGACGTAACCTTAACCCTGGCGCTGCTTGTGCCGGGGTTCGGCACTGCAGATAACCATGACGCGACCCTTACGACGGATCACTTTGCAGTTTCGGCAGATCTTCTTCACAGAAGCCTGAACTTTCATCGCACTCGCCTCGTTCGTTAACGCACCAGACCGGTGCCACCATACCCTTTCAGGTTGGATTTCTTCATCAACTTCTCGTACTGGGTGGACGTCAGGTGCGAATTAACTTGCGACCAGAAATCCATCACCACCACCACCACAATCAGCAGGGAGGTGCCGCCCAGATAGAAGGGCACGTTGGCAACTGCCTGCAGACCCAGCGGCAGCAAGCACACCAGCGTCATGTATACCGAACCGATCAGGGTCAAACGTCCCATCACCGTGTCGATATAGCGAGCAGATTGCTCGCCCGGGCGAATGCCCGGAATATAAGCGCCGGATTTCTTCAGGTTGTCAGCGACATCCTTCGGATTGAACACCAGCGCAGTATAAAAGTAGCAGAAGAACACGATTGCCAGGGTAAACAGCAGAATATACAGCGGCGTACCCGGCAGCAGAGCATCACTCACGTTTCTCAGTGCCTGTCCCCACCAGGAGTCCGGATTGGAATCACTGAACCACTGGGTCAGCGATGCCGGAAACAGCAGAATGGAGCTGGCAAAGATAGCCGGAATAACGCCTGCCATGTTCACCTTCAGCGGCAGATGACTCTGCTGCGCTGCATACACACGACGTCCCTGCTGACGACGTGCATAGTTCACCGTAATACGGCGCTGCCCGCGCTCCATGAAAACCACACCGAAAATCACGGCGAGGGCCACCAGGAACACAAACAACATCATGATCAGGCTCAGGTCACCAGTACGGGCGGACTCGAAAGTCTGCGCAATGGCGCCAGGCAGGCCTGACACGATGGAGGCGAAGATCAGCATGGAAATACCATTGCCGATACCCCGCTCGGTAATCTGCTCACCCAGCCACATCAGGAAGACGGTACCGGTCAGCAAGGTGGTTACCGCCACAAAATAGAAGCTGGCAACCTGCATCGTGCTGGCCGTTTCCGGCAGCAACGTAATGCCCTGGCTGTTAAGTCCGGCAACCATGCCGAAGGACTGGATGCCACCCAGTAATACCGTCAGATAACGGGTGTACTGGGTAATCTTGCGCCGACCCTGCTCACCTTCCTTACGAAGCTGCTCAAGGGTAGGCACTACTGCTGTCATCAACTGAATCACGATGCTGGCAGTAATGTAGGGCATGATGCCCAGCGCAAAGATACTCATGCGCTCCAGGGAGCCCCCGGAGAACATGTTGAACAGGCCAAGAATGGTGTCCCGGTTGTTGTTGAACATCTGCTGCAACGCTTCCGGGTTCATGCCCGGGACCGGGATATGTGCCCCGATCCGGAACACCACCAGGGCGCCCAACAGAAAACCGATTCGCCGCCACAGCTCACGCATTGCGCTGCTGTCAGCCTTCGGCGGACCACCATTCAATGTCTGAGCGCGATTCTTCGCCATAAAGCGCTGCCTTATTCTTCGACTTTACCGCCAGCTTTCTCGACCGCTTCGCGGGCACCTTTGCTGATCGCTACGCCACGAATGGTTACTGCACGGTCGATTTCACCCTGCAGAACAATCTTGGCGCGCTTCATGTCACGACGCACAACATTGGCTGCTTTCAGGGCGGCCAGATCGATCACATCGCCTTCAACTTTAGCCAGTTCAGCAAGACGGACTTCAGCAGTGCCCATAGCCAGCTTGGACGTGAAACCGAACTTCGGCACACGACGCTGCAGCGGCATTTGACCACCCTCGAAACCGGGCTTCACCGTTCCGCCGGAGCGGGACTTCTGACCCTTATGGCCGCGACCACCGGTCTTGCCCAGGCCGGAGCCGATACCACGACCAACGCGCTTGGCGTCCGGACGGGAACCTTCAGCGGGATGCAGATCATTCAGACGCATCACTTATTCTCCCTCTACCTGCACCAGATACGCGACCTTGTTGATCATGCCGCGTACTGCCGGGGTATCTTCAACTTCCACAGTGTGGCCGATGCGGCGCAGACCGAGACCGCGCACACAGGCCCTATGCTTTTCCAGCCGGCCGTTGATGCTCTTAACCAGCTTTACCTTGATCTTATCAGCCATCGTAACGATTCCGTTATCTGCGCTTAGTTCAGAATGTCTTCGACAGACTTGCCACGCTTGGCAGCCACAGACTCCGGAGAAGCCATGGACTTCAGGCCGTTAAAAGTAGCCCGAACCACGTTTACCGGATTGGTGGAGCCATAGCACTTGGCCAGTACGTTCTGAACGCCTGCGACTTCCAGCACGGCACGCATGGCACCGCCGGCAATTACACCGGTACCGTCATCGGCCGGCTGCATGTACACCTTGGAGGCACCGTGACGAGCCTTCATCGGGTGCTGGATGGTGGTGCCGTTGAGCTCCACCTGAATCATGTTGCGGCGGGCAGCTTCCAGGGCTTTCTGGATAGCAGCAGGCACTTCACGGGCCTTACCACGACCAAAGCCAACCTTACCCTTGCCGTCACCCACTACGGTCAACGCGGTAAAACCGAAAATACGGCCGCCTTTAACAACCTTAGCAACCCGGTTTACCTGAACCAGCTTTTCCTGCAGACCTTCGTTGGGATCAACCTTCGCCATAACCAAGCACCCTTAGAATTCAAGACCGTTTTCACGCGCGGCATCTGCCAGCGCCTTAACACGGCCGTGATATTTGAAACCAGAACGGTCAAAGGCTACGCGCTCAATGCCCGCTTCCTTGGCACGCTGAGCGATCAGCTGGCCAACTTTCACCGCTGCGTCAGCATTACCTGTCGCGTCAGCACGCAGATCTTTTTCAACCGTGCTTGCAGACGCCAGCACCTGGTCACCAGCCACAGAGATCACCTGCGCATAAATATGACGCGGGGTACGATGTACGCAGAGACGGACTTCGCCCAACTCGCGGATCTTCAGGCGAGTGCGCTTGGCCCTGCGTAGACGTGAAACTTTTTTGTCTTTCATGGCATCAATCTCGACGATTATTTCTTCTTGGCTTCCTTACGGCGCACTTGCTCATCAGCATAGCGCACCCCTTTGCCCTTGTAGGGCTCAGGCGGACGGAAGGCCCGAACATTGGCAGCAACCTGACCAACCAGCTGCTTATCAATGCCTTTAATGACAATTTCGGTCTGGCTCGGGGTTTCAACAGTAATCCCTTCAGGCAGCTCGAAAGCTACCGGATGGGAAAAACCGAGGGTCAGGTTCAGTACCTTGCCCTGAGCCTGCGCGCGATAACCCACACCGAGGAGCTGAAGCTTACGCTCGAACCCTTCGGCAACGCCAGTCACCATGTTATTCAGCAGAGCCCGAGAGGTTCCGGCCAGTGCCCACGCCTTCTGGGAATCATCGTGCGGCTTAACCGTTACCACACCATCTTCCAGAGACACGGCTACCAGCTCGTGTACTTCGTGCTCCATGCTGCCTTTGCCACCTTTAACGGTGACTTTCTGGCCGTCGACTTTGACTTCGACGCCCTTCGGCAGATTTACCGGACTTTTAGCTACTCTAGACATTGCTGCACCTAACCCGTCTACGCCACTTCTGTTAGGACACTTCGCAGATCAGCTCGCCACCAACATTGGCTTTGCGCGCTGCGCGGTCAGAAATAATGCCCTGATTGGTGGATACGATCATGATACCCAGGCCGCCTTTGACCTTGGGAATCTCACCCGCGGCCTTGTAGACCCGCAGACCAGGACGACTTACCCGTTTGATCGTGTCAATCACCGGGTTGCCTTCGAAATACTTAAGCTCAACCGTCATTACCGGTTTCTTGTCATCGCTGATCTTGTAATCAGCAATGAAGCCCTCTTCCTTCAGTACTTTGGCTACAGCTTCCTTTGCCTTGGAGGCAGGAATCTCGACCTGTACTTTCTCGGCCATCTGGGCGTTACGAATACGAGTTAACATATCCGCCATGGTATCTTGCATGCTCATGCCGCAATCGCTCCGCTTAACTTTGCTTACCAGCTGGCTTTAACCAGACCGGGAACATCACCGCGCATCGCTGCTTCACGCAGCTTGATCCGGCTCAGGCCGAACTTGCGGTAGTAGCCGTGCGGACGACCGGTGATACGGCAGCGATTACGCTGACGAACCGGGGAAGAATCGCGCGGCAATTTTTGCAGCTGAAGCTGAGCATCCCACTTCGCTTCAGGTTCTGCATTGGGATCCTGGATAATCGCCTTAAGCGCTGCACGCTTGGCGGCAAAACGCTTAACCAGCTTAGCGCGTTTTGCTTCCCGGTTTTTCATGGATTCTTTAGCCATGATAAATCCTCTTAGCCCTTCAGCGGGAAGTTGAAGGCGCGCAGCAGCGCCCGTGCTTGGTCGTCGTTTTCAGCTGTGGTGGTAATGGTAATATCCAGACCACGCAGCTTGTCGACTTTGTCAAAATCGATTTCCGGGAACACGATCTGCTCACGCAGACCCATGGAATAGTTACCACGCCCATCAAAGGATTTCGGATTCAGACCACGGAAGTCGCGAATACGCGGAATGGCAATGGAGACCAGGCGCTCGAGAAATTCATACATTCTCTCGCCACGCAGGGTTACCTTACAGCCAATCGGCCAGCCTTCACGAATCTTGAAGCCTGCAACAGACTTCCGCGCGTTGGTTACCAGGGGCTTCTGACCGGAAATTGCGGTCATGTCCGCCAGGGCACCATCCATCGCCTTACGATCCTGGGAGGCCTCACCAACACCCATGTTCAGGGTGATCTTGGTGATCTTTGGCACTTCCATGATATTACCGAGACCAAGCTCTTCTTTCAGCTTGGGCACGATTTCGTCTTGATAAATCTTTTTCAGATCACTCATGGGTCACCTAACCTACAGCGTTTCGCCGTTGGACTTGAAGAAACGCACTTTTTTGCCGTCTTCAAAACGGAAGCCCACACGATCCGCTTTCTGCGTCTTGGGGTTCCAGATGGCAACGTTGGAAGCGTTAAGCGATGCTTCCTGTTCTACGATGCCGCCTTGAGTACCACGGTTAGGATTGGCTTTAACATGTTTCTTGACCATGTTGACGCCAGCAACGATGAGGCGACCGTTGTCCAGAACCTGCTGAACAGAGCCACGCTTACCTTTGTCCTTTCCCGCAATTACGATGACTTCGTCATCACGCTTAATCTTGAGCATTACCTTCACCCGCCTTTACAGAACTTCAGGTGCCAGGGAGATGATCTTCATAAACTGCTCGGTACGCAGCTCCCGCGTTACCGGGCCGAAGATCCGGGTACCGATCGGTGCTTTGTTGTTGTTCAACAGCACCGCGGCGTTTTCGTCGAAACGAATCAGTGAACCGTCTGGACGACGCACACCCTTACGGGTTCGCACGACCACAGCGGTCATTACATCACCTTTCTTTACACGGCCGCGCGGAATTGCTTCCTTCACTGTGACCTTGATGATGTCACCAATGCCTGCATAGCGGCGGTGAGAACCACCCAGCACTTTGATGCACTGTACCCGACGGGCGCCGCTGTTATCGGCGACTTCGAGCATGCTTTCGGTCTGAATCATCGCTAAATCTCTCCAACTCTGCCTTTACAGGCAGCCACAGCAACGGTCCGTCAGGCTTCGTTCGCCTGTTCAACTACGTTTACCAGCATCCAGGTCTTGCGCTTGGACAGCGGCCGGCACTCCTCAATGGTGACCAGGTCACCTTCACGACATGCATTTTCTTCATCGTGCGCCATCAGTTTCGTGGAACGCTTGATGATCTTGCCGTAAATCGGGTGCTGGACCCGGCGCTCTACCAACACAGTGATAGTTTTGTCACCTTTATTAGAGATGACTTTGCCGGTAGCGGTCCGGCGCATTGTATTCGCCTCTGCCATGACTAGTTACCCTGCTTCTCTCTCAGAATGGTCTTAACGCGCGCAATATTGCGGCGAACCGTCCCAAGCTCATGGGTTTTAGAAATCTGACCGGACGCGCTCTTCATACGCAGCTTGAATTGTTCTTCAAGCAGCTCGATTTGCGTCTGCTGCAGCTCTTCGACACTCTTTTCTTTCAGCTCGCTCGCTTTCATGGCTTACATCACCGTCCGAGTCACGACACGGGTGCTTACCGGCAGCTTGGCCGCGGCCAGACGGAACGCTTCACGCGCAACGTCTTCTGACACACCTTCCATTTCGTAAAGCATCTTGCCCGGTTGAATCTGGGCAACCCAATACTCTACAGAACCCTTACCTTTACCCATCCGCACTTCGAGAGGCTTCTTGGTAATCGGCTTGTCCGGGAAAACCCGGATCCAAATTTTACCACCACGCTTGATGTGGCGGGTCATTGCACGACGGGCCGCTTCGATCTGGCGCGCAGTAATACGGCCACGACCGGTAGCTTGCAGACCAATAGTGCCAAAAGACACTTTGCTGCCCCGCTGTGCCAGGCCGCGGTTACGGCCCTTCATCACTTTCCGGAATTTGGTACGCTTCGGCTGCAACATCGTTCGTTACCCTTTAACCGCGGCCGCGCTTCTTCGCGCCCTTGGACTGCTTCTGCTGCTCTTCCTGCTGAACCTGCTCCATGCCACCAAGCACTTCGCCACGGAAGATCCACACCTTGATACCGATGGTGCCGTAAGTGGTTTCAGCACGTACGCTTGCGTAATCGATGTCGGCACGCAAAGTATGCAGAGGTACTCGGCCCTCGCGGTACCACTCGGTACGCGCAATTTCTGCACCACCCAGACGACCGGACAACTGAATCTTGATACCTTCAGCACCGGACTTCATGGCGTTCTGAACCGCACGCTTCATGGCACGACGGAACATCACACGGCGCTCCAGCTGACCGGCAACATTGTCGCCTACCAGACGCGCATCCAGGTCGGGCTTGCGCACTTCCTCGATGTTGATATGAACCGGCACACCCATCTGGGCGGCAACATCGCGGCGCAGACGCTCGACATCTTCGCCTTTCTTACCAATCACGATGCCCGGACGTGCAGTAGCAATAGTGATGCGTACGTTCTCTGACGGACGCTCAATCTTGATACGGCTCACCGACGCGTTCTTCAAACGCTTGAACAGGAACTCACGCACCTGCAGGTCGGTAACCAGGCAGTCTGAGTAAGACTTCGGTCCGGCATACCAGAGCGAGTTGTGCTCTTTGACAATGCCAAGGCGAATACCGACCGGATGAACTTTCTGACCCATCTGGTTACTCCTGACCTTCTGAGACTTTCACAGTAATGTGGCAAGTACGCTTGAGGATTCGGTCAGCGCGGCCTTTGGCGCGCGGACGAATACGCTTCATGGTCATGCCTTCATCCACGTAAACCGTGGACACCTTCAGCTCATCAACGTCAGCGCCGTCGTTGTTTTCCGCATTTGCAATCGCGGACTCCAGCACTTTCTTAACGATTTTTGCCGCCTTCTTCGGGCTGAATTCCAGAAGATTCAGCGCCTTCTCGACTTCCAGGCCTCGGACCTGGTCCGCTACGAGGCGGGCTTTCTGAGCCGAAATTCTTGCGCCGCGCAGACGGGCTGCAACTTCAGTAGCCATGGCTGTCACCTTATCGCTTAGCCTTTTTGTCCACGATATGCCCGCGGTAAGTGCGGGTCAGGGCGAATTCGCCCAACTTGTGGCCCACCATGTGCTCGGTAACCATTACCGGGACATGCTGTTTGCCGTTATGCACAGCAATTGTCAGACCCACCATCTCCGGAACAATCATGGAGCGACGGGACCAGGTTTTAATCGGCTTACGGGAGCCGGCTTCCACCGCATCTTCCACCTTGCTGAGCAGGTGGTGATCCACAAAAGGACCTTTTTTCAGTGAACGTGGCACAGCCTGAACCTCTCTTTATCCCTTACTTACGACGGTCACGCACAATCATCTTGGAAGTGCGCTTGTTTGTACGGGTCTTGTGGCCCTTAGTCGGCACACCCCAAGGGGTTACCGGATGACGACCACCAGAAGAGCGCCCTTCACCACCACCATGTGGGTGGTCGACCGGGTTCATCGCCGCACCGCGAACGGTGGGTCGAACACCCCGCCAGCGCGTTGCGCCCGCTTTACCCAGTGAGCGCAAACTATGCTCACTGTTGGATACTGATCCGATGGTCGCCTTGCAGTCGGCGTTAACCTTGCGCATTTCGCCAGAGCGCAAACGCAGGGTCACATACTGACCGTCTTTCGCCAGCACCTGCACAGAAGTTCCTGCAGAACGCGCCAGCTGACCACCTTTACCGGGCTTCATTTCCACGTTATGCACGGTGGAACCCAGCGGAATATTACGCAGCGGCAAGGCGTTACCCAGCTTGATCGGCGCATCTTCGCCGGACTGGATGCGATCTTCCGCTTGCAGGCCTTTGGGGGCCAAAATATAGCGACGCTCACCGTCCAGGTACTTGACCAGCGCAATGTGCGCGGAACGGTTCGGATCGTATTCCAGACGCTCAACAATGCCTACAACACCGTCTTTGTTGCGACGGAAGTCGACCAAGCGATATTTCTGCTTGTGACCGCCACCCTTATGACGAGTGGTGATACGACCATTGTTGTTACGACCACCGTTTTTGCTCTTGGCTTCCAACAGCGGCGCGTAGGGAGCACCTTTATGCAGATCTTCGTTGACCACCTTGACTACAAAGCGGCGGCCCGGAGAAGTCGGCTTGCACTTTACAATCGCCATTATTCCTTACTCCCTTCCTTACTCTGCGCCCAGGAAGTCAATGTCCTGGCCTTCCTCAAGGGAAACATAGGCCTTCTTCCAGTCAGCGCGCTTACCCGCAACGCGACCAAAGAATTTGGACTTGCCTTTCATGTTGGCGGTACGAACAGCCTTAACCTTCACTTCAAAAAGGGCTTCTACTGCCTTTTTGATTTCCAGCTTGTTCGCATCTTTAGCCACTTTAAACACGAAGGTGCCGTTCTGATCGGCAAGAATTGTTGCCTTCTCAGACACGTGCGCAGCACGCAGCACTTTCAAAATACGTTCCTGGTTCATGCCAGTGCCTCCTCAAGCTTCTTCAGAGCCGGCACAGTAACAAGCACCTTCTCGAAAGCAATCAGGCTCACCGGATCTACGCCATCAGCGTCACGCACGTCGACTTTCGGCAGATTGCGCGAACCCAGGTAAAGGTTCTCGTCAACACTGTCAGTCACAATCAGTACGTTAGTCAGATCCAGCTCTTTCAGCTTGGCTGCAACAGCCTTGGTCTTCGGCTCGCCGACGGTGAACTCATCCACCACAACCAGACGATCCTGACGAACCAGCTCAGACATGATGCACTGGAGCGCACCACGGTACATTTTACGGTTCACTTTTTGAGAGTGATCACGCGGTACCGCAGCAAACGTCTTGCCGCCGCCACGCCAGATCGGGCTACGGATCGTACCCGCACGGGCACGGCCTGTGCCTTTTTGGCGCCACGGCTTACGGCCACCACCACTCACATCAGAGCGGTTTTTCTGGGCTTTTGTACCCTGACGGGCACCAGCCAGAAACGCAGTAACAACCTGATGAACCAGAGGCTCGTTAAAGTCCTTGCCGAAGGCGACTTCGGAAACGGTAACGGTACCTCCAGAGGCAGTATTGAGATTCATCCTCTATTCCTCTTTCAGGCCTTCGCCTTCACTGCCAGACGCACGATCACATCACCACCGGTAGCACCGGGGACCGCACCTTTAACCAGCAACAGATTCTTTTCAGCATCTACGCGAACCACTTCCAGATTCTGGACAGTGACGCGCTCAGCACCCATATGGCCAGCCATCTTCTTGCCTTTAAACACTCGGCCCGGGGTCTGGTTTTGACCAATGGAACCCGGAGCACGGTGAGACAAGGAGTTACCGTGGGTCATATCCTGGGTGCTGAAGTTCCAACGCTTCACGCCACCAGCAAAACCCTTACCTTTGGAAGTGCCGGTCACATCAATCATCTGACCCGCTTCAAATCCTTCGACGGTCACTTCAGAACCCGGCTGCAGCTCACCCGCCTCAGCACGGAATTCCCAAACGCCACGGCCTGCTTCCACACCAGCCTTTGCAAAATGACCGGCTTGCGCCTTGGTCACGCGGCTGGCACGGCGCTCACCGACCGTTACTTGCACGGCCTGGTAGCCATCTGATTCTTCGGCCTTGAGCTGGGAGACCCGATTCGGGGTCACTTCGATGACAGTCACGGGAACACTGATACCTTCCTCAGTGAAGACCCGGGTCATCCCACATTTCCGACCGATCACACCAATCGCCATTGTTTACCTCTTCACAACCTGTCGCGGTAATACCCGCCCGTTGTTAACCCAGGCTGATCTGCACATCCACACCAGCAGCCAGATCCAGCTTCATCAGCGCATCCACGGTTTTATCCGTAGGCTCAACGATGTCCACCAGCCGCTTGTGGGTGCGGATCTCATACTGATCTCGATCACACCAATCGCCATTGTTTACCTCTTCACAACC
>Ga0114904_1000065_pt1 | contig 61244 bp, 56 predicted proteins | sample MalvirDeepMed_s6_FD_83498 | JGI IMG/M metagenome (GOLD analysis project Ga0114904, IMG submission 83498) | Marine viral communities from the Global Malaspina Expedition - Malaspina viral metaG DeepMed_s6 | ecosystem: Environmental > Aquatic > Marine > Oceanic | place: Mediterranean Sea... | reverse complement strand
GTTCCGGTCGGGCCGGGTCCAGATGCAGGTCGGAAATGAACAGGGTGTAGCTCATGGTCACTGTGCGCCTTTTTCTTCTTCGCCGGCTGAATCCAGGCGGTAGGCCCGGGTAATCAGGATGGGCACTTCCGGCACATCCCGCGCCAGCATGCCGTTGAGGCGCTGGCTGGTAGTGCGTTCACGGGCGATGTTGTCCACTACCGGCATGCCGTCTGTGACCTTGCCAAAGACGGCATAGCCCCAGCCACGGGCATTCTTGCCTGAAAAGTCCAGGTTGTCATTGTCAACCAGATTGATGAAGAACTGGGCTGTGGCAGAGTGCGGGTTGCCGGTGCGGGCCATGGCCAGAGTGCCGCGCTCATTGCTCAGACCGTTGTCCGCTTCATTCTGGATCGGTGAGCGGGTGGCCTTACGCTGCCCGCTCTGGTCAAAGCCGCCGCCCTGTATCATGAAACCGCGAATTACCCGGTGGAACTGGGTGCCATCGTAGAAGCCGTCGTCCACATACTTGAGGAAGTTGGCGACGGTCTGCGGCGCCTTGTCCTCGTAGAGTTCCACGGTGACCGGGCCGGCAGAGGTTTCCAGGCGAACCTGCGGGTTGGCGAGCAGCAGGGTCGGTAACAGGGCGAGCAGGGCAGTGGCCAGAACGCGCATGGGTTCAGTCCTCGATCAGTTCAGCAGATTCGATCAGCACCGGCTCCACCGGTACATCCTGGTGAAAGCCGCTGTTACCGGTGGCCACATTGCGGATTTTCTCTACCACGTCCATGCCGTCGCTGACCGCGCCGAACACGGCATAACCCCAGCCATCCTGGCTGCGTTCCTTGTCCAGGAAGTGGTTGTCAGCCACGTTGATGAAGAACTGGGCGGAGGCGGAATGCGGGTCCGGGGTGCGCGCCATGGCGATGGTGCCAGCCTTGTTGGACAGGCCATTGCCGGCCTCGTTCTGGATGGTGTCACGGGTTGGCTTTTGCTGCATATCTTCAGTGAAGCCGCCGCCCTGGATCATGAAGTTGCTGATAACACGGTGGAAGATGGTGCCGTCGAAGTGGCCATCCTTGACGTATTGAACAAAGTTCTCGGTAGTAATCGGCGCTTTCTCTGCGTCCAGTTGCAGGGTGATTTTGCCGTAGGTTGTTGTCAGCACCACTTTCATCAGGTTTTCTCCGCAAGATGGGCCGGCTGCGGGTTTTTGTTCCCGGGCTGGCCCTGAGTCTTTGACTGTTGGGGGGCGTACAGTACACTAGCGCACCTTCATTTTCACCGTGAGAGCCTGCCCATATTCAGGCTCCCTGCCTTCCGGACTGGCCAAGACCCATGAGCGAAACGAAAGCGCCCAGCAATTTTATCAGACAGATCATCGACCGTGACCTCGCAGAAGGTAAAAACGACGGCCAGGTGGTGACCCGTTTTCCGCCGGAACCCAATGGGTACCTGCATATCGGTCATGCCAAATCTATCTGCCTGAACTTCGGGATTGCCGAAAGCTATAACGGCAGGTGCAACCTGCGCTTCGACGACACCAATCCCGAGAAGGAAGAAGACGAGTACATCCAGTCTATCAAGCACGATGTGCAGTGGCTGGGCTTCGCCTGGAATGGCCAGGAGCATTTCGCCAGTGACTATTTCGACCGGCTTTATGAGCTGGCTGTAGAGCTGATCCACAAGGGGCTGGCCTACGTGGACAGCCTGAGCCCGGAGCAGATTGCCGAGTACCGTGGCAACTTTACCACCCCGGGCAAGCCAAGCCCCTATCGCGAGCGGACTGTGGAAGAGAACCTGGCCCTGTTCGAGCAGATGCGCAGCGGCGAGCTGGACGAGGGCGCGGCGGTGTTGCGTGCCAAAATCGACATGCAGAGCCCCAATCTGACGATGCGCGATCCGATTCTCTATCGTATTCGCAAAAAAGTGCACCATCAGACCGGCGACAAGTGGGTGATTTACCCCATGTACGATTTTACCCATCCGTTGTCCGATGCCATCGAGGGGATTACCCACAGCCTCTGTACCCTGGAGTTCGAAGATCACCGGCCCTTCTATGACTGGGTCATCGAGAACACCTCCGTGCCCGCTAACCCGCGTCAGTATGAGTTTGCCCGGCTGAACCTGAATTACACGGTGACCAGCAAGCGCAAGCTCAAACAACTGGTTGATGAGGGGCATGTGGAAGGCTGGAACGACCCGCGCATGCCGACTATCAGCGGCCTGCGCCGTCGTGGCTATACGCCGGCTTCCATCCGTACCTTCTGTGAGTCCGTGGGCGTCAGCCGGGCCGATTCCGTGGTGGATATGGGGATGCTGGAAGCCGCCATCCGTGACGACCTGAACCAGCATGCCCCCCGTGCCATGTGTGTGCTGCACCCCCTGAAAGTGGTCATCGAAAACTGGGAGGAGGGCCACGAGGAATCCCTGACTGCACCGGTACACCCGCAGAACGAGACCATGGGCACCCGCCAGGTACCCATGACCCGTGAGGTGTATATCGACCGGGAGGATTTCCGCGAAGAGGCCAACAAGAAGTTCAAGCGCCTGGTGCTGGGTGACCGGGTGCGCCTGCGCTACGGCTATGTGATCCGCGCCACCGACGTGAAGCGCGATGACAGTGGCGAGATTGTGGAATTGCGTTGCACCTATGACCCGGACACCCTGGGCAAGAACCCGGAGAATGCGGATGACCAGGGCAAACTGCGCGGGGTGATCCACTGGGTCAGCGCCAGCAAAGGGGTGCCTTGCGAGGTGCGCCTTTACGATCGTCTGTTCACCGCAGCGAATCCCAACAAGACCGAAGAAGGGCAGACTTTCCTGTCCCACATCAATCCGGATTCCCTGAGTGTGCTGGATGGTTGTTGGGTTGAGCCTGGGCTGCGCGGGGTTTTGGCGGAAACCCGCTATCAGTTTGAACGTGAGGGGTATTTCTGTGTGGATCAGGACAGCAGCGAGGACAAGCTGGTGTTCAATCAGACGGTCGGTCTGCGCGAATCCTGGCCAAAGGAAGCCTGATTCAGCGATAGAAAGTAGCAGGAAAAAGGGCCACGTACGTGGCCCTTTTTTGTATCAGTCGGTCAGATCATCCACCGGCGCATCCGGAGCATTGCTCTTCACTGAGTCAATGCCGTTTTCCATGCCACTGGTGCTCTTGTACATCTGGCTCTGACCAATGATCTGGTGGTTGGCGGCTTTCAGGGAAAAATAGTGCCTGCCGTCCTTGGCCTCCTTGCGGTCATAGCGGCTGTCGTCCGGGGCATTCTTTTTTACCGAGTCCACACCATTTTCACAGGCACTCTTGGTGGTGTACTGCTCGCTGGATAGGATGATTTCTCCGTTGCCGGCTTTCAGGCGAAAGATGTACTGACCGTTGCTGGCCTTATCGATTTCGAACTTCCCTGCCATAGTGGTTCTCCTTGGGTCTATAGCGACGCCTCGCGGATGAGGCTCAGAAAACTATAGGCCGCAGGAGCGGACAATAATGTTACCGCCGGTTGTGACTGCGTAGCGTTGCTTTGCTTTGTGGGCGAAATCGCAAAAATAGAGGAGGGGCACTGGCGCCGTCATTGGCGGCACCAGTCGGGCAGGGACGATCTGGGTTAGCCGAGCGCTTTTTCGCCGGACTGCAGGGTCTGGAAAATCAGGGTGTTGATGGTCATAGGACCGACACCGCCAGGTACCGGGGTATAGGCGCTGACACGGTCTACCAGCGGGGTCAGTTCAATGTCACCGCATTTCTCCGGGTGGAAGCCGGCATCCACGACGACAGCACCATCCTTGATCCAGTCTGCCTTGATGAATTCAGGTTTGCCCACGGCGCCCACCACGATATCTGCCTGCTTGACCAGTTCCGGCAGGTTACGGGTGCGGCTGTGGCAGATGGTCACGGTGGCGTTGGCTTCCAGCAGCATCATTGCCATGGGCTTGCCGAGAATGGCGCTGCGCCCGACCACAACGGCGTGCTTGCCTTCCAATTCCACCTGGTAGTGCTCCAGCAGGCGCATGATTCCCTTGGGGGTGGCGCACCCGTAAGCGGTTTCGCCCATACTCATGCGACCAAAGCCCAGGCAGGTAACGCCATCTACATCCTTTTCCAGGCTGATGGCATCGAAACAGGCGCGCTCATCAATCTGGGCCGGCACCGGGTGTTGCAGCAGGATGCCGTGCACATCCGGGTTGCTGTTCAGCTCATCAATCTTGGCCAGCAGCTGTTCGGTGGTGGTTTTCGCCGGCAGTTCGATGGCTTCAGATTCCATACCGACCCGGCGACAGGCATTGCCCTTCATCTTTACGTAGGTGGCAGAGGCCGGATCGGCGCCGACCAGAATAGTGGCGAGAATAGGGGTGCGGCCGTTGGCTTTGGCTTTCAGCGCATCAACGCGCTCACGCATTTCCTCTTCAAACTGCTGGGCCAGGGCTTTGCCATCAAGAATCTGGGCGGTCATGGTGGGGTCTCTCTAACATTGGCTGAAATTGGCAAGGAGGTTGGGGCGAAAACGGCGCGATTCTCGCACGCACCGGCCATGGGCGCAAAAGTTGTCTAAAATCTGAACGTTAGGCATATTTTTGTTGCCGAATCCGTTGACGCTCCCGGGGGTGCCGAGTATTATTCGCGCCTCGCTTTCAAGCTATGTAGGCGTGACAGAACATCGGGGTGTAGCGCAGCCTGGTAGCGCGCCTGCTTTGGGAGCAGGATGTCGGGGGTTCGAATCCCTCCACCCCGACCATTATAGAGAAGGCGAAACCTGCAATGCGCCTGTAGCTCAACCGGATAGAGCAACGGCCTTCTAAGCCGTCGGTTGCAGGTTCGAGTCCTGCCAGGCGCGCCATTTGCCAGTAAAGCGGCGACGCGCAGGACAGACAATATGGTTTATGGTGACTGTAGCTCAGTTGGTAGAGCCCCGGATTGTGACTCCGGTGGTCGGGGGTTCAAATCCCCTCAGTCACCCCAATTTAAAAGCCTCCGGGAATTCCCGGAGGCTTTTTCGTATGGGCTGCCGGTATCTGGAGATAGCGGCGGCTCTGTAGGCACAGTGGGCGCCTTTTGATTATAATCTGCGCCTTTAATTCAGGCCGTCTGGCTTATTTTCCGACGGCGAGCAGCAAAAAGTCTTTTTAAAGAGGATGTTATGCAGGTTTCTGTTGAAACGACTTCAGGTCTAGAGCGCCGTCTGACGGTGGGTGTGCCGGCGGAGAAAGTGGACTCCGCAGTAGAAGGCAAGCTCCAGGAAGCCCAGAAAAATGTCCGTCTGGACGGTTTCCGCCCGGGCAAAGTGCCCATGCGTGAAGTAAAGCGTCGCTTCGGCAGCGCCGTGCGTAACGAAGTGCTGGCTGATGTGATGCGCGAAGCCTTCATCGAAGCCGTGGAGCAGGAAAAGCTGCAGCCGGCCGGCATGCCGGGCTTTGAAGCCACCAAGAACGAATCCGGCCAGGATCTGGAATTTGTCGCCACCTTCGAGGTGTACCCGGACGTTGAGCTGTCTGCCTTTGATTCCATCGAAGTGGAAAAGCCCCAGGCAGAAGTGACTGACGCGGACGTCGATACCATGATCGAAACCCTGCGTCAGCAGCGTGCCGAGTTTGCAGAAGTGGACCGTGCTGCGGAAAGCGGCGACCGTGTCAACATCGATTTCAAGGGCCTGAAAGACGGTGAGGCCTTCGAAGGTGGCAGCGCCGAAGGGCAGAATCTGGAGCTGGGCTCCGGCCAGATGATTCCGGGCTTTGAAGACGGCATCATCGGCATGAAAGCCGGTGAGGAAAAGGACATCGACGTGACCTTCCCGGAGGACTACCAGTCCGAAGAACTGAAAGGTCAGGACGTGGTCTTCCAGATCAAGGTCAACAAGGTAGAAGGCAAGGCGCTGCCGGAAGTGGACGCCGAGTTCATGAAGGCCTTCGGTGTTGAGGATGGCGACGAAGCCAAATTCAAGGCGGAAGTGCGCAAGAACATGGAACGCGAGCTGAAGAATGCGGTCACCGGCAAGGTAAAAGAGCAGGCGATGGATGGTCTGGTCAACTTGCACGAGTTTGACCTGCCGGGCGCCCTGGTTACCCAGGAAATCCAGCGCATGCGTCAGCAGATGATGCAGCAGTTTGGTGGCGGTCAGCAGTTTGACGCTTCCATCCTGCCGGATGATCTGTTCAAGGAGCAGGCTGAGCGCTCCGTGCGTTTGGGTCTGGTGGTTCGCGCGATTCTCGACAAGCACGAAATCAAGGCTGATGCCGACAAGGTAAAGGCCCGTGTGGAAGAGATCGCCGAGCAGTACGAGAAGCCGGAAGAGGTGGTGAGCTGGGTGTACAGCAACCCGCAGCAGCTGCAGCAGATCGAAGGTGCGGTGCTGGAAGAGCAGGTTGTCGACCTGGTGCTGGACAGTGCCAAGGTGGAAGAAAAAGCCATGTCCTACCAGGACGCTGTGAAGCCTCGCGAGCAAGCAGAAGGCTGATTCTTTCCGCTTTTTGACACCAAAACGGGGCCTTCTGGCCCCGTTTTGCGTTATTTATGCACAATTTGCGCAAGTTTTGCGCATTCAGACCCCGCCTAAGCCCACTTTTATAGACGCCCCCCATACACCGTCATAAGATGCTGGAAGACCTGTTCGTCCGGCCTGCCTTGTTTTCGGCTATTTTGCCCCCATTGCAGCATTCAGGATGAGGTTGGCTACCGCCGATACCAATAAATCACAAGAGCGTCCCCGGACGATCGACGAGAAGGAAAGCGCTACATGATCGACTTGAGCCGTATCAACTCCATGACCCCGGAAATGCAGCAACTGAGCAAGGATCCGACCAATCTGGGCCTTGTGCCGGTGGTGATCGAGCAGACCGCCCGTGGCGAGCGTTCTTTTGACATCTATTCCCGCCTGCTCAAGGAGCGGGTGATTTTCATGATCGGGCAGGTGGAAGATCACATGGCCAACCTGATTGTGGCCCAGATGTTGTTCCTGGAGTCCGAAAACCCGGACAAGGACATCCACCTGTATATCAACAGCCCGGGGGGCTCGGTAACCGCAGGGATGTCCATTTATGACACCATGCAGTTCATCAAACCCGATGTTTCCACCATGTGCGTGGGGCAGGCGGCCAGCATGGGCGCCTTCCTGCTGGCTGCCGGTGCCGCTGGCAAGCGCTATGCCTTGCCGAATGCGCGGGTGATGATTCACCAGCCGCTGGGCGGTTTCCAGGGGCAGGCCTCGGATATCGAGATCCACGCCAAGGAAATTCTCAAGATCAAGGGGCAGCTCAACAGCCTGTTGGCCCATCACACTGGCCAACCGCTGGAAAGGCTGGAGAAGGATACTGACCGTGACAATTTCATGGGCGCTGAAGAAGCCCAGGAATATGGCATCGTTGACGCGGTATTGCGTCAGCGTCCGGTGTAATTCGGTAACCTTCGTACAAAAAGTGTCCTAACGGAAGGCCTGAGAGGCCCGGCGGGCTTGAAAAAGCCCCCGTCTCCCTGCATCTTCAAAGAGACGAAAATACTCAAATACACAGGTTTAGAGGCGATTCAATGACCGACTCCACTGGCAAGGGCGATGACGGCAAGCTGCTGTACTGCTCTTTTTGTGGCAAAAGCCAGCATGAGGTCCGCAAGCTGATTGCGGGGCCCTCGGTCTTTATCTGCGATGAATGCGTGGATCTGTGTAACGACATCATCCGCGAGGAAGTGCAGGAAGACACCGGGGACACCGGGGGAGAGGCCCTGCCCAAGCCCAACGAAATCAAGGAAACCCTTGATGAGTACGTGATTGGGCAGGAGCGAGCCAAACGCGTCCTCGCCGTGGCGGTATACAACCATTACAAGCGCCTGCGCAGCAGTAGTAAGGGTCGTGATGAGGTGGAACTGGGCAAGAGCAATATTTTGCTTATTGGCCCCACCGGTAGTGGTAAGACGCTGCTGGCCGAGACCCTGGCCAGACTGCTCAATGTGCCTTTCACCATTGCGGATGCCACCACCCTCACCGAAGCCGGTTACGTGGGTGAGGATGTGGAAAACATCATCCAGAAGCTGCTGCAGAAATGCGACTACGATGTGGACAAGGCCCAGCGCGGCATTGTCTATATCGATGAAATCGACAAGATTTCCCGCAAGTCCGACAACCCGTCCATCACCCGTGATGTGAGCGGGGAGGGTGTGCAGCAGGCTCTGCTCAAACTGATTGAAGGCACGGTGGCTTCCGTGCCCCCGCAGGGCGGTCGCAAGCACCCCCAGCAAGAGTTCCTGCAGGTAGACACCTCTAACATGTTGTTCATCTGTGGCGGTGCGTTTGCCGGGCTGGACAAGGTGATTCGCGAGCGTTCCGAGAAAGGCGGGATCGGTTTCTCCGCAGAAGTGAAGAGCAAGGACGATGCCCGCAACCTGGGCGAGCTGCTGGTGGATGTGGAGCCGGAAGATCTGGTCAAGTATGGCCTGATTCCCGAATTTATCGGCCGTCTGCCGGTGATTGCAACCCTGGAAGAACTCAGTGAAGAGGCGCTCGTGCAGATTCTCACTGAACCTCGCAACGCCCTGACCAAGCAGTACGCCCGCCTGTTCGAGATGGAAGGGGTGGAGCTGGATTTCCGCGATGATGCCCTGCGAGCTGTGGCCCATAAAGCCATGGAACGCAAGACCGGGGCCCGTGGCCTGCGCTCAATCCTGGAAAGTGTGCTGCTCGATACCATGTACCAGGTCCCGTCCATGGACTCTGTGGCGAAAGTGGTTATCGACAGCCCTACCATCAAAGGCGAATCCGATCCGTTGTTGATCTACGAAAACAACGAGCAGTCTTCCAAGGTGGCACCGGATTAAGGTGCCACCACGGCAATAGAGGCAATACGTGCTGAAAGATATCCCGCTTTTACCACTGCGTGACGTAGTGGTGTATCCCCATATGGTGATCCCGCTGTTTGTTGGCCGGGAAAAGTCCATTGCTGCGCTTGAAACCGCCATGGCGGACGACAAACAGATCATGCTGGTCGCCCAGCGCAATGCCTCTGATGATGACCCGGGTGCGGATGACATTTACCGGGTTGGTACCATTTCAACAATCCTTCAGCTGCTCAAACTGCCTGACGGCACCGTCAAGGTGCTGGTTGAGGGTGGTCAGCGTGCCCACGTGGTCAAGGCCGAGTTCGGCGACCAAGGTGGCATCGCCGATGTGCGAGAGCTGGAAGAGGGGCTGCCGGAAGAGGGCGAACAGGAAGCACTGTCCCGCTCGCTGCAGTCGCAGTTCGAGGATTACGTCAAACTGTCCAAAAAAGTGGCGCCGGAAGTTACCGGCTCCGTTTCTTCCATTGATGAAGTCAGCCGTCTGGCCGACACCATTGCCGCCCACCTGCAGTTGAAGCTGGAAGAAAAGCAGGACGTGCTGGAAATGGTGGATGTGCGTGAGCGGGTCGAACACCTGATCGCGCTGATGGAATCTGATATTGATGTGCTCAAGGTGGAAAAACGCATTCGTGGGCGCGTCAAAAAGCAGATGGAGAAAAGCCAGCGCGAGTACTACCTGAACGAACAGATGAAAGCCATCCAGAAAGAACTGGGTGACCTGGACGACAGTGGTAACGACCTGGAAGACCTGGAAAAGAAAATTGAAAGCGTGGGCATGCCCAAGGAAGCCCTCGAGAAATCCATGAATGAGCTGAACAAGCTCAAGATGATGTCGCCAATGTCAGCGGAAGCTACGGTAGTGCGAAGCTACCTGGACTGGATGACATCAGTGCCATGGAAGAAACGTAGCCGGGTACGCCACGATCTGGCCCATGCCAAGGAAGTGCTTGATCGCGACCACTATGGTCTGGAAGAAGTGAAAGACCGTATTCTGGAATTTCTGGCCGTGCAAAGCCGTGTGGGCAAGGTCAAGGGGCCGGTATTGTGTCTGGTCGGCCCTCCCGGTGTGGGCAAAACCTCCCTGGGGCAATCCATTGCCCATGCCACCAATCGCAAGTTTGTGCGAATGGCCCTCGGCGGGGTGCGCGATGAGGCGGAAATTCGTGGCCACCGCCGCACCTACATTGGTTCACTGCCGGGCAAGGTGGTCCAGAAATTGTCCAAGGTTGGCGTCAGGAACCCGCTGTTCCTGTTCGATGAAGTGGACAAGATGGGTATGGATAACCGTGGTGATCCGGCCTCAGCTCTGCTGGAAGTACTTGATCCTGAACAGAATGATACCTTCAGCGACCATTATCTGGAGGTTGACTATAATCTGTCGGAAACCCTGTTTATCTGCACCTCCAACTCCATGAACATTCCGGCACCCTTGCTGGACCGCATGGAAGTGATCCGTCTGCCAGGCTATACGGAAGACGAAAAGGTCAATATTGCCCTCCAGTACTTGGTCCCGAAACAGATCAAGAACAATGGCCTGAAGAAAGACGAAGTGGTTTTCGACGAGAGCGTGCTGCGCTATGTGGTTCGTCACTACACCCGTGAAGCCGGGGTCCGAGGACTGGAGCGAGAAGTCAGCAAGATTTGCCGCAAGGTGGTCAAGGAGCACTTGCTGGCGAACGAAGCCAAGACCGTTACTTTGTCTGAAGAGCTGATTGAACATTACCTTGGTGTGCGCAAGTTCAGTTTCGGTCGTGCGGAAGAGCAAGACCAGGTTGGACAGGTTACCGGGTTGGCATGGACCTCCGTGGGCGGCGAGCTGCTCACCATCGAAAGTGTTTCCACTCCGGGCAAAGGCCGCGTAATCTCTACCGGTTCCCTGGGTGATGTGATGCAGGAGTCTATTCAGGCTGCATGGACAGTTGTGAAAAGCCGTGCCGGTACCCTTGGAATTCGACGCCGCACACTGGAGCGCAACGATCTGCACATGCATGTGCCAGAGGGTGCGACTCCGAAAGATGGGCCCAGTGCGGGTATTGGCATGTGTACCGCCATGGTTTCTGTACTGACCGGGATCCCGGTCCGTGCGGATGTGGCCATGACCGGTGAAATTACCCTGCGCGGCCAGGTGCTTCCCATCGGTGGCCTGAAAGAAAAATTGCTGGCCGCTCACCGTGGTGGCATCAAGACGGTATTGATACCGGAAGAAAATGAGAGGGACCTCAAAGAGATCCCTGACAATATCAAGTCGTCCCTGGATATCCGTCCTGTCAAATGGATTGACCAGGTGCTTGATGTGGCGCTGACTCATCAACCCAGCCCGCTGAGCGAAGCGGAACAGGAAGAGGATTTGGCGCTCGCAGAAGAGAAAAACCAGGAAGGCACAAAGCGTCCCAGTACACATTAACGGGTCGGATTTGAAGCTTTTTAAATTATTGATCTATATGGTTTTTCATTTTTTTTAACTTGGGTGCGATGATACCTTTCCTTTCTTGACGCTCCTTATACCCGTTGGTATAAAGGCGGCTTGCTCAGGAGGAGAGTACATCACGCCTCGACCATAAAACCGGGAAAAACAGAAAGGGGAACTTTGTGAATAAGTCAGAGTTGATTGATGCGATTGCCGCTAGCGCGGATATTTCCAAAGCCGACGCAGGTCGTGCACTGGATGCTACTTTGGAAGCGGTTACTGGCGCCCTGAAAAAAGGTGACAGCGTTTCTCTGGTAGGTTTTGGTACTTTTGCTGTAAAAGAGCGCGCTGCTCGTGAAGGCCGCAACCCGCAAACTGGCCAGACCATTCAGATCGCCGCCGCCAAAGTACCGGGCTTCAAAGCCGGTAAGGCACTGAAAGACGCGGTGAACTAAACTGTTTGCTGGAGCGGTAGTTCAGCTGGTTAGAATACCGGCCTGTCACGCCGGGGGTCGCGGGTTCGAGTCCCGTCCGCTCCGCCAGTTTGAGGAAGCGCAGCCGTAAGCGGGTGCGCTTTTTTCCGTTTAGGGAACCTGCGGTACCAGTTGCGGTTCTCACATAACAAGATCGAATTCGAAAGTTTTCACCTGAAACCATGCTGAAGTCACGGATTCAGGTTTTAATAAGAGTCCCTACGGAGTAATTTCATGCAGGAGTTCAGACGGTTTGTCCGCGGTCCCGTGGGCAAGGTCCTGCTTGCCGCGATTATCCTTCCTTTTGTCATTTCCGGTTTCTACGGGTATTTCACCGGTGGTGGAAGCGGGGATGTGGTTGCCGAAGTCGAAGGTAACAAGATCACCCGCAGTATGGTCAATCAGCGCGTTGAACGTGTTCGTGACATGCTGCGCCAGCAGAGTCCGAATATTGATCCATCCATGCTGGATTCCTTTGTGCGACCTGAAATGGTTCTTGAAGGTCTGGTTAATGAGCAATTGATCATGGCAGCAGCGGAGAACGCTGATCTGGCATTCAGCGAAACCCAAGCTGCCCGTGACATTTATCAGGTCCCCCTGTTCCAGGAAAACGGCAAGTTTTCCGAGACTCGTTTCGAGCGGGAACTGCGTAGCCGCGGCATGACGCCACAGGGTTATATCCGTGGCCTGCGTCAGGATATGCTTAAAGAGCAGTATCGCAATGGCTTCCTGGCAACCAATTTTGCATTACCTTCGGAGCTGAATGAACAGCGCCGGTTGGGTGAACAGGTCCGCGATATTCGTTACGTGACTCTGGATCTGAACGTTCTACGTAGTGAATTTACCGTCACAGACGAACAGGTTCAGGCGTACTACGAAGACAACAAGGCAGAGTTCATGCGCCCGGAAGAATTCCGTGTTGCCTATGTGAAGCTGGCTGCTGAGAACTACGCGGATCAGGTGTCCGTGAGCGAGGAGGACGTGGCCGCAGAGTACCAGGTGCGCCGCTCCATCATGGAAGAATCTGGTGCTGGCACTGCTCGCAACGTGGCGCACATTCTGGTCGAGATTAATGGCGACAGGGATCTTGAGCAGGCTGAAGCTCGTGCAAACGAGGCCGCTCAAGCTATTGCTGCAGGAGAATCTTTCGCCGATGTGGCAGCGAAGTATTCCGACGACCCGGGTTCTGCCGATGCAGGTGGTGACCTTGGCGTGGTTTCCAAGGGCGCATTACCTGAGGAGATGGAAGAGGCCATTGCCAATCTTGAGCCGGGTATGGTCTCTGATCCGGTAATTACTGATGCCGGTGTCCATTTGATCAAGGTATCTGATGTTGTCCGTGATCAGGACTTGCCCACACTTGAAGATCTTGCCGGCCAAATTCGTGCAGATCTCAAGCAGGGCCGTGCAGAAACCCTGTTGAATGAAGATGTGGCACGCCTGGAAGAGCTGCTGTACGAGCATAGCGACATGATCGTTCCTGCCGAGCAGGTAGGCGTTAAGGTGAAAACTACGGATTGGGTGCCGCTGTCGGCCCTGCCAGAGCCGTTGTCTTCCCCGCAGGTTCAACAGGCCCTAAACAGCGATCAGGTTCGCAAGGATCGCCACAACAGTGATCTGATCGAGATCGCGCCCGGCGAGTACCTGGCCGTACGCATCGTTGAAGAAAAGCCGGCTGAGGCTCTCCCTCTGGAAGACGTTTCCTTTGCCATTCGTGAGCGGCTCAAAGGTGAGCTTGCCGCTGACAAGGTTCAGGAATTGTCTGCCCAGGCAGAGGAAAAGCTACAGCAGCAGGCAACACTTGATGATATTGCTGCCTTGTTCGAAAGCGACATTGAAGAACAGGAAGGCCTTCAGCGTGGTGGTGCAGAGCCCTCCATGGAAGTGGTCAATGGTGCTTTTGCCTTGCCCAAACCAGAGGAAGGTGAAAACTCAGCCATTGAATTGACCCGCGTGGGTGATGGATCTCTGGTTGCCTATCAGGTAACCCGTGTTGAAGACGGTAATGCTGAGCCGCTGTCCGATGCCCAGCAACAGGCCGCATTGCTTGAGCTTGGCAATATCGAAGGGCAGCGCAGCTTCCGTCAGGTCGTTGCACTGTTGCGTGACGAAGGGGATGTGGATCTCAACCCGGAACGCCTGAGCAGCAACTCTACCGATCAATAACGCGAACGGTAGAAACAAAAAAGCTCACCAGTAATGGTGAGCTTTTTTTATGCCTGCAGTCCCGGTTTCGGGTTTGCTTTTGGCTTACTCGCTATCCATCTCAAACGGCATTGATACGGTGCTGGCACCGGCATCAACGTAGGTGATTTCGCCGGTGATACCGGAAGCCAGGTCAGAGCAAAGGAAGGCTGCCACGTTACCCACTTCCTCAATGGTCACATTGCGGCGTAGCGGAGCCTTGGCAGCATTATAGTCCAACATACTGCGGAACTTCTTGATGCCGGATGCCGCGAGGGTGCGGATTGGGCCGGCGGAAATCCCGTTAACGCGGATGCCTTCCGGGCCCATACTGGACGCCAGATAACGAACAGAGGCTTCCAGACTGGCCTTTGCAAGACCCATCACGTTGTAGTTTGGCACGGTCTGGCGTGCGGCATGATAGGTGAGTGTCAGCAGCGAACCATTGCGGTTTGCCATCATCTGGCGGCCGGCCTTGGCCAGGGCAACGAAGCTGTAGCTGGAGATGTCATGGGCGATACGGAAACCTTCCCGGGTTGCCACTTCCGCGAAGTTGCCATCCAGTTCATTACCGGGGGCAAAGCCGACCGCATGGATAATGCCATCCAGTCCGTCCCACTGACTGCCCAGGGCAGTGAATACCGACTCGATTTCTTCGTCACTGGCAACATCGCAGGGGTAACAGAACGCTTCGCTGCTGCCATAGCGTTCAGCGGCCTTGACGACCCGGCTTTTCAGTTTCTCGTTCTGATAGGTAAAGGCCAGCTCCGCACCCTCACGGTGCATGGCTTCGGCAATACCGGTGGCAATGGAGCGGTCACTGGCGACGCCGACAATCAGGTAGCGTTTGCCTGCTAGAAATCCCATGGTCATCCCTCGTGGTTCTGGTTGTTCCAATTGGTGGCCAACATAACGACTGGGCCAAGTATAGGCAATTAAACAGGGTTTGACGCCTCTTCACGGGACGTCAAATGCAACGGTGTGTTTCCCTTGCGGGTTCAGGCAAAGGCCGCCGACATCAACTTGTGGGTATAGTCGTGTTGCGGCTGATCGAAAATAGCGTCGGTATCGCCTTGTTCCACCACCTTGCCATCTTTCATCACCATGACCCGGTGACAGATGGAGCGTATGACTTTCAGATCATGGCTGATAAACAGATAGCTGAGATCATGTTTCTTCTGCAGTGATTTAAGCAGTTCCAGAATCTGGTATTGCACACTCCGGTCCAGGGCTGAGGTGGGTTCATCCAGAATCAGCAGCTCCGGTTCCATGATCAGGGCCCGGGCAATAGCGATCCGCTGCCGCTGGCCGCCTGAAAACTCATGCGGGTAGCGGTGGCGGGCTTCCGCCGGCAGATCCACCTCGTCGAGCATCTGGATGACCTTGCCATCCCTTTCCTGACTGGACATGGCGCTGGCGTGCACGGCAAGGCCTTCCGACACGATCTGACCCACGGTCATGCGTGGATTAAGGCTGCCGAACGGGTCCTGGAACACCACCTGCAGGCGACTTCGCCAGCCTCGCATTTGCCTGTGGTTAAGTTGGCGCAGATCAGTGTCATCCATGAGTATCTGGCCCTGGCTTTTTACCAGACGCAGTAACGCCAGTGCCAGGGTGGATTTGCCGGAGCCAGATTCGCCGACAATGCCCAGGGTTTCGCCGCGCCTTACGCTAAGATCAATTTCGTCCACCGCACGCATTAACGGAGCAGGGGAGAACAGGCTCTTGCGTTTTTCCTTGAAGGTGACCGCCATGGTGGTGGCTTCCAGCAGCACCGGAGCATCCTCCGCCAGTGGTGGCATCTTGCCGCGGGGTTCAGAGCTGATCAGGTGCCGGGTGTAAGCCTCCTTGGGTTCTGCCAGCACCTGTGCAGTGGGCCCGGCTTCTACCTTCTTGCCGTGGTGCATGACCAGGATGTCATCGGCAAAGCGACTGACCACCGCAAGGTCATGGCTGATCAGCAGAATCGACAGGTTCAGCTCGTTCTGCAATCGTTTGATCAGGGTCAGGATGGTTTCCTGAACGGTTACGTCGAGAGCGGTGGTGGGCTCGTCGGCAATCAGGATCTGTGGATCGTTGGCCAGGGCCATGGCGATCATTACCCGCTGACGCTGGCCGCCACTGAGTTGGTGTGGGTAGCGCCCCAGCATTTCCATGGTCGCGGGAAGTTCCACCTGGCCGAGCAATTCCAGGCAGCGTTTGCGGGCCTTCTGACGGCTCATACCCTGATGAACAAACAGGCTTTCGCTGATCTGTTTTTCCACCGTATGTAGCGGATTCAGAGCAGTGAGAGGCTCCTGGAAAATGGTGCCGATGCGGCCGCCGCGCAGGCTCCGTTTGCGATTTTCCGTGAGCCCCAGCAGATTCTCGCCGTCCAGCGAAAGAGCCTCTGCCTGCCAACTGGCGCTATCGGGCAGTAGATCAAGGATCGACAGGGCAGTCAGGGATTTGCCGGAACCGGATTCCCCAACCAGTGCGAGCATGTGGCCAGGTTCCAGATCCAGGGACATATTATCCACGGCCACATCCTGGCCGAATCGAATGGTCAGGCCGCGCAGGGATAGGAGGCTCATTGAAGAAACTTCCTCGTGTCAAAGGCATCACGGACGGCTTCACCGATAAACACCAGTAGGGTCAGCATAACAGTGAGCGTGGCAAAGACGCTGATTCCCAGCCAGGGAGCGTGTAGATTGGCTTTCCCTTGACCCACCAGGCGGCCCAGAGACGGCGCATCCGGGGGGAGACCGAAACCGATAAAGTCCAGGGATGTGAGCGTCACCACGGCCCCGTTGAGAATGAATGGCAGGAAGGTGATGGTGGCCACCATGGCATTTGGCAGCATATGACGGAACATGATCACCGGTGTTCGCACTCCCATGGCGTGGGCGGCGCGTACATAGTCCATATTGCGACAGCGCAGGAATTCGGCCCGCACCAGATCCACCAGAGTCATCCAGGAAAACAGCAGCATGATAATCAGCAATGTCCAGAAACTCGGTACCACGAAGCTGGAGATGATGATGATCAGAAACAGGATCGGCATGCTTGACCAGATTTCCAGAAAACGCTGCCCGGCCAGATCCAGCCAGCCACCGTAGTAACCCTGAATGGCACCAATAATAATGCCGACAATGCTGGAGAACAGCGTCAGCATCAGCCCGAACAGTACTGAAATACGAAAGCCGTAGATCAATCCGGCGGCTACATCACGGCCCTGATCATCGGTGCCCAGCCAGTTTTCCGCTGAGGGTGGGGCAGGGGCCGGTTCGCTCAGGTCGTAGTTGATGGTGTTGTAGCTGAAGCGAATCGGCGGCCAGAGTATCCAGCCGTTCTCTTCGATCAGATCTTTCACCACCGGGTCTCGGTAATTGGCTTCCGATTCGAAAAAACCGCCAAAGGTGGTTTCCGGGTAGGCATTGAATACCGGGGTGTAGAGCTCGCCGTCGTAGTGGACCAGCAGGGGCTTGTCGTTGGCGATGAATTCCGCGCCCAGGCTGAGGATGAACAACACCAGAAAAATCCATAGCGACCAGTAGCCACGGCGGTTGCTGCGAAACGCCTGCCATTGGCGGGCGGATACCGGATTGCGCAAACGCAGGGAGGGCAGAGCCATCAGTTGTCCCTCCGTTCAAAGTCAATGCGGGGGTCCACCCACATATAGGTCAGGTCGCTGACCAGCTTAAGCAACAGGCCGATCAGGGTGAAAATGAACAGGGTGCCAAAGACCACCGGGTAGTCTCGGTTGATCACCGATTCAAAGCCCAGCAAGCCGAGACCGTCCAGGGAGAAGATAAATTCGATCAGCAGTACACCGGTAAAGAACATACTGATAAAGGCGGCGGGAAAGCCGGCGATGATGATCAACATGGCGTTGCGGAACACATGGCCGTATAGCACCTGCTTTTCACTAAGCCCTTTGGCGCGGGCGGTCTGCACATACTGCTTGCGGATTTCATCCATGAAGGAATTCTTGGTCAGCATGGACAGGGTGGCGAAGTTGCCGACCACAATGGCAATGGTGGGCAGGGTGATATGCCAGGCGTAATCGACAACCTTGCCGAACAGGCTCAGCTCATCAAAATTGTCCGAGGTGAGCCCGCGAAGCGGGAACCACTCGAAATACGAGCCGCCGGCGAACAGCACAATCAACAGAATGCCAAGCAGAAAGCTGGGGATGGCAAAACCGATAATGATGGCAGTGCTTGACCAGACATCGAAGCGTGATCCATCCCTCACTGCCTTGCGAATGCCCAGTGGAATGGAAATCATGTAGGCAATCAGGGTGCTCCACAGCCCCAGGGAGATAGACACCGGGAGGCGTTCCACAATCAGTTCGGTGACGGAGCGGTCCCGGTAGTAGGATTCACCGAAATCAAAACTGAAGTAGTTTTTGATCATCAGCCAGAAGCGTTCGTGGGCAGGCTTGTCGAAACCGTACATCTTCTCGATGCGCTCCACCAATTCCGGCGGCAGCCCCCTGGAACCACGGTATTCACCGCCGCTGACGGTGTCTGCACTGCCGCCGGCAAAACTGCTACCGGTGCCGCTGCCACCGATTCCCTGCAGTTCCGCCAGGGTCTTTTCCACTGGTCCGCCAGGTGCTGCCTGTATCACCAGAAAGTTCAGCAGCAGGATGCCGAACAAGGTAGGAAGAACCAGTAACAGCCGTTTGGCAATGTAATAGCGCATCATTTAGCCGTGCTATCCCACCAGGTATCCAGGGCCGCATCCATGCCTACGTACCTGCCGAGCCTGGGATGGCGCAGGCGTGACTGGTAGGCGAGGCGGTACTCGTCGGAATACCAGTTGAACACGCTGTAATGGTGCCATTGCAGCACACGGTCCAGAGCCCGGCAGCGGGTGATCAGCTCTTCCCGGGTCTGGGCCGCGACAATTTTATCAACCAGCGCATCAACGACCGGGTTCTTGATGCCGATCAGGTTGCGGCTACCGGGTTGGTCGGCGGCCTCGGAAGACCAGTATTCCTGTTGTTCGTTGCCGGGTGAGCTGGATTGGCCCATGCGGTAGACAATCATGTCGAAGTCGAAATTCTGGATGCGTTCAACCCACAGGGACGAATCGACCTTGGAGACGTTGGCAACAATACCCAGTGCCTTCAGGTTGCGGGAGAACGGCAGCACGATACGCTCGAAGGCCGGAGAGCTGAGCAGGAACTCGAAGCGAACCGGCTTGTTATCCGGGGTGTAAAGCTGGCCGTCGCGGAGCTGGTAGCCGGCTTCCTTGAGCAGCATGGATGCCTTGCGCAGGTTTTCACGGGGGCGACCGGAGCCATCGGTTTTGGGTGGCTGGTATTCCTTGTTGAAAACCGCTTCTGGCAGTTGCTCCCGGTATGGCTCCAGCAGTTCCAGTTCTGCCTTGGAGGGCAGGCCGGTGGCGGCCATCTCGGAGTTATCAAAGTAACTGCGGTTCTGTTTGTATTGCCCATAGAACAGGTTGTCGTTGGACCACTGGAAATCAAAGGCGTAACCGATCGCCTCTCTCAAAGTCTCATCCTGGAACAGGTCCTTGCGCAGATTGAAGATGAAAGCCTGTGCGCCCCAGGGGTTTCCGTGGCTGACTTCATCGGTAACAATTTCGCCGCTTTTGAAGGCCGGCCCCTTATAGGCTGTGGCCCAGAGCTTGGAGTTGTTCTCATGGCGCCAGTCGTAGCGGCCACTTTTGAACGCTTCCAGAGCCGCCGTTTCATCCAGGTAGTAATCGTAGGTGATGCGATCAAAGTTGTTGCGCCCCTTCATGACGGGGAGCGATTGGGCCCAGTAATCCTTGCGGCGTTGGTAAACCACTTTCTTGCCGGGTTTTGCCTCTGCCAGGGAGTAGGGGCCGGAGCCCAGCGGGGGCAACATGCCATCCTTGTCGAACTGCCGATCTTGCCAATGGTGTTTGGGTAGCACCGGGAGCTGACCGATGATCAGCGGCAGTTCCCGGTTGTCACTGGTCTTGAAATGGAAGGTGACGGTGAGCGGCTCGTTGACTTCCACTCGCTCTACGGCTGCGTAGTAATAGCTATAGAAAGGCTTGCCTTTCTCCAGCAGGGTCTGAAAGGTCCAGGCCACATCGTCTGCCTGCACAGGTTCTCCGTCGGCAAAGCGGGCTTCTTCACGTAAATGGAAACGCACCCAGCTGCGGTCATCCGGCCATTCGATGCTTTCTGCCAGCAATCCGTACTGGGTGAACGGTTCATCTTCGCCACGGACAGTAAGTGAATCGTACAGGTAGGAGTTATCCAGAAACGCCATGCCGGCAGCAGCGCGGCCCTTGGAAACAAAGGGGTTGAGGGAGTCGAAACCGCCAATCACATGCAGCCGCAGCTCGCCGCCTTTGGGAGCGTTGGGGTTGGTGTAATCAAAATGCGAGAACCCGGCGGGGTATTGGGGCTGGCCATGCATGGCAATCGCATGGCTTTTGTGGATCTCGGCATGTGCCAATGCTGTGAACGCACACAGCCCAACAAACAGCCCACGCAGCACAGCGCTGTGAATGGCCATAATGACTCCTTTTTTCATGCGGCACGCTTACCGTCAGCACGCAACGGGTGGCTGATGGCAACCCTGTCTGTTGCCGCTTCCGTTGTCGTCGGATAATCGGGACCTGCCAACGCGGAAACGAGGCCGGGCTTGTTGCATGGCTACGTGAAGCGTGCGCGTGTTATTTATTTTTCATCCACCAGGTATCCAGACCCAACCCGAACGGTATCGGTTCCGAGGGCCGGGAAAATCTGTCCCACCAGGCAACCCGGTGATGGCGGATATGGTAATTCAGGACGCCGTAATGCTGGTAGCGCAACATCCGGTCCAGTGCCTGCAGGCTCAGGACATAGTCTGCCTCTTCTTTTGCAGAGTGGGCGGTGCGAATCAGATAATCGATAACCGGATGGCTGATGCCCGCCAGGTTCTTGCTGCCGATGATATCCGCACTGCTTGACGCGAAATAATTGGTCAGCTCCGGCCCGGGGTAGTCCCGCATCGGCAGTACAAACAGCACCACATCATAGTCGAAGTTGTCCAGGCGCTCCTTGTAGGCGGCGGGCTCCACTTCCCGATAGTCGGCTTCAATGCCCAGTCGCTTCAAGTTACGGAACCAGGGAGCAAGGATGCGGTAAATGCCGGGGTTATGGGAATTGAGGACAGTAAAACGCAACGGCTTGCCTTGTGCATTGACCAGCTTGTGATTCTGCAGGCGCCAACCGTTGGCCTGTAGCAGCGATAGCGCTTCGCGCATGCGATTGCGGATCTGGCCACTGCCGTCATTCACCGGGGGATGGATGTCGGCAGTGAAGAAATTGTCCGGCAGGTGTTCCGCCTGGTCCGCCAGCAGATCTTGCTCTTTGGACGTGGCGGGAACCGGCGCAGAGTAGGGGCTGTTGGGGAACCAGCTGACGGTGCGGGTATAGGCATTGCTGAACAGGTTGCGATTGGACCATTCAAAGTCAAATAGCAGGCTGGCGGCCTTGCGCACATTCAGGTCATTAAACGGGGCTTTGCGGGTATTGAAAAAGAAGGCCTGCACCGGTCGAGGCATCTGGTGAGGGATTTCCTGTTTGATGATCTGTCCCTGTTCCACGGCAGCAAAATCGTAGGCAGTAGCCCAATGCTTCGAACTGTAATCGTAATGCAGGTCATAATCACCGGATTTGAAGGCCTCGAAAGCCACGTCTGCATCGCGGAAAAACTCGAAGACCACCTGATCAAAGTTGTAGCGGCCGCGGTTAACTGGCAGGTCCGCAGCCCAGTAGTCCTTGACCCGCTGAAACACCACCTGCTTGCCAGGTTTGACCGAACTGACCTTATAAGGGCCGCTGGACAATGCCGGGGTAAGGGTTGCCCGTTCGAAATCGTTCTTTTCCCAATAATGCCTGGGCAGGATGGGGATCGAACCGACCACCAGGGGTAAATCCTTGCGACCTTCCTTGAATGTGAATTTCACGGTGAGTGGATCCACGGCCTCAACACTGGCCAGGTCCGCCAGTTGCAGGGTGTACTCGGGTTTGCCCTTGCTGAGCAGAATGTCGAAGCTGAACACCACATCCTCGGCCCGAATCGGGTGGCCGTCATGGAAGCGGGCCTGTTCGCGGATGCGGAAAGTGGCCCAGCTGCGGTCTTCAGGATATTCCACCCATTCAGCGATCAGACCGTAGGCGGCGCCCGCTTCATCGCCTAGGCGATTATGGGACTGGTTGCCCATCAGCAGGCTGTCGGCCAGTTCGGTGACACCGTACATCTGCATGCCGGGGGTATCAGCCGGGCTGATACCCTTGAGAATATAGGGGTTGAGGCTGTCGAAGGTACCCTGGCCATAAAGGCGCAGAGTGCCTCCTTTCGGGGCATCGGGATTGACGTAGGCAAGGTGCTGAAAGTCGGCAGGGTATTTGAGGTTGCCGAAGGGGTGATAGCCGTGGCTGCGGGTTACCTCGGCGTGGCTGGCCACGCCGAGGAGCAGGGCCACAAGGGCCAGAGCGGTTCTAGAATGTTTTGCGAATATCAACGTAGAGTGTCAGCCGTTGCCCGGGTTTAATGTAACGATTGCTGGCGACTCGGTCGTTCCAGCTCTTGATGTCATTCACCGATACATTAAAGCGGTCTGCAATGGCATACAAGGAGTCTCCGCTGCGTACGGCATAGCGTAGCTTGCGCACCATCTTGTCATCTTTCGAAGGAGTGACGGTGCCGCCCTGGCTGGATTCGCTCCATACCGCCAGTGATTGACCGATACGCAGCCTGTCGCCGGGGGCCATGTTGTTCCACTTGGCCAGTTCCTTCACGCCTACATCGTAGCGGCGCGAAATCTCCCAAAGGGTATCGCCGGACTGCACGGTGTAATTCACCCGTTGCCGGCCTTTCCTCTCCCGGGATTGATTGGCAGCCAGTCGGGCCTCTTCACTGAGGCTGTAGTCGCCTTTTCCGGACGAGGGCCCGGGAATCAGCAGGGTGCGCCCGGCGATGATGGTATTGCCATTCAGCTTGTTGATGCTGCGCAGGACCTGCGGTGTGGTGCGGTGTTTGCGCGCAATCGCGCCCAGGTTGTCCCCCGGACGAATTTCGTAACGGGCCCATTGCATCCGTTGGCCTTCCGGCAATTCGGCTAGCCCGGTACGGAAGCGCTCTTCCCGATCAACCGGCACCAGAAGACGGTGAGGACCATCCGGTGAGGTGGCCCAACGGTTGAAAGAAGGGTTGAGCAAATAGAGTTCTTCTACGGATATATCCGCCAGTCGGGCGGCCTGGGTCAAATCAATCTGACCGCCGGTTTCCACGGTGCTGAAATAGGCCTCGTTCTGGATCGGGTGAAGCGTGACGCCGTAGGTCTCCGGGGCCTGTACGATCTGGGCTATAGCCAGCAGCTTGGGTACATAGGCGGTAGTTTCCCGTGGCAGGTCCAGGTGCCAGAAATCCGTTGGTCTGCCAGCTTCTTCGTTGCGGCGGATGGCGCGTGATACGGTACCGCCGCCGGCATTGTAGGACGCCAGAGCCAATAGCCAGTCGCCATCAAAACGGTTCGACAGCTTTTGCAGGTAATCCAGCGCCGCATTGGTGGATTTGAGAATGTCCCGCCGCTGATCTTCCCACCAGGTGCGCTTCATACCGAAGTAATCACCGGTCGACGGGATGAATTGCCAGGGGCCGGCCGCTCTGCCGTGGGAGTAGGCGAAGGGGTCGAAGGCGCTCTCTACAATGGGAAGCAGCGCTAGCTCCAATGGCATGTTGCGGGCTTCAGCCTGCTCGATGATGTAATGCAGGTAGCGTTCGGAGCGGGTGGTGACTCGGGTGAAATATTGCGGGTGACGGGCATACCAGTCGCGCTGAACGCGAATGCGGTCATTTTCCACAGTCAGGTCAAGGCCGTAGCCTTTACGCAGTCTTTCCCATAAGTCATTGTTTTGGTTCGGTTCGTTCGGGGTGCTTTCCAGAGGAATCGGCTCATCCATGCCGTTGGCGAGATTGACATCGTCCACTGACGGTTCGGCGGCGGGCATGGGAGGAAGCTCATCCACGGACTGATTCGAGGCACAGCCACCCAGGACTCCCAGGCCCAGACACAGGGCGAGAGTAGGAATTTTTTTCATAAAAATAACGACAGCAAAATATTTCAGTCATTTTAGGGGTATGGAAAGGGGCCCCACAAGCAATGTCAGCTAAAAGTTGTCTTTCCAGCGACGCAAGGTGGCAAAACACTGCATATCAGTGGCCGAAGCTCCGCTTTCTCTGGCTTCACAGGCGCGCTTGAGGGCGGGCTCATGGGCACGCAGGAAGGGGTTGCTGCGGGTTTCCTCTTCCAGAGTGGAGGGCAGGGTGATCTGGCCTGCCTCGCGGGCCTGGCGTACAGTTTCGAGCCGCTCAATTACGGCGTCGTCATCCGGAGTGACTGCGGCGGCAAAGGTCAGGTTGGCCAGGGTGTATTCATGGGTACAAAACACCAGGGTTTTGGCCGGCAGGCTGGCCAGTCGTTGCAGCGAATCATGCATCTGCTCCGGGGTACCCTCAAACAGGCGGCCGCAGCCACCGGCAAACAGGGTATCGCCACAGAACAACCAACCCAGGCCGGCTTCGTGGAAGGCGATATGCCCCAGGGTGTGGCCTGGAACCTCCATCACTGTCAGGTTCATGTCTACCCCGGCCGGTTGAATGGTGTCGCCCTCGACAAGGGGGTGTGTCATTCCGGGGATGGTCTCCCTGGCAGGCCCATAGACGGGAATATCCCTTTCCTTGAGCAGGGCGGGAATACCACCCACATGGTCCGGATGATGGTGTGTGACCAGAATGCTGGTCAGCCGCAGACCGTTCTGCTTAAGGAACTGTTCCACCGGAGCTGCATCGCCTGGATCAACCACCACGCACCGGTCTCCCTGGCGCATGGCCCAGATGTAATTGTCTTTAAATGCAGGGATGGCAGTGGGGCTGGGCAACATGTCGTGCTACGCTCCTAAAAGGGTCTAAAGGGCCGGCAAACTTTTGTTATCAGGAGTCATTGTCCGTCATGCAGCTGCCTCCACTCAACCGTATTTCCTATAATGCCTCCTCCCCTGAGTTGGGGCGCAATTTTGACAACTGGCTGGACAGCGAGCCGGGCCAGGCCTTGCTGGCTGCCGAGCGCGACATGCTCGGTGAATGGCTGCGCAGTCAAGCCGGTCAGCGGGCGGTGGCCCTCTACAGCGGTAGCGGCCGGGATATGCTGGCAGAGAGCCCGCTTCCTTGGCAGACCAGCATCTCTACCCAGGGTTTTGGTGGCACCCGGGTCCGGGCGCGGCTGGAGCTTTTGCCTCTGGCGAAGGCCAGTGTGGATCTGCTCCTGCTTCATCATGTCATGGACTTCAGCCAGGATCCCCACCAGGTGTTGCGCGAAGCCACCAGAAGTATCGCTCCGGGTGGCAAGGTTGCCATTATCGGTTTTCACCCGATAAGCCTGATGGGCCTGGCGCGCTGGTTTTTCTGGCGGAGCCGGCCGGGCTGGTCCGGGCGCTTTTACCGGCCGACCCGTCTCACCGACTGGTTGCAAGTATTGGGATTTGAGGTCGATGGCATGGCCAGTGGCTTCTATACTATGCCGCTTTCCGACCGTGGCCGTGAGCGGCTGCGTCTACTCGAATGGCTGGGTAGTCTGCTTTGGCCCCGCCATGGCAATACCTATTTGCTGGTTGCCCGCAAACGGGCCGGTATGGCAAAGCTGTTGCCCAACCGGCAACACAAGGTGTCACGCAATACTGTGGTGCCTGTACCGGTCGCCCGCTGGGGACAGCAAAACAAGGAGTCCTGATTCATTGAAGCAAGTGATTATTTTCACCGACGGCGCCTGCCGCGGTAACCCCGGCCCTGGTGGCTGGGGTGCGGTCATGCGTTACGGCACCACCGAAAAGACCCTGTTCGGTGGTGAACCCGATACCACCAACAACCGTATGGAGCTGATGGCCGCTATTATGGCCCTCGAAGCCCTGACCCAACCCTGCAAGGTGGTGCTGACAACGGACTCGCGTTATGTCATGGATGGCATCACCCAGTGGATGGCCAACTGGAAAAAACGGGGCTGGAAAACCGCGTCCAGGCAGCCGGTAAAGAATGCGGATCTGTGGCGGCGACTGGATGCGGCCTGCGGCAAACACACTATTGAATGGCAATGGGTGAAGGGCCACAGCGGGCATCCCGAGAACGAAAAAGCCGATGCGCTTGCCAACCGTGGCATTGATGAACTTCTTCAGAAAAAAGGAATGCCGAGCTGATGCGTCAGGTAGTACTGGATACGGAAACCACCGGTCTTGAGCCCAACGATGGCCACCGGGTGATCGAAATCGGTTGTGTCGAAGTCGTCAACCGGCGGCTTACCGGCAACAGCCTGCATTTGTATCTCAATCCCGAGCGCGAGATTGATGAAGGTGCTCTGGCCGTGCACGGAATCAGCACCGAGTTCCTGGCGGACAAGCCCACCTTCGACAAGGTTGTCGATGAATTCATGGCCTTCGTGGATGGCGCGGAGCTGGTGATCCATAACGCCCCCTTCGATGTGGGCTTCCTAAACCACGAATTGCGCCGCCTTGGCAGTCGCTATGGCACCATCGAACAACGCTGTGGCGTGCTCGATACCCTGGTGATGGCACGCCAGAAACACCCGGGACAGAAGAACAATCTGGATGCGCTGTGCCGACGCTATGGTGTTGAAAACAGTCACCGTGAGCTGCACGGGGCCTTGCTGGATGCGGAGATCCTCGCCGACGTCTACTTGGCCATGACCGGTGGTCAGACCCGACTGTCCCTGGACGGCAATGACAGCGGCGAGCAGGATGGTGAGATGGCTGCGGAAGCCATTCGCAGACTGGATGGCCAACGCCCGGCACTGAAAGTGGTGAGGGCGTCAGATCTGGAGGTGCAGCGGCACCGCGACAAGCTGGCAGCCATTGCTGACAGTAACGGCGAGGCGACCCTCTGGGATCGCAAGAAAGAAGAAAGCCCGCTTCAGTAAGGCCCTTAAGGTCCTGTGTCGGACCTGAGCCCTTCGCAATGTAAACATCGCTTCCCACAAACCCTTCAACGTCGGGTTTTGTGGGAAGTCATGCTCGCATGACGAAGCAGTTGGCACAGCGCTACTCCTTCAGGAATGCCGGCCATTGTGCTGCACTGAAGAGTTTTTGAGTGTCAGTGCTGCTTGCCGGGCGACACCTGGTACTCGCTGATATCGTGGTGCTCGATCCAGCCATTTTCGTAGAGATAATCCGTAGCCGGCCCCAATGCCATCATCGACATGAGCAGGCCGGTAACGGACATGACGATGGTGTAGGGCAGAGCCATTACTACCATTCGTCCGTAGGACAGCCGCACCAGTGGCGCCAGCGCCGAGGTCAGTAGAAACAGGAAGGCGGCCTGGCCATTGGGGGTGGCAACCGAAGGAATATTGGTGCCGGTGTTGATGGCCACAGCCAGCAGGTCGAAGGTATCCCGGTCAATTTCGCCTTTCAGTAGTGCCTGGCCTACCTCATCCACATAGACCGTAGCCACAAAGACGTTATCGGACACCGCTGACAGCACCCCGTTGGCCACATAGAAGGCAGGACCCTGAATCTGTTTTTCCAGACTCAGCACATATTCAATTACCGGTGCAAACAGCTGCTGATCTGCAATCACTGCTACTACAGCGAAAAACACCGTCAGCAGTGCGGTAAATGGCAGGGCTTCCTCAAAAGCCGCTCCCAGGCGGTGCTCCTCGATGATGCCGGTGAAAGAGGTGGCCAGAATGATCACTGTCAGGCCTACCAGCCCTACAGAGGCGGCGTGTGTCGCCAGGCCGACAACCAGCCACACGGCGGTGAGAGCTTGTATCACCAGTGCGGCCCTGTTCTGCACGGTGCGCTTGCGGTCCTGTTCCAGGGCGTATTGACGCATGATGCCACGCACCTTTTCCGGAATGTCCTCGCCATAACCGAAGCTGCCACTGATTTCCAGGAAAACGCAGGTGAGAAGGCCCATCACCAGCACTGGGAGAGTAATGGGCGCCATGCGCAGGAAAAACTCGCCGAATTCCCAGCCAGCCTTGTTGGCGATCAGCAGGTTCTGGGGCTCACCTACCAGGGTGCAGACACCGCCAAGGGCAGTGCCCACTGCCGCGTGCATCAGCAGGCTACGAAGGAATGAACGAAAGCGCCGCAGATCCTCGCGATGCAGGTCTTCCACGCTTGTATCATCACCATGATCGTGTTTCTGCTGAAACGACTTGCCGGAGGCCACCTTGTGGTAGATGCCATAGAAGCCGGTACAGACTGCGATAACCACGGCAGTAACGGTAAGCGCATCAAGAAACGCGGACAGAATGGCTGCCGCGACACAGAATAGCAGGCTCAGACGTACCTTGGATTTCACTCCCAGCAGGATGCGGGTGAACAGGAACAACAACAGATCCTTGAGAAAGAAAATGCCCGCCACCATGAAAATCAACAGCAGCATCACTTCCAGATTGCTTTCCACCTTGTGTAGTACTGTCTCTGCAGAGGTCAGCCCGATCAGTACTGCTTCGATGGCAAGCAGGCCACCCGGCTGGAGTGGGTAGCACTTGAGGGCCATGGCCAGGGTAAAGATGAATTCGGCAAGCAGCAGCCACCCGGCAACGACCGGACCCAGTGTCAGGTGGATCAACGGATTGACGGCCAGAAAGGCGATGATGGTGTATTTGTACCAGGCGGGAGCCTGCCCAAGGAAATTGTGCAAAAAGGCACGGCCAAGCGTGGCTGACATGGCGGAATCCTGCGCGAGGGATGAACGGGGTTTAGGCGGCGGCAATCATACGGATTTGCCGTGCCCCGGTACAGTGCAGATGGTCAAGAAAGGGGCTGGACCATGGTCGGTATTGACATGGTCACGACTCGATTCGGGTTCGTGATCGGGAAAGTGCCGTTTTCAGAGTGTGGCCAGGTTAACAAATGGCCAATAAATCAGTTGCTTACAAATGAAAGTTGACGCATTGTTTGATGACGTGCAAAAGTTGATGCGCCTCTGTCGGCCGGTGTTGAAAAAGAGCCCGGGGCCTTTCTCTGTCGCCTTGAGGGGGCATCAGCCAGGGGAAACACAATAAATCAACCGCCTGGCGTGTGGTTCGGATAGCCGGGTTATCTGTTTTTGTCAGCCCGAGCTGCTTTTAACGGCCTGTCGACACTTCTATCATGAGAATTGCGGCGTATCCGGGGGTTGCACGGCGTACGACCGATGATAATAACAGTTGGGTGCTTGCGGAGAGTCCATGGTCGCCATAACGAATACCACCTCCCTGACTTTTCTCAAGGAAGCGATTGATGCCACCCTGACGGAAGCGGAAAACAGTCTGGAGGCGTTTTCCGACGACCCCTCCCGTCAGGAAGAGCTGGCACGCTGTGCAGAAGACTTCCAGCAATTGCGGGGTATCTGTCAGGTGGTGGAGCTGCCCGCGGCGGCTTTGATGAGTGAAGAGATGTCCCTTGCTGCCCGGGAGCTGCGTGAGAAGCAGTCTGATGCACGGGTACAGGCACTGAGCAATGCCATTGTTCTGCTCACCCGCTATTTCGATTATGTCCAGCTCAAGAACCGTACCCTGCCGGCCCTGTTGATCGGTGGCATCAATGAGCTGCGTCGGGCCGGTGGAAAGGCGCTGATTCAGGAAAGTCACTTTTTCAGTGCCGACCTGTCCCGGCCGCGGGACCCGCAAGCGCTGGACAGTGACTTGCCTCGCTCCGAATTACCGGCATTGGCCCGGCGATTGCGCCATATGTACCAGACCGGTCTGTTGGGTGTGCTACGGGATCAGAACCCTTCGGTAAACCTTCGTCTTATGGGGAGGGCGCTGGTTCGCCTGGATCGCGCCGCCGGTCATTGCGGGCTCAGCCGCTTCCTGTGGATCGGCCAGGCAGTCATCACAGCAATGGTTGCCGATGACATGGCAGTCACGCCGGCCCGCAAGGCGCTGTTGTCGCAGTACGACCGTCAACTGAAGAAGCTGGTCTATGGCGGAGATCAGGCGCTTAGTGAAGAAGCGCCGTTGTTAATGATCAAGGAAAGCCTCTATCTGGTGTCTCTGTCTTCCCTGGACTCGGGGGTGGTCGCCGAAGTGAAGCGGGCGTTTGCCCTGAACAATGATGTTTCCGACGCCATCCTGCAGCGTGAATTGGCTCTGATGACCGGGGCCAGTGGCTCGGTGATTCGCTCCGTGGCCAGTGCCATGCGTGATGAAATCAGTGAGCTCAAGGAAAGCCTGGATATGGCGTCACAGGGCGTAGCCGATACCAATTATCAGTCTGTGGCCGCCAGCCTTAATCGTCTAGGTAGTACCCTTGCCATGATCGGTAAGGATGATGAAGCTGGTGTTATCAAGCACCAGGCCGCCAAGGTTAATGAGTGGCGAGCAGACCAGAATGTAGAGAGTGCGGCATTCCATTCGCTGGTGGATGACCTGCTGATGGTGGAAAATGTGGCAGCCAATCTGGAGCGTAGTATTACGCCGGAAGACGACATCCATCGAGGTAGCAACAATAGTGGCATTTCCCTGTATCAGCTGGATGATGCCCGGATGACCGTGGTCGGGGAATGTCGCGCCGGCCTGGCCTTGGCCAAGCGCTCTATCAGCTCCTTCATGGACAACAACTGGGATGCCATGCATCTTTCCAATCTGCCGGGCACGTTTGCATCTATCGCCGGCGGCCTGATGTTCCTGGAGCTGCAACGGGCCCGGGGTGTGACCGAGGCATGCCACAAATACATTGTCCACCAGCTCATTGAGGCTCCTGCGGCTCCCACCCGGGAAAATATGGAAACCCTCGCCGATGCCCTTACTGGCGTCGATTATTACCTGGAAAGCATGGAAGAGCAGAAGCCCATCGGCGATGGTGTGCTTGAAGTGGCGGAAGAAAGTATGAAAGCGCTGGGTTACCCGGTGGCCAAAGTGGCTTGATGCCCATGATTGATCTCTCCAGCCCCGAACCCAAGGATGCTGAGCAGGCCCGCTGCTATGTGATTCATGAGCAGAATATCCTTATTGCGGCTGATCAGTGGCAGCTGCCAGCGTTGCCCGCGTACATGCTTCGCCAGCATCCACATTACTACTATCTAGGCCTATTGAACGGTGAGCCCTGCTACGTCTGCGAGCTGAGTAATCATGAACTGGACGACGGTTCCCTGCAGCCGGTGCCGTTACGGCAATTGATTTCCGGCGGACTGGATGAGGCAGGGTTCTCCATGGTAAGCCGTGCCCTGCAGTTCCTCAGCTGGCAGAAAAACCACCGTTTCTGCAGCCGTTGTGGTTCACCTACCGAAGCCCACCATCGGGATCTGGCAATGACCTGTCAGACCTGTGGCTATTTTCAGTATCCGAGAATCACTCCCTGCATCATTGCTCTGGTGACCCGTGGCGAACATGCGCTGCTGGGTCGCTCAACCCGTTTTCCGGAAGGCATGTACTCTTGTCTGGCGGGCTTCATGGAAGCGGGGGAGTCGGCGGAACAGGCCCTGGTCAGGGAGGTAAGAGAAGAAAGCGGCATCGAAGTGACCAACCTGCAATATCTCAGCAGTCAGTCATGGCCGTTTCCCCATTCCCTGATGCTGGGCTTCCATGCGGATTATGCAAGTGGGGAAATCTGCATTGATGATGACGAGATAGTGGCGGCGGACTGGTTTCATTACGAGTCCCTGCCAATGATTCCGCCACCGGGTAGTATTGCCCGGACCCTGATTGACCATTGGGTTGTGCGCTTCAAATAAAGGACAGAACCAATGAACTACACACTCGCACCTCTGGTGATTTTTATCTTCAGCCTGGTTTTTGTCTTGCTGGGTGCCTGGGTGCTGCTTCGCCAGCAATGGTTGATGCAATGGCTCAAAGGCACCGCAGGGCTGATGATGGTGGGGCTGGCCATCTACCTGAGTCTGTTCGCACTGAATATCTATGGTTACCGGGAATACGCTCAGGAGGTGTCCGTAGCCACGGTCAGCTTCCGCCAGTCCGGTGACCAATCCTTTATCGCTACCGTAACCCGCACCGACGGCAGCACCGAGGACTTCCGCCTGAAAGGGGATCAATGGCAACTGGATGCTCGCATCATCAAGTGGAAAATGCCTTTCCGCCTGCTGGGCCTGCAGCCGGGCTACCAGCTGGACCGCATCTCAGGTCGCTACTACGCTCTTGAGGACGAACGATCTCGGGACCGCACCGTCTACAGCCTGCACCGCGACCCTGTGGGTATTGATGTGTGGAAGATGGCCCGGGATGGCTGGAGTCTGCTGGTGGACGCCAGCTATGGCAGTGCTGCCTATTTGCCCATGGCTGAAGGTGCTCTGTTTGAGGTGAATGCCGGCCCCACCGGCCTGGTGGCCCGCCCCATGAACGGCAGTGCCCAGCAGGCTATCTCCGGCTGGGATTGAGGTTTTCCCGTCACCACAGCCCTCCCTGTGGTGACCGCCATACCCCATTGCGCCTCTCTTAGGTAGAATCATCCCACTTCTTTTCATCTGTCGCCCATAGACAGGTGCCAATCCTACGGACAAGCAGGTAACCAGTGATCGCGTTTTTATCCGAATACGGCATGTTTCTGGCCAAGGTCGTTACCCTGGTGGTAGCGATCTTGTTTGTGATCGGCGGTATCGCCGCCACCGCTTCCCGGGGCCGCAATAAGGCTGGCCAGGACGGGGAGCTGAAAGTGCGCCACCTTAATGAGGAATTCGAGGATCTCAAGGATTCTCTGGAAGCGGAAATACTGCCGGAGGCTCAGTACAAGAAAGTACATAAGGCCAAGCGCAAGCAGGAAAAGCTGGAAGCCAAGCAGAAGAAAAAGGCAGGAACAGAAGACAAGGTGGAGCCGCGTCTTTTTGTGCTGGATTTCGATGGCGATGTACAGGCCAGTGCAGTGGACCATTTGCGCCGGGAAATCAGTGCCGTGCTGCAAGTGGCCACACAGAATGACGAAGTACTGGTGCGTTTACAGAGCCCCGGTGGGCTGGTGCACAGCTATGGTCTTGCAGCGTCCCAGCTGCGCCGTATCCGCAATAGCGGTATCAAATTGACCGTGACCGTTGACGAAGTAGCCGCCAGTGGCGGCTATATGATGGCCTGTATTGCTGACCGTATTGTTGCCGCGCCGTTTGCGGTGATCGGTTCCATCGGGGTGGTAGCCCAGATCCCGAATTTCCATCGTTTGTTGAAGAAGAATGACATCGACGTGGAGCTGATGACCGCCGGAGAGTACAAGCGCACTATGACCATGCTGGGTGAAAACACCGAGAAAGGTCGTGCCAAGTTCCAGGAAGAACTGGAAGAAACCCACCAGCTTTTCAAATCCTTTGTTCGTGACAATCGCCGAGGTCTGGACCTGGACAAGGTCGCCACTGGCGAGCACTGGTTTGGTACTCAGGCGAAGGAGCTGGGGCTGGTGGACGAGATCATGACCAGTGACGAACTGTTGCAACTGCGCCAGGGCTCCCACGCCCTCTATCAGGTACAGTGGGAAGCCAAGCGAAAGCTGGGCGAGCGGCTGGGATTCTCCCTGGAGACCAGCCTGCACCGTGCCGTGGAAAAGTTCTGGCACCGCGGCAGCCAGCGCCAGATTCACTAATGCCTAGCGATTAAAGCTTGCTGTAGGAGCGTCGCTGGCGGCGCGATAACTGAGCCAGGACCAGAAGCATTTCACCACAGAGGACATTGAGCACACGGAGATAAAACAGGTTTTCTCGGTGAACTCGGTGTCCTCTGTGGTAAATGTTTCTTCTTTTGACGTTGATGGATCACGCCGCCAGCGACGCCGCTGCAACTCGTAACTGAAAGGAGTTCTGACCATGAGTTTCCAAGCCCTGCTGACCCGTGAAACCGCGAACGGTTATGAAACCGCACTGGAAGAGCGCGAGCTGACTGATCTGGGGGAAGAGGGGGTATTGGTGCGAGTGCACTGGTCATCCCTGAACTACAAAGATGCGCTCTCTGCTACCGGTAATAAGGGTGTTACCCGTCAGTTTCCCCATACCCCGGGTATTGATGCAGTGGGTGTGGTTGAGGAAACCACGGACGGCCCATTCAGTGTGGGTGATACCGTTATCTGTACCGGTTATGACCTGGGCATGAATACAGATGGTGGCTACGGCCAGTACATCCGGGTGCCGGCGGAATGGCTGGTTCCTCTGCCTGAGGGCTTGGCACCCCGTGATGCCATGGTGCTCGGTACTGCCGGGTTGACGGCCGCCCTCTGCGTGGAGTCATTGCTTGATACCGGCCTGAATCCGGACCAGGGGCCGGTGCTGGTAACTGGTGCTACCGGCGGGGTGGGCAGCATCAGTGTGGCCATTCTGGCCAAACTGGGTTTCTCCGTGAGCGCAGTGAGTGGCAAGTCGGAATCACACCAGTGGCTCAAGTCTCTGGGGGCCAGTGAGGTGCTCAGTCGCGATAGCTTTCTGGAGAATGCCGGCAGTAAGCCCTTGTTGAAGGAGCAATGGGCTGGGGCGGTGGATTGTGTCGGTGGTGACATGCTGACCACCGCACTGAAAAGCCTCAAATATGGCGGCTGTGCCGCTTGCTGTGGGTTGGCGGCATCCCCCAAGCTGGAAATGACGGTGTTGCCCTTTATCCTGCGCGGTGTGAACCTGCTTGGCGTGGATAGTGTTGAGTTACCCTGTGAGATCAAGCAGCAGATGTGGCAGCTGCTCGCTGACGAATGGATGCCCGCGGATCTGTCTTTGCTGGAAGCGGATGAGGTCGACCTTGATGGCGTAAACGCCTGGGTGGAAAAAATCCTCCAGGGCGGTGTTCAGGGGCGGGTGGTCGTGCGTTTGCCCTGAGCCATTAACGATTTCAGTGCCAGTGAAAAAAGCGCGGTTAAGCCGCGCTTTTTATTTGTCTGAAGAAACTTGCTGACGCATTCTATGGTTAACAAGGAACAGGGGCATTGGCCGCCATGAGTAATAACAACTGGCTGAAATTCGCACTGCAATTGACGGGTAAGGGTGGGGCGTTACCACTAGACTCGCAGCAACAACTGGCTGAAACACGTGGCTACTGGGTTCATCTGGATTATACCTGCGAAGAGAGTGAGCAGTGGTTGCAACAGCAGTCCGTTCCGCAGGCAGTTATTGCTGCGCTGACGGCAGCGGAAACCCGCCCTCGCGCATCGGAAGTGGCCGGCGGTGTGCTGGTGTATTTGCGAGGCGTCAATCTTAACCCCGGTGCACGACCTGAGGACATGATTGCTCTTCGCATGTGGGTGTCACCGGCCGGGCTTATCAGTACCCAGAAACGTACCCTTCTCAGTGTGGAGGCGGTACGACAGACTTTAGACAGTTGCCAGGGTCCAGAATCTATCAGTGCCCTGGTGGCTGAACTGATCGATCAGCTGATCTGGCGAATGGAGGAGGTGATCGAGAATCTGGAACTGGAAGTGGGAGAGTGTGCTCTGCAGCTGGAGGAATCCCCCACTGCCAGTCTTACGCCACATTTGAGTTTGTTGCGGCGCCGGGCAATTACCCTGAGGCGTTATCTGGCTCCTCAGCGCGAGGCACTAATCAAGCTGCAGAACGAAAGCCTGTTTGCCGCGGCGGATACCCTGTTGATCCGTGAAGCCACGGACAGGCTGCAACGTTTGCTGGAAGATCTGGATGCGGCCAGGGAGCATGCCACTCTGCTGCAGGAAGAGGTGTTTTCAGTTCAGAACGAGGCGATTAATGATCGTATGTACCTGCTGGCAATCATTTCGGCATTGTTTCTGCCGCTGGGGTTCCTCACTGGCCTGTTCGGTATCAATGTGGGCGGGTTGCCAGGCGTTGAGGATCCGAACGCCTTCTGGTGGTTCTGTTCCGGGGTGGGAGTGATTGCCGTTGGTGTCGCCATCTGGATGCGAAAACGCCGCTGGTTGTAGCCAGCGGCGTTCGGTATCTACCTTTGATGCACCTGTTGTTATTCAGGCCCGGCGGTAAATCGGTCTGGGGTCGTTCACATCAGCCTGGTAGGTGACGCTGAAGTCCTTCAGCCCATGCAGCGCTTCTTCGATGCTGCGGTCTGCACGGATTTCAAAGGCATTAAAGCCACAACGGGTCATGTAGAACAGCTGGTCACGCAACACATCGCCAGTGGCGCGGACCTCACCCTTGAAGTTGTAGCGTGTACGCAACTCACGGGCATAGGAGTAGCCGCGACCATCCTTGAAGGCGGGAAAGTGAATCGCCACCAGTGGCAGGCTGGTCAGATCGTCTTCCAGGTCTTTGGGCTCTTCGCCGGGCGCCAGCCAAACGGCCACATCGCCACGGGCGATCAGGGCATCGCGGTTTTCCTGCCAATAGGCCAGCGGCACAATGATCTTGCCCTGTGCCGGTACGCCGTTTTCCAGAGCGTCTGCTTCCAGGCGCTGCCACTGGTTGTCCACGATGGCGCCATCAATGATTACCTTACCCATAGATGCGCTCCTTGAACGGTTCCATGCCAATGCGCTCGTAGGTGTCGATGAACGGCTCGTTTTCGAGGCGTTTTTCCACGTAGAGCTTGATGATGTTTTCAACCACATCGGTGATCTGGTCGGACTCGAAGGACGGACCCAGTTTCTCGCCCACGCGAGATTCCTTGTCGCCGCGGCCGCCCAGAGTGACCTGGTAGAACTCCTTGCCTTTCTTGTCCACGCCGAGAATGCCGATGTGGCCAATGTGGTGGTGACCACAGGCGTTCATGCAACCGGAGATGTTCAGGTCGATGAGCCCAAGGTCGTGCACGTAATCCATGTTGTCGAAACGGCGCTGGATGGATTCCGCCACCGGAATGGATTTGGCGTTGGCCAGGGCGCACAGATCGCCGCCGGGGCAGGCGACAATATCGGTGATCAAGCCCAGGTTCGGGGTCGCGAAACCAAGAGCGTCCAGGGCTTTCCACAGGTCATAGAGGTCCGAGGCGGCCACATCCGCCAGTACCATGTTCTGCTGGTGGCTGTTGCGGAGCACGCCGAAGCTGTACTGGTCCGCCAGATCGGCAACGGCTTCCAGCTGCTCGTCGCTGATGTCGCCGGGTACCCGACCGGTTTTCTTCAGGGTCAGGGTAACCGCACGATAGCCGGGCTGTTTGTGTGCGCGGGTATTGGTGTGATACCAGCGGCTGAACGCCTTGTCCTCGGCTAGTTTGGCCTCCAGGGCGGCCGTATCCTCGGTTTGGTAGGCCGGGGTAGAGAAGCAGGACTGGATACGCTCCACTTCTTCTTTGGTCAGGGTCATCGGGCCGTTTTTCAGCTCGGCAAATTCCTGTTCCACCAGCTCGCGGTACTTGTCGGCACCCAGGGCCTTGACCAGGATCTTGATGCGGGCCTTGTACTTGTTGTCCCGGTTGCCGTACTTGTTGTACACCCGCAGGATAGACTCCAGGTAGGGCAACAGGTCCTGCCAGGGAACGAACTCGCCGATGACGGAGCCGGTCATGGGGGTACGGCCCAGGCCGCCACCAGCCCACACCTGGAACCCGGTCTCGCCGTTGGCATCGTGAACCAGTTGTACGCCGATATCGTGGACGCCAATCAGGGCCGGGTCCGCATCGGGTACCGCATTCACGGCAATTTTGAATTTGCGCGGCAGGTAGGCGAATTCCGGATTGAAGGTGGACCACTGGCGAATGATTTCACACCAGGGGCGCGGATCTTCAATTTCCTGCGGATTCACACCAGCAAATTCATCGGTGGTGATGTTACGGATACAGTTACCGCTGGTCTGAATGGCATGCATCTGCACCTCAGCCAGCTCGGCAAGAATATCCGGCACTTCTTCCACGGACGGCCAGTTCAGCTGAATATTCTGGCGTGTGCTGACATGGCAGAAGCCCTTGTCATAGGTGCGAACAATATGTGCCAGACGGCGCAGCTGACGGCTCGCCAGTAAGCCATAAGGAACGGAAATGCGCAGCATTGGCGCATAACGTTGAATATAGAGGCCGTTCTGGAGACGCAGGGCGAGAAACTCGTCTTCGCTCAATTCTCCAGCCAGATAACGGCGGGTCTGGTCGCGATACTGCGCAACCCGCTCTTCCAGCAGTTGCTGGTCATGTTCCTGATAGACGTACATGGGACCGATTCACCGTCCTTTATGCTTGAACCTGAATCCATGTCAAATCATAGATTCGGGTTAGAATTCAACAGGTAAGAGTCGCCCTCGGGGGGAGGGAGAGCGGCACTCTAACAAAGCGCCCTTATAGTGAAAAGAAATATCTTGGCATATCGCTATAACGGGCGGGCTTATTTCGCGGCGGCGTCGAGCACCATATTCACGGTGACGATCATGCCGATGACCAGTGCCAGAACCAGCACAACATAGACACCGATATAGTTACCGGCATCGCCCTTGGTGAAGTCGCGTTCGCGGTTTTTCGAGCTCTGGACCCCGAATAAAGCGGCCAGAATGCTGCTGATAGTCTGGATCAGGGTGGGTTTCTTGTCCTGATCGGTGGGGGTGTGATGCTGCTCGGACATGGAAAATCCTGCGTTTTGGCGATTGGCTAAACGTTAGAACTGCGTCCTCATATTGTACGCTTGCCGGACGTTGGGTAACAGTACAGAAGAGCAGGGTTGAATTCGCTTCACCACGGCACCATTGCAACTGCTGAGTACCTGACTAAAATAGTCAGGAAAGCATTACCACCCCCAGGTGGCCATTCATCCCGAACAGGAATCATGATGGCAGAGCAGTTGATCGACATTACCGAAACCGCCCAGGACTACTTGCGTGACCTGTTGGGCAAGCAGGACCAGGGCGACATCGGCGTGCGCATTTTTGTAGAGCGTCCCGGTACCCCCCATGCGGAGTGCTGCATGGCCTACTGCCCGGATGGCGAACAGGAAGACAGCGACGTGCGCTACGACTACGAGGGCTTTCACGCCTGGGTGGAAGGCAGGAGCGTGCGTTACCTGGAAGATGCGGTGATCGACTACAAGAAAGACAGCATGGGCGGTCAGCTCACCTTCCGAGCCCCGAAATCCCGGGTGCCGGACATCAGTGAAGATGCCAGCATCGAAGAGAAGATCAATTACGTGCTCTATGCCGAGATCAACCCCAACCTGGCAGCCCACGGCGGTAGCGTCCAGCTGCTGGAGCTGACCGAGGATAACGTGGCGGTGCTGGAGTTCGGTGGCGGCTGCCAGGGTTGCTCTGTGGTCGACGTAACACTGCGAGATGGCGTGGAGAAGACCCTCAAAGAACGCGTGCCGGACCTGACCGGTGTCCGCGACAAGACCGACCACTCTGTCACGGATAACGCTTACTACAGTTAAAAGTGGCAAGTTCAAAGTTGTAACACGAGTAAGGCTATTCAATAGCCCGAAAGCAAAAAGGCCGCGCCCAAAGTCAGGACGCGGCCTTTTTGCATTTCAGGACAGAGTTAACCTGTCCCGCGCACTATTAACTATTCACTGTTAACTATTAATTGCTTTCCTCACCCGCACTGCGGCTTACGACCCGCCGCCTGAGCCTGCTGATACAGCGGCATCACTTCCGGTATGCGCGCTCGCAGGCCGTCAATGCGGGTGGAATTTGAGGGGTGGGTGGACATGAACTCTGGTGGCTCATTGCCGCCATTGGCCGCTGCCATGTTCTGCCACAGGTTTACGCTTTCCCGGGGATCGAAACCGGCCTGGGCCATCAGTTGCAGGCCGATGATATCTGCCTCGGCTTCATGTTTGCGGCTGAAGGGCAGGGCAAGACCATATTCTGCGCCCACCCCCAAAGCTGCCATCACTCCCTGTTTGGCTGCGGTATCCTGGCCAGCAAGAGCGCCCAGCAGCTGCATACCGCTCTGGGTGGCGTACTGCAGGGACATTCGCTCGTTGGAATGCTGAGCCTGCACATGGCCAATTTCATGACCGATTACGGCGGCAAGCTGGTTCTGGTTCTTGGCCACTTTTAGCAGACCTGTATGCACGCCGATCTTGCCCCCGGGCAGGGCAAAAGCGTTGGCGCTGTCTTCCTGGAACACGGTCACTTCCCACTGCTGGTTGCCACCCAAAGTGTTGGTGATGGCATTGCTCACGCAAAGGACGTAGTTGACTTCACGATTGTCCTTGCTCTGTGGCTTTTCCTCCTTCATCTGTGCATAGGCAGTGCTGCCCATCTCGTCCATCTGGTCGGCGGGCATCAATAAGAACTGATTGCGACCCAGTGGTGAGGTGGCACAGGCCACAAGCCCGGCAGTGAGGGCGGAAACCGTGATCAGACGGCGAAATTTCATTGTTCTATTACTCCCATTCCCGCAGAAAACGGCGGGACACAAACATAAGCCAGCTTGCCCAGCCGGCGCTTCCGAGGAAGATGATAAGGCCAAACAGGGAGATTTCCCATGGTGCCGGGGGCACACGGCCGGCCAGCATTAGTGAACCGCCGATAAAACCGGCTGCCACCAGCAAGGCCTGCACCTGGCGATACTGGCCCCGCTCCAGCCGTGCCACCAGTCTTTCCAGATGGCGGGGATCAATGTTGCCCTCCTGCTGTGGCACCAGGTTGCTGGAGTGAGGTGGGGCGTAGACCTTGTCCACCACATCCAGAGCACGAAGACTAAGGCTCTTGGCCAGGCGTACCGGAGAGTAGCGGTTACGAACCATTCGTTTGAGCAGCGGCTCCGCCTCGGTCATCAGATCGAAATCCGGGTTGAGCAGGCGCCCGAAGCCTTCCAGCGTGATGATAGCCTTGATGAACAGTGCAATATCACTGGGCAACACCAGGTTGTGATTGCGCACCAGGGCGGTGATATCGGTAAGCAGGGCACTGATATCCAATTGCGACAGTGAAATACCGTGGTACTGGCTGATCACGTCCTCCACGTCCGATACCAGCTGATCGAAACGCACCGGTTGGCCATCGGACCAGTTGGAGAGCACTGCCGCACATTGCTCCGCCTCACGTAGCACCACCGAGCGGGTAATCTGCAGGATCTGTTCGCGGCGGCTATGGCTGAGTTTGCCTACCATCCCGAAATCCAGCATGGCGATGCGGTTGTTACTCTGGATGATGAAGTTGCCTGGGTGCGGGTCGGCGTGAAAGAAGCCGTCTTCCAGGGCCATCTTCCAGGCGGCCAGGGCGCCGCGCCGGGCAATCAGTACCCGGTCAAGACCTTGTGCATCCAGTTTGTCCGTGGCGCGGGAGGGAATCCCCTCAATATGCTCCTGAACTTGCAGGGTCTGTGATGACAGTTCCCAGTACACCTTGGGTACGGTAAGCCATTTCAGTGTTCGCATGTTCCGGCGGATACGATCGGCATTGCGGGCTTCGATGGTGAAATCCAGCTCCCGGGACAGTGAGCGCTTGAACTCACGGACCAGTTCCACAGGGCGATATCGGCGAAGCTCAACGGAATTGTCTGCCGCCAGTTTGGCGAGCTGATCCAGCAGACGCAGGTCGGATTCGATTTTGGCACGAATGCCCGGTTTCTGGATTTTCAGCACCACTTTCTGGCCGCGGCGGGTAAGGCCGCTATGTACCTGGCCGATGGAGGCAACGCCGATGGGTTGGGGGTCGATGCGGGCAAAGACAGTCTCCAGGGGTTTACCCAGGGCTGCTTCGATATGAGGCACCAGCTCCTCATAGGGAATGGCGGTGGCTTGATCCTGAAGCTTCTCGAATTCGGCAATCCAGTCCAGGGGGAACAGATCCACCCGGGTGGCCAGCACCTGGGCCAGTTTGACGAAAGTGGGGCCCATCTCTTCCATGGCATGGCGCAGCCGCTCGGCGGTGCCCATGCGCAGCATGTCCGGGCGCATGGAACTGCGCACCAGCTTGCCGGCGTGCTCAGCCGGTGTGGAAAGCCCGAGGCGACGAATCACGTCGGCAAAGCCGTATTTGAACAGAATGGTGGCCAGCTCATTCATACGGAGCAGGTCTTTGCCGGTGTGGAGGATGCTCATGGGGCATGTCCTGTTGTGGTGCGCTCCTGATCCAGCAACCGCTGTTTCAGTGTTGTGCCCCAGTAGAACCCGCCAGGCCCGCCATCGGCGCGGGTGACCCGGTGGCAGGGCACAAGGATTGCCAGGCGGTTTTTGCCCACCGCCTGGCCAACGGCCCGGGCCTGGCTACCCAGCTGCTGGGCGATTTCACCATAGTGCCGGGTGCTACCGGAGGGAATACCTAACAGCGCTTGCCACACCTGTCGCTGGAACGGTGTACCGCAGAGATGTAACGGTGCCGGGGCGGAGTCGGGGTGGTCCAGGGTGGCGAGCAGTGTGGGGGTGGGTTGTTCGGTGAGGCTGGCGTCAGGAAAGCGTTGTTGCAGTCTGGTCTGGGCCTGGTCCTTGTCGTCGCAGAAATCGAAGTGAATCAGACCGTGGGTGGACTCAGCGACCAGGGCATTGCCATAGCGGCTTTCACCGTAGTACCAGGTCAATTTCCCCGCATAACTATCGGACTCATGGCGGTGTGGGCCTGCCGCCGCATCCTGTCGCTCTGCGTCTTTCTCGCTCATGGGGTGCACCCAGTGCTGGATTGCCTCTGCGATGGCTTGCGGGTTGTCTTCCTGCACATAGTGGAGCCCGCGTCCGCAATCGGAAATATCCAGATTGGGAATCTGTTCCAGCAACCAGCGAATCCGCGCCGGGCCGAGTACGGCCCCCGGGCGAAACCGCAACAGCAGCATTGGCTGGGGCATGCTGCCCAGCCCCTTCTCAATGTCCTCGATGGCCCGCCAGGTCTCATCCTGGCGATCGTTTATCGGTAGCTGGTTGGGCCAGACATACACCGGGTAGCGGGATTCGCGCTGGCGAAAAGGCCGTTGGTAGATGCGCCTGACGCTACGAGGCAAATGACGGATGACGCCGAAAGGCAGCACCATCCTGACAAACAGATTGCGGTTGATAATCAAAAAACGCCCCAACCGTTCCTGCCGGAAGGCAAAGAACAGGGGCCTCAGGGGCAGGGGGAACTCATCCCAGTCAAAGGTGAACGGGAAGGTTTCCATAAAACACAGGCGGCTGACGGTGTGCGGCTGCTGTTGCGCCAGCCGAAAGCCCAGCGGGCCACCCCAGTCGTGCAGTACCAGGGTAATGTCGGAGAGATTCAGCGCGGCAACAAAGTCTTCCAGGTATCGGTAATGCGTCAGAAAGCGGTAGTCGATATCGGGCTGGTCACTGTTGCCGAAGCCGATCAGGTCCAGGGCGATACAGCGATACTGATCGCGAAGCGGCTTGATCACGTTGCGCCACAGATAACTGGAAGTGGGGTTGCCATGGATGAACAGCAGTACCGGTCCTTCGCCTTCATCAATGTAGTGCAGGCGATGGCCATTCAGCGTGACGTAACGCGACTCAAACGGAAAATCCGCAAAACCCATGACATGCGTCCCTTGCATCGAATTTTTCAACTGTTACCGCTTTTCTGGCAAGATGCCATGGCTGTGTCAGTAACGTAAAGTGCGAAAAAATGTCAAAACCCTATCTGCGTGACGATTTACTGGAAGTGCGCCACAGCGCCGTCCATGGTCGTGGTTTGTTTGCCACCCAGCCAATCAAGAAAGATACCGAGCTGGGTTTGTGTAAAACCAAGGTAGCCAAGAAAGATGGCCCCTACGTGTTATCGCTGGATGACGAAGGCAATGAACGCTACCGGGTACTCTGCGATCTACGTTTCATCAACCACGGCAAGAAGCCCAACGTAGCTTACTATGACGACCTGACCGTGGTGGCCCTGAAGTCCATCAAGCCCGGCGAAGAGTTGCTCCACGATTACGGCGACGATTGGGATTAACCGTAGGGTGCAGCGATTGGGTCGCCTCAGAACGGGCAGGGTGAGGTGAATTCCTGCCAGAGCCCGGTCAGCGGGTGGTTGAAGGCTAACCATTGGGCGTGCAGCAGCAATCTCGGGCTTAGTGCCTCAATCTCCGGCGGCGCATACATGTCGCAGCCGATGATGGGGTGGCCAAGCTCCCGGCAGTGAATGCGCAGTTGATGGCTACGGCCGGTGACCGGACTCAACGCCAGCCGGGTGCGGTTGTGGACTTCGTCCCGTTCCAGCACCTGGTAATGGGTCAGGGCGGGCTTACCGGTCTCGTAGCAGACCTTCTGCAGAGGGCGGTTGGGCCAGTCTGCGATCAATGGCAGTTCGATGCTGCCACTCTCCTTTTCCACCAGACCATGTACCACCGCCTGATAACGCTTCTTCACCGTGCGTTGTTGGAACAGCCGGCTGAGCTGGCTCTGCGCCTGACGGGTGAGGGCAAAGACCATGATGCCCGAGGTGTCCAGATCCAGTCGGTGCACCAGCCGTATATCCGGGTCCTTGCGTGCCAGCCGTCGAACGGCGCAATCCTGATTTTCCGGGGCGCGCCCCGGCACACTGAGCAGGTAGGCAGGTTTGTTGATCAACAGGATGTGATCATCCCTGTAGATCGTGCCCACCCGCTCATGGCAGGTGGGCACAATATAGTAGGGTTTGTCGGCGAGGGAACTCATGAGGCAATTCGCCGTAGGGAGTCGCAAGTGTCGAGTGACGAAGCACCGGCCCGGTTTTGCCTTTCGCTATGCATTACTCGCTTCTCGCCACTTATTTTCCCCAGAGAATCTCAAAGACATCGTCATACTGCTTGGCAAAATGTACAGTGAGGCCGTCTTTCAGGTATTCGGGCAGCTCATCGAAATCCCGCTGACAGGCCTCCGGCAGAATGACTTCACGGATACCTACCCGCCGCGCGGCGATCACTTTTTCGCGGATGCCTCCCACGGCCAACACCTGACCGGTAAGCGTCAACTCACCGGTCATGGCGACCTTGCGCGGCAAGCGCTTTTTCAGTAGCAGCGACAGCAGGGCACTGGCCATGGTGATGCCGGCACTGGGGCCGTCCTTGGGAGTCGCCCCTTCCGGCACATGGAGATGGAGAAAGGCCTCATCCAGTCGCTCTTCACTGAGACCGTAATCCTTCAGGTGACTGGCTACATAACTGTAGGCAATCTCCGCGGATTCCTTCATCACATCGCCCAACTGACCAGTGAGCTTGAAACCTCGTTGTTTGCTGTGTACCTGGCTGGCTTCTACTGAGAGCGTGGCTCCACCCATGGCGGTCCAGGCCAGGCCGGTGACCACGCCCACACCGCGCTGGGTCTTCTCGGTCTGGAAGTAGGGCTGGCCCAGGAAATCCGCCAGGTTCTTGCCGGAGATACTCAGTTTCTTGTCCCCGGCCAGCAGTTTTACTGCGGCCTTGCGGATGATCTTGTTGAGCTGTTTTTCCAGGTTACGCACCCCGGCTTCGCGGGCATAGCCTTCGACGATCTGGCGCAATGCACTGTCGCTGATGCGCAGCTGGCTTGCTTTCACACCCGCCCGCTCAAGAGCTCGGGGCCAAAGGTGCTGGCGTGCGATCTGCACTTTTTCCTCGGTGATATAACCGGACAGGCGAATGATTTCCATGCGGTCCAGCAAGGGGCCGGGAATGCTATCCAGCGTGTTGGCGGTGCAGATGAACAATGCATGGCTCAGGTCCAGCCGTTCATCCAGGTAGTGGTCGAGAAAGTCTTGGTTCTGTTCGGGATCCAGTACTTCCAGCAGGGCCGAGGCCGGGTCACCCTGAAAAGACTGGCCCAGTTTGTCCACCTCGTCGAGCATGATCACCGGATTGGCGGTGCCGGCTTCCTTGAGTGCCTGCACCAGTTTGCCGGGCATGGCACCGATGTAGGTGCGCCGGTGGCCCTTGATCTCGGCTTCGTCGCGCATGCCGCCCAGGCTGAATCGGTAGAATTTGCGGTCCAGGGCATCTGCGACGGATTTTCCGATACTGGTCTTGCCCACACCGGGTGGCCCCACCAGCAGGATAATGGAGCCTTTGACCTCGCCACGTAGTGCACCTACAGCCAGGAATTCCACAATCCGGTCCTTCACATCATCCAGGCCGCTGTGGTGTGCCTCGAGAATTTCCCGGGCGTGTTGCAGATCCAGATTGTCGTTGCTGTACTGGCCCCAGGGCACACTGGTGAGCCAGTCCAGGTAGTTGCGGGTGACGCCATATTCCGGTGAGCCGGTTTCCAGTACCGATAGCTTCTGTAGCTCGTCGTCAAAACGTTTCTGTACGGATTCCGGCGGCGACAGGGCGCTCATGCGTTCGCGGAATTCCTCCGCTTCGGCGGTCTTGTCGTCCTTGCTCAGTCCCAGTTCCCGCTGGATGATCTTGAGCTGTTCACGCAGGAAGAAATCGCGCTGGTGCTGGCTGACCTTCTCGTTGACCTCTTCGGAAATCTGGCTCTGTAGCCGGGCCACCTCCAGTTCTTTCTTGACCAGCGTAAGCACTTTTTCCATGCGCGGTTTCAACGGCACGGTTTCCAGAATGGTCTGTAGCTCCGAACCGTTGGCGCTGGTCAACGCCGCTGCAAAGTCGGTGAGCGGTGAGGGCTCACTGGGGGAAAAGTTCTGCAGATAGTGGCGCAGTCCCTCATTATAGAGCGGGTTCAATGGCAACAGTTCGCGAATGGTATTGATAATGGCCATGCCAAAGGCACGGATGGTCTCATCCGCCTCGGCGCGAGGCTCCGGGTAGCTGACCTCGGTCATGAAAGGGCGTTTGCGATTCAGCCAGTTCTCAATTCGGAATCGCGTTGTGCCCTGGGCCACCATCTGGAATTGGCCGTTTTCCTCATTGAGGGCGTGAACCTTGACCAGGCAGCCGTATTCCGGGAAATCATCGTGGGTCACCGAGTCCGGGTCGTTATCGCCTACATAAACCAGTCCCAGTGATTGGTGCGGTGTCTGGCTGACCCGTTCCAGGGTCGCCTGCCAGCGTTCCTTGTCCAGCATCACCGGTTGCACCAGCCCGGGCATAAAGGGCCGGTGTTGCACGGGAATCAGGTAAATGCGCTGGGGTTTCAGCTGGTCGGGCAACGCCAGGCTGCCCGAGGATTGCTCAACAGTATTGGTATCGTCTTGGCTCATAGTGTTGTCACTTCCATTCAGCGTGGAAACAACATGGTGGCGACGGGCGAAAAATCAATTGTTGATGATCAACAGATCTGCACTCAGGTTTTTCGGCGTTTTTGTCCGGCGCTCCACGACACGGGCATCCATCCCGGCATTTTCGCATTTTTCCGCCAGGGCATAGAACGGTGAACGGCCGGGGTCCGCAATGATCACCTGTTTGACGCCGCTGCGCAGTCCCCGGCGTATCAGGTTGAAAAGCACCGGGGTCAGCTCATCCCAGAAGCAGATGTCGGCCCCGGCGATGATATCCACGTCGGCCAATCGCTGTTTAGTGAGTTTCTCGAAACGGTCCTGTTGCTGGGTGATCCGGACCTTGTTGATCTGTGCGTGCAGGTCGAGATAAGGAAACACATCCGGATCAGCATCCACGGCGGTGACCCGGCATCCAAAACGCTTGGCCGCAAAGATGGAGAGGGGCCCCCAGCCGCAGCCAATATCCATCATATGCTCATCAGCGGACACTTTTCGGCGGGTCAGGTGGTCCATGATCAGGAAGCTGGAGTTCCAGACCTTGTTGCCGTGAATAGAAGGGGTGTGGTTGGCACGTTTCAGGCGACGGATTTCCCGGTGGCCGGAACGCAGCAGGGTAATGCCGCGAGTGCGAATGGTATGCGGCTCTCCAGCGCGTATAACTGTTCCTGACATAATCGCTCACCAGCGGCAAAGCCAGAAACATTACGGTCAAGCCCGGCGGGATTCAAGCCGTATTATGCAGGCATACTATGTGCGGGCAGATTCTGGGTGAATAACCATAATGATTAAAACCTGATGATTAGAGAAAGTATTGCCGGTGTCAGCGGCCTTGCTGCCGGGCGAACCCGATATCTACGAGCCCTGACTGCCATGGCGCGCGTGGGGGCGATATATGCCGGGGGAGTCGGCAAGGACGACCGTCATCAGCGTCATTGCCGCGGGGCTGACATTCTCGCAACCCTGTGTCGCCATAATGGCGCTTTCTGGGTCAAAGCGGCCCAGTTCTTCAGTTGCCGGCCGGACGTATTGCCACAGGAATATATCGAAGCGTTTCAGCAACTGCAGAATGATGCCGCGCCGGTTCCCTTCGCGCGTATTGAAACCGCGCTGAAGAAATCCTGGGGCGTTGATTGGCGTGATCAGTTGCGCTGGATTGACGAAACTCCCGTGGCGGTGGCATCCATTGCCCAGGTCCATCGGGCTCGTCTTGAGGACGGCACGGATGTGGCAGTCAAAGTGCGCCTGCCAAGGGTAAAGAAACTGTTCGAGCAGGATGCCAAGGTGTTTCAGGTCCTGGCGGCGATTGCTGCCAGCCGGTTTCGGGAGTTCGATTTGAAACAGGCTGTAGAGCAACTGCTGATCATGACCGCTATGGAGCTGGATTTTCGTAACGAGGCAGCTAACACCCGACGTTTTGCTCGCCAGCCTCATCATCCCCGTATCCGCATTCCTGACCTGATTGAGGGGCTGTGCAGCGAGCGCATTCTGGTGACCACTTGGGAGCAGGGGCCGCGACTTCGCAACCATCTGGATGCTCACCCGGAAGAGGCTAAAGATCTGCTCTCGGTATTGTTGACCAGCTACCTGCAACAGGTGACACGTTTCGGGGTCTACCAGGCGGATCCGCACCCGGGCAATTTTTTGGTCAACGACCAGGGCCAGGTAGTCATTCTGGATTTCGGCGCCATCGGCGTGCTGGCCCCGGACGAAGTCCGCCGCTACTCACGGCTGCTCTATGGCCTGATGGGTTTTGAGGGGGACGTGGATATCGGCGAGCTGTTTGTTCAGGCAGGCTTCAAAGGCGGAAGCCCGGAAACACTGAAAGAGCTGGCGCTCTTTGTGCTGACCGACAAGGTCAACCAGCAGGGGCCGGTGGCGGCCATGGGCGAGCTGATGCAGCGGTTCCGTGAAGAGCGAATCAGTATTCCCGATTCCTATATCGGCATCTCCCGGGTACTGATTACGCTGGGTGGCTTTCTGATGAGTTACCAGGTGCCGTTTGACTGGACACCGCCGGAGCAGCGGCAGGTCCAGCCAAGTTAAACCCCTTCTACCAGATCAGGACTCAGCCTGAGCTTCCCGCCAGAATACCCGGAAGGCATCGGCGCTTTTGGTGGGCGCTTCTGCCATAGGGACATGGCCGATGCCATCGAGAATCACCGCTCGAGAGTGGGGCAGCTCCTCAAGAAACACCTCCACATTGTCCACCCCGAGCAGGCGATCTTCCCGGCCCCACAGGACCAGCGCCGGCTGATTCAGATCGGCCAGCTTGCCGGTACCTTCTAGGCTCATGCCCGGGTCGCTGTCCATGTCTTCCCATATTTTGTCGGCTACCGGAGCATTTTCGGCTTTCTTGGCACCCATGATGTCGATGAAAAATTCCGGAATATAAGGAGCATCTTCCATGGCCCACTTGAGGGTGGTGTGGAACTGTTCCGGGCTGCGAGGGATCAAGGGATTGCTGTCGCTGGTAGCCAGGATGGCCTTGAAGTCTTCGGTCTGGCGGGTAAGTCCGGCCGCATCCACCAGCCCCATGGAAAGCACCTTCTCTGGTGCTGCTTGCGCCAGTGCCAGGGTGATGGCGCCGCCCATGGAATTACCGGCCACGTGATAGCTTGGAATCTCCAGGGTCTCCATAAGGATAATCAGGCGCTCTGCCTGGTCTGCCATGGTGTAATCAAGATCCGTGTTGCGGGTGGTTTCGCCATGACCTGGCAGGTCCGGAACCACAAAGTGAAAATCGCCTTCAAGTTCGTTGACGAAGCGTACCCAGTTACTGGAGTCGGCACCGAAACCGTGAATCAACAGGACCGCTGGTTTGTCCTGCTGGCCTTCACTGCGTAGCAGATGCCACTGAATGCCGTCGCTGGTTTCCACGAATTGATCTGTCAGGCCGGCACGACTCTTTTCCAGGCTCAAGCCACTTTCGTAGGCCCATTTTGCCAGTCCGTCGCAGCCAGTAAGGATGATCGTGCTGATCAACAGCAGGCTGAGTTTCAATGAATGCATGAATGAATCCTGTTTGTTGTTTTGCCGACCCACGAGCATAGGGGATTTTGTCGCCTTGTGTCCTTCTCTGCGGGCCAATATCCAACAGGCCCTCTCGAGAGTGACTGAGGGGTTCCCTAGCGGCTTTTCAGATTCCAGACGCCGGCGGCGACAATCAGCAGGGTGCCGATCAGGGTGGTCAGTACCAGGGTTTCGCCCCAGAACATCCATCCTAGTAGTGCGGCCCAGACTACCGAGGAGTAGTTGTAGACACCCACCTGGCCCGGGCGGGCGATTTGATAGGCGGTGGTCATGGCATATTGCCCGCCGGTGGCCACCAGGCCGATGCCGAACAGCCACAGATAATCTGTGCCAACAGGCAAGGTGCTGGCCCAGGGCAGGGGCAGGGCGGAAAACAGGGTGGCGAACAGGGCGAAATAGAAGACTACCCGTTGTGCAGGCTCTGATACTGCCATGCGCCGGATACTCACCTTGGCCACACTCATGATGGCAGCACCAGCCAGTGCCACCCACATCACCGGGTTCACGCTGCCACTGCTCACATCCATGATGACGGCCACACCGGCAAAACCGCCAATAATGGCCAGCCAGGTGCGCAGACTGATCACTTCCCGCAGCCATAACCAGGCCACGATGGGCAGAAAAAACGGCACGGTCATCTTCACCAGTACTGCTTCCGCCAGGGCAATATGCCCGATGGTGTAGAAAAAGCAGAACATGGCGGTGACGCCGGTGAAGCCGCGGATCATGTGCAGATGCAGAAAGCGGGTGCGCAGCTGGCCGAAGCCGCCACGGGAGGCAATGATCGGAATCAGAATCAGCAGGCCGAACAGATTGCGGGCAAACACGATCACCTCGGTATCGAGGTGATCGGACAGGTGCTTGATCATGGCGGCCATCACCGCCAGCAGGCCCTCGCCGAGAACCAGTAGCAGGGCGCCCTTGAGAGGCTGGTCGCTCACGCGATCACTTGCTGACTGGCACCGGAGTGCCCCACAGGTCGTGCTCGTCAGCGTGTTCGATATTGACCTTCAGGCGCTGACCAGGTTTCAGATCGCTTTCCCCGTTGAGATAGACCAGCCCGTCGATTTCCGGGGCATCCGCCTGGGAGCGGGCAATGGCGCCTTCCTCATCCACTTCGTCCACCAGGACTTCCAGAGTACGGCCGATTTTCTTTTGCAGCTTGGCAGCACTGATGCGTGCCTGCACATTCATGAACCGCTCGCGGCGTTCTTCCGCCACGTCCGGGTCCACCGGGTCGGGCAGGGCGTTGGCCGGCGCGCCTTCCACCGGGGAGTAGGTGAAACAACCCACACGGTCCAACTGGGCCTCCTCCAGCCAGTCCAGCAGCATTTCGAAATCCGCGTCGGTTTCACCGGGGAAGCCGGTGATGAAAGTGCTGCGCAGGGTAATATCCGGGCAGATTTCCCGCCAGCGACGAATGCGTTCCAGGGTGTTTTCGGCATGGGCTGGGCGCTTCATGTTCTTGAGAACACTGGGGCTGGCATGCTGAAAAGGAATATCCAGATAAGGCAGGATATGACCTTCGGCCATCATCGGGATGATGTCGTCCACATGCGGGTAGGGGTACACATAGTGCAGTCGTACCCAGGCACCCAGTTGGCCCAGTGCCTGACACATTTCCAGCATACGGGTCTTTACCGGCATGCCCTGCCAGAATCCGGTCTGGTACTTGCGGTCTACCCCGTAGGCACTGGTGTCCTGGCTGATCACCAGCAGTTCCTGCACGCCGGATTTCACCAGTCGTTCGGCCTCATCCATCACATCACCAATGGGGCGTGAATCCAGCTTGCCACGCATGCTGGGGATAATGCAGAAACTGCACTTGTGATTGCAGCCTTCGGAAATCTTCAGGTAGGCATAGTGTCGTGGTGTCAGCTTGATGCCCTGAGGTGGGACCAGATCCATAAAGGGGTCATGGGTCTGGCTGGGCGGCACCACCTGGTGAACGGCGTTAACCACCTGTTCATACTGCTGTGGGCCAGTGACGGACAGCACCGAAGGGTGCACCTTGCGAATGGTGTCTTCTTCCACGCCCATGCAGCCGGTGACAATCACTTTGCCGTTTTCGCTAAGCGCTTCGCCAATGGTTTCCAGAGACTCGGCCTTGGCATCGTCGATAAAACCACAGGTGTTGACCACCACCACATCCGCATCGTCGTAACTGGGTGTGACCTCGTAGCCTTCCGTGCGAAGCTGGGTCAGAATACGTTCAGAGTCCACCAGGGCCTTGGGGCAACCCAGGCTGATGAAACCGACTTTACCGGACATAGTGATACCTCGATATTGGCTGCCGTTCGCTGATGGCTGACACTGGCTGGGCGAACGGGGGGCGCAATTCTACCGCCGTCACCGTTTTGAAGCCATGCCGCAAGGCTGGCCTATCAGACAGGAGGTTTTTGATGCGCTGTTTTGTCGGCGTACCGGTGACCGGGCCCCTGGCCCGGGAATGCAAGGAGCTTTCCCTGGGGTTGCCGCGTGCCACCCCTCGACCCAATCTGCACCTGACGTTGGCCTTTCTGGGGCAGTGCACGCCGGCTGGAGTGGCCCGGCTGTCTGCAGAATTACGGTCGTTGGCCGACCGCTTCGCGGCCTTTGACCTGACCTTTGATCGTTGTGAACCCTTCCCCGCAGAACAGGGTCCATTCCTGGCGCTGACCGCTACCTGTTCAGAGGCGCTCAGCGCGCTGCATGAGGGGCTATGGGAATGTCTTGGCCGACAGGGCATTGATCGCGAACAGCGCGCCTTTCGCCCGCACATCACCCTGGCGAAGCCGGGGCTGGCCCTTGCGACGCAAACCGGCGCCTGGCAGTTGACCGTAGACCAGTTATGTTTGTACCAGAGTGAGTTGATCCAGGGGGAGGTTCCTACCTATCGGCCTCTCTCCCAGCACCCTTTGGCGGGGTGACAGGAATCGGAATGAGGGATTGCCGGTTGAATTTTTCCTCGGCACCTGCAAGGTTGGAGCCTCTGCAAAACCGGACCCAAGGAGTCTTACCATGGAGCTAGTCAGTAACAGCCTCACCGATCAGGCTCCCATAGCTGAAAAGTTTGCCTTTGCGGTGATTGACCCGGACAACCATGTGGCCTTGTCCAGCAACATCAATCCTCATCTGGCCTGGAAAGGCGAGCCTGCGGGAACCCGCTCCTTCGCGGTAATTTGCCATGACCCGGATGTGCCAAGTGCCGGGGACGATGTGAACCAGGAAGACCGGGAGGTGCCAGCGGACCTGTCGCGTGTGGATTTCTATCACTGGACCCTGTTCGACATTCCTGCTGACCAGAGCGAAATCATGGAAGGCAGCCATTGCCAGGGAGTCACCCCGCGTGGCAAGTCCGGACCGTCAGCCCCCCAGGGGCTGCGACATGGTCTCAATGACTACACCAGCTGGTTTGTCGGCGATGGAGATATGGAAGGGGACTATTTTGGTTATGACGGACCCTGTCCGCCGTGGAACGATAGTATCGTCCATCGCTATGTTTTTACTGTCTATGCTCTGGATGTGGACAAGCTGCCAGTGGCAGACGACATGAGCGGCGGTGCCATTGTGGCAGCCCTCGAGGGGCATGTGCTGGACAAGGCCAGTATCACGGTCAGCTATACACTGAACCCTCGACTGGCGGACTGAACGTGCTACGAGCAGACACAAAAAAGGCCGCTTTCGCGGCCTTTTTTGTAGGTCCTCAATGAAAAGGACCTGAATTGGTCGGAATAGCAGGATTCGAACCTGCGACCCCTACGTCCCGAACGTAGTGCTCTACCAGGCTGAGCTATATTCCGGATCTTGTGCTGGCGCATTCTAGCAGCGAATTTTCAAAATACCATACCTAAATAACCGTCGCCGGCCTGTTTGCGCAGATTCTGGTCAACGACGGGCAGGGCAGGCAGAATGCGCCGCTTGAGCAACATAACCGGGAACGGCATGACAACCTTTGAGCATCCCTGGGGCCAATTGACCCTGCAGCGTTGGCCGCTGCGCCGCAATGAGCCCCTGCAAGCCTGGGATAATGCGGATCTTTACCTGCTGAACACTCTGAAAGCGCGCGCGGCCGGGCCTTTAACGCTGGTGGTCAACGACCAGCAGGGCGCGTTGGCCTTGGCGGCGTCGCAGCACGGGCCGGTGATCAGCAGTGGCGACTCTTTTCTCGCCAGCCGGGCGCAGGTGCATAACTGCGATCTGAATGGGCTGCCGGAGCAGGGGGCACCCCTGTGGCCTTTTGATAATCTGCCGGAATCGCCTGATCAGGTGATTATGCGTGTTCCCAAGTCGCTGGCGTTGCTGGAATGGCAACTGCAGTGGCTCAGTGAACAACTGGCGCGGGGCACGCCAGTGTGGCTGGCAGGTATGGACAAGCACCTGCCCCGCCAACTAGTGCCGCTGATGCAGCAGTATCTGGGCAACGGCCGGGCGGAGCTGGGCTGGAAGAAAGCCCGCCTGTTCAATTCCTCGGCGCCCGGCGAACGACTCGCAGTCGCGCCGTATCCCACCGAGGTGGAAGGCCCCATGGGGCCGTTGACGGTGCATGCGGGAGTGTTTGCCCAGCAGCAGCTGGATATCGGGGCGCGGTTTTTCCTGGAGCACATTCCCAGCAATCTGCCACCTGGTGCGAAGGTGGCGGATCTTGGCTGTGGCAATGGGGTAATCGGGCTGGCGTTGTTGCAGGCATGCCCGGATAGTCATCTGGTGTTCTGCGATGAATCCTGGCTGGCGCTGCAAAGTGCCCGTGACAACGTGGCGCGGTATTGTCCGGAGAGCGACAGCGAGTTTTATCTTGGCGATGGTCTGGCGGGCCATGATGAGCGTTTCGATCTGATCCTGCTCAATCCGCCGTTCCATGACGGGCATGTGGTTGGCGATCACGTGGCGCGGCGGTTGTTCAGACAATCTAAGCAGGCGCTGAATGTCGGCGGAGAGCTACGGGTGATCGGCAACCGCCATCTGGGTTACCACAAGCTGCTGGGCAAGCTGTTTGGCAAGGTCGAGGTACTGGGCAGCAACCAGAAATTTGTCGTCTGGCGTTGCATGTAGGGTGCACTGAGTCGATATGCCGTTGTTGGGCTCGCTATAGGGCAATTTCTTCGAACGACGTCACTACCTTATGCCGGCTTTCTCCCTGGTTGCCTTCACGATCCAGCCGGATAGTCTGAAATCCCGCTTCAGCGGCCGCATCCAGTTCTGCCTCAATATCCGACAGAAACAGCAATTGCTCCGCCGGCAAACCGATGGATTGCTGGATGGTGCGGTAACTGTCCGTTTCCTGTTTATGACCGGAGGTGGTATCGAAATAACCGGAGAACAGGCCTGTCAGATCTCCCGCATCGCTGTAGCTGAAGAACAGCTTCTGGGCGGCGATGGAGCCGGAGGAATACACATACAGGTCCAGCCCTTTTTCTTTCCAGGCTTGCAGGGCCGGGGCGGTATCCGGGTAGAGGTGGGCGGTGTAATCACCATTCTGGTAACCGGTCTTCCAGATCATCCCCTGCAGGGCTTTCAGCGGGGTGGCTTTGCGGTCGTCGGTGATCCATTGCTGAAAGAGGGCATTGGCAGAGGCCGGGCTGTCCAGACGCTGTCCGCTTTCCTGCTCAGCCGCTTGTACCTTGGCCTGTATCTCCGGTTGGTCCCAGTGTGTTTCCAGAAACGCGGGAAATTGTCTGGCGGCATAGGGGAACAGCACTTCCTTGACGAAGGAAATGCTGCTGGTGGTGCCTTCAATGTCGGTGACAACGGCTTTAATCATGGTCAACTTCACAATGCATAGTCTGTAACAGCCTTCCCTGGCGAAAATCCGGCGTTACCAGCGAGGTTAATGCCGCTGGCCGGGGAGCGATTCCTGTCGGGAGGAGGGCTCAGTTTTCCAGGCGGTTGAACCGCTGGGCGATATCGCTGCCGGTAAAGTTGGCCACCCAGCCTTCCGGGTTATTGAAAAGGCGAATGGCCACGAAACGGGGGTTGGGGCCCATGTCGAACCAGTGCGGGGTGTTAGCGGGTACACTGATCAGGTCGCCCTTGGTACACAGCACCTCATAGACCCTGTCGCCGATGTGCAGGGTGAACAGACCCTGGCCTTCCACGAAAAAGCGTACTTCGTCTTCACTGTGCCGGTGCTCTTCCAGAAACTTTTGCCGGAAAGCGGCTTTCTCCGGGTGATCCGGCACCATGCTGACTACGTCAACAGTCTGGTAGCCTTCCTCGGCGATCAGCCGGTCGATGTCCGCCTGGTAGGCGGCAATCACTTCGTCCTGCTGGGGGTGATCGGACAGGGTTTGCGTGGCTTGCCACTGTTCATAGCGAATGCCCGCATCGGCCAGTGCCTTGGCCATGGCAGCCTTGTCAGTCAGATGCTGCTCAAGGGTATCCGGCTGGCTGTCGTGAAAGATTTTCAGTTCGCTCATGGGGTCATACTCCTTGCAAACGGCGGCGGTCCAGCTCTATAGCGAGCAGGGTCTCCAGCGCTTCAAGTTGACGGTAACAGGTGGGTAAATCGCTGGCCCAGGTGTACAGGCCGTGGCCGCGGATCAGATAGGCGTGGGTAATCGCGTCGTCCGCCATGGCCGCATCCACCTGCTCGGCCAGGGCGGCGATGTCCTGGGTGTTATCAAACACGGGAATCACCAGCCGGCTGTCATGGGTGGTGTAGCCTTCCAGTGCCTTGAGCAGCTCATAGCCTTCCAGGGTGATGCTGTTGGCGGGCCAGTGCATGGTCAGCACGGTGCTGGCATGACTATGGGTATGCAGGACAGCCCCCACGTTGTCATGGCGACGGTACAACTGGGTATGCAGCAGGGTTTCTGCCGATGGCTTGCCGTCGCTGGCGGGCTGGCCGTCCATGTCCACGGCCATGATATCGGTTTCCTGCAACAAGCCCTTGTCCTTTCCGGAGCGGGTAATCGCTGCATGGGTGGCGTTCAGGCGTACGGAGTAGTTGCTGCTGGTGGCTGGCGACCAGCCATGCTGATAGATCCGCTGCCCGGTGGCCGCCAGGGCCCGGGCAGCTTCACGGTAATCGGCAGTGGAGTAGGGGCGATCGGTCATGCTGTTATCCACGAAGATGAGCCATCAGTGTATCGGTGGTGGGGTTCCGGATCACGCCCCGCTCGGTGACGATGGCGGAGATTAACTCAGCCGGGGTCACATCAAACGCCGGGTTGTACACCGGGCAATGGGCCGGCGCCAGGGTCTTGCCCTGAATGTTGCGCACTTCGCTGGCGTCGCGCTCTTCGATGACGATATGGCTGCCGTCTGGCAGCTCAGCATCCAGTGTCGACAGTGGTGCCGCCACGATAAAGGGGATGCCGTGATGACGGGCCAGGACGGCCAGATTGTAGGTGCCGATCTTGTTGGCAGTATCGCCATTGGCGGTAATGCGGTCAGCACCGACTATCACGGCCTGTATCTTGCCCTGCTGCATGAGCTGACCGGCGGCGCTGTCAGCGACAAGGGTGACAGGGATGCCGTCATTGAGCAGTTCCCAGCTGGTCAGGCGGCTGCCTTGCAGCCAGGGGCGGGTTTCGCCTGCGTAGACTTCCTGCAGGTTACCTCGCGACCAGGCCGTGCGGATAATGCCGAGTGCCGTCCCGTGCCCACCGGTGGCCAGGGCACCAGTGTTGCAGTGAGTGTAGACACTGGCATTGTCCGGCAACAGGTCGGCTCCTAGCTCGCCCATGCGCTGGTTGGCGGCCAGATCCTCCTCGTGAATGGCCTGCGCATCCGCTTTGAGAGCGTTGATCAGCGTGTCGCCGGAAAGGTCGCCGGTGATTGTCTGCAGGCGTTCCAGGGCCCAGAACAGATTGACCGCGGTCGGCCGGCTGGCAGCAAGGGTCGCAATCGCCGGGGCCAGTGCTGCCGCTGTGGCGGTATCGCCCAGCCGCGCGGCTTCCAGCGCCAGGCCATAGGCGGCGGTGATGCCAATGGCGGGTGCGCCGCGGACCACCATGTCACGAATAGCAGCGGCGGCATCATCGCTGCCGTGGATAGGCAGCCAGACTGTTTCTGCCGGCAGGCGTCGCTGATCGAGCAGTTCCAGATGATCGTCATGCCAACGGATGGCGGCGCTGTTAATGGCCATCAAGGATGTCCTCGTCATGTCCGTCAGGGTGTTTCAGGGGCGTTCTGTCGTATTTTCGGCGTATCCAGTTGGCTGCCCGGAACACACCAGGGCGGCGCATAATAGCGCGTTCCATGCGGTATTTCCCCGGAAACGTGCTCGCCATCAGAGCGATGAGGATGGTGAGCAGCCCTTGCCCGGGAAGCACCAACATAAGAATGCCAGCCACCAGTAATAATATCGCCAGTACGTTGCGAACAAGCCAGAAACACCAGGCCAGCGGGCCGCGATGGGCGTGGGGCAGATAGCTTTCGGTAAAATAATCCTCAGGCATACGCAGTAATAGCCAGGGAATGGCAACACAGGAGGCCAGGGCCATAATAATGCCGGTTACCGTGAGTGCCGGCAGCCAAGGTTCCAGTTGCTGGGCCAGCGGCTCCAGCCAGACGGGTAACTCTGCGTTCAATGGGCCTCCGGTTTGCGGTGCTGTGCAGAGAGAGTGTGCCGCGTACAATGCGGCTATGCTCGGCGATTTTCAATCCCGAGTGCGTCACTTTCGTGTTCATGGAAAGCAAGGAGAATCCGTTATGGCCCAGGCCGGACAACTCATGCTGGCAGCGCTTATCGGCCTGTTTATTGGTGCAGTGCTGGGTCTGGTGCTCTGGCGGATCTGGCTGGCCCGTCGTGAGGCACGGGAAACGAGAGCCCAGCAGGTGCATATTCTCGACAGTCTCGAGGTGTTGTGCCGGGCCGTTGACCAGAAACAGGTAGAGCTGAGTGAGGCTTCCATACGCATCAGTGCCCTGCTGGACTGTCTGCCTGAGAGTATCGAACCGAAGGTGGATCTTGCCGCTATCCACCAGTTTGCCGAGACCTGCCGACAGTTTGATCGTGGCGAGCAACGGCAGGAACTGACACCTCGGGCGCGCTTCCAGCAGGATTCCCATCGCTGGCAACTGGAAGAGGATCAGGATGAAGTGGTTAACCAGGCGACCCGGCGCCTGGCGAAGGTGTTACCGACCTGGCGGATCGGGTTGGGCATCTAGAGTGCCTCAAGGGGTTGTCGCGAGATATCTGAACGAGGTCATTTCAATGCGCCCCCGCACAAACAAATTTTCCTGGTGGTCCATGCGGACCATAAAGTAATCCAGTTCCCGAGCTGCCCAGAAACGTGAGCGTTTGCTTCGTTCCGGGTAATCCCGCTCTACGCTGGTGGCATCCCATTCACCGGCGGGCGTCTCCAGGTTTTCCTCTCCCAGAGAACGGTACTGATAGTGTGCCATGCCATCCGGTTCTGCCACCGGGTAGCTGAATGCCGCGTCGCCCCGGGCCATATTGCAGCGGGCCATCATGGCCACACTAAGCGCATCCAGGGCATTGTCCACTAGTGGATATATCGCTTTGCTTCCCTGGGCTTCGCGGTCTTGCCAATCAAACAGAATTTCGCCTTCCCGGCGCAGACCGAAGCCGGCACTGGCATGGCGATAGCGGTGGGGCCGGGCGGTACAGTCATGCCAGCGGAAGGTGGCCACTTCCTCGTGTTGAAACAGGCGATTTTCAATACGGAAATGGAGCTGGTAATCCTGATCTTCCTGGGTCAGGCGGATGGTTGCATTGAGACCAAGCGGGATGCCATTGACCACAACCCGGTATTCGGCCTCAGCAGGCTGGAGCGCTACCGGGAAGGGGGGGAGTTGACCGGCAGATTCAGCAAACAGTGACTGGGACGCCAAAAACATCAGGCCCGTCAGCAGCCGTAAGGGCCGAGTAATTACAGTATGATTCGCCACTTTCCCAGTGTCCGCCAGTTAAATGAGTATGGATGATAGCACGCTCCACATTGCCTTCGAGGCCTCACCATCTCTTAAGCAATCCATTGAGCGATTTATTGATGGGATGCTGGCTGCGCCCGGTCGTTGCCACCTGGAAGAACTGGATGCCCTGGTTGTGCCTTTTGTTGATGAAGTGCTGTCGGTGTTCTTCAAGGGACCGCTGGAAGCGGCCAAAGCAAAGGGGCCCTCGGCAAGGCTGATTCTGGGTGCCATGAGAGTGATTAACCGCTCGGCGGACAGTCTCATTGGCCGGTTGATGAAGAACACCACCGTAGACGAGCAGCTGGCCCTGGCGCGGTATTTCTGCAATTTGCGCCGTTATCGAGGTGACAAGCTGTATGTGGCTTACCCGTTGAGCCCGGCCATGGCCGAGAAGGCCAGTCTGGTGTTCCAGGCAAGTCTACTGGGCGATGAAGACATGGCCGGGCTGCTTGATGTGCTGCAGGCCATCAACGATGGTGCGATTACGCATTTCATGGATAACTCGGTGGCTTGTCTGACACTGGGTCGAGTAAACCGTGCATTAGTCTCCGCTGCTCGTGTTACAATTTGTAAAGCAACGGCGTCCGCCACTCACAAGGGACTGCCGGGCATGGAGGCCAGCGCCAGGAAAGCGGTGGTGCACTATTTTGATCAGATGCTGATACGGTTCGATGATGGATAGCAGGGAAAATCGCGGTGCCAACCGCCGCAAGCTGGCACGAATCAATACCCAGATGCGGGTAGATATCTTTCGCCACCGCCTGATTGGTGGGTGGCGCTTTGTGGCCCGTGCCAAGGCCATGGACTACAACCGCTACGGGGTTGGCCTGACTTCACCGGTCAGCTTGTCACGAGGGACCCGACTCAAGCTGGACCTGTACGCGCCAGGCATGATCCTGCGTCAAGTATCGGCGGAAGTGGTCAGTTGTCACCGGGCAGGGCAGGCCTATCGTATCGGGCTACGAACCTATTCCAACCTGCGTGAACTTGCTGGCGATGCCCGCCAACACCAGATTCGTTATCTGGCGGGTATGGAAGAGCAGCTTTTTTCTCACTAATGCTGTTTCCGGATACAAAAAAGCCGCCCGAGGGCGGCTTTTTTGGTATCGGCTTACTTAGTTGCCGGAGGAGGGCGCTGCCGCTTTCTTCTTGGCAGGAGCCCGCTTGGCAACGGCTTTTTTCTTGGTGGCTGCTTTCTTGGCAGGAGCCTTTTTGGCAGCGGCTTTCTTCGCAGGAGCCTTGCGAGTGGCAGCTTTCTTGGCAGCGGCCTTTTTCTTGGCCGGGGCTTTCTTTGCGGCTGCCTTCTTGGGCGCAACCTTACGCTCAATTTCCTTGGCGCGTTTTTCCAGGTCTTTCTCGTACTGGCCGATAACCCGGGACAGGCTGTGAGCCTGCTTGGCGGTGGCCTTCAAGACACGCACCTCGGTTTCCAGAATGCGCTTGCGACCTTCAGAGGCTTCAACCTGCTTGCGGGCATCTTCTGCAGCCTTGCGGGCACGCTCAATCTGTTTCTTGACGGTGGCGGTGGCACGGTCACGGTATTCCGCCTGCAGCTTTTCAACCTTGGCGAAGTACTCCCGCTGACGCTTCATTTCCTGGTTCAGGCGATCGCGCACCTTCTCCAGTTG
>Ga0114904_1000064_pt1 | contig 61611 bp, 50 predicted proteins | sample MalvirDeepMed_s6_FD_83498 | JGI IMG/M metagenome (GOLD analysis project Ga0114904, IMG submission 83498) | Marine viral communities from the Global Malaspina Expedition - Malaspina viral metaG DeepMed_s6 | ecosystem: Environmental > Aquatic > Marine > Oceanic | place: Mediterranean Sea... | reverse complement strand
GTCCACCGCCGCCTCGCCGCGCTCGACGACCAGCTCCACCAGCGTCATGTCGTCGAAGGCCGAAAGCTTCTCGCTGTCCTCCGCGCGAATGTAAGTATCCAGCAGGTGGCGCATGGCTGGCTCGTACATCTTCATGTCGATGTAGTCGCCGCTGGCGAGTTTGACCTCCTCGCGGACGTGCTCGTAGTGCTCCACCTCCGCCTTGATCGCGGCCGCCTCGGCGGCGCTGTAGCCGGCCTCTTGCATCTCGTTGGCCAGATCCGCATAGGCGCGCAGGAAGGCGCCGACGTGCTTGTACAAGGCCAGGCGCCGGGGCTCGTTGTCTTTCTGCATATCGGGCGCGTTACTCGACCCGACGAAATAGCGCCGATAGGCCGGGCTGTCCTTGGGCGGTTCCACCGCCTCGCACAAGGCCTTGACCGCCTCGCGGGTCTCTTCAAGCCGTTCCCTCGCTTTCTCCAGCCGGTCCTCCAGCAGCCCTTCCACATCCTCGGCATCGAAGGCATCGAAGGCGCCGCCCGTGTAGTCCTGGATAGACTTCTCCAGGGACCTGAACAGGTCCTTGTAGTCGACGATGTAGCCGACTTCCTTGTCCTCGGTGTGCAAGCGATTCACGCGACAAATGGCCTGGAACAGGCCGTGATCGCGCATCTGCTTGTCGATGTAGAGGTAGGTCGCCGGCGGCGCGTCAAAGCCGGTGAGCAGCTTGTCCACCACAATCAGCAGCTTCATCTGGCCCGGCGCGTCGATGAAGCGCTTCTTCACCTCCTGCTCGAAAGTCTCCGCCTTGTGTACCGCCGTTTCCTCCGGCTCCTTGAAGTGCTCGGCCAGCATGCGGCGGTAAATCTCGTATTGATGCAGCTTCTCGGTTTCACCCTCGCCGGTGGCCTCACCCTTGATATCGGCGGTGGACGGCACGTAGGAGGTGACGATGGCGCACTTGCCCTTGAGCTCGGTCTTTTCGAACATCTCGAACAGCCGGCAGGCCGAGTAGATGCTACCGGCCACCAGCATGGCGTTGCCGTGGCCACTCATCAGCCGGTCGCGGGTGGCCATGTCCCACAGAATGTCGGAGACAATCTTCTCCAGCCGGTCCCGGGAGCTGAGCACCTTCTGCAGCGTGCCCCAGCGTTTCTTGAGCTGGGCGCGGGCGTAGTCGTTCAGGCCCTGGGTCTTGAGCTCGAACCACTGATCGATCTTCTGCTGCGAGGTCACCCGTTGGTCTATATCCCGCGCCTCATAGCGCAGGTCCAGCACCACTCCGTCGCGCACCGCCTCATCGAATTTGTAAGTGTGGATGTAGGCACCGAAGACCTCGATACTCTTTTGCTTATCCTTCTTGAGTAGAGGCGTGCCGGTGAAGCCGATCATCAGGGCCTCAGGCAGCAGGGCCTTCATCGCCTCGTGCAGCTTTCCCGACTGGGTACGGTGGCATTCATCCACGAACACGAACAGATTGCCCTTCGCCGAAAACCCCTTGGGCAGATGGGTGCGCATTTCCCGGATAAAGGCCTCCACATCGCCTTCTTCCGAGGCACCGAACTTGTGGACCAGCGAGGCGATCAGCCACTCCTCGCTGCGATTGAGCACATCGATCAGGTCCGCGCCGCTCCTGGTGCGGTGGATCTGCTCGTCCACACCCTTGAAGACCTTTTCGATCTGCTCGTCCAGCTCGGTACGGTCGGTGATCACCAGCACCCGGGCGTCTTTCACATTCTCGCGAATCCATTTCGCCAACCACACCATGGTCAGCGACTTGCCGCTGCCCTGGGTGTGCCAGATGATGCCGCCCTCGCGCCGCCGCACATAATTCTGCGCCGCGTGCAGGCCAAAGAACTGGTTATGACGGCAGGTCTTCTTGATACCGGCATCGAAGACCATAAAGTCGTGTATGACTTCGAGCAGCCGGGCTTTGCTACACATCCAGCCTAATTGATAGTTAAGCTTTGATTCAGAGCCAGCATCCCAAGGGGTCAAGCACTTCGGCTCAACCGGCGTTTGCGGCGACCAATCGGGATTCTGCTCTTCCCACTCCATCCAGAACTTCTCAGGCGTCTCGATCACCCCGTAGCGCAAACCCTCGGTGGGATTGCCGGCCATCACCAGCTGCATGGTGGCGAAAAAGGGCTGGATGAATTCCGGCTTCTGGTTGTCCAGATTCTGCCGGATGCCCCGAGCGAGCGCGCTGGTGGAGCGTTTCAGTTCGAGTACGCCCACGGCAATACCATTCACATAAAGCACAACATCCGGACGCTTGGTATTGGGCCCAACCACCGTGACCTCCTCGGCCACGGCGAAGTCGTTGTTCTCGGGATTCGCCCAGTCGATCAGCCAGACGGTGATGTTCTGCTCACCCATGGCTGGCGACACTTTCACGCCATAGCGCAATTTCTCATACACGGCCCGGTTGGCGTCGTAGAGCGTCTTGCTGCCGGAGATCGCCGCCGCCTGATCCAGCTCGCGCAGGACGCGGGTGATCACGCGCCCTTCATGACCCTGCCGCGCCAGCCAGTCACGCAGCAGGTCTTCCTCGATATTGCGGTTGCCGTCCCGATCCTTCCAGTCGCCCAGGTAGCAATAGCCCAGCTCATCACGGAAGAAGCGCAGCACCTGTTGCTGTGTGTGGCGTTCTCGTTGGCCTACGGTGCTCATGCGTCCGCCTCCCGCTTGGAATTCGTTTCGTAGAGCGTCTCCGTAATCGCGCCCCGGAAGATTTCTTCGTTCAGAAACTGAAGGAGCCGTTTGGCTTCTCGCTTGTCCGCCGGAAAAGTGATTTTTCCATCCTGAACAGCCACATCCACTTCGTAGCCCGCTGAATGCTCCCGGATTTGCTCGGCAGTGTAATTATCCAGAACCCCGGAATCCCCCAGCATCGCAAAGCGCTTGCGGAACCACTGGTTCGCGTTCACCGCAAGCGCATCTTCGTCCTCCGGCTCAAGTAACTCGTGACCGAGCACGTCGCGTATTTTCTGTTCCGAAGCCTCCTGATAGAAATCAGCCAAAGGAAGAAATGTATTCACCGTGCGAAAATTGTGAAACAGCAACGTCTGATCATCCGGCCGATAGACAGCACTCAGCTTGTTGTCAAGCGTTAGGCCTGGTCGTTGGGTCGATTCATAGGTGTTGTTCTGAAGGAAAAGAAACCGGCCCGGCCGGATAACGTGGGAACGGCTAAAATTCTGAAATAGAATGATCTCCGTTCCGTCTTTCCGTGCAAAAGCCGCAACCCCCTTTGTTGTGTCGAGCAGGGCATCGTCATCGGTGATGGCATCCAGATCAGCGACCGATTGACTGTCCTCCGTGGCGAGCCAATCCGGTAATACAAAATCCGGAAGAATGAAACGCTCGTGGGCCTCTGGTTGATAGCCGGCATTGAACTCAATCTCATCGACATCATCAACGAAGGCTTCGTGCTGCACTTTCCAGGAAGTCGCGAGCTCGTCCTGCAACGCTTGATGCATGGGGATCCGAACCAGACGCGTTTGGTCGCCCTGCTTGACGATTGCCACAAGCTGAAAATTCTCAAGCATCCTTGCCTCCTGTATGCAGATAGATATGGTGTGCAAGACGAACCACCTGGATCTCACCGCCGGGTCTACGCAACTCTGTCTTGCTGATCAGTAGTTGCGATACGCCGTCGCCATTCCGGACGGCGTAAAAGTGGTAGTGGAGTAGGCCCATCACCGGGTTGAAGTGCAATGCTCCCGCGTGAGCGATCACCAGAAAGATGATGCCGAGAATGTAGGCACCGGTCAGCCACTCCCCACCAAATGACATATTTTCGGCCGATACAAACGGCAGTAGATATGCCAGCAGGAAGGCGAGCACTTCCTGATCATTGCGCTCGAATTCTGTGATTCGGAACGAGTGCTTCTGCGCATTGCTCGCCGCGTAGCGGAGCATACCCCAACAAAGCCCCACCAGGACCAGAGCCGCTAAGAGCCACCAGACCCAACGGGTCCAGAGTTCATCACGCGCGAACTGATTGACCGCGATGGCGCCGAGAATCGGCGCAAGCGAGGTCGAAACCAGCAGGAACCGGGCTAAGGTATTCAGCATGCCGCCGGTTCCGTGGTATGCGGCGCCACCAACCGCACCCGCCCTGTCAGGAGTTGTTGCATCATGCCCTGCTTGATCTGGCGGGCCTTGTCGCGGCGGTGTTCCAGGGCTTCGATGTCGGTGTCCATATCGGCGAGGACGGTGGCGATGGCCTGCTGCTCCGCGACACAAGGAAGCTCCATTTTAACGCTCGCTACGTGTTGCCTATTAGTGGCAAGAACTTTCGTGCCCGCCGCTAACCGCCGAAGCGTCCCGATGAACTGCGGACAAAACTGCAAGTACGCCTTGAATCCATCGGCGAGCACAGCTTTATCGAATCGTGCTGCTATGGTGTGCAATCCAGAAACTATTCCCTCATTTGGCACGTCAATAATTTCGACAGACTTTCCGACGCCTTCAAGATCTTCCGATGCGTCCACGAACACCAAGTCGCCCGGCGCCAACTTGTCTAATCGGCGCACTTTCGAAGCCGCAATATGCGGCATTGTTACGGAATTCGGGTTCAGTGTGACGCTGGCTCGAACATGAATATCTCCATAGTGCAGGTATGCGACGCGACCATTACTAGTAAGTTCGGCACGGGAATTCGTGCCAGTCTTCAGGAAGCTCACATGATCCCCCAAACACTTCGTCTCCCACTCGCCGGTGAAGCCGGGGAGGCGGGTCTGGCCGGTGAGGAGTTGTTGCATGGTGGCCTGCTTGATGGCGCGCTTTTTGGCGATCAGGCGGTCGAGGGATTCGATCAGCACGTCCGCGTCCGACAGGGCGGTGGCGATGGCGCGTTGTTCTCCAGGGGGTGGCGTGGCAACTTTGTATTGAGCCAGTTCCTGCCGATTGATCTTTGGGATACCGCTCCGAGCCGATACAGATATAGCGAACTCGGTGAAATTGTCGCTCAGTAGTGTGTTTAATATAAATCCGCTTGAAACACCGGGCCGAGGTCTCAATGGATACATATCAGCACTACACAGCCCTTTGAACGATGCCGAGAAGGCCTTTTGAAGGTAAGGACGTATTTTGCTGTAGATAACATCGCCCGGTTCGAAAACAAACTTGCCGCTTATTGCACCCTGTGCTGCAGCTGAAACACGCGCTAACAGTGCTCCCGTCTTTTCCGCTATATGGTCCGGTGCCACCAAGGTCATAGACCGATATGGTTCGACCTTTGGGTCGACTTGGCCATTGGGCAACTGCACAAGATTAAGAATTGGCGCGATGTCCCATTCGCTTGGGATAATTCCCACCTCAGTCCGCTTGTAGCCGGGCGGAACGTCCTCAACAGTCGCGTTATCGGCCTCGACCAAATAGACGGCCGACGCATCCCGCACGACCTGCTGTTCCATCACCTCGCTCTCCTCAGACATCGACTCGCAACCCCATCTTTTCCAGGTGGCCGGTGACTTTGGCGGCCAGTGCCTCGACCTCGCGCTCAATGGTCGGCAGGGGTGCTTCGTAGCGCTCTTCCAGGTCGCGCACGCGGCCGGCGAGCTGGTTGGTGATGCGCTCGACTTCGGATTCGATGGCACTGCGGATGTCTGCCAGCCACTTGTCATCCACGGCCAGCTGCTTAATCTCGTCCTCGGTCAACTCGCTGTAGCGGGTTAACACGGCCTGATCGAGTTTGGCCTGCGCCTCATTGACGGCTTTCTTGGCCTCGGCCTCGGCGTCCAGCAGCTTCCTGCACTGCCTGAGGGCAGCAATTTCTTCCTCGCTGTCCGGCTCACCCTTGAGGGCCTTGAGGCGTTTGGAGATTTCGGTCTTGGTGACCTTGCCCTTGTCGTTTTTGCCCTCGCTCAAGAGGTCTTCCTCGCCGTCCTGCTCTTCGATGAACTCTTCCAATTCGCGGGTGGCGGTTTCCTGTTTGGCCTGTAACGTTTCGAGACGGGCCTGCTGGTCGGCGAAGTAGCGGGCGATGACCAGCCCGGGCGGGATCAGGTCCAGCTTGTATTTCTTTGCCTTGCGGCCGCTGCCAATCGTCAGGTCCGGCTCTTCCTTGATCTTGCGTTCCTTGTTCTCGATCACGCCGCGGGGCCGGGCTGCAGCCTGCCAGCCGTCGACGGCGATGAGGTGGACATCGTCCTGCATCACATCGGCCCAGTAGTCCATCAGACGCTGGTAGACGGCATAGCGGTCGAGCAGGGGCACTTCACTGAAGCGCTGGAGCAGGTCCTCGGACAGGCTGTGGATCACATCCCGGGGCTTGGTGCCCGCTTGCAGGGCGTGCAGGGCCGGCTGGTGGGCCGCCTGCCAACCGTCCATGACGCCGCCGACCCGTTCGGCAAAGGCCTGGAAGGCCGGGTGGTTCAGCACGGTGGGCTTGACCTCCCGGGTTTCGACTTTGGCCTCCAGATAACCTGGCCGACCTTTGTCCTCAAACAGCGCCTCGCGCAGGCCGGGCAGCACGGACCAGTAGGGTTCCAGCACGTCCACGTCGCGCTGGGGGATGCCGCCGTTAAGGTGCGCGGTGAGGTCGTGCTGGTCCTCAGCCTCGGCGCTGTCGATATAGCGCGGGATGTTGAGGTTGTAGTCATTCGCCTCGTTGGCGATCTCGGCCAGGGGCACACGCCGGGCGTAGCCAGGCAGCTCGTGCTGGTGGTTGAACACGTCCACGATCTTGTGGATATCGCGCGAGCGCAGGCGGTTCTTGTTGCCGTCCTTCATGAACTCGCGGCTGGCATCGACCATGAAGATGTGTTCGCGGCTGGCGGCGCCGGCCTTGTCGATGACCAGGATGCAGGCCGGAATGCCGGTGCCGTAGAACAGGTTGGCCGGCAGGCCGATGATGCCCTTGATCAGCCCGCGCCGGACCAGGTTGCGGCGGATGTGGGCCTCCTTGTTGCCACGGAACAGAACTCCGTGGGGCAGGATGATGGCGCCCTTGCCGGTGGCCTTGAGCGACTTGATCAGGTGCAGCAGAAAAGCATAGTCGCCGTTCTTGGCCGGCGGGATGCCGACCTCGAAGCGGCCGAATTCGTCGTTGGCCGGGTCCAGGCCGTTGGTCCAGGACTTGGCGGAAAACGGCGGATTGGCGACGGCGTAGTCGAAGGTCTTGAGGCTGCCGTCGCCAGATTGGGACGAGGCCTTGAAGTATGGGCGCGAGAGGGTGTTGTCCCGCCACAGCTCGGCGGTGGGGTAGTCGTGCAGGATCATGTTCATCTTGGCCAGCGCCCAGGTGGCGTTGTCATTCTCCTGGCCGTAGATACTCATGCCCTGCGGGGCCTCGTAGGCAGCCCGCAGCAGCAGGGAGCCGGAGCCGCAGGTCGGGTCATACAGCGTCTCGTCCTGGCGCGTCTCCGGGCCGATGCCCACCACTTGAGCGATCACCCGCGAGACCTCGCCCGGGGTGTAGAACTGGCCCTTGCTCTTGCCGGACTCGGTGGCGAAGTGGCGCATCAAGAATTCGTAGGCGTCGCCGAGCAGGTCGTCGCCGTCGGCACGGTTGGCGCCCAGGTCGAGCTGGGCGAAAATGCTCACCAGCTTGGAGAGCCGGTCCTGCATGTCCTTGCCGGAACCGAGCTTGGTCTCGTCGTTGAAGTCCGCCTGGTCGATGACGCCCTTGAGATCATTGGCCTCGGCCAGGCGCCCGATGATCTTGTTGATCTTGTCACCGATCTCCTTGTCGCCCTTGAGCGCCACCATGTCGGCAAAGCTGCCGCCCTCAGGGACCTCGATCAGCGAGTCCTTTTTGTCGCTGACGTACTTCATGAACAGCAGGGTCAGCACATAGTCCTTGTACTGCGAGGCGTCCATGCCGCCCCGGAGTTCGTCGCAGGACTGCCAGAGGGAGGAGTAAAGCTGGGATTTTTTCAGTGCCATTGATTTACCATTTTTGATCTAAAATTCGACGGAAGCGGATTATTCTCATAAGGCTGCCCCTTTAAACAGGCCATGCCGAGGCTTAAGGTGACGTAAATACCCAATGTCATACAGTAATGCAGCTCTCCACCACTCGAAATCCCAGGCCGAGACAAGGAGCCAGGCTCTCTAGTGGGTTTCAAAGGATGAACCCTATCACGGCTGGTAGCGATATCGGCGCCCAAATACCCCGCCAACACCATTAGAACCTATCCCACCTGACAAAACTCGAAGTAGCGGGTTATTTCCTGGGTTATCCCGGCTTCCCCTCTTCGTAAAAACCACTTTATATCAACCGTTTAGCTTTTTCTGTAAGCCTTATCCTACAAATTCTGAGCTGGCTTTGGTGAAAACAGGACGTTGGGCGTGTTTGTGGTGGGCGGGGCTTTCGCCATGCAAGCATAGCTCCAACGGCGCGGGGGCGGTGTTGGAGTGTGCGGATCGCGGGCATAAAAAACGCGGCCGTAGCCGCGTTTTTTTGGTGCTGAAATCTTGAGGATTTATCGCCCGATAATTTCCCGGGAGATGATTTCTTTCATGATTTCGCTGGTGCCGCCATAGATACGCTGGATGCGGGCATCCACGTAGTCGCGGGAGATGGGGTATTCCTGCATGTAGCCGTAACCACCAAACAGCTGCAGACATTTGTCAGCGACCACGCCTTGCAGCTCGGTGGTGGTGAGCTTGGCAATGGAGGCGTTGGTGGCGGTGAGTTCACCACGGTCATACTGGTCGATGCACTGCTCGCCGTAGGCGCGGTTAACCACCACCTGGGCGTGCAGGTCTGCGAGCACGAAGCGGGTGTTCTGCAGGCTGGAGATCGGCTTGCCGAAAGCCTGGCGCTCTTTGGTGTATTCAATGGTGCGCTCGATCATGCCTTCACAGGCGGCGATGGCGCCCAGGGCCAGGATCAGGCGTTCGCGGGGCAGTTCGTTCATCAGGTTGGCGAAGCCTTTGCCTTCACCACCCAGAATCTGGTCGGCGCCCACTTTCACGTCTTCGAAGAACAGCTCGGAGGTGTCCGCAGCGTGGTGGCCCATTTTTTCCAGGTTACGGCCGCGGGCGAAGCCCGGCAGGGAGCAGTCCACGGTGAACAGGGTCATGCCCTTGGAGCCGGCGTTGGGGTCGGTCTTGGTGGCGAGCACGATCACATCGCAATGCTGGCCGTTGGTGATGAAGGTTTTCTGGCCGTTGATGCTGTAGCCGTCACCGTCCTTGTCGGCGCGGGTCTTCATGCCCTGCAGGTCGGAGCCGGCACCGGGTTCGGTCATGCCGATGGCACCTACGGCTTCGCCGGTGACCATTTTCGGCAACCAGGCCTGCTTCTGCTCTTCGGTGCCCAGGTGCAGGATGTAGGGAGCAACGATATCGGAATGCACGGAGATGTTGGAGGCCAGGGCGCCGTAGCCGGCACGGGAGGCTTCTTCCACGATCACGGCAGACAGGCGGAAATTGGCGCCGAAACCGCCGTATTCTTCCGGCACGTCCACGCACAGCAGGCCATTTTCGCCCAGCTTGTTCCACAGTTCACGGGGGAACATTTCGGCTTTTTCCCACTGGTCGTAGTGGGGGGCCACTTCGTTTTCCAGGAATTTTTTGACGTTGTCGCGGAACAGTTCGATTTCGTTTTGATCAAGCATTTCACACAGTCCTGTTGGTCCAAGGCGCCACCCCCAGACGGAAGGTGACAAAACAATGGGCCACATTCTAGCGGCCCAGGGTGAAGGCAACATCATCCCAGGGTGACTGTCCGGTCCGCTGTATACCGCAGTATCAGGGCGCGAGGCAGGAGGCACGAGCACCGAAAGGCGCAACCCGAGGCGTCGAAGCTCACTTCTCGCCCCTGGAATCTGATGGCTTCAGGACTACGGGCAGAGGCAGATTCAGAGAGCCCCGTTTCGAGTAGCGAAAAGCGCCAGGGTTCCTGACTTGGTTTTCGCGACTCGAAACTCGTCCCTCGCTCCTGCCTTACTGCGGCTCGATGCGAATCTCCGCCTTGAGGGAATTGGCCACGAAACAGTTGCGGTGGGCCGTGGCATGGAGCTTGTCCAGGGCGGCGGCCTCCGGTTCCTGACCATCATCGAACACCACCCGCGGGCGCAGCACGATGCGGGTGATGGCCATGTGCCCATCAGCGGCCTTCTCCACGGTGCCAACAGGTTGATCGATGTAGCTGAGCACCTTGAGGCCCTGTTTGGCGGCAACCGACAGGAAGGTGAGCATATGACAACTGGAGGTGGCGGCAATGACCGCCTCGTCCGGGCTTACCCGGTTACCGCTGCCGAAGTAATCCGGTGAGGCCGAGGCCTGCACCACTTCACCGCCGGCGAAGGTCCATTCGTGTTCCCGGTTGAAGTGTTCGTAATCGAACGACGCGCCCGGCTTGAGATGCCAGGCAACCGTTGCACCGTATTCACTCATGATTTCGCTCCCTCTGTTGCATCACGGTTTTCTGTTCTCCTGCTTTAACCATGATCCTCGTCGACGGGAATCGCAATACTGTTTCAGATCAATGTTCTGGTCGCGGTGCCAGGAGGCAGCGCTCCACCCGATCCAGCACGCGGTTGCTGTACAACAGGGCGCAGTGACCCAGATAGGGCACATTGATGTTGGCTTCAGCGCCGTCGAGCACGGCGGTGGACACCGGCAATACAAAGTTGTCCAGGTTCGAATAGATGGAGAAGAAGCGGGCACCACCGGGGCAGCCGCCGCCTTCCGCCAGCTCCTGCACAAAGGGACTCTTGTAGCGCATCTGCGCCGCAGAGCCCTGGGCCGGGAACAGGCCGGCAATCCGCGAACCATAGTGGGGGCTGCCCAGGGTGATCACCCGATCTACCTTGCCGGCCAGGCCCAGGTTTTTCAGGGCGTAGCGAGTCAGCGGCCCGCCCATGGAATGGCAGATAATATGGGCTTTTTCCGCCCCGGTGGACGCCAGGATCCGCTCCACGTGGTCGTTGACCTGCTGGGCCAATTTACGCGCGTTGATGTGCGGCGGGGTGTAGCTTACCGAGTAGACATTGCCCCAGCCGCGCCATTTCAACCGCCATTGCATGAACAGGAAGTTGGCGCTGTTGCCGCCGTAGCCATGCACCAGAATCAGCGGGGTCTCCCCGTGGTGGCGGCTGCGCACCGGCGATGCATCGTGAATCAACCGCAGCGGATAACTGAACACCAGCACGGTGAGGCTGGCGGCTTCCTTGATGATGCCCACCACGGTCGGTATCAGACGCAGCGGCGGCTCATCGGGAAGCTGGGCCTGTTCGGGAAAGCTGCGTCGGTCGTAGAACCAGCACAGGTAGAACAACAGGGTGATGGACACTGTGCAGAGCACCGCCAGTGCCAGAAGAAAAATGATCAAACCCATCCTGTGATTACTCCGTTGTTGTTTTTACCGACGCTAGGCCAGTGCCGGGGCGGATGAAGCGCCGCTGGTATGACTGTCGGACAAGGCGTGAAGAGAATTCACAATTGGCCGCTATCTCACCCGCTGGAGCTTTGCTCGCAAAGCGAAGGTTTGAGATCCCTCCCAGCTTTCGCTTTGCTCGCAAAGCTCCAACGGCGGCACTCTTCAGCTAGGCAAGCAGGCCCTGCTCTTGCAGCCAGGTGGTGCAGTGCGCCACCGCTTCGGCCAGTTTGTCGTTCTGGCCGAAGTAATAGTGATTGGCCCCGGCCACCTCACACAGAGTGGCCTGCCCTGATTGGAACCCGTCGAACAGCCGGCGGGTATGGCTGGGGGTACAGGCATTGTCTGCGGTGTTACCAATCACCAGGGCGGGCACACGGATGCGACCGGCACAGGCCGGCCCGTTGGCGCGGGAATCGTCGTAGCTCCACTGGCTCAGCCAGCCACGCAGGGTGTTGAAACGGGCCAGGGCCACCGGACCGTTGTTAACGGTTCGCGGGTCGCCCAGATAACAGGTCCCCGGGGGGCGCTCATTGGGATCCTGCTGCGGGTCCAGCCAACGGACGTCGCACATGGTCCGGTGGACGATAAAGCCGTATTCCTCGTTGGGCAGGCCGCGGTTTCGAAAATCCGCCAGTTTCTCTTTCACCCAGCCGGTGATGCGTCGGTTGCGGTCGATTTGCGCCTGGCGGAACCGGGCCACGAATGCCTCGCTGTAGGGCGGCTGGTTGGGGCAGTCCGGATGATAAATATCCAGCTCCCGGTCCCGCTGCTCCGGATCGCTTTCATCCAGCACGGACGGGTCCAACCATTCAGTCATGGTAATAGCCCGGGACACATGGGCGGCGAGCAGCATGATGCCGTCTGCGGGGATCAGTTTCCGGGCCGTCAGGTCGTAGGGGTCTCCCGCCGGGGTGTCGGTGATCTGCGGATCTTCCGCTTCCGCCTGGTAAAGCAGACTCAGGGAGCCGCCGCCGGACCAGCCCGCCAATACCACTGTTTCAAAACCCAACCGCTCTTTGGCATCGCGCACACAGGCGCCAAGATCGGCCACCACTTTCTCCATCAGCAAGGCGCTATCGGCGCCCCGGTAGCGGCTATTGCAATAGATCACCGACACCCCGGCTTTCGCCAGCGCCGACACCATGGGCAGGTAGGCGCCGCCGCCTACCGGGTGCATGAAAATCACCACCGTCTTGCCGGGTCCGCTTTTGGGTGTCAGCAGGTGGGACTCCAGGGCCACCAGATCCATGGGGCCCGCATAGGTGTCCTTGAAGCGGGATTGTTCACTGAAGGTGACCAGATAGGGGGTACGGTCATAGTGCTTGCTCATTGCTGCGCATCCTTGTCGCTGGGGTTCTTGATCTTTGAGAAATCCGTTTTGCTCATGTCGATGCCGCGCAGGTCCAGGGCGGCAGCACCGAAATTGCGCTCTTTCAGGGCCCGGGTTTTTTCGGTCCATTCCTTGAGCACGCGGTGAGCGTTGGCGGCATCCTTGGCCACCACCGCCTCGTAGTCCGGATCCTTGATGGTGATTTCCAGGGGAATGCCGTTGGGGTCAAAGAAATAAATGGAGTGAATGAACTCGTGGTCGATGGGCCCAAAGCAGGGGCGACCGGCCTGATTGATGCGACGGCGCCAGGCTTTAAGCTCTTCCCGGGTGTCCACTTCAAAAGCCAGGTGCAGGTCGAAGGCGCTGCGCGGGCGGAACAGTTTTTCATCAGCCCCTTCCGGGGCGTCGAAAAAGGCGATGAAGTTGTCGTCACCCATCTTGAAGAACAGGTGCATGTAGTCGATCTTGCGCCCGGTGCCCGGCTCTTCGTCGAAGACCATGGCCAGGGTCAGCGGCAGGCCCAGCACATCCTCGTAAAACCAGCGGGTCTGCTCCGCATCGCGGCAACGGTAGGCGCTGTGGTGTACATGCTTGAGCATGGCGCAATCCGGCAGGCTGCTCATGGTTGGCTCCCGATTGTTGTCGATATTCGGGTGCCATTGTTGCCACAGGCGAGCCGGGAACTGAAAACCGAAACCACCAAGAACCTGTCAGTTCTGGCCACTCGCGCCAGACCGGCGACGGTGGCAAACTGTCCGCCTCTTTATTGGCAGCACGGCAACGCAAATGGCAGACCAGGCAATCATCAACGAAGTGGGCCTCCGCGACGGCCTTCAGAATCAACCGGTTACCGTGGACACGGACACCAAGGCCCGGCTGGCCCAGCTACTGGTGGATGCCGGTATGCGCTACCTGGAGCCGGTGAGCTTTGTCAGTCCCAAGGCAATCCCGCAGATGGCCGACGCCGCCGCGCTGACCCCTCTGCTGCCACAGGGTGACGACCTGCACTACACGGCTCTGATCCCCAACCTGAAGGGCTATCAGCTGGCCAAAGAAGCAGGCTACCCCACGGTAGCGCTGGTGCTGTCCACCACGGATTCCTTCAACGAACGCAACCTGCGCATGAGCCTGGAGCAGGCCGCGCAGAGCTGTGAGACCATTATTGCGGCGGCCAGGGAAGACGGGATTGCCACCCGCACCTATATCTCCGGCGCCTTCGCCTGCCCCTACGACGGCCCAGTACCAGTGAGCCTGCCCCAACAATTGGCCGAGCGCATGTTTGCTGCCGGCAGTGACGAGGTGGCCATTGCCGATACCATTGGCGCCGGCAACCCGCAGCAGATGAAAGCCATTATGGCACCGCTGATTCGCGACTTCGGGGCGGAACGGTTCTATGTGCACCTGCACGACACCCGCGGACTGGCTGCCGCCATGGCCTGGGAAGCAGCGGATCTTGGGGTAAGAAAATTTGATGCCTCGGTGGGCGGCCTGGGCGGCTGCCCCTTCGCGCCGGGCGCCACCGGCAATATGGCCACGGAAGACCTGGTCTACCTGCTGGAAAGCTGCGGCCTGGATACCGGCATCAATATCGACGGCCTGCGCGAGGCGGTGGCCCTGGCCGCCGAAGCCACCCAGCGCCCGCTGGGCGGGCGCATTCTCGACTGGATGGTCTCCCAGGAAAAACAGGGCAAGACGCCCTGCCTGTGGTGAAATCGCAAGACTGCTCGCTACAAGAGAAGCAGCGCTGTGCCAGCGTCTTCGTCATGCAAGCATGATTTCCCACAAAAACCGACGTTTCCGGTTTTGTGGGAACGAAGCGTAGCGTAGTAACGCCCTTAGGGTGAACGCAGAGACTAACCGGTATTCACATCGGGAAGCCTTCTGTTTGGCACAGGATCTTGAGTGAACCGCCCAGGCCTGCCATCCACACTCGAGCTTATTACTCAGCCCCGCAGGGGCTTGCCTGCAGACGATTGGCTGGCGAAGCAGAAGCATCGCCAGCAGGCTGGCTCCAACGGCCAGAGCAGTCAGGCGCCGACGCCGGCCTGCTGCTCGCGGATCAGATGATCCAGCAGGGCACGATCCTGCGCTGACATCCGCCAGTGGATATCGGCCTGCTCCATAAGGGTGACCAGGTCGCGCAGACTGAAGGCGCCAATCTTGCCTGCCATCAGCGCGTCCACCCGTGCGCCGGACAAATCCAGCCAGCGACAAGCATGATCCCGGTTCCAGCCCTTGTCGGTGATGCCCTGTTGCAGGTTCATCAACAGGCGGCTGCGCAGCTCCATTTCCCGGGCCTGACGGCCGTCGTCTTCCAGACCGCTCCAGCCTCGGTCAAACCACTGTGTCTCCATGGCACCTCCCTTCCGGTAACAAGGCCAAACAGGGTCGCCGGACCCTGCCTTCAGGCTACACCGACGAGGCGCAGAGACAACCCGGGGCGGGCACTCAGCCCTGGCGGATCACCATGCAGGTGGCGGTGGCGTGGGCATAAAGTCTGCCGTCTTCATCTTCGATGCGGCCTTCGGTGATCACCAGATTGCGACCGGCATTAATCACCCGGCCTTCCGCACGCAGGGTCTTGTTGAATGGCAGCGGCCGGCACATCTTGATGTTCAGGTCGGTGGTGCCGTAACTCTCGCCGGCTTCCAGCACGGTGTGGGTGGCACAGCCGGTGACTGAATCCAGTACCGTGGCAGCGAAACCGCCATGCACGCCACCCAGGGGATTGGTGTGGCGTTCATCTGCAGTGGCCAGGAAAACCACCCGACCCTCTTCAACCAGATCCGGGTCCATGGGCATGGTCTCGGAGATGGGCGGGCGCGGCAGTTTGCCGGCGGCGAATGCCTGCATGATTTCCAGGCCGGTCAGTGTCGCAATGTTCATGGGTATGTCCTGTTTGCCATAGGGAATGATCGCCATTGTAGGTTCCTTTTTGGAACTTACAATACGATACAGGACGTATCCCGGCGAACGGCAGGGACGGAGCAGGCAAAAAACAGAATGGGATACCGGAAAGAGACGGCCCTGGCATTAGGGGCTGAGCCATCACGGAGGTGGTTTCGCGAGTTACGAGAAGCGAAAGGCAAAACCGGTTTGCTCTTCGCAACTCGCAGCTACTAGCTGATTTTCACCCTACAGCGTCACCGTCCGACAACAGTTTTTCCCCGCGTCCCGGGCGGCGGACAGGGCGGTTTCCGCCGCCTGCAGGGCCGCGTCCGTGGAGCCGTAGTCTACCTGCTCTGCATCACAGGGCATCAGGGTAGCAACACCAAGACTCACGGTTAGTGGCAAGGGTACGTCCGCGAGAGACAACACCGCCTGGCGACAATCCTCCGCCACATCCTCGGCCTGGTTGAGGCCCGCTTCAGGCAGCAGCATCAGGAACTGTTGGCCGGTGAAGCGTCCCAGGCAGTTCTTGCCACTACCCAGCTTGCCCAGCGCTTCGGCCACCGCCACCAGGGCATCATCGCCGGCGGCATGGCCATGCTCCTGGTTGAGCTGATCCAGATTGCCCACTTCCACCAACACCAGGGAAAGAGGCTCACGGGTTCGCAAACCCAGCTTCAAGTGCTGGCGCAGTTGCTCCAGGATCACCGGACGGTTGCTCAGGCCGGTGAGCGCATCCTGGCGAGCCAGACCGGCCAGCTCGCGGTTGAGCTGTTCCAGTTCGTCGCGCTGCTCGCGCAGGGCAATTTCGCCGTTTACCTGGGCGGTGATGTCTTCGAGCTGGGAGAGAAAATAGCGCGGAGTGCCATCACTGTTGCGCACCAGCGACACTGCCAGCAATACCCACACTTCACGACCATCCTTGTGGGTATAGCGCTTCTTCATCCGGTAGGTGGTGGCGTCGCCGCGCAGCAGGCGCTCCACGTGCTCCAGATCCTTGTCCAGATCATCCGGGTGAGTGATAGCCTGGAAATCGATCTCACGCAGCTCGCTGTCGCTATAACCGACAATCCGGCTCACTGCCTCATTAACCCTCAGCCAGCGGCCATTGGGAGCGACGATAGCCATGCCGATAGCCGCATGGCGGAACGCGCCCTCGAACAGCGCCACATTGGTTTCCATGTCGCTCACCGCTCGTACCCGCTGGGTTTCCAGCCAGGAACGCTCCAGACCATGACCCAGGGAGAGGGCCATCAACTCCAGAAACTCCATTTCTTCCATGCTGAAGGGCTCCGGGCGGGGCCGGGTGTCGCTGAAATTCAGAGTGCCAACGATATCCCCCTGCACCCGGATAGGTGTGGCGATATAGGCCTGCAGCTGCAGGCCGGTGTAGGCCGGATGGGAACGCATGGATTCCAGCGCGCCCACATCGTGCAGGGCCACCGAGCCCTGTTTGGCAAGGACTTCGGCACAGTAGGTATCACCCAGGGCGTAATGATCCCCGGCGCGGATGGCGTCGTTACCCGACTGCACCGCCAGCACCTGGTAGTCCTGACCCTGTACGCGGCTGATGATGCCGACAGACAGCCCCAGCAGGCGACAGCCCACTTCCAGATACTGTCGATAGAGCTCGCGGTTATCCGCACCATCCAGCAGTGACAACCGATGCAGTTCCTTCAGGCCCACCAAACGCAGGTCCGCCCCCTCTTCCATGATGCTCATTCCTGTTCAGGCAAAATTTTCGCAAGCGTTATTTATACGCCTCTGGGCTGCAAGTAAAAACCTTGCATGAAATTTCTTATGCAGACATGAAAAAGGCGCCCTGAGGCGCCTTCTTAGAACCCGGCACTCAGTGCAGTTGGAACAGGATCTGCAGCAGCTGTATCCCCAACAACACAAACAGCGGGCTCAGATCGAACCCTCCCATGGGCGGCAGCAGCTTTCGCACCGGCGCCATGATCGGCTCGGTGATCTGCACAATCACCCGCACCACCGGGCTGTAGGGGTCCGGCGCCACCCAGCTGAGCAGCACGCGGATCAGTACCGTCCAGAACACATAATTGAGAATCAGACTGGCCAGTTCACGCAGGGCATGGATCACCAGCGCACCACCGATACCACTGGGGAAACCACCCACCTGAATGCTCAACAGGATTACCGTCTTGAGGATGATCAGCACGACCACCAGCACCAGCGAGGCGATATCCAGCCCGCCGTAACCGGGAATCACGCGCCGCATGGGTTTGAGTAGCGGGTTGGTAGCCTTGAGTACGAACTGGGAGATGGGATTATAGAAATCCGCCCGGGCCAGCTGCAGCACAAAGCGGGTCAGTACGATGAAGATATAGGCGCTGAAAACAAAGTCCAGCAGGAAAAACAGGGCGCCCTGGGGGTTCATGGATTACTCCGTGGTTCGCAACAGGGGAAGAGTTTGGGGCACGCAGGGAAAAATTCAAAGGGGGAGCGATCAGTTGCAAGTGACAAGTTTCAAGTTGCAAAGCGCGACAGAGGTCTTCGGTTTACGATCACTCTGCCCGCGCCGCAAGCCGGGACGCGGACTCAACGGCTGAAAAACAGGATTGCCTCGTCCGCGCCTTGTTACTTGAAACTTGTAACTTGCTCCTCAGCCGGCCAGCTCTTCCGAGCGCTCCCGTGCCGCGGCGACGGCGGCCTGGACCTGTTCGCGGAAGCCCGCTTCCTCGAACACGTTCAGCGCCGCAGCGGTGGTGCCGCCGGGGCTGGTAACCTGCTGGCGCAGCACATCCGGGCCCGCTTCGCTGGCGATAGCCAGTTGTGCCGCGCCCCAAGCAGTCTGCAGCACCATCTGGCGGGCAGTGGCCGGGTCCAGCCCCTGGGCCTTGGCGGCTTCGATCAGCGACTCCATCAACAGGAAGAAGTAGGCCGGGCCAGAGCCGGACACCGCAGTGACCGCATCCAGTTCCTTTTCCTCGGCAAACCAGAAGGTCAGTCCTACGGAGCCGAGGATTTCCTTGGCCATGGCTTTCTGCTCATCGTTCACGCCCTCGGCAGCATAAAGACCGGTGGCACCGGCCTGGACCAGCGACGGCGTATTGGGCATGCAACGCACGATCGGGGTGTCCCCCAGCCAGCTCCGCAGGTTGGCCACGGTGACGCCGGCAGCGATGGAGATCACCAGCGGCTGGCGATCGGCAATCAGGTCACGCAGATCTTCACACACGACCTGCATCATTTGCGGTTTCACCGCCAGCACAAGCACATCCACCCGTCCTGCCACGTCACGGTTTTCGGTGCTTACGTGCACACGGTGGAGCTGGGACACCTCTTCCAGGCGATCCCGGGAGGGATCACTCATCCAGATACGGGCGGGGCGAATTCCTTTCGCCACCATGCCGCCAGCCAGGCTGGTGGCCATGTTGCCGGCGCCGATAAATCCGATGCTTTGCTGTGCCATAACTGCGCAATCCTTGTCTTGTGTTGTAACGCGTACAGTGTCTCGATGCGCTGACGATACGGGTTGATTGTCGTCAGGCGGTGCGCGGACCAAACAGGGCGGTGCCCACACGGACGATGGTGGCGCCTTCTTCGATGGCCACGCCGTAATCCGCGCTCATGCCCATGGAGAGCGTATCGAGGGACGGCATTGTATTGCGCAATTGTGACAGTGTCATGGCGAGCTGTCGGAAAGCGCCCCGACTGCTGTCCTCGTTGTCTGCTCGGGGAATGGCCATCAGACCACGCAGAGACAGGTTGGGCAGAGTGACTATCTCGGCGGCAAGGGCGGGCACAGCCTCCAGCGGGATGCCACTTTTGCTGTCTTCGTCGTCCACATTGACCTGAATACAGACATTCAACGGGGGCAGGTCTGCCGGGCGCTGCTCATTGAGGCGGCGAGCCACCTTCAGGCGGTCCACCGAGTGCACCCAGTCAAAGTGAGCGGCGATATCGCGGGTCTTGTTGGACTGAATCGGCCCGATGAAATGCCACACCAGGTCGCGCCCCTGCAGTGCCGCCATCTTGTCCAGGGCCTCCTGCAGATAGTTTTCGCCAAAGTGCCTCTGCCCCTGGTCAGCCAGGCGGGCCAGTTCATCAGGTGTGCGGGTCTTGCTGACCGCCAGAAGCTGCACACTGTCAGCGGCGCGACCGGATTGCTCACAAAATGCACTAATTTGCGCATTGATCTGCGCCAGTGGGCTTTTGCAGTCTGTCATTATTGAACGGCTCAAGAGGTCGGGTTACTTTAGACATGCGACGAATTTCTGAGGAAGCCGGTTTCCGGCTACCGACATGATAACAAAAGGGCGCTTCAGGCTCCCTTTCAATACCTGACAACCCAAGTAGACACCCATGGATATTACCGAGCTGCTCGCCTTCAGCGCCAAAAACGGCGCTTCCGACCTTCACCTGTCTTCCGGTCTGCCACCAATGATCCGCGTGGACGGCGACGTGCGCCGCATCAACCTGCCGGCCATGGAGCACAAGGAAGTCCACGCGCTGATCTACGACATCATGAACGACAAGCAGCGCAAGGATTTCGAGGAATTCTTCGAGACCGATTTCTCCTTCGAGGTCCCCGGCGTGGCCCGTTTCCGGGTCAACGCCTTCAACCACAACCGGGGCGCCGGTGCGGTATTCCGGACCATTCCCTCGAAAGTGCTGACCATGGAAGACCTGGGCATGGGCAAGGTGTTCCAGAAAATTTCCGAAATGCCACGGGGCATCGTGCTGGTTACCGGCCCTACCGGTTCCGGTAAATCCACCACCCTGGCGGCAATGATCGATTACATCAACGATTCCCGCTACGAACACATCCTCACCATCGAGGACCCCATCGAATTCGTGCATGAATCCAAGAAGTGTCTGGTGAACCAGCGGGAAGTGCACCGTGACACCCTGGGCTTCGCCGAAGCGCTGCGCTCGGCCCTGCGGGAAGACCCGGACATCATTCTGGTGGGTGAGATGCGGGATCTGGAAACCATTCGCCTGGCACTGACTGCGGCGGAAACCGGCCACCTGGTGTTCGGTACCCTGCACACCACCTCCGCTGCCAAGACCATTGACCGGGTGGTGGACGTGTTCCCCGCCGAAGAAAAATCCATGGTCCGTTCCATGCTGTCGGAATCCCTGCAGGCGGTTATCTCCCAGACCCTGATGAAGAAGAACGGTGGCGGCCGGGTGGCGGCCCACGAAATCATGATCGGCACACCGGCGATTCGTAACCTGATTCGCGAAGACAAGGTGGCACAGATGTATTCGGCGATTCAGACCGGCGGCGCGCTGGGCATGCAGACCCTGGATCAATGCCTGCAAGGGCTGGTAAAGAAAGGGCTGGTGTCCCGGGAAGTGGCCCGGGAAAAAGCCAAGAGCCCGGACTCAATCTAACGAGGAGAAGAACAGATGGAATTCGAAGAGCTCCTCAAACTGATGGTACAGAAAGGCGGTTCCGACCTGTTTATTACCGCCGGTGTGCCCCCCAGCATGAAGGTCAACGGCAAGATCCTGCCGGTCACCAAGAGCGCGCTGACCCCGGACATGACCCGGGACATCGTGTTCGGTGTAATGACCGAACAGCAACGCAAGGAATTCGTGGCGCACCACGAGTGCAACTTCGCCATCTCCGCCCGGGGTATCGGCCGTTTCCGGGTATCCGCTTTCTACCAGCGCAACCTGGTGGCCATGGTGCTGCGTCGCATTGAGACCAAGATCCCCAACGTGGACGACCTGCGTCTGCCGCCGGTGATCAAGGAACTGGCCATGACCAAACGGGGCCTGGTGATCTTCGTGGGCGCCACCGGTACCGGTAAGTCCACCTCGCTGGCCTCCATGATCGGCCATCGCAACAAGAACTCGAAGGGTCACATCATTACCATCGAGGATCCCATCGAATTCATCCACCAGCACCAGGGCTGCATCGTCACTCAGCGTGAAGTGGGCATTGATACCGAGTCCTTCGATGTGGCGCTGAAGAACACCCTGCGTCAGGCACCGGACGTGATTCTGATCGGCGAGATCCGCACCCCGGAAACCATGGACAAGGCCATCGCCTTCGCGGAAACCGGCCACCTGTGCTTGGCCACCCTGCACGCCAACAACGCCAACCAGGCGCTGGACCGGATCATTCACTTCTTTCCGGCAGACCGCCATGGCCAGCTATGGATGGACCTGTCCCTGAACCTGAAGGGCATCGTCGCCCAGCAGCTGATCCCCACCCCGGACGGCAAGGGCCGTCGTGCTGCCATTGAGGTGCTACTGGGCACGCCGCTGGTGCAGGACCATATCCGCAAAGGCGAGGTGCACATGCTCAAGCAGCTGATGAGCAAGTCCCGCGAGCAGGGCATGCAGACCTTCGACCAGGCACTTTACGACCTCTACTCTGCTGGCGAAATCACCTATGAAGACGCCATGCTCCACGCGGATTCCCCCAACGACCTGCGCCTGATGATCAAACTGGGCAACGAAACCGATGCCTCCAGCCTGGACATCGCCACGCGGGGATTGAGTATCGAGGATACGGAATAACGAGTTGCCAGAGACAAGTTTCAAGTTGCAACGCGAATCGGGCTTTGCGTAAACGAGCCCCAAGGCGGCCGCGCCCAAACGTTAAAGCGCGGCTTCGATGGTTTACGCAGGCAACGCCCTAGACCGCGTTGTAACTTGCAACTTGAAGCTTGCCACTTCGGTCGGCGAGCAGGGACGCTTTTTACTTTACCAATGGAGGGAAAAACCCATGCAACAACAAAAAGAAACGCACCTGACACCCATCGGCTATCTGCTGTGGTTTTTCGGCGGTATCTTCGGTTACCACCGTTTCTACTATGGTCGTCAGCTCACCGGTCTGCTGTGGATGTTGACCGCCGGGGTCTTCTTCATCGGCTGGATCGTGGATGCCTTCCTGATTCCGGGCATGAACAGGGATGCCAATAACCAGTTCAAGACCGGCGAGACCGACTACAGTGTGGCCTGGGTGCTGATGCTGTTTCTCGGTATCTTCGGCGCCCACCGCTTCTACATGGGCAAGATCGGCACCGGGGTGCTCTACCTGCTGACACTGGGCCTACTGGGCTTCGGGGTGATCTATGACCTGTTCACCCTGAACGGCCAGGTATCCGAGCGCAACGGCGAAACCGCCCAGGGCGAGCCGGTTCCTGCCTGAAGAATAGCAAGTTGCAAGTTTCAAGTTGCAACGCGAACGGGTTCATTCTTGATCAGAAACCAATGAGGCCGCGCCCAGACGCCTGGGCGCGGCCCGCAAGTTCAAACCCGCAATAACCTATACCGCGTTGCAACTTGTCACTTGAAACTTGCAACTTAGTAATGCGGCGGCGGCGCGTCCTCAATACGTGACGCCGCCATTTCCTCGGACAAATCCAGCACCCGGTCCACCAGTTTGCGACACACCTTTTCCAGCTCGTCGATTTTACCCTGCTGGTCACTGACCACCTTGTTCAGGTGCTGAACCAGGTCTTCCTGGTAGGCCAGTTTGGTTTCGATATCGAGAAAACGCTCGTCGCTCATGGGAATCTCTCTGGTTGTCTCTACGGCGGGGAAATCCCCACCGGCTCTGTAGGAGCGTCGCTGGCAGCGCGATTTGATCAGATACAAGGAGCTCGAACACCAACACCCGCCACCGAAAGACCGGGTTATCGCTTCTCGTAACTCGCACCTCGAAACCGGGATTATCGCGCCGCCAGCGACGCTCCTACAGGGCGTATGAAGTTGCCCATTGTACTTGCCCGAAAAGAATATTGCCGCTAAGGTTTGCCCCGTCTTGGGGGAGTAGTCGCTAGAGCGCTTGAGCCTCCTGGTGGCCGTCAACATAGTTGCGCCTCATGCGCATGGCGTCCACGCCCGCACCCTTGCGGATTGACGAGACCTGAGACATCGCTGGTATTCCGCTGGGGCGGGATTGACCGGTGGTGTCTCTGTGTCGCAATCCCGCCCCTCTGGAAACGTTCATGGAAGCCCTGCTCAGCTCTTTCCTGCTGGTTGGCCTCGGCGAAATCGGCGACAAGACCCAGCTGTTGTCCCTGGCACTGATTCTCAAGTTCCGCAGACCCTGGCCGATCCTGGCCGGCGTGGTGATAGCCACCCTGCTCAACCATGGCGCGTCCGTATGGTTCGGCGACTGGCTGGCCGGTGCCATTCCCGCAGACTGGCTACGCTGGATTCTCGGCATCAGCTTTATTGGCCTGGGCCTGTGGATGCTGATCCCCGACGATGACGAAAAAGTGGATGAGACCCCCCGCTTCGGCCCCTTCCTGACCGCGCTGGTACTGTTCTTCATTGCCGAAATCGGCGACAAGACCCAGTTCGCCACCATTGCTCTGGCGGTGCAGTTCAAGGATCAGTTCTGGCCGGTTCTGGGGGGCTCCACCCTGGGCATGATTGCCGCCAATCTGCCGGTAATCTGGCTGGCGCATCAGTTCGGCGGCGACAAACTGGAAACCTGGGCCCACCGAATCAGTGCCATGCTGTTTGTAGGCTTCGGGGTGTGGGCGTTGCTGTAAGCCTAATTGAACAGCCGCCACGCGACACGCATAAAGCCTGATACAATGCGGTTTTTGCGTGCACGCGTGTTGCGTGCTGCCTGTTTGCGAGCCCCCACCCCATGGCCCTCACCGCCACCATCTACAAAGCCGAATTGACCGTGTCTGACATGGACCGGGACTACTACGCCACCCATAATCTGACCGTGGCGCTACACCCGTCGGAAACCGAATCGCGGATGATGCTGCGGTTGCTGGCCTTTGCCCTGAATGCCCACGAAGACCTGGCCTTTACCCGCGGCCTGTCCAGCACCGACGAGCCGGACCTGTGGCAGCGCAACCCGGACGACACCCTGGAGCACTGGATCGAACTGGGCATGCCCGACGAGAAACGTCTCCGCAAGGCCTGCGGCCTGACCCGGAAGGTGACGATTTACACCTATGGCGCCCGCGCACCTCAGGTGTGGTGGGAAACCATGAAGAACAAGGTGACCCGCTTCAGCAACCTGCACATCGTTCACGTAGACCCGGACAGCGAAGCGACGCTGGCCCCGTTGATGCAGCGCACCATGCAACTGCAATGCATGATTCAGGATGGACAAATCTGGTTCGGCAGCACCGAGCAATCCATGGAGATGGGCCTGACAACCTGGTTTGGCACCAGCCTCCATCACTAAATCTTCACGCAGTGCACTAACGCCTCATGTTAGTAATGTTGCCGCCATTTCTTTGACAACGGAGCCCCCATGTCAGACCTGATTCTGCACCACTACGCCCTGTCCCCCTTTTCCGAAAAGGTACGGGCCATGCTCGGCTATGCCGGTCTGGACTGGCAATCGGTCACCGTGCGGGAAATGCCGCCGCGACCGATGCTTGCTCCCCTGGCCGGCGGATACCGGAAAATTCCGGTGGCACAAAGCGGCGCCGATGTATTCTGTGACACGCGTATTATCGGCGCGGAGATTGCCGCGCTGGCCGGCAAGCCTGAGCTGGTCGCCAACAACGCGGGGGTCGACGTACAGGACTTTGTCGCCAGGGTAGACCTGGATATCTTTCTCGCCTGCATCATTTCCGCCGGCAACATGACTCTGCTGCGCAAGGTGCTCAAGGAGTCGTCGCTGCTGGATCTGGGCCGGCTGCTGTGGGACCGCATCGCCATGGGCAGCAAGGCCAAGGTGAAAACCAACAGCCCGAAACAGATGAAACGGATGGTTGAAGCGCATTTGACCGATCTGGAGGGAAAGCTGGAATCACATCCTTTCCTGTTTGGCGACACACCAAACGCCGGCGATTTTTCTGCCTATCACAGCCTGTGGTTCCAGCGTGACCTGGCGGAACAACCCCGCTTCAAACGCTACCCGAAAGTGAATGCCTGGCTGGATCGTCTGCAGGCCTATGGGCAGGGCAACAGCACTCAGATCAGCGCCGACCAGGCGCTGGAACAGGCCCGTTCCGCCACCCCTCGCCCACTGCCTGATTCCACCCAGGACCAGGCACTGATCGGCAAGACCGTGAGCGTAGTGCCGAACGACTACGGCCGTATTCCGGTGGAAGGCACCCTGGTGGCCAGCACCGATGAGCGCTGGATTGTGGCGCGGGACGAAGACGCTGTGGGCCGGGTGCATGTGCATTTGCCCCATCAAGGCTTTGTGATTCACCCGGTCTGATTAAAACAAAGCCTTTTCATCACAGAGGACACTGGCCAACGCCGGTTCGCTTGCAGGCATACCCGCAGGGCACAGAGATCTCCTACACCCCCGTAGGGTGCACTGAGCCTCAGGCGAACTGCACCATTACTGCGGTAGGAAAACCCCTTCCCCCACAGAGGACTCCAAATCCACCGAGAAAATGTTCATCTCAGTGTCCTCTGTGTCCTCTGTGGTAAAAAAATCCCTACGACCTACATACTGCGCTGATTCACTCGCTTCATCAGTTCTTCAGCGCTTTCCTTGCGCTCGGAATAACGATCGGTGAGGTAGTCGCTGCGGTCACGGGTAAGCAGGGTAAACTTCACCAACTCTTCCATCACATCCACGATACGATCATAGAAACCGGACGGCTTCATACGATCGTTTTCATCGAATTCCAGAAAGGCTTTGGGCACCGACGACTGATTGGGGATGGTGAGCATGCGCATCCAGCGGCCCAGCACGCGGAGCTGGTTGACCGCATTGAAGGATTGCGAGCCGCCACACACCTGCATCACAGCCAGGGTCTTCCCCTGGGTAGGACGCACGGCCCCCAGCGACAGGGGAATCCAGTCGATCTGCGCTTTCATGATGCCGGTCATGGCGCCATGGCGTTCCGGCGAGCACCACACCATCCCCTCACTCCAGGTCACCAGATCACGCAGCTCCTTCACCTTGGGGTGGCTGGCATCCTCACTGTCCGGCAGCGGCAGGCCGTCGGCATGAAAAATCCGCGGTTCGGCCCCCATGGCCTCCAGCAGACGGGCAGCTTCCTCCACCGCCAGACGGCTGAAAGAACGCTGCCGCAGGGAACCGTACAACAACAGGATGCGCGGCTTGTGAGTGGACGGCTGATCCCGGAATACACTGTCGGTAGTGGGGGCCTGGAAGCAGTCGTTGTCGAGGTTGGGCAGATCTTTCATAGTACGGTGACTTCTTTCGCAATATTGGAGGCCATCTTCGCGATGCAAGCATCGCTTCCCACACGGGTGAAGGTGCTGTGCGAAGTGATGCTTGCATCACGAACGGTTTTGATTCCGTTATTAATTATTAACTATTAATTCTTCATTGCTATCTTCAAACCAGTGGGGGGTACGGTTCACGATCGCCACCAGCGACAGCATCACCGGCACTTCCACCAGCACACCCACCACGGTCGCCAGAGCGGCGCCGGAGTGCAGACCGAACAGACTGATGGCCACGGCCACCGCCAGCTCGAAGAAGTTGCTGGTGCCGATCAGGCAGGCGGGTCCCGCCACATTGTGTTTCAGTCGCAGACGGCGCGCCGCCCAGTAGGCGATCACGAAAATGCCGTAGGTCTGGATCAGTAACGGAATGGCGATCAACACAATGGCCAGGGGCTTGGCGATAATGGTTTCCGCCTGAAAACCGAACAGCAGCACCACCGTGGCCAACAGCCCCATGACGCTGATCGGCTTGAGGGTGTGGACGAAGCTCTCCACTTTCGCCTCACCGCCTTTCGCTACCAGCATCTGGCGGGTCAGGAAACCGGCAATCAGCGGCAGCACTACATACAGCACCACTGACAACATCAGGGTGTCCCAAGGCACAGTGATATCGCTGACGCCCAACAGCAAGGCCGCAATAGGGGCAAAGGCGAACACCATGATGATGTCGTTTACCGATACCTGTACCAGGGTGTAGTTGGCGTCGCCCTTGGTCAGGTGACTCCACACAAACACCATGGCGGTACAGGGCGCCACACCCAGCAGGATCATGCCGGCGATGTACTCAGTGGCGGTCTGCGGGTCCACCCAGCCGGCGAACAGTAGCTTGAAGAACAGCCAGCCCAATGCTGCCATGGTGAACGGCTTGATCAACCAGTTGATCACCAGAGTCAGTAACAACCCCCGCGGGTTCTGTCCCACTTTCCTGATCGCCGTGAAATCAATCTGGATCATCATCGGGTAGACCATCACCCATATGAACACTGCCACCGCCAGATTCACATGGGCGTATTCAAACGCCGCCACCGCTTGAAAAAGCGGCGGCACCGCCAAGCCCAGGCCAACCCCGGCGATAATCGCCAGCCCCACCCAGACGCTCAGGTAACGTTCGAAAAACGGCATCAGTGGTCCTCCAAGTCCCGGTGGATTTGCTCACCGCAGGCCACCAGGCCTTTCTCATTGAGTTCATCCAGCGACACAGCGAACAGCGCCTGAAGACGTTTTTCCAGTTGCTGGTAGGTAGCCTCAAAGGCGGCGGCAATTTCCTCGTCCGTGCCTTGCGCATGGGCCGGGTCCGGCAGACCCCAATGCAGTTTGGGCACATCCCCCAGCCACACCGGGCAGGCTTCTCCGGCAGCGCTGTCGCAGACGGTGATGATCAGATCAATATCTTCATCGGCCAGATCGTCCATGGACTTGGAGGCCGGGTTAGCCGGGGTAATGCCATGGCGGGCCAGCACCGCCAGCGCCCCTGGATTTACCTGACCGGTGGGATGGCTGCCGGCACTGAGCCCCCGAAAACGATCTTCGCCCAGGGCATTGATCAAGGCTTCGCCGATAATGGAACGGCAGGAATTACCGGTGCACAGCACCAGAATCGTCACGGGTTGCAGTTGCATGTCAGTTCTCGCAGCAGGCAGGGACAGGAAGGTTCAAAGACAGAGCCTCGCAGGCCGGTGATACCAGATTCGCCAACGTCTGTTGGGCCCAGGCAGGCAGCTCCGGGTTGATGCGGTAATGCATCCAGGTACCCTGGCGCCGCGCCACCACCAGCTGACACTGGCGCAACTGGGCCAGATGTCGGGACACGGTGGACTGCGGCGCACTGACCGCATCCACCAGATCACACACACACACCTCGCCCTGACCGTGCAACAGGCAGACCAGACTCAGGCGAAGATCATCGCCGAGGCATTTGCAGAGCTGGGTGGGAGTGAGCATGGGTCGCCCTGTATTCGTATATTCGGAAATACGGATACTAAAGCTGCAAGCGACAAGCTTCAAGCTGCAACGCGGGAAAGTTTTGTGACGATGCTGGAAAGGCAAAAGGCCGCGCCCGGAACGGGCACGGCCTTTATAAAAGTCCTGTAGGAGCGTCGCTTGAGACGCGAACCGAGCCTTGGCGAGGAATGCGCTTCTATCTAGCCTAGCCATAACCTTTACATGGATAGACCTGTCGAGCTTTGCAATTCCTGATCGCCCTGCGGCCGATTTCCTCGCTGCGCGAGGTTCGTGCCTCGAGAGGCGCTCCTACAGTCGCTACGTAGCAAGGTTTTGCTCACAGCAGCTTATTTCTTCAGCTTGGCTTCGATCTCGTCCACGGTGATGTGGCGTACATCCTTGCCTTCCACCAGGTAGATAACCTGCTCGCCGATGTTGCGGGCATGGTCACCGATTCGCTCGAGTGCACGCAGGGACCAGATGATGTTCAGCACCCGGGTAATGGAGCGCGGGTCTTCCATCATGAAGGTAACCAGCGAACGCATGGCGCTGCGGTATTCCAGGTCCACCTCGTTATCCTCGGCGGCCACGGCCAGGGCTTTCTTGGCATCGAAGCGGGCAAAGGCATCCAGGGTGTCGCGCAGCATGTTGCGCACATGATTGCCGATGTGGCGCACTTCCACGTAACCGCGCGGAGACTCGCCCTCTTCCGCCAGCTGCTGGCCCATGCGGGCAATCTTGGCGGATTCATCACCGATCCGTTCCAGATCGGAGACCGCCTTGGTGACGGCAATGATCAAACGCAGGTCCGACGCGGCGGGCTGGCGCAGGGCCAGCACTCGGGTGCATTCCTCGTCGATCAGCATTTCCAGCTTGTCGACCTTGTCTTCCGTGTCCAGCACCTTCTGGGCCAGGTCGGAATCCGCATGCAGCAATGCCTGCAAGGCATCCACTACCTGCTTTTCCACCAGGCCACCCATCTCCATCAGATTGTTGCGGATGGATTCCAGCGCCTCATTGAACTGGGTTGAGCTGTGCTCACCAAAATGCATGCGATCCATGATCTGTATTCCTCCGAGCGGCGCTTAGCCGAAGCGCCCGGTGATATAGGCTTCCGTCAGATCGTGTTCCGGTTTGGTGAACACGGTCTCGGTGTCATTCATTTCCACCAGACGACCCAGGTGGAAGTAGGCGGTGCGGTGGGACACCCGCGCGGCCTGCTGCATGGAGTGGGTGACGATGGCGATGGTATAGGACTCGCTCAACTCGCTGATCAGCTCCTCGATCTTGGCGGTGGCGATGGGGTCCAGCGCGGAGCAGGGCTCATCCATCAACACCACTTCCGGGCTCACCGCGATGGTGCGGGCAATACAAAGACGCTGTTGCTGACCACCGGACAGGCCGGTGCCGGAAGCATGCAGGCGATCTTTCACCTCGTCCCACAGGCCGGCTTTGCGCAGGCTGTTTTCCACGATCTCATCCAGGTCGTATTTCTTGTTGGCCAGGCCATGGATGCGTGGGCCATAGGCCACGTTATCGTAGATGGATTTTGGGAACGGGTTGGGCTTCTGGAACACCATGCCCACCCGGGCGCGCAGCTCCACCACATCCAGTTTCGGGTCGTAAAGATCCTGCCCTTCCAGATGCAGGTCACCCTTCACCCGACAGATATCGATGGTGTCGTTCATGCGGTTCAGGCAGCGCAGGAAGGTGGACTTGCCGCAACCGGACGGACCAATCAGCGAGACCACTTCGTTCTTGCCGATGTCCAGGCTGACGCCATGGATGGCCTGGTTATCGGCGTAAAACACCTCCACATCACGCAGGCGCATTTTCGGGTTGTCCACAAAGGGCTTACCCACGGTCTGATCGGGATAGGGGGTGTCTTGTGTCATTGCGTCACGCTCGTTAATGGCCTTGTCTTTGGCCGCATCATTGTTGCCCAGAGACGGTTTGTCCAGTTGCTGTGCGGTTTCCATCACTCAAATCCTCGTTACCGGTCCGTTACCAGCGCCGCTCTAGACGCTTGCGCAGTACCACCGCCAGGGTGTTCATGGTGATCAGGAACGCCAGCAGCACCATGATGGCGGCAGACGCCAACGCTTCAAAAGATTGCTCAGGGCTGTCTGCCCAAAGGTAGATCTGTACCGGCAACACCGTGGCAGCATCCAGCGGACCGGCAGGCAGATCGACGATAAAGGCCACCATGCCGATCATCAGCAGCGGTGCGGTTTCACCCAGGGCCTGGGCCATACCGATGATGGCTCCAGTCAGCATGCCCGGCAGCGCCAGTGGCAGCACATGGTGCAATACCACCTGCATCTTAGACGCCCCCAGCCCCATGGCTGCCTGACGAATGCTCGGTGGTACCGCCTTGATGGCGGCGCGGCTGGAAATGATGATGGTCGGCAGCGTCATCAACGTCAGCACGATACCGCCCACCAGCGGCACCGAGCGGGGCAGGCCGAACAGGCCGATGATCACCGCCAGACCCAGCAGGCCGAAGATGATCGACGGCACCGCCGCCAGGTTGTTGATGTTCACTTCAATGAAATCGGTGAACTTGTTCTTCGGTGCAAATTCTTCCAGATAGATCGCCGCGGCCACCCCCACCGGGAAACTCAACACCAGAGTCACAATCATGGTGAACAGGGAACCGAGAATGGCGCCGAGAATGCCCGCCTGTTCCGGCTCACGGGAATCGCCGTAACTGAACAGGGACTGGTTGAATACCATGCGGGTTTCCCCGGAGGCTTCCAGCTCGGCCACCCACTGCTGCTGTTTGGCATTCAGGCGGCTGTCTTCGCGCTGCTTTTCACTGGCCTTGAGGAACAGATCCACATCGTCATCGGTCAGCAACCACAGGGTGCGGGTCTTGCCCAGCAGGGAAGGATCTTCGCGCAACATATCGCGCAGGGCATAACCGGCGCCGGTGCTCACCAGCTGGTTCAACGCCCGGGTATCCTGACGGCCTTCCACAGAGGGGAAACGTTCTGCCAGGGCGTCGCGGATCACCCCCTGATAGTTACCGTAGTTCAGTTCATCCTCGTCGCGGGGGTCGCTGACATCCAGCACCTCGGCGTCGAAGGTGATCGGCAACTGGATTTCATACTCGAAGAAAGCACTGTAACCCTTGCCGATAATGTCGGTGAACAGCAGCACCAGGGCCATCAGGCCGATGCCGATGGAGCCGATGCCGAACGCCTTGAAACGTTTCTCGGCCCGGTAGCGCCGGGCCAACGTTTTGCGGACTTTTTCCGTGGTTTCGCTCATGGTTTCTCTCCGGCTCCTAGTCGTACTGCTCGCGGTATTTCTTCACGATATGCAGCGCGAAGATATTCATGACCAGGGTGGTGATGAACAACATCAAGCCCAGGGCGAAGGCCGCCAGGGTCTTGGCGCTGTCGAATTCCTGGTCGCCGGTCAGCAGAGTCACAATCTGTACGGTGATGGTAGTCACCGCTTCCAGCGGATTGGCGGTCAGATTGGCGGCCAGACCGGCGGCCATCACCACGATCATGGTTTCGCCGATGGCCCGGGAGGCGGCCAGCAGAATGCCGCCCATGATGCCAGGCAGGGCCGCCGGGAAAATCACCTTTTTGATGGTCTCGCTCTTGGTGGCGCCCAGCCCGAGGGAGCCATCACGCATGGCCTGTGGCACGGCAGTAATCACATCGTCTGCCAGTGAAGACACGAAGGGGATAATCATGATGCCCATCACCAGACCAGCGGCCAGGGCCGATTCCGAGGCCACATTCAAGCCGATGGATTCACCCATGCCGCGAATAAACGGCGCCACCGTCAGGGCGGCAAAGAAGCCGTACACCACCGTGGGTACCCCGGCCAACACTTCCAGTGCCGGCTTGGCCACGGTCCGAACCCGGTTGCTGGCGTATTCCGCCAGGTAAATGGCCGACATCAGCCCCACCGGCACCGCCACCAGCAAGGCGATGGCGGAAATCAGCATGGTGCCCATGAACAATGGCACGGCACCGAAGGCACCGCCGGAGGCTACCTGATCGGCACGCAGGGCCGTCTGTGGGCTCCACTGCAACCCGAACAGGAAATCGGTGACTGGCACCTTGCCGAAGAAGCGGATGGATTCGAACAGTACCGAGAGCACAATGCCCACGGTGGTCAGGATCGCCACCGTGGCACACAGCATGAAGAGGGTCTGCAGTACCCGCTCCACCTGCTGGCGAGCGCGCAACTGCGGCGATACTTTCAGCCAGGCCCAGGCGCCGCCGAACATGCATAGCACGATAATCACCACAGTCATGGCCATGGCGCTGGTCTGGCGCAGGGACTGGAGATTCTCTGCCGCCGCCGCAATGGGGGGCTCCACAAAGCCGACCGGGAGAGCGCCGCTGGCCACGTTCTGGATCTTGCTGAGCGTCAGGTTATAGCTGGACGCATCCGTCGGTTGCAGCTCCGCCGGCAAGCCGGCCAGCACCTGCTGACGAATAATGCTGTCATCAAATGCCAGCCACAGGCCCAGCACCACCAGAGCAGGAATGGCACACCACATGGCCGAACGCATGGCAAAGTAAAACGGCAGCGAGTGAAGGTGGCGAATCCCCCCAAGAGGACGGGCCAGCGCGTAGGAGCGGCGAAGCCCCACAAAGTAGGCGCCAGCCACCATCACCACCAGCAGCAACAGCAGGTTTCCGGTTTGCATGTATCACTCCGATCGGATTTGCTCAAACAAGATCAACGCAATGACCTTGGTGGAACAAACACAGGTTTATCAGGGGCGAAAAAGCCCGGTGGCAAACGCCACCGGGCCGAAAGCATCCATGCTTTTTGTTATTTCCCTTACAACTCTTCGCCAGTCATGGACTTGAGGCTGCGAGCCTGCTTGGCCATGTTCTTGCGCAGCTCATCACCCAGCGGGATCAGGCCTTTCTCGCCCAGGTAGCCCTGGTCGCCCCAGGCCTTCTCGCTGGTGAATTCTTTCACATAGCCTTCGATGCCCGGAATCACACCCACGTGGGCTTTCTTCACGTAGAAGTACAGGGAGCGGGATACCGGGTAGTCGCCGGAACCGATGGCTTCAAAAGTGGGCTCGACACCGCCCACGTTGGCAGCCTGCACCACACCGCGGTTCTGATCCAGGAAGGAGTAACCAAACACACCGTAGGCAGCCGGGTTCTTTTCCAGCTTCTGCACGATCAGGTTGTCGTTCTCACCGGCTTCCACATAAGCGCCGTCTTCACGGACGCTGCGGCAGATGGCCTTGTACTTGGACTTGTCTTCGCTCTTGATGGCCTTCAGCCAGGGGAAGGTCTTGCAACCACCCTCGATGGCCAGCTCGTTGAAGGCATCACGGGTACCGGAAGTCGGCGGCGGACCGAGTACTTCGATTTCGGTGTTGGGCAGCGCCGGGTTCACGTCTTTCCAGGTCTTGTAGGGGTTGGCAACCAGCTCTTCGCTGCCATCCGGGTTCGGTACATCCTTGGCCAGGGCCAGGAAGATGTCACGCAGGGACAGATCGATGTGCTCGCCCTTCACGGAGTTGGCAATCACGATGCCGTCGTAACCGACCTTCACTTCGGTGATGTCTTTCACACCGTTGCTCTGGCACAGCTCGAACTCGGACTTCTTCATGCGACGAGATGCGTTGGTGATGTCCGGGTGCTGGGTGCCCACGCCCTGGCAGAACAGCTTCATGCCGCCGCCGGAACCGGTGGATTCGATTTTCGGGGTGGCGTTGCCGGTACGACCGAAACGCTCAGCCACCACGGTGGCGAACGGATATACCGTGGAGGAACCCACGATAGAGATAGTGTCACGGGCCATGGCGGTGCCCGGTACGCTGGCCATGGCCAGTGCCGCAGCGGCACCTGCCAGAGTTGCTTTCATCTTGAAGTTCACGGTTAAGCCTCCTAGTTACATGGCACCGGCGCTTGTCAGGTAACGACCCCACCCCGGTTTTGTTCTTGCAATCTTTGCAAACCAGTTCATGTTTCAGCACCGCGCATGCTAGAGAGGGTTTGTGACAACAACATTACAGCAAGATGGCCCCATTGTGATCCGGGAAATCTCCCCGGCCACCGCCACAGGCTGGCCCTGCCCCACAGGCCCCGTATAATGCCCGCTTTCTCGGTATTCCCCGGCCTTGGCACCGGACCCGGGGGGTCAATGCAGCCCATAGGCTTTTTATGACACAACAACTATTACGCTGGCAGCAACGCTTGACCGGATTCACTACCCTGGTGGGCCGCAGCAGCGCCTGGCTCGCCCTGCTACTGGTACTGGGCATGGTGCTGGTGGTGGTGCTCCGCTACGGCTTCGGGATCGGCAATATCGCCCTGCAGGAATCGCTCACCTACCTGCATGGCAGTCTGTTTATGCTGGGAATTGCCTATACCCTGGCCGAGGACGAGCATGTGCGGGTGGATGTGCTCTACCAGCGCTTCAGCCCCCGGGGACGTGCCTGGGTAAATGTGCTGGGCACCCTGTTTCTGTTGTTGCCGGTGTGCGGAGCCCTTTTCTGGTTGTCGCTGGACTATGTGGCCAGCAGCTGGCGCGAGCAGGAAGCCTCCGCCAATGGCGGCCTGCCTTTTGTCTATCTGCTGAAAACCCTGCTGCTGATCCTGCCCGCCCTGCTCACCGTGCAGGCCCTGGCAGAGCTGTTGCGTCACAGCCTGACCCTGCTGGGGGCCGCCCTGCCCACTCCCCAGGATCACCCCGGGGAGGGCCTGTGATGGAATGGATTCCCCTGCTGATGTTTGTGGTGGTGTGCCTGGTGCTGCTCAGCGGCTACCCGGTGGCCTTTGTGCTGGGCGGCACCGCCCTGCTGTTCGCTGCGGCCGGCATGGCCACCGGCACCTTCAGTCCGGCGGACCTGACCTTTGTTCCCAACCGGCTGTTCGGCATCATCGATAACACCACCCTGATGGCGGTGCCCCTGTTCGTGTTCATGGGAGTGATGCTGGAGAAATCCCGGGTGGCGGAAAAACTGCTGGCCAGCATGGGGCAGCTGTTCGGCGGCCTGCCCGGTGGCATGGGCGTGGCCATCATTCTGGTGGGCACCTTGCTGGCCGCCAGCACCGGCATCGTCGGCGCCACCGTGGTGACCATGGGCCTGCTGTCGCTGCCTACCATGTTGCGTCAGGGCTACCAGCCGCAACTGTCCACCGGACTGATCTGTGCTACCGGCACGCTGGGGCAGATCATCCCCCCCTCCATTGCCCTGGTATTGCTGGGTGATGTGCTGGCCAACGCCTATCAGGAAGCCCAGCTCAAACAGGGGCTGTGGTCCCTGGATACGGTGTCGGTGGGCGATCTGTTTGTGGGTGCGCTGATTCCCGGCCTGATTCTGGTGGGCCTGTATCTGTTGTATGTGGTGGCCATCAGCCTGCTGAAACCGGAGTGGGCGCCCGCATTCAAGACCGATGATGGCGAGCCGCGCGGCTGGCGCCCCCTGCTGGGCGGCCTGATTCCGCCGCTGCTGCTGATTGCGGCGGTGCTGGGCTCCATTCTCACCGGTATGGCCACCCCCACCGAAGCGGCCGGCGTGGGCGCGTTTGGTTCGCTGTTGCTGGCGGCCGGCAACCGGCACCTGAACGGGCAGATTCTTGGCCAGGTAGTGCGCGCCACCAGCCGGGTCACCGCCATGGTGTTCATGATCCTGATCGGCGCCAGCCTGTTTTCCCTGGTGTTTCGCGGTTTCGGCGGCGAGGAAGCGGTGCATGCCCTGTTCGAGAGCCTGCCCGGCGGGGTAATCGGCGCCACTCTGCTGGTGATGCTGCTGATCTTCCTGCTCGGCTTTATCCTCGACTTTATCGAGATTACCTTTGTGGTGGTGCCCATTGTCGGCCCGGTACTGCTGGCCATGGGGCTGGACCCGATCTGGCTGGGGGTAATGATCGCCCTGAACTTGCAAACCAGTTTTCTGACCCCACCCTTTGGATTTGCCCTGTTTTACCTGCGCGGCGTGGCGCCGCCAGAGGTAAAAACCGAGCAGATTTACCAGGGCGTGATACCTTTTATCCTTATCCAGCTGCTGATGCTGGGTATACTGGCGCTGTTCCCGGAACTGGCCACCTGGCTCCCGGATCAACTGTACGGATAAATGAACTACGGCGGCTGTGAATAGACCCCAAGCAGGATCTAAACACCGGCTCAAAATATTACGGATAACAAACATGACCGATAACACCGACGACATGCCCCAGCCCATCGGCACCCTGGCCATTCAGACCATTGCCATGCCGCAAAGCGCCAACTGGAATGGCGATATTTTTGGTGGCTGGCTGGTATCGCAGATGGATCTGGCCGGTGCTGTCACCGCCCGCAAGAAAGCCCGTGGCCGGGTGGCCACCGTGGCGATTGATTCCATGGCCTTCCTGCGCCCGGTGCCGGTGGGCGCCGTAGTCAGCTGCTACACCCAGCTGCAAGACGTGGGCCGCAGCTCCATGCAGATTCTGGTGGAAGTGTGGATCCGCGAAGACACCGGCACCCTGTCGAAGGTGACCGAAGGGCACTTCACCTTCGTGGCCATTGATGACACCGGCCGGACCCGGGCGGTGCCGAGGGACTGACCGTAGCCTGCCGTTTGGTTATCGCGCCGCCAGCGACGCTCCTACGGTTGGGGTTCGGTTTTCTGTAGGAGCACCGCTTGAGGTGCGAACCGAGCGTAGCGAGGCCTGAGAATTGAGGTTGGCGCCATTCTTTCTGGATCGACCTGTCGGGCCGCACTTCGTGCGTTACTCCGCTACGCTCCGTTCCTACAGCGGCTTCGTAGATACGCCTCTTGAGGCGCCTCCGCTCAACCTTTGGCTAACTCACTCCGCACGTTCATATACGACTGCTCCGCCACCGCCATGTATTCCACTGATTCGTCGCGGAATTTGCGGTAGGACTCGTACACTTTGCGTGCGTCGCTGTTGTCCGCCACCAGGGCTTCGATGACTTCGTCGCTGGCCTCTTTCAAGGCTTTGAGGACATCATCCGGCAACCGGCGCAGTTTCACCCCGTGCTTGTTGACCAGCTCCTGGAGGGCCGCGTTGTTCTGGGCGGTGTACTCGTCGAGCATGTCCTGGTTTTCCGACTGGGCGGCGTAACGGATGATCGCCTGCAGGTCCGCCGGCAAGCTGTCCCATACCGTCTTGTTGATGGTCAGTTCCAGGGTCGGGCCCGGCTCCTGCCAACCCGGATAATAGTAGTACTCGGCTACCCGGTGCAGGCCAAAGGTCAGGTCGTTGTAGGGGCCGACCCAGTCCGCCGCATCAATGGCGCCGGTCTGCATGGAGGTGAACACCTCGGCACCGGGCAGCTGCACCGGCGTGGCACCCACCTTACCCAGCACCTCTCCGGCGAGGCCCGGCATACGCATCTTCAGACCCTTCAGGTCCTCAACGCTGTTGATTTCCTTGTTGAACCAACCCGCCATCTGGGTGCCGGTGTTGCCACAGGCAAACGGCTTGAGATTGAACTGGGCGTACAGATCGTCCCAAAGTTTCTGACCACCACCATGGTGTAACCAGCCATTCATTTCCTGGGCGGTAAGCCCGAAGGGGACGGCGGTGAAGAACGGCGTGGCCGGATGCTTGCCTTTCCAGTAGTAGGCGGCCCCGTGACCCATCTCGGCGCTGCCCTGGCGTACCGCATCGAAGACTTCAAAGGCCGGCACCAGTTCCTTGGCGCCATAGACCTTGATCTTGATACGCCCGGCAGACATTTCTTCCACGCGCTTGGCAAACCGGTTGGCGCCGGCACCCAGGCCGGGATAGTTCTTCGGCCAGGTGGTTACCATTTTCCATTCGTAGGTCTGCTGTTCAGGCTTTTTCTTTTCCGGCTCCGCGCCGGCAGCCGCCTGACCCTCCTCGGGCGGGCAGTCTTTCTGTTCGCAGCCGGTCAGTGCCAGGCCGCCCAGCCCAAGACCCAGGGCGGAAACAAATTTACGACGATCCAAGGGGGTATCCTCCAATCATTGTTATTACCACAGAGGACGCAGAGTTCACTGAGAAAAACCCCTCCTCTCCGGTTTGTGTGGTTCTTTTCCATGACGCCCTGCCAACGGCTGGGGTGTTTCTTCGTCACTGATAAAGGGCACGGATTGCACGGCGAATTTCCTCAGTGAACTCTGCGTCCTCTGTGGTAAATCAAATCACTTCCAGTCGGGCGTACTGGCTGACCAGCCACTTGGTGCCAGCGCCGTCAAAATTGATCTGCAGCCGGGCGTTGGGGCCCTGTCCCTCAAAGTGCAATACGGTGCCTTCGCCGAATTTCGGGTGCAATACCCGCGCGCCAAGGTTGATGCCATTGGACTCGGTTTCGCGAATCGGCCGCGCGGCGCCGCCCACCGGCCGGCTGAAGCCGGCCCGGGCGCGGATTTCTTCCAGAAACTCGGCGGGGATCTCGCGCAGGAAGCGACTGGGCGGATTGTGGTTTTCATTGCCGTAAAGGCGACGGCTTTCCGCATGGGTCAGGTACAGCTCGCGCATGGCGCGGGTCAGGCCCACGTAGCAGAGGCGCCGCTCTTCAGCCATGCGGCCCGGCTCCTGGCTGGACATCTGGTGGGGGAACAGACCTTCCTCCATGCCACAGATGAACACCGCCGGGAATTCCAGGCCCTTGGCAGAGTGCAGGGTCATCATCTGCACCGCGTCCTCGTGGGCATCGGCCTGGCCCTCGCCGGATTCCAGAGCGGCGTGGTCCAGAAAGGCGGTGAGGCTGTCCAGTTCGGAGTCTTCATCCTCGTCGCCAAATTCCCGGGTGGCAGAGACCAGTTCGCGCAGGTTTTCCAGCCGCTGCTGGCCCTTCTCGCCCTTTTCCTTGCCATGAAAGTCCACCAGGCCACTGGCTTCGATCACATGCTCGGTGGTTTCCGCCAGCGACAGGCCTTCACACTGCTTGTCCAGTTGTGTCACCAAATTCAGGAACACCGCCAGGGCGTTGGTGGCCCGAGCGGTAAGTAACTGCTCACTTATCAGCGTTTGGGCGGCAGCCCACAGGGACACGCCACGCTGACGTGCCAGCTCGCGCAGGCTTTCCAGGGTCTTGTTGCCGATGCCACGGGTGGGAGTGTTCACCACCCGTTCGAAGGCGGCGTCCGCATCGCGATGGCTGAGCAGGCGCAGATAGGCCAGGGCGTTCTTGATTTCCGCCCGCTCGAAAAAGCGCTGGCCGCCGTAAATGCGGTAGGGAATGCCGGCCTGCAAAAAAGCTTCTTCCAGCACCCGGGACTGGGCGTTGGAGCGGTACAGCACCGCCATTTCCCGCCGCGCGGTCCCTTCCTGAAACAACTTTTCCACCCGCCCGGCAATAAAGCGGGCTTCGTCCACTTCATTGAAACCGGCATAGAGGCGAATCGGGTCACCATCGCTGCCTTCGGTCCACAGCTCCTTGCCGAGCCGGTCGGCATTGTTGCCAATTACGGCGTTGGCGGCTTTCAGGATAGTGCCCGTAGAGCGGTAGTTCTGTTCCAGGCGAATGGTGCGAGTATCCGGGAAATCACGACCGAACTTATGGATATTCTCGATCTTGGCGCCACGCCAGCCGTAGATGGACTGGTCGTCATCACCGACGATAGTCACAGCGTTATCGTCGTTGGCCAGCAACCGCAGCCAGGCGTACTGGATGCTGTTGGTATCCTGGAACTCGTCCACCAGGATGTGCCGGAAGCGACGCTGATAATGGCCACGCAGGTCATCGTTGTCGCGGAAAAGCTCCAGCACCCGCAACAGCATTTCGTTGAAGTCCACCAGGCCGCTGCGCTCGCAGGCTTCTTCATAGCCGAAGTAGATCTTCTGCATGGTCTGCACGAACAGGTCGCCATTGGCGTCCATGTGCTTGGCACGCAGGCCCTCATCCTTCTGGCCATTAATAAACCAGGTCGCCTGACGGGCGGGCCAACGCTGTTCGTCCAGTCCCAGCTCCTTGATCACCCGCTTGATCAGCCGAATCTGATCATCCGCATCGATGATCTGGAAGCCCTGGGGCAGGCCCGCTTCCTGCCAGTGGGCGCGCAGCAGGCGATGGGCAATGCCGTGGAAGGTGCCCACCCACATGCCGTCGGCGGACATGTCCAGCAACTGCTCGATACGCCCGCGCATTTCGGCAGCGGCCTTGTTGGTAAAAGTCACCGCCAGAATACCGAACGGCGAGGCCTGCTCGGTGGCGATCTGCCAGGCAATGCGGTGCACCAGCACCCGGGTCTTGCCCGAGCCGGCACCGGCCAGCACCAGTAAATGTCGGTCATCGGCAGCCACCGCATCGCGCTGGGCCGGGTTCAGGCCATCAATAAGGGAAGTTACGTCATCCATGGCGCGGGAGTTTAGCAGAATGTCCGCTGGCGCGATGCCTGCATACCGAAACCCGGGGCCAGATCCCCCCCACAGCATGGCAATACGCCATCATCGATAGCGAGATGGCGGTTTCCCTTGGCATCGCCGATAGGTAAACTGACAAAGAAAAACACTCGGCTAAACGCCAGAGGATAATAATCAAGGTGTCTTCGCAGTCTCCGCAAACCCGAACCGCTCCGCCGTTCAATGGCGTGGTCACTGAACAGTGCCAACTGTTACTCAGTGGCATCGCGGTACTGATTTTGCTGGAAATAGCCAGTGCCATCACGCTGGTATGGGCCTATTGGGCTACCCCGATTTCCCGACAGCATCTGCTGATCTGGCTGGGGCTGGTGGGTGCCGTCCAGGTCGGCAGGATGGTCGCCCTGCCGCTATGCCATCGGCGCCTTCGCAACGATATGGCCACGCCCCATTGCCGGCGCATTCTCTCCGTCATTGCCCTGAGCTCCCCACTGATCCTGGGCGCGGCCGGTTACCTGTTCAATCCTCTGGATACCCTGTTTGCCAGCGACATGCTGGCCGCCCAGCTGACCATTGCCTGCCTGGGGCTGGGGTTGAGCACCATGGCCCTGGCAGCCTACAGCAGCCACTTCCCCACCGTTTTCCTGTACCTGCTGATGCTGCTCGGTCCCGGCATGCTGCGGCTGTCGGAAACCCAGGCCCATGGCCAGCTGTCGCTGATGCTGCTGATGTCATTGTTGGCCCTGTTCTTCCTGTTTGCTGCCCGACGCATCAACCAGACCGGCCACCAGGCCATGATGCTGCAGGCCAGCAACCGCTCGCTGATCGACTATCTGAACCGTGCGCGCAGCGACGCGGAAGCACTCAACGAGAAGCTGGCCCAGGAAATCTACGAGCGCAAGGAAGCCCGGCAACGCCTGCAGGAAACCAACGAGCGGCTGGAATCCATGGTGCAGGAGCGCACCCGGGCACTGGGCGAAACCAATCAGGCCCTGGCGGCCACCGGCGAACGGCTGGAATTGGCGCTGGAAGCCAGCAATATCGGCCTGTGGGACTGGATGCTGGATACCGGTCGCAACTACCACACCAACTTCGACCGCCTGCTGGGCTACGACGGCGCCTACTTCAAGAACTTTTTCGGCGATCTGGAAACCCTGGTTCACCCGGAAGATCTGACCCGCATCCGCCGCGCCATGGTGTCCCACTTCAAGGGCCAGGATGACCGTTACCATGCTGTGTACCGGCTGCGCCATGCGGATGGCAGCTGGCGCTGGATCGAGGACGAGGGCCGGGTGGTGAAATGGTCCGACCAGGGTCGCGCCCTGCGCATGATCGGCACCCGCCGGGATATCACCGAAGACCGTCAGAGCCAGGAACAGCTGCGACTGGCCGCCACTGTGTTCGATAACGCCCCGGAAGGCATTTTCATCCTGGATCACAAATTCCGCTTCCTGGCAGTAAATGCCCGCTTCGAGCAGATCACCGGCTACAGCGAATCCATGGTTCTGGGCAGACGCATCCTCGACGAGGAGAGCACCCATGCCAACAAAGAGGCCTACCTGGCGATCACCGCCGCTCTCAATGAAAGCGGTTTCTGGGAAGGGGAAATCAATGAGCGTCGTCATAACGGCGAAATTTTCCCGGAATGGCTGCAGGTCAGTGCGGTTCGCGATGAACAGAAGCGAGTGATTCGCTATGTGGGCATGATGTCCGACCTGACCGCTCGCAAGGAAACCGAGCAGCAGCTGCAGTTCCTCTCCAATTACGACCGCCTCACCGGCCTGGCCAATCGCACCCAGTTCCGCGAGCATCTGCACAAGTCCCTGACCCTGGCGCGACTGAACCGGGAAAAGGTGGCGCTACTGATGATCGACATGGATCGCTTCAAGCCGATCAACGAATCCCTGGGCCATGAAATCGGTGACCGCCTGCTCAAAGCCGCCGCCGACCGCATCGGCCGGCACGCTGGCGGTGAAGAAAACCTGGCCCGGGTGGGCGGCGACGAGTTTACCCTGCTGCTGGAGAATCCCGGCGGCGAAGGCGCCATCAGCCAGCATTGCCAGAAACTGATCAACGCCATGAAGAAGCCCTTCATGATTGATGGCCACGAACTGCTACTTGGGGCCAGCATTGGCATCAGCGTGTTCCCGGACACCGCCAAGGAAGCCCAGAGCATGATTAATCAGGCGGATATGGCGGTGTACCAGGCCAAGCGCAGCGGCGGCAACAATTTCCAGTTCTACCGCGGCAACATGCGCGTGGCCTCGGTGGAACAGCTGGCTCTGGAGACCAGTCTGCGCAAGGCCATCTTCAAGAACGAATTCGTGGTCTATTACCAACCGAAAATGGATCTGGCCAGCAACCGCATTACCTCGGTGGAAGCCCTGGTACGCTGGCAGCACCCCACCATGGGCCTGTTACCGCCGGCAGATTTCATTCCACTGGCCGAGGAAACCGGGCTGATTTCCGCCATCGGCGAACTGGTGCTGGAGCGCGCCTGTCGCCAGGCACACCAGTGGCACAAGCAAGGTCTGGGGAATATCTGCGTTTCGGTGAACCTGTCTGCCCATCAGTTCCGCAAGGGCAATGTGGCAGAGATTGTCGACCGGGTACTGGAAAGCACCGAGCTGCCGGCCCACCTGCTGGAACTGGAGCTCACCGAAAGCCTGATCATGGAAGACATGGAGCAAAATATCGAACTGCTCCAGCAGCTGCGCACCCGCGGCATCGAACTGGCCCTGGATGACTTCGGCACCGGCTATTCCTCACTGAGCTACCTGAAACGCTTCCCGGTGGACACCCTGAAGATCGACCGCTCCTTCATCATGGACCTGGACAAGAGCCCGGACGACGCCGCCATCACCCGCGCCATCATCGACATGGCCCACAGCCTGCAGATGAACGTGGTCGCCGAAGGCGTGGAAACCGACGCCCACCTGAGCATCCTGCGCGACATGCACTGCGACAGCATCCAGGGCTACCTGATCAGCCGCCCGGTGCCGGAGAAGGAGCTGGTGGAGTTGTTGCATACGCAGGCGTATCGGAAGGCAATTGATAATTGAGAATGGATAATTGATAACGCGCGAAATAGCGCGGGTTTTTATCCAAACGCAAGAGGCCGCGCCCAAACTCTGGGCGCGGCCTCTTGCGTTACAGGGTCTGAAAATCCGCCCCGCGAGTTATCAATTATCCATTCTCAATTATCAATTAAGCAGGGCCAGCGTCTCCTCCGCCCGAAAATACCCCTCCAAATGCCTACGCAGCCACGCCTCAAGCAGGCCTTCGGCGCGCAGTTTCTCCATCACCGGGGGCAGGGAGCGGCGGGCATCGTCGAGCATCAGTTCGCGGCTGACGCCCAGTTCATCAAGCAGGTCCATCAGGGTGGTGTCGCCGTACTTGTCGAAGAAGGCGTTGACACCGGAATCCAGCATGGCGATAAAGTAGTCCGTGTGGCGCAGCTCGCGCCAGTATTCGAAGCCGATCACGAACAGCTCCTGGATATCCTCACTGCTGATCAGTTCACGCAGCTCGGCCACCGGGCGCTGGGAGAATTCCTGCCAGGCTACCAGCACCAGCTCACGCAGTTCTTCCAGGTTTTCATCCCGATACAGCCAGGGGTCGCTGAGCAACTGTTCCATGCGCTTGAGCAACCATTCCTGCAGACGCACTTCCAGGCTACCCAGCCAGCGGGCCGGCAGGCGCTTGCGCAGCTGGTTATGCAGTGCCGGCGGCAGCCCCTGGTGCAACAGGGTCTTCAGCCCCAGCTGAGCACCGCCGGCCAGCAACGCCAGCAGCACCGGATTACGGCCCAGCCAGGCCATGCTCTGACGGGACAGGGGGATCTCCAGCACCTTGTCCAGCAGAGCCATCACCACGTCCTCGTCGACCACATCGCCGATCATTCGGTCGCTCTGGATACCGTGGTCGTAGAACTGCTCCACCATGTCGCCGACCAGCTCGGGGATAGCGCCGCTGATATCCATTTCCGCCGCATATTTCTGGGCGGTAATGCGTATCTGCTCGACACTGACCCAATCGTTCAGGCTGTAGCGGGTGGCCACATCCAACGCGTAATCCAGCTCCTGTTCGATCAGCCCGTCCAGCTGCCCCGGCGACAGCTTTGCCAGCAAATGGTCAACCAGGCCATCGAGTAAACGATCGGCAACTTCCTGTTTATCATGAGCCATTTTTTTCATTTCCCGGTGGAAAAACCTTGCTGTGTGACACAGCAATTGTATCATCGAATGATGTAACAGTTACGGAGGTACGCACTATGGCGATCTCGATTCTTCCCATCCGCCGCAATCTGAAATTCAACCTGAACCCGGCCAAGGCCCTGACCTGGCACCGGGACGGCCTGAATGTCAGCCAGTTCATGAACACCATGAGCCTGTTCTTTCCGGTGGGTGAGCGCTTTTTCATCGACAGCGTACGCAATTACCGTGACCAGATCACGGATCCCGAGCTGAAAAAGGCCGTTACTGCCTTTATCGGCCAGGAAGCCATGCACGGTCGTGAGCACGAAGAATACAACGATTTCGTGGCCCAGGCCGGTATTCCACTGCATGCCCAGGAAGCCTTTGTCGCCCGTCTGCTGAAAGCAGTACAGGATTATTCTCCGCAATCCTTCCAGTTGGCCGCCACGGTGGCGCTGGAACACCTGACTGCCATCCTCGGCGGCGGTCTGCTGGATCTACCGGAAATCATGGAAGGGGCAGACGACGGCTACAAGGCCATCTGGAACTGGCATGCCCTGGAAGAAACCGAACACAAGGCGGTGGCCTTCGATGTCTACCAGGTAGCCATCGGCGACGACAGCAATCTGGGCGCCTATGCCTTGCGCAGCGGCACCCTGGTCGCCGCCACCGGTGTCTTTTTCGCCCTGATGATTCCCTTCTATCTGCACAACGTGCGCATCAAGGGCGGCCTGACCGACCTGAAAGGCTGGCGCGCTGTGGCGAAGCATACCTGGGGCAAGAAGGGTATTTTCCGCAATATCACCAAACCCTGGTTCGACTGGTTCAAGCCCGGTTTCCACCCCTGGGATCACGACAACAGCGAACAATTGAAGAACTTTGAAGCCTTGCTGGGCGACCTCCTCAAGGAGGAGGCCGCCTGACACTTTCCATCACCGAGCTCTCCCTTTTCCGGTGACTCCAGGGTCGGCATTCGTGCCGGCCCTTTTTTTGGCGCAAAAACCCCGCAACGTTGCAAACGCAGGGTGCACTGAGCCTAAGGCGAACTGCATCGATCCGGCGTTTGATGGTGCAGTTCGCCTTAGGCTCAGTGCACCCTACGCAATCCCTGGCGGCGTTCCAGAATTCAGCAGCATCATCAAAAAAGGCACAGAGCAAACAGAGAAAAGGCGTTTCCTCCGTGAGCTCTGTGCCCTCTGTGGTGAAACATTGATGCTCAACAACGCCTGCCGTGGCAGGCGCCTGTCTTACCCGTCGTTGCCATCCTGAGTGGACACCACCCGCTCGTCGGCCAGGCGGATGTTCCCCGCCGGTGCCTTGCCATCCCGGTCTTCGCCGAAGTACAGGGTGGTGTGGGGGAACGGGATCTCGATGCCGGCCTTGTCGAAGTAGATCTTCACCAGCCGGTTGAAGGCACGACCCACGGCCCACTGGTTACCCGGCGTGGTCTTGATCACCACACGGATGTTCACTGAGCTGTCTGCCAGGGCAGTAACACCGGCAACCGTCATCGGCGCCAGGATATTGTCCTTGTGGGCCCCTTCCTTGAGTTCTTCGAATGCGGCTTCAAGCTGAACGATGGCATCATCAATACTCTCTCTGTAGGCAATGCCGTATTCACCCACATGGTTACCAAATTCACGGGTGAAGTTGGACACCGCATCCACCGAGGAGAACGGCACGATGTGGTAGGTGCCGTACAGATCCCGCAGGGCCACCGAGCGGATCCCCACGCGATCCACGGTACCGGAATTGCCACCAACGCTGACGAAATCGCCGGTGTTCATGGCATTCTCCAGTTGAATGAAGATCCCGGTGATCACGTCCTGCACCAGCTTCTGGGCGCCAAAACCAATGGCCAGACCCAGCACACCGGCGCCGGCAATCAACGGACCGATCTCGATACCGATCTCGGACAGCACGATCATCGTCGTCATGATAATGATGGTAATGGCCATGGTGGTATGGAACAGCCCAAGCAGTGTCTCGCCACGGGCTGCCTCGGCAGGAGTGCTGTTCTCGCGCGGGCTGAACTTGTGCTCCACCAGACTCGCCAGCACCACCCACACCAGGGCCGCCAGCGCCAGGATAATCAGGATATCGATCAGTGCGGAAACCGTCTGCGCACCCGCCGTGGTGGCATACCAGGCGGCCAGGTCATAGAACTCCCAGGCATCCAGCGACAGCACCACCACCAGGATCAGGATCAGTGCGCGGATCACTTTCAAGCCGGTGGGCACATAGGTATTCACCCGGGCCTGCAGCCGCGGCATGCTGGCATTGAGACGGTCTGACAGTTGGATTTCCTTGCCGATCAGCTGTCCCAGCGCCACTGATACCAGCAGTCCCACGCCCACATAGACCAGGGTTTCCAGGGTGGCCAGCGCCACATAGGGCAGAGCTGTCTCCGGGTGCAGCACGGTGACAGCAAACACCAATAGCGCATAGGCCAGCGCCAGCCAGTGCCAGGTGCGCGCCAGTAACAGCAACGACAGACGGATCGGTCCGTAACTGGCATTGGCACGCTCGGTCAGCATCTCACGCAACACCTGCCGCTTGCGCAAAATCACCCCGACGGCATACGCCAGCGCCACCAGCATGATCAGAGTACCGGTACCGCTACCAACCGCCGGGGACACATTGAAGTTCAACACCGGCACCAACACCAGCATGCCGTAGCCAATCAGCCCGGCCTCGCGGGCCAGAAACCGATTGCAGTAACTGGCCTTGTCCGCCGCCACTGGCAGCAACCGCAGGCCCTCGTAACGGGAAGAAAAGAACATGCGCAGACCGGCCTTGGCCAGTTCCACGATCAGAAAAGCGTTCAGGAACAGGGCCAGCCGGGTGGCATCCGCCCCCAGCTGCTCGGTCAGCACCGGCGCCACAAAGGTGCCGCCCAGGTAGGCCAGCGCCACCACAATGATATCCAGCAGCGCGGCTACCGCCACAGCCACTGTGGTGCGCAGGATGGCCAGCTTTTCCGAACCGGCCTGAGCCCAATGACTGAGGCGGCCAAAGGCGGAACTCGCCAGCGACCGTAGCGCCCAGAACACCACGAAGGTGAGCACCACCAGAATGGCGAGATTAAGCAACGCAGCGGTGACCGCTTTCATATTTACCGGAGTGGTAGCAGCCGTATTATCCGCACTGTCATCGCTGATAAACCAACCCGTCACCAGGCCACTCATGGCCGCGAACTGCTGGCCCACGTCACCGGCCAGATTACCGGTCGCTGAGGCCATGCGGCGGGCCAGAGAGACCTGCGCGGCGGTTTGTCCGCTGGGGGCCTGGGCGGCGATTTCCGCAGGAGGCACCTCACTCTCCAACCCCAGCGGGGCGGGATTGGCGGCAGCCTGCAGACTTCGCAATTGATCAATCAGCTGCTGGCGCGAGGCATCGTTTTCCAGCATTTCTGCCAGTTCACCATATTCCTTGGCGGCAGCAGGCCCCTCCTGGGCGGGCAATGCCGTCGTCAGCATCACTAACAACAGGGAAAGAAGGGCTGTCAGGCCCCGCAACGACTGGGCTTGATGGCGCACACTCATCTCCTTAGTGCCAGCTTTTGCCGGCTCAACCGCTATGTTTGAAGCATATTCAGACGCATACCTTAACAAGGGAGGCCCGGAAAATTGTGAAGATCACGCGAACGCTCTGTACCCGAATTGTCACGCCGCATTGACCCTGGGGAGGCATGCCCGGCAAAGGAATGCCAATCGCACCGGTTGACCGTGACATTGTCCACTGTAATTATCGGACTCCATTCCATAACAACATGGCGGAGGCGTTAATGAGCGCATTCTGGACCCCGGATTCCGTGGCTCTGGCTCCCTATCTCCACAGCCAGGAACAGGCGAACAAGTGCCTGCAGATTATCGCCGCATCCCTGCAACCGGGAATGAGCGAACAGGATTGCGAACTGCTGATCCGCGACTGGCTGCGAGCCCATCAACTGTTTGATCCGGCCCGCCCGCCCAAGGTGCGCTTTGCCGGCCAGACGCCCCGACGTCGCTTTGGCCTGAACAGACCGGGAAAGCGCCGCTACCGGATCGGTATGAGCTATATACTGCGTTGCGATGCGGTGCAGAACGGCTATGTCGCCAAAGCCAGCCTCAGCGGCCCGGCCTCCGTGCTGGCACCGTTGCACGCGCGGCTGCGTGACATTCGCGAGCAACTGCCGCGCACTCTCCAGCAGGGTGAAACGCCGCAGCAGTTGACCAGCCAGTACCCCGGCCTGCGCCAGCATTACCGGCTGGTGCCACTCACAGGCAGCCTGCCGGAGGGCAACTGCATAGACGAAGCCCCGCTAATACCGGGACTGTGGCAGTGGCAACTGACCCTGAGCGATGGCCAACACAGTGTCGCCAGCAGTGAATTTCTGCTGATGGACGACCAAGGTCCGCGCTGGCTGACCGCCACCCCGGCCCACCTGCTCGACAACAGCAATAACGACAAACAAGAGGAAGCAGCCTGATGGTGCAGTGGCGCGATACAACGGTAAGCCGTGACGGCGTGGATCTGGCCGTACGCACCTGGAGTGCGGACAAGAGCCCCACAGTGATCCTGGTGCACGGTTACCCGGACGCCAATCACGTCTGGGAAAAGGTGGCCGAGCGACTGAGCCGGGATTTCAAAGTGGTCGCCTATGACGTTCGCGGCGCCGGCAATTCTTCCGTGCCGCAAGGTCGTGCCGCCTACAAGTTGCGTGAACTGCGCGACGACCTGCATGCAGTCATGGACGCCGTCAGCCCGAACGACAAGGTCCACCTGGTGGGTCACGACTGGGGTTCCATCCAGACCTGGGAATCGGTCACCGACCCGGATGCCGAAAACCGTATCGCCTCCTACACCACCCTGTCCGGCCCCTGCCTGGACCACGTGGGACAGTGGATGAAGGCCCGGCTGCGTGAACAGAAAATCGGCGTTGTGCTGAACCAGCTATCCCACTCCTGGTACATCGGCGCGTTCCAATTACCGGTACTGGCCCCGGCCCTGTGGAAAGCCGGCCTGGCCAAAGCCTGGCCGAAAGTGCTGCGCCGCACCGAAAACCTGGACAGTGAGCCCAGTGCCACCCAGCTCCAGGACGGTACCCACGGCATCGAATTGTATCGGGCCAACATGCTGCCCTGTCTGCTCAAGCCCCGGGAACGACATACCAAAGTGCCGGTACAACTGATCGTCGCCCGCCAGGACAACTATGTGCGCCCGGCTATGCTGGAAGACCTGGCGCAGTGGACCGACCGATTGTGGCGTCGGGAACTGGATTGCGGACACTGGGGCCCGCTGCTACAACACCCGGACGTGACCGCCGACTGGATTCGCGAATTTATTCAGCACGTCGACGGCGCACCCGCCTCCGGCCCACTGCAGCGCAGTGAAGTCACCGCCGGCCAGCTAAAAGGCCCGGACAGCGGCAAGCGGGTCGTAATTACCGGCGCCGGCTCCGGCATCGGCCGGGAAACCGCCCTGGCCTTCGCCCGTCGCGGTGCCCTGGTGGTGTGCACCGATATCAACACCGAGGCCGCTGCCGCCACCGCCCGCATCATTGCCGCCGAAGGCGGTGAGGCCCTCAGTCGCAAGTGCGACGTGAGCAGCACCCGCTCCATGGAAGCCCTGGCCAACTGGGTGGAAAAGGAACTGGGCGCCCCGGATATCGTGGTCAATAACGCCGGCATCGGCCTGTCCGGCTCGCTGCTGGATACCAGCGTGAAAGACTGGCAACAGGTACTGGGCGTGAACCTGTGGGGTGTGATCCACGGCTGTCGTCTGTTCGCCCGCCAGATGGTCGACCAGGGCCGCGCCGGCCATATCGTCAACGTGGCCTCCGCCGCCGCCTTCATGCCCTCACGCATGTTGCCCGCCTATGCCACCAGCAAGAGTGCCGTGCTGATGTTCAGCGAATGCCTGCGCGCCGAACTGGGCGACCATGGCATCGGCGTCAGCGCCATCTGCCCGGGCATCATCGATACCCCCATTACTCGCAACACCCGGTTCGTGGGCGTGGACAATGAGGAGCAGGATCGCCGCCGCCAGCACGCCCACAAGCTATACCAGCGCCGCGCCTTTACTCCGGACCGGGTGGCACAGGCCATCGTCGAGGCGGTGGAGAAAAACCGCGCGGTGGTGCCGGTAAGCCCGGAAGCGCGGGGCATGCAATGGCTGGGACGCTTCACTCCCTCCCTGGCCCGCAATCTGGCCCAGGTGGAAATCACCCCCTGAGCCGAAGGGGACTTCTGAAGAAGCAGGGCTGTGCCAACCTCTTCGTCATGCAAGCATGACTTCCCACAAACCCCGACATCCAAGGAGGCCGTGGGAAGCGATGCTTGCGCGAATGGGTCCGCCGGTGCGCTGCATCCACCATCCAGCGTCGCCCCCCCAAGTGACAACCATCACGTTTATGGCCGAAACCATCAGTCCACAGCCACTGTGGGCTGTGGCGCCTGTGCAAAAAGCGGGCTATCATCGCGGGCATGAAAACCAGTGACCGTAATCCCGCCGCCATCCTTCGCAGCCTGAAGAAATACACCCAGCCTGTGACAGGGGCGCTTCAGGCCGAAGCCGGCAACCACAAGGAATTTACCATCGACGAACTGGCCCGCGAGGCCGGCTCCACGGTGCGTAATGTGCGTGCCTATCAGGACCGGGGCATTCTGCCGCCACCGGAAAAACGCGGGCGAACCGGTATCTACACCGATGTGCATCTGGCGCGCCTGAAAATCATCGGCGCCCTGCTGGAGCGCGGTTACACCCTGAACAATATCCGCGACCTGCTCAGCGCCTGGGAACAGGGCCGCGAGCTCAACGATATTCTCGGCCTGGAAGTGGCGGTCACCTCCTGGCAGACCCCCAGCGTGCCCTCCTACCTGGATTACCAGGACCTGCTGGATGACTTCGGCGAAGACATCACCCCGGAAGTGATGACCAAGGCCGTGAAGCTGGGTTACATCATTCCCGAGGGCATGCGCCTGCGCATTCCCTACCCGCGCATTTACAACGCCGGCAAGGAACTCAGCGAAGCCGGTGTGCCCCTGGACGCGGTGCTCACCCACGTGACCCTGGTGCGCGAGGAAGTGGACAAGCTGGCCGAGCGTTTCATCGGCATGATCATCCACCACCTGGTGGACGAGAAGTACGGTGATGAGGCCCTGCCGGAAGGCGAAGACGTGCCCAAACTGGCCGACTTCATCACCCGCATCCGCCCGTTGGCCGATGCGGTGGTCAGCGACGAGCTGGGCCGGGTACTGGAAAAGAGCATCAACAAGATTCTCGTCGACCGCCTCGCCAACGTGCTGGCGCATATCGAAAAGAATATCTGAACACCGCCTCTCCTCTCCGTAGGAGCGCAGCGAATAACGTCGCTCGCGGCGCGATAGCCCAACCCAAGATCAAAAGCCTTTTCACCACAGAGGGCACAGAGCACACAGAGAAAACCCTGTTTTCCTCAGTGATCTCTGTGCCCTCTGTGGTAAATACGGATCTTCGGGTTTTGGCTTTATGCACTGCGTGCACCCTAGGGGCCGCCCTGTCGGGCGTTACCTGCACTGCGTTCCGGTTCGCGCCGCCAGCGACGCTCCTACGGCAACGCCTCTTCCTCCTTTACACACCGATACATGATTAGCCACCGGTAGGCTTTTCTTGCTGTTTTGTTGCCGGGGCTCCTTTCATACCCGCGGGAATGCCAATCTTGGGACGTTAGTGCGAATCAGGTTCGCCGACCAAAACAATAATGTCCCCGAGGAGAGCATCATGAAACCCGGCCTGTTACTCAGTGCCTTGCTGAGCGCCAGCCTGCTTGCCGCCTGTGGCGGCGGAGGCTCCAGCAACCCGGCACCAGTCAGCAACACCCCCACACCCAGCAACCCGCCGACGCCGGAAACGCCCACTGGCCCGGAACCGCGCCCCTCCAATGTCACCGCTCCCTTTGCGGATTACGGCACGGTACTGAACATCCTGCCCCCGGGTCAGGATGACATCGGCGGCGTTGCCAATCTGAGCGCAGACATTCCCGGTCTCGGAGATCTGCTCAGCACCCTGTTCGACGACCTGGTGGCAGAAACCGGTCTGGTGCCGGCCCTCAGCAAGGAGCCCCACTTCGACGACCAGCTGGGCCTCTACGATGCCCTGGTACGCAGCGAACCCGGGTTGACTGATGACCAGCTCGGCGACTACTTCAAAGCGGCCCCACTACTGGCTCCGGAAGCAGGTAACTGGGAAAGCGAGCAGACACTGGATGCCGCCGGCTATCAGGTGGATATCAAGCGCGACAACTTCGGAGTGCCCCACATTTTCGGCGAGTCCCGCCGCGATGCCCTGTTCGGTGTCGGTTATGTGACCGCCGCCGACCGCCTGTTCCTGCTCGACGTCTTGCGTCGCGCCGGGCGTGGCGAGCTGTCCCGTTTTCTGGGACCGGCAGACTTCTCCTTCGACGAGGATATCGCCGTCAATGCCCCCTACCGGGAAGAGGACCGCACCACCATGATCGCCAACACCATCGCCCGTTTCGGCGATGATGGCGCCCAGGTGTTCGATGATGCCACCAACTATGTGGCCGGCCTCAACCAGTACGTGGCCGACGCCCGCAGCGGGCTCCTCGAAGTGCCCGTGGAATACGTGGCCCTGGGGGTGCAACTGGAACCGTTCGTGATTGAAGACGTGGTCGCCATCGCCACCCTGATCCAGGGCATCTTCGCCGGCGGCGGCGGCAACGAGCACAACAATGTGCTGCTGCTCCAGGCTCTGGAGGCCCAGACCGGCAGCAAGGACATCGCCTGCGACCTGTGGAAGGATCTGCGCCACGGTACCGATCCGGAATCGTCCGTGACCACCACCACATCCTTCGCTACTCAATCGCCCCCCACGCTACCGGACATCTGTCCGCTCAGTGGCGAGCTGGCTGGCCAGTTCCCCGGTGCGGTGATGTTCGATGCCGGCTCGTTCCAGCGCTATGACCCGCTCAGCCATGAACCCTGTGGCCGCCCCGGCCAGCCCGAGTGTCCGGAAGCCCTGGGCAATGTGCCCGCCCTGCCCGGCACCGGTGTGGTCGGTGGTCTGCTGGATACCGTCGGCGACCTGCTCGGCGGCGTGCTGTCCCTGTCCTTCCTGGACGATGGCGGTGAGACCCTGTCACAGCAATGGGCCAACCTGACTCGCCAGCTGCCCACTCTCTGGACCCGGAAAGACACCCTCTCCGAGCAACAGCAACAACAGGCCATGCAGCGCATCGCGGCCATCGAAACCGGCATTCAGGGTTTGCGCGACGGCTTCCCCAGCGTCATGTCCAATGCCCTGCTGCTCAATGCGGAGCATTCCGCCAGCGGCCAGCCACTGGCCGTGTTCGGTCCGCAGACCAGCTATTTCGTGCCCCAGCTGCTGCTGGAAATGGCCGTCCATGGTGGCGACATCAACACCCGCGGCATGACCTTCACCGGCCTGCCCTATGTGGTCATCGGGCGCGGCCCGGACTTTGCCTGGAGCGCCACCTCCGGCAGCTCCGACCTGACCGACGTGCGCGTGGTGCAGCGCTGTGAACCCGCCGACGCGCCCGCCCATGGCGAAGGCGGCTACCAGGTCAACGGCCAGTGCAAACCCTTCGATGTGATCGACGAGCAATGGGTGGCCCGCTGGAATCTGGCCTCTTCCACCGATCCGGAGGCAGTGGGTCAGAACGAAGCGGTCACTCGCCGGGTGATCCGCACCGAGGAATACGGCCCGGTGATCGGCTTTGCCACCGTGTCCGGCCTGCCCGTGGCGGTCACCCGCCAGCGCAGCACCTACTTTGCCGAGCTGGATACCGCCCTGCCGTTCCTGCAGGCCAGCCGCAACGATGTGCACGACGTGCAGAGTTTCTACGACGTGTTCCACAACACCACCGGCAGCTTTAACTGGTTCTATATCGATGACCGGGATATCGCCTACTTCCACTCCGGCGACTACCCGCAACGGGCCAACGGCATCCATCCGGAGCTGCCCAGCTGGGGCAATGGCCAGTACGACTGGAACGGCTTTATCCCGCAACAGGCACACCCGCAGGAGAGCAACCCGCCGCGCGGCTACCTGGCCAGCTGGAACAACCGCCCGGCCCGGGACTGGTGGGCAGCCGACGCCCATGCGCCCTATGGTTCCGCCCACCGCAACGACATCCTTGATGTGCGTCTGCAGCAACTGGTTGAGGAAGGCAGTGTGACCCGGGCGCGCATGGTGGAAGCCATGGGCGATGCCGCCACCGTGGATCTGCGCGGCCAGGAAATCGTCCCTGCCGCCCTGGCGTTGCTGGAAAGCGCGCCGGTCACCGGCGACCAGGACAGCGCCATCCGCCTGATGCAGGACTGGGTCGCCAACGGCGCCCTGCGCCGGGACCGGGACGGTGACGGCAACTACGATGAGGAAGCCGCCGTGGCCCTGATGGATGCCTGGTATCCGCTGATGATCGACATCCTGCTACCGCAGATTACCGCTGTGGAAGACGTGGATGGCCAGAACCTGTCACTGATGGGCCGCGACAACAAACCCGGTGCCGGCGGCTCCGCCTACAACAATGGCTACTACGGTTATCTGGAGCGGGTGCTGGAACAGGCCGCGGGCACCAGCGCCAGCCCCTACCGGGCCCTGCGCTGCGCCGGCAGCGATGACCTGGCCGCCTGCCGCAGCGCCCTGGCCGACAGCCTCAATCAGGCCATCGCCCAACTGGGCGGCATCACCAGCATGGACAGCTGGAACGTGGACGAAAGCCAGGACCAGATTCAGCACCGCGCCATCGGCCTGGCCAGCGTGCCTGCCATCCACTGGCAGAACCGCCCCACCTTCCAGCAGGTGGTGGAATTCACCGGGCATCGGTGAAGGCAGTTGCAAGCCACAAGCTTCAAGCTACAAGGCGCGGGACAGGGTTTAGGGTTTTGAACCTCTGTGCCCGCGCCTTACCGCCAAGCGCGGGCACAGCATGGCAAACACTCACGACTTCAACCGCGTTGTAGCTTGAGGCTTGAAGCTTGAAGCTTGTAGCTCATTACCGCTATTTATCCTTCCCAATGCGTCCCATGCATTTGTCTAATCCCCCCATCGGCGTTAGCGTCTGCTACACATAAAAAACAGATTTCCGGGAGAGCAACGCATGCGCGCGATTTTGTGCAAGGAACTGGGACCGGCGAATACGCTGGTCATCGACGACATCCCTTCCCCCGAGCCGGGCAAGGGCCAGGTGAAGGTACGGGTAAAGGCCGCCGGGCTGAATTTCCCCGACACCCTGATCATCGAAGGGAAGTACCAGATCAAGCCGGAGCTGCCGTTTTCACCGGGCGGCGAAATGGCCGGTGAAGTGCTGGCTGTGGGCGAAGGCGTTCAGCGTTTCAAACCCGGTCAGCGGGTCATGGGCCTGACCGGCTACGGTGCCTTTGCGGAAGAAATCCTGGTGCCGGAAAACCAGCTGATCCCGGTGCCGGACGGCATGAACGACCACACCGCCGCCGCCTTCTCCATGGTCTACGGCACCAGCTACCACGCCCTCAAGCAGCGCGCCAACATCCAGCCCGGGGAAACCCTGCTGGTGCTGGGTGCCAGCGGCGGGGTGGGCCTGGCGGCCGTGGAGCTGGGCAAGGCCATGGGCGCCACCGTGATCGCCTGTGCCAGCAGTGAAGAGAAACTGGCGGTGGCCAAAGAGGCCGGCGCCGATGACCTGATCAACTACGCCGAGGAAGACCTGAAGGACGCGCTCAAACAGCGTTACCCGAAAGGCGTGGACGTGATCTACGACCCGGTGGGCGACAAGTTCACCGAAGCCGCCATCCGCAACATGGCCTGGAACGGCCGCCTGCTCATCGTCGGCTTCGCCGCCGGCGACATTCCGAAAATCCCCGCCAACCTGGCACTGCTGAAAGGCTGCTCCATCGTCGGCGTGTTCTGGGGCGCCTTCACCCAGAAGGAGCCACAGACCAACATCCAGAACATCATGGAACTGATGCAGCTGTTCAATCAGGGCAAGATCAATCCGCGCATCAGCCAGGTGTTCAAGTTCGAGGACTACGAACAAGCGCTCGCCGCGCTCACCTCACGTACCGCCAAAGGCAAAGTGGTGCTGGATATTGCCGGCGCCTGATACACCGAGCCTGCGTTTGTGGGAACGGTGGTTCCACCGCGATTGTCATCACGGATAATCGCGGCGGGACCACATTATTCCCCACTCTCACCCCCTTACACTAACGCCACCAACCCGGTGATACAGCCCCGCCTTACCTTGTATATAGTGGAAGCTCGCTATGGCAAGGAGGCAGGAATGACCACACCGCTGGTACTGGTAATCAACTGTGGCAGCTCGTCCATCAAATTCGCCCTGGTGGACGAAGACAGCAGCGACTTTCCCCTGGAAGGGCTGGCGGAAAGGCTGAACAGCCCCGAGGCCGTACTGCGCTGGCAGCAGGATGGTGAGCAACAGGAACACCCCCTGGCCGACGCGGATCACCGCCAGGCACTGGAAGCCCTGCTGCCCCGGGTGCAGGCCTACGCCGGCAATCGCCTGGCTGGCATTGGTCACCGGGTGGTCCACGGTGGCGAGCAGTTCACCGCCGCCGGACTACTGGATGACGCCGCCCTGGCAGCAATCCGCGCCGCCAGCCCACTGGCACCCCTGCATAACCCGGCCAACCTGCTTGGCATCGACGCCGCCCGGGCCCTGTTTGCCGACCTGCCCCAGGTGGCCGTATTCGATACCGCCTTTCACCAGAGCTTGCCCGAACACGCCTATCGCTACGCGCTCCCCATCAAGTTGTATCAACAACAACGCATTCGCCGTTATGGTTTCCACGGCACCAGCCATTGCTATGTCACCCGCCGGGCGGCCTCCCTCACTGGTATGCCAGTGGACGCCAGTGGCTGGCTGTCCGCCCACCTGGGCAACGGCTGCTCCAGTTGCGCGGTACAGGATGGCCACAGCCGCGACACCAGCATGGGCTTCACGCCCCTGGAAGGACTGGTGATGGGCACCCGCAGCGGCGATGTGGACCCCAGCCTGCACGCCTTTCTGGAACGGGAGCTGGGCTGGTCGGCGCAGCATACCGATCAGGTGCTGAGCCGGGAAAGCGGCCTGCTGGGCCTGTCCGGCCTGTCCAACGACATGCGCACCCTGGAGCAGGCCAGCAGCGAAGGCCATGAGGGCGCCACCCTGGCCATCGAGGTGTTCTGCTATCGGCTGGCCAAGTCCCTGGCCGGCCAGGCCTGTGCCCTGACCCGGCTGGACGGCCTGATCTTCACCGGCGGCATCGGCGAGAACTCAGCCCTGGTGCGGGCAAAGACCGTCGCCCATCTGGGGCTCATGGGGCTGACCATCAACGACGATGCCAACCGTGCCTGCGTGGGCGGCACCAGCGGCGAAATCCAGGCCGACAACAGCCCCCGCATTCTGGTGGTGCCCACCAACGAGGAACGCCAGATCGCCCTGGAAACCCTGGCCGCCATCGGCGCCAATAAGGAGACATAATGCAGATCTACTTTATTGCCCCCACCGGCTTCGGCGTGGGGCTCACCTCCACCAGCCTGGGGCTGCTGCGGGCCCTGGAACAGGGCGGCCTGAAGATCGGTTTCTGCAAGCCCATTGCCCAGCACCACCCCGGCGACACCGGCCCGGAGCAATCCAGTGAACTGATCACCCGCACCTTCGCCATTGAACCGCCCGCACCCATGCCCCTGGAGCAGACGGAAAAGTACCTCGGCGACGGGCAGCTGGACGACCTGCTGGAGCAGATCGTGCAGCGCTTTCATCAGGCCGCCGAAGGCAAGGACGTGATGGTGGTGGAAGGCATGGTGCCCACCCGCACGGTGAGCTATGCCGCTCGCCTGAACGCGGCTCTGGCCAGCAGCCTGGGCGCCGACGTGATTCTGGTGGCGGCACCGGAAGACGGTAACGTGTCCGCCCTGGCCGACAGCCTGGAAATCCACTGTCGCCAGTTTGGCGGCAGCCGTAACGACAAGGTGCTCGGGGTGGTGCTCAACAAGGTGCGCGACGACAACCTCCCGGAGCAACTCAAGCAGCAATTCCCGGCCCTGGAGAAAGGCGACCTGCGCCTGCTCGGCTGCGTGCCGTGGCAGGAGGAACTGAACGCCCCGCGCACCCGTGACGTGGCCAAGCTGCTCGGCGCCAACGTGCTGCACGCCGGCGATGACGAACACCGGCGCATGGAAAAGATCGTGCTCTGCGCCCGCGCCCTGCCCAATACTGTGGAGCTGTTCCAGCCACGGGTGCTGGTGGTGACCCCCGGCGACCGGGACGACATCATTGTTGCCGCCAGCCTGGCCGCCAGCAACGGCGTACCCCTGGCCGGGCTGCTGCTGTGCACCGGCTTCCAGCCGGACCCGCGGGTAATGCGCCTGTGCCAGAGTGCGCTGGATGCAGGCCTGCCGGTAATGACGGTAGAGACCGGCTCCTACGAAACCGCCACCAATCTGAATCGCATGAACCGGGAAATTCCGGTGGACGACAGCGAGCGGGTGGAAAAGGTGACCAACTTTGTGGCCCGCCATCTGGACCATGAATGGCTGCGCGAGCGCTGCGGCAGCCCCCGCGAGCTGACCCTGTCGCCGCCGGCCTTTCGTTATCGCATGGTGCAACGGGCCCGCGAAGCCAACAAACGCATTGTCTTGCCGGAAGGCAGCGAACCGCGCACCGTACAGGCGGCGGCCATCTGCCAGGAGCGTGGCATTGCCCGCTGCGTACTACTGGCCAAACGGGACGCGGTGGAATCCGTGGCCCGCACCCAGGGCATTACCCTGCCGGAAGGGCTGGAGATTCTCGACCCGGACAGCATTCGCGAACAGTACGTGGAACCCATGGTGGAGCTGCGCCGCAACAAGGGCCTCAACGCCCCCATGGCCCGCGCCCAGCTGGAAGATACCGTGGTGCTGGGCACCATGATGCTGGCCCTGGACGAAGTGGATGGGCTGGTGTCCGGCGCCATCAACACCACCGCCAACACCATCCGCCCGGCCCTGCAGCTGATCAAGACCGCCCCGGAATACAACCTGGTGTCATCGATCTTCTTCATGCTGCTGCCCGAGCAAGTGCTGGTCTACGGGGACTGTGCGGTAAACCCGGACCCGGACGCTGAGCAACTGGCAGAGATCGCCCGGCAGAGCGCCGCCTCGGCAAAAGCCTTCGGCATCACCCCGCGGGTGGCCATGCTCAGCTACTCCACCGGCGATTCCGGCACCGGCAACGATGTGGAAAAAGTGCGAGAAGCCACCCGACTGGCCCGAGAGGCCAGCCCGGATCTGTTACTGGATGGCCCGCTGCAGTACGACGCCGCTGCCATCGACAGCGTGGGCAAAGCCAAGGCCCCGGACAGCCCGGTAGCCGGCCGCGCCACCGTGTTCATCTTCCCGGACCTGAACACCGGCAACACCACCTACAAGGCAGTGCAGCGCAGCGCCAACTGCATCAGCGTCGGCCCCATGCTGCAGGGGCTGCGCAAACCGGTGAACGACCTGTCCCGCGGCGCCCTGGTGGACGACATCGTCTACACCATCGCCCTCACCGCCATTCAGGCGGCGGACCTGTGAGGAACGCAGAGCTTCAAGTTGCAAGTAACAAGTTTCAAGGCGCGGGCCTGGACCGAAGGGTTTTAGGCGCCGTGCCCGCGCCCAGGTTGAGTCGCGGGCACAGATTCATCAGTCGTTGATGCCGTGCCCGCGTTGAAACTTGTTACTTGCAACTGCTCTTATCGACCACTCTGATCGATCACCACACCCGGCGCTCCGACCTGAAACAATTCTCGCAGGTCGTCGGGCACCGGTGTCTTTTCAAACGGTTCGTTGGTCATCATCACGTACACCGCTTGCGAAGACGCAATGGCGCGGCCATCGTCCGCGTGGTGGATTTCCGCTTCCAGAGTAAAGGAGGTGTTACCCAGTTGCTTCACTGACACGAACACGTTCAGCACGTCGTCGAAACGCGCCGAAGATTGCCACTCTATGGTCAGCTTCACCGCCTGATTATCCAGCCCTCGCGCCTGCAACTGGCTGTACTCGCACCCCAGGGCGCGCATGAATTCCTTAATGGCGAGGTCCACGTAATCGCCATAACGCGCATTGAAAACCACTTGCTGGCCATCGCATTCTTGATAGCGAACCCGAAAGCGGAAACAGAACGGCTGGGGCATAACACTCTCCAAAACTTTTCAATACAGGACGGTCCGAAGAGTCAGCGGAGCAAATAACGATGTTTGCATGGCGGCAGGAGGGTTGTAGCGTGTGGCGAACTACCGGGACAGCGAAAACCCGACGGTGTGATCACCGTCCCCTCTTCGGTAACGGCATCAACCTGCTGGCCCACTACTTCAGACGCCGCATAGTAGCCCATTTCGGCATTCAAATGCTCCGAGCACGAATCGATATTGAATGCCTCCGCCAATATCTGGCGGTGCTGCAGGATGAGGCCATTGGCTTTCAGTTCGAGCAGCACTCTCGCTGCCGGGAATCTGGCGCTGAGAGATCAGCAAAGGCGTAACTCCCTTCGTTACGGGCGCCCACTCTGATCAATCACAACCCCCGGCGCCCCGGCCT
>Ga0114904_1000063_pt1 | contig 62375 bp, 114 predicted proteins | sample MalvirDeepMed_s6_FD_83498 | JGI IMG/M metagenome (GOLD analysis project Ga0114904, IMG submission 83498) | Marine viral communities from the Global Malaspina Expedition - Malaspina viral metaG DeepMed_s6 | ecosystem: Environmental > Aquatic > Marine > Oceanic | place: Mediterranean Sea... | reverse complement strand
TGGCCAACACACCTTCACAACCCTATCGCACACGGGCATTAGGGCTCAGTCAGCCCACCCCTTTAGAATTGCCGCCGAGAAAGGAATGGTGCCAAGCGGTGATGGAGTAGTGAGTTTGGGTTCCTCCGATCATTCCTGGGCCACAGGATTGTTTACTAACGTAGGGATCGGAGATAATGACCCTAGGACGTTGTCTACTTATCCATTCATGCTAACGGACACCGCGGGCACCCAGACCCTAGCGAACTTTTCGGGAAATAACAGTAACTATGCCGCGGTTCGCGCAGAGGGCGCAACGGGTTCCCATTCGCTCCCGAGCCGAGTTTCTTTGGCGGCGGGTTATGATGCGGGCTTGCCCGCTGGCCACGAAAACCAAGGGGGAGGTTTACTAGCAAACTCTCAGATAACTTTCCATGTAGGCAGCACCCTCATCGCGCACATGACGGGGCGAGCTGGTTATGGTTGTCTTATAGTAGGTAATGACTATCACTCGAACACCCAAAAGGGAAATTATGCTGAGACGCATGAGCCTTCTGTCTTAGTTTTCGGTCATTCTGACGACAATAGCGCTAAACTTGAGCTAGTAAACACGGGAAGCATCGCCCGCAACAACCAACTGGGTTTTGTTCACGGCTCCAATACTGAAAGCGATACGAAAAGCCGCTGGACATTGGTTCAAGATATTACAGGAGACGGCGACCAGGACAACAGCGATTTCGTAATTGCCTATAAGGAAGGCGATGGAGAGACGGACTTGAGTACCGATACGGTAGTTACTTTAAGTAATTCCAAGCATATGCTCCCAGGCAATAGTGGCGTTCAGAATCTAGGTTCCGTTGAGCTGCCTTATGGCAAAGTATTTAGTGATAGTCTGGCGGTTGGCGTTCACCCAACCTCGTTTGTTCCCTCAGCAAATCAGCTTCACGTTGCGGGAACCCAGGTTCTTTCAGGCGACACAACCGTTAAGCTTAGTTTGACTTCCACGGGGGCAGGTACTAGCGCAAGCCAGTATATATCCTGGGATCATCCCAGTGGCATCTCCTATCTGGGAACAGTCTGTTCCTCCATTCCTAATAATGATTCGGATGTTCCTACTAATTATATGGGAATTCTTGCGAACGATAATCTACCCTTATTTCTTGGACACGTAGGATTTCGACCTATTCGTATCGATTATGATGCCACCTCTGATAAGGGGAACGTAGTTATCGGTGATGATTCGGTCACCGCGCCAGTTAGTGGCGGTAGGTCGGTTTTAACTGTCCGCAATTCGGGACTCAGGGGCGCTCCTCTTCTTTCGCTGGAGTCTACAGCACCAAGTCCAGTGGCAGCACGGCCTAGTATACTGTATAAGACCGTAGGCTTTGGTAGAGGAGACGGTGGTCCAGGGAATTATTCCTGGTTGGGAGGGGCTTACAACAACGATCTTAGTTACAGACTGTCTTTTACTGGCCGCAGCGCCGAAGCCCAAGGCGGTACGGGTGACATGCTGATTGTCCATTCGCCCAGTGGCGTCGACGGAGATGCCCACAAGCCTGGTTCGGCTGGGGCTATAACTCCAGGACAAAGCGGCACACAGAATTTAGGACTGCCTGACCTATCGTGGCAGACAGGATATTTGGAGCACTTAGAGGCCACCAGTGGAATGTCGCTCGGAACAGGCGTAGGGTCTACTAATATTATAGATAACGCGCCCGACTTCCTAGTGAGTGGCGGTAACGTTATGGTGGGCACGGGTGCTCCAGGCGCTTATAAGGTTCACATTAAGGGGGCCACCCACGTAGAAGGAGCTTTTTCCGCTTCCAGCAAATCCTTCTTAATCGATCACCCTCTAAACCCAGGAAAAGTTTTACATTACGGGAGCCTTGAAGGTCCCGAATATGGAGCGTATGTCCGCGGTAAGCTGGAAAACAATAACGTAATTTCATTGCCTGATTATTGGACCGCCTTGGTAGATGCCGATACCATTACGGCTCAATTGACTCCTTATGGTTCGAGCCAAAGCCTTTATGTTCAATCAATTTCAAACAACCAAATCGTGGTGGGCTCCGATCAAGCCGAAGTTTACTGTCATTATTTTGTCCAGGCAGCGCGTAAAGACATTGGCCCATTAGTCGTAGAAAGAACTAAGGAGTAAAAAATTCAGCAGACCATCCGCCTGCTCCACTTCTCCCCAGACCCTCAGGACACCTACGATCCCACGGCATTGGGCGCCAATGGACGGCAGGACATTCCTCGGTATTTAGGGTTATGAAAAAAAATATCTGGCTCACTATATTTTCTTATCTTTTGCCTAGTCTGGTTTTATGTAGCGCATTGAGCATTGCAGGAACCGCCGCTTATTTTAGCATTATTGGACTAACCGCCCTATTTCCAGGTGCGCTTGCGCCAATTATTCTTATGGGGGTCGTTTTAGAGTGCGGAAAACTGCTTGGAGCGTTATGGCTGCATCAAAACTGGGCTAAATCCCCTCGTTTTATGCGTTATTATTTAACTTTCGCGGTTGTGGTATTAATGGGCATCACCAGCATTGGTATTTTTGGGTTCTTAGCTAAGTCTCATCTTGAACACCAAAAGGATGCACTGCAAGAAAAGGCAGCAATTACCCAGCTTAATGATAAAATAAATTTTGAGCAGAAGCTAATCGTCCAGCATACCTCTAATATTGATAAATTAAATACGCAAATAAGCTCCTTTAACAGCTTCAAGAAGGAAGATATCCAAACCGAAGAGAAACTGCTGCAGGAAATATACAAAAATTTAGAAAATGGCATCAAGATAGAACAGGGGCGCATAGTTTCCCTAACTGCTCGATTTGGGGAACTGGAGGCCGAAAGATTAGTGATTCAAAACGGAAGTTCCTTCTCAAAGAGGTCCAAATTAGAGAAACTTACAGAGCAGCAAGCTCCCGAACGCGAAGAAATAAAAAATAAAACCCGCGAAGCCAATGTTAAAATAGACCTACTGCGCCAAAACTCCGACAATGAAATTAAAAAATTAAGAGAGAAAATAGACGGCTTGCGGCAACAAAGCTTAGGGACCAAAGATCAAAGCCTAGAAGAAATTGATAAATACAATGCCTCCATATCTGTTTCTCAAAAAAATATAGATAGCCTAAACAATGAAAAATTTAAATTAGGAGATAAATTGCGCGCAATTGAAGTAGAAGTTGGTCCAATTAAATATGTCGCCGAACTTTTATCCAGCGTCTTAGGCAAAGAAATTCCTTTGGGCACCGCAGTAAAAACACTCATAATGAGTATTATTTTTGTCTTTGATCCGCTCGCGGTACTGCTCCTCTTGGCCTCAACATCGACCTTGCGATTTAAATTCATGTCGGCCCATGAAAAATTAAAGGCCGTAGCTAAATGGGGGTAAAAACCATTAATTAAAAAAAATATTGAAAACGAAAATTAAGCACAGTGGACTACATACAGCGTTGCAATAAACTGGAAATAATTCCCACGCACATGTGTAATAGTTACCAACTATATAATATTATTTTACAAACCCCACTCTATCACTCAATCTAAATTGGCACGAATCTTGCCTACATATATACAATGAAACAATTAATTACTACTCTCTTATTGTTAGGTGTTTTTTCTCTCAATGCAGCAGAAAAGAAACCTCTTAAACTTGAACGCCCTCAGCGTGCTGCGGCCCCTGAGATTTCCAAAGATCACTATGGAGCGTGGTTAGACAAAGACGGTTTTGTTAAACCTGGTCCCAAGATTAAAAATTGGATCGATGCGGATCGAGATCGTGTTGATGATCGATATCAGGCAGGACCAGGAAAGCCTGCTGGCAAGCCTCGTCCTGAAGTAAAGCCTAAACCTGAGCCTAAGCCTGAGCCTAAACCAGAGGTAAAGCCTAAGCCCGACAAGAAGACTCCTGAACGCCACTTCCCCTTGCATTGGGGACGACCGCCCGAAAGACAAACCCGTGATTTAGTAGATCTTCCTGGAAAGTTCGGTAAAGGAAGTAGCACGTTAGCCAAGTGGATTGAAAAAAACTTACGCGAAGACGGAGATTGGCATAAAAAGCCCCCCGCCCCAAAAAAGCCGCTGCTTCCCAAAGAAGGGGACCCTGAAGGCGAAAAGCCTAAAGCCAAGAGGCCCGAGCGCCCTACGCGACCAGAACTTCCAAGGGAGCTTAAGGCCAAACTTGATTCTTATAAAAAAGAAAAAGAAACCTTGGGACATGAGCTCAAGAAGGCTATCAAGGAACTCGAAAAGCCCAGTCGCAAAGCGGTAAAAGAAGTGGTGGAGGCGTTTCATAAAGCCCACAAGGATCGTTTTGAGGCCCAAAAGGAGCTCGGAAAAGAGATTAAAGAAGGGTTTAGGGCAACGAGGCCCGAAAGGCCCTCAAAGCCCGAAGTCTCCAAGGAGGTCGAAACTCTTCGTAAGCAGAGCGGCGACGTAATGAAGAAACTTCACGAGAGCAAAAAAGCTCTTATGGAAAAACTTAAGGCCTCCAAGCGTGAGGATCACAAAGATATCCTCGGAGCCTTTAGAGAGGAACAAGGCTCTTTAATGAACGAATTAAAAGATATTCAAAAACAAATTAGGGAAGAAATGGATAAAGGACGCCCTACGGATGAGGTTCATGAAAAGCGGCGCCCTCCCCGTCGCCCCATTAAAGAAAAGGAGCCTCACCAACGCAGGCCTGCGGATAGATCGTAAAAGTAGTCGTCCTATTCCTCAAAAGGCTCCCTACGTGGGAGCCTTTTTTGGAGGTCTTCTATATAGTCAAATACTAAAATTTTCTTATTCAATGCGGTAGGTTTAATTTGAGTTATTAAATAATTATTTCGATAAAGGCGCCTACAGACCTCCCTTGCATAGCGCTCTCCGACGACTACCACTATACAGGTCGTTTTTTTAACCTCTGAATATAATTGTATAATTTGATTACTATATTCTTCGCATATACTATAAGCTCTTTCATGCATGTCTGAATATACACTGCGCCACTTTCTAATAGAAAAGCCCTTCGATGCGCATATCATATAGGTATATGAAAAAATTCTTATCAAAGTTCGCAATCGGTTTATTGTTGATGTTTTCTAGCGCACAGGGCGAAGATACCCTCGAACGCAAAAAGGTTTCGGAGCATTTGCAAAATATTTCTGTGACCATCAAATCACAGGGAGAATATAGCACCTCTGAAGGGTCAGGGGTTTTAATCGTAAGAGAAGTCAAAGGCGAACAAGTTACCTTTGTATGGACCGCAGCTCATGTTATTGATAATTTACGTACGGTTCGCGAGGTTATTAATGAAGAGGGTCAGGCACGTAAGGTTGTAGAGTTTAAAGATCCCCAAATTGTCAAAGAGTTAATTGAGAATGGCCGTCGGGTGGGAGAAATTAAGATGGATGCCGTAGTAGTAAAATATTCTGACGCTGAGGACGGACACGATCTAGCACTGCTAATGGTGCGCGCTAAAGACTATGGAAAGGGAAGCGCATCATTCTTTTTAAACAAGAAAGACCCAATTGTTCCCATCGGTACCCCCTTATATCATGTAGGCTCGCTTTTGGGACAAATGGGAGCTAATTCCATGACTTCAGGAATTGTTTCGCAAGTGGGGCGCACATCGGGCAAGGTGGAATTCGATCAAACTACCGTTACCGCATTCCCAGGTTCTTCAGGCGGCGGCGTCTTCCTTCAAGATGGCCGTTATATGGGGATGTTAGTACGAGGAGCGGGGGAAGGTTTTAATTTAGTTGTTCCCGTGCGGAGAATGATGGAGTGGGCTAAATCTACTAATTTATTGTGGGCGCTTGATCCTGAGCTAGAGGTGCCCACGCTGAACGAAATTGAAGCAATTTCAGTAGAAGATGCGGGGCTAAAAAGGAAGAGGGGAGGGCGCCCCGACAAGAAAAAATTTCCCTTTCTTATTAAGACGGTAGCCGCTGCCCCGCTTATTTTTGGGCCGCAGCTTGAGCGGTGACGGATTAGATTAGTCGTGCCTTGGGCGGAGATGGCGGGACGCCGTAAAGGAAATCTATGAAGCGCTTTAAAATTTCGAGCTCTTCAGCATTTAATTCACTTAGTTCTCGCTCTATTTGCTTCACTTCCGCGGGAATCAAAAAAGGTCGATTAATTTTTTTAAGTCTAATACTCGTCATCCCTCTTACCTTTTCTATAATAATAAATTTATCAGGCTGAGGTGGAGGACTTGGAGAGGATATGGCCTTTTCCGTAAGGCAGCCTGGGGCGACCAGCAATAATATGAGAACAAATATCTTTTTCCGCATGTATAATAATACACTTTCGTATTGACTTTACCGAGTATTCATGCTAAACTAAGTGGTTTAAATGAAATTCAACAAGCGCCACATTATAGAAAAACTAATTATTATCCCCGCCAAGGGTCGCCGACCCTTCTGGGCCAAACAGATGGCAATTCTTAACAAGCTCCTGAAAAAATTTCCCAGCCAAGAGTTTTGGAGCAAGGTATGCTTTCCGAAAAAATACGAGGGAATGGAATATCTTATGAGTGAATATGGAGTTAAATTATTGGAACAAAAATATCGTGATTTTAATTACAAAATCCCCCCTCCTCCCAAATTTTCCTTTGGGAATAACAAAATAGGAGAGGCGCCCAAATTACCTCCTAAAACCCTTAATCTTAGACAGTTTTTACAAGATGACTAAAGCAGTAACCTCTTCCTCCGAACAAATAAAATCCTTTCTCCAAGACAAGGAGAATAAAAAATATCACTACAATGATTATGAGGAATTAAATTATAAAATTCCTTGTGGGAGCCTTAATCTTGACCTGGCTTTAGATGGAGGATTTCCCGCGGGGGTTCATCGTTTTACAGGAGTAAATGAAGGGGGTAAAACTTCTTGTGCGTTAGCTGTAGCCAAAAACTTTCAAGATTATTTTAAAGAAGACGGAAAAGTTATCTACATTAAAAGCGAGGGGAGGCTCGGCCCTGAACTCATAGAGCGCTCGGGCATTGATGTCTCCGAAGAAAATTTTTTTAAATTCGATTGCAATATATTTGAAAAAGTTTTTGACTTGATTAGGTTGCTCGTAGATGAAAACCACGAAGACAAGAAGTATTTATTTATTATTGATAGCGTGGATGCATTATGTCGCCAAAACGATTATAATAAGCCTTTTGTAGAAAGCGAACAGGTGGCGGGGGGAGCCTTAATCACTTCGGTCTTTTTAAAAAAAATGGTACTTCCTATCATGAAGCTTAACCATATGATGATCTTAACCTCTCAAGTGCGCGTAGAGGTTGCGACGAATCCTTACGCAGCCCGTGGAGGCCCCAAAACCAAACAGGCGGGCGGCAACGCCATTAAGCATTATGCTAATTTTATCCTTGAATTTCAAGATAGGTATACCAGCGACATTATTTTTGAAAATCCCAGCGCAGCAAAACTGCAAGACAAAGGCTCGCCCCTCGGCCATTTTTGTAAAGTAATTTTTCGCAAAAGTATTAACGAAAAAACAGGAGCTCAGGTTCGCTATCCTATACGGTATGGACGTAAAAGGGGTACCTCGGTATGGGTAGAGCGAGAACTCATCGAGTTGTTATATCTCTGGGGCTACTTAGAAAAAAAAGGCGCCTGGATTTCTTTTGACGCAGACCTTGTAAAAAAAATTAAGAGCGATGGAATAGAATGTTCTGAAAAAATTCAAGGCGAGCCCAAGCTCGTGGAATACCTCGAGCGCAATCCTGAACTCCAGGGGTTTCTCCTGGCTTACATAAAAGAAGAATTCGCCGCTTTGTGAAGTTTATAACTTTAGGCGGAAAAGAACGTAGGATTTTAAGGCTTAAAAAATACCTTATTGACTGGGACGGTAAAAGCAGGAGCAAGCTACAGCGGGGCGTTAAAAAATATTTAAAAAAACACTGGCGCCACCATATAGTTTTTGAGGAGTTCCCCGTAGCGGGAAGCAGAATGACCTTTGATTTTTATAATTCCAATAAACGCATTGCTATCGAAGTGCAGGGCGCGCAACATGACAAATATGTACCCTTCTTTCATGGCCGCAACAAAATTAACCACATCGCTCAATTAAGGCGCGACGTGAATAAAGAAAAATTTTGCGAGCTTAATTCTATTACCTTAATACAAATCCTTTCCACTGATATTTTAACCGATGACTTTTTTCGCAGATGTGGAGCAATAACATAATTAAGTGTATTATATAATATGCCTCTTTTTGACGCCAACAATGAGGACCTGAGCCCCTTTACTCTTCCTGAGAGCACTCTTTTACAACTTTTTGAATTAACAGGAGGTGTGGATTCCCATAAAGGTATTATTTTGGCCTATGTAAACGAAGACGGTGCGCCTGTAATTTTCTCCAAGACCGCTAATCAAATAGTGGAGATGGGACTCCATCGCGCCCTGGAGCAGTTTGTGAGTGAAGCCAAGGTAGGCACGGGGATAGAATTTCCCCCGTCTAGCGAGGAATGACTTGACAAATCATTCTATTTCTGTTAACCTAGAGTGAATGATTCACTCAAAAGAACTAGAAAAAAACCTTTTAGCTGCATTACTTCGTTTTCCTCATAAGTACGTGGAGATTGCCAGCTTTATAGATGAAAATGACTTTTATACAGAAACCAGCATTGTCCACCAAACCCTATTTAAAGTCCTTAAAACTGCTCTAGAATCAGGGGATGCCATAAATGATGTAATTTTATCCGAAAGAGTTAAGAGTTTTATTTCTTCTTTCGAGGATAATATTAACATTACGGAGTATATCAAATCTCTTTCCTTGATAAAAATCGCAGACGAGAGCGTGGTGGCCCTCGCAAAAGAACTAAAAAAACATACCGTTAGGCGTGAGATTTATAATTCCTCCCTTAAGGTGGCGGATAAAATGAAAAGGCTCCCGCGCTCCTCTTCTTTTGACGAGATTATTTCCACGGCTGATTCCGCTTATAATGAACAAATTAATCTCTATTTAATGCGAGAGGATGCTCCCCGCAATATATTTGAAAAAATGGAGGCCATGGTTGAGGACCGCGGAGAAAACCCCGATAAATATAAAGAGGCGGGATTCATGTCTCCCCATCCTCGCCTTAATGAAACCTATGGTTCGCTTTTGCGGCCAGGAAATATTACCGTCATTGTGGCGCGTTCAGGAGTGGGAAAAACTTCTTTTTGTTTAAATTTCGCCACTAAAGTTTCGGCGGCCTATAACCATACCCCCGTCTTACATTTTGATAATGGCGAGATGAGCGAGACCGAAATCATCATGCGCCAATGCGCCGCCCTCTCAGGTGTTCCTCTTACTTTTCTTGAAGACGGCAAATGGCGGCAGAACGAGGATTTTGTAAAAAAAGTTAGAGAGACGTGGCCCAAAATCAAAAATATGAAATTTTATTATTATAATGTGGCAGGTCTTACCGCAGACAGCATGCTTAATATTATTCGTCGCTTTTATTACTCCAAGGTAGGCCGCGGAAATAAAATGATTTTTAGCTTTGATTATATTAAAACTGCGGCCGAACGTTCAAACAACAAAAGCTCTTGGGAGTTAGTGGGCGAAATGGTAAACAAGTTTAAACAACTTATCCACAAAGAAATTATTTTTGATGAAGAGCCCGTCATCTCCATGCTTACTAGCGTTCAAAGTAATCGTTATGGAATTACTCATAATCGTACTTCTGATGCTGTGATTGAAGATGAATCTATTGTGGCCCTTTCTGATCAAATAACACAATACTCTTCGCATATGTTTATTTTACGCCAAAAAACCCTTGACGAAATGCAGTCTCACCCTGCGGGTTGCGGTACCCATAAACTTATTTGCGTTAAATATCGTCATTTGGGCGAAGATGTTCATCGTGCCCTCCAGCCCGTCGAGTGGATAGACGGTTCAAAAAAGAAAAATGCTATTTTTCTTGATTTTGACAATTTTGATATTACTGAAAAAGGAGACCTTCGCGATTTGGCGCTTCAACTCTCTACGGATCTCGTTCTTGAGTCCAGTGACCCAATCGACCTTTTATGAAATTAAACCCTAGCGAAATCGAAGAAATTTTAATATCTTTGGGATATAACCTCACAGATCAGGGTTCCTATTGGCAAACCAATGCAGTTTTTAGAAATGGCGATAACAAAACCGCGTTACAAATATATAAAGACTCGGGGGTATGGCGGGATTATGTGGCCCAAACCGCACCGATGCCCTTTAGAGCGTTGCTTGAAGCTCATTTAGGGACTAACGCATCCAAAGAAATCAATAAATATCTTAAGACAGAGACTAGAGGCTCTTTTTACAAAAAACCTCAAAATGACTATAAAATAGAAATGGAAGAATTACATTCAATGCAGGAATTAAAAAAATTCTTGCCTCATTATAAATTTTACAACAACAAGGGAATTTCAAGCGGCCTCTTGCAAACCCTCAAAGCAGGACTTTCCACCCAAGGGCAATTGTACCAAAGATTTGTCTTTCCAATTTTTAATTCCCATCAACAGATACATGGTTTTGCGGGGCGCGACATGGCAGATCATCCTGATCGGCCCAAATGGAAGCATGTTGGTAAAAAAACACAGTGGGTATATCCTCTTCATATTTACCCTTCTACTCGCGACGCTATTGTCGCAAATGGAGTTATTTTGGTGGAGAGTATTGGAGACATGCTCAATTTAATAGAAAATGGTTTTAGCAATGTATTGGTGGTTTTTGGCCTCGATGTTTCTCCTGCCCTTATGTGCTCCCTAATTGCTCTTGCGCCATCATCTATTACTCTTTCTCTCAACAACGATAAGGAAAGCGCCGTAAATCGCGGTCTTTTGGGTTGCTGTAAAAATTATCTTAAACTCCTTACCCACTTTGATCCTGAGCTCATAAAAATTTGCCTTCCCGTGAAAAATGATTTCGGAGAAATGGAAGCCGAAAACTTTGAGAAGTGGGAAACAAAACTCAAGAATACCTCTCTTTCGGATCAATTACCTTATCTTCTAGAATATATGCAAAAATTTCATAACGACAAGCTTATTTCCAAAAATCTTTATAAAAATATTAAAATATTAAAAAATTTATGAACCCCCTTAGCGCTAGCCGCATAAAACTAGCCAAGCAATGCAGCTGGCAGTATTGGTGCAAATACATACTCAAGTTACCTGAAACGACTAATGAAGGCGCCAGTCGGGGATGGATTGTGCACCTCATTTTGGAGTTATTAGCTCACAAAAAACGCAAGAAGCGTTTGGCCGCAGTGCGGAAGGCGGGCTCCATTCTACAAGACGCCCCTTTAAAAAGATTGGCTTTGTACCATGCCGCGCGCTTGGCTGTTGATGATGAGGAGAATGTCGCTTTCATCGACACAATGATTCTTAATGGGCTCAATTATGACTTCAATGGAGACGCCCAGCAAAAACCGAAGAAAATCTTTAATGAGTACAAATTTGACATAACTCTAGACACGGAAGATTCTCAATGCAGGGTACTGGGTTTTATTGACAAATTATTTATTTATAAAGACGGCTCGGCCCTCATCCGCGACTTCAAGACGAGCAAACAGGTTTTCAAGGGAGGGGATATCACAGATAATCTTCAAAACCTTATCTATTCCCTTGCGACCAAGGAACTATACCCTGAGGTCAAAAAGGTTAATTGTGAATTTTTATTTCTTAAATTTCCTCTTCATTCCGATCTTTTAGGAAGTCCAGGCAAAGGAGCCCTTCGGCTCGAGGAAGTAAGTGACGAGGAACTTGAGGGGTTCAAATATCAGCTGGACGCCACTCAAAAATATTTAGATAACTTTAGCGACGTCACCGCCTTAAGCAACATGGCCGCGGTTAAAGGTTATCCCAAAGATGGTACCTTTGGAGGACCTTTGGTCTGTGGGCGCGAAGGCTTTAAGCAAAGCCGTGGGGAACTCGTGCTAGACGCCCAAGGTAATAAAATACCTAATTATATTTGCCCCTATCGCCAAGCAAGAGACTATTATGTCTTACTTGATAAAAACGGCAAAATACTTAAAAGCACCTTTGCGGAAACCCCCGAAGAACTCGTGGCAGATGATGCGGCGGGCGAGAAAATAGAGTGTCGTAATTATAACGGCTGCCCCCACTGGAATAAGGAGACAAAAGATGAGTTCGACTTCTAATGCCGCAGGAATTTTAATTCAGCATAAAAATAAGTTTCTATTATGTAAACGTGCTGTTTTTGGGCTGCCCCTTGATGGGTTATGGTGCATTCCCGCAGGAACCCAAGAAGAAGGAGAAGACACTTCCCACACTGCGCTCAGGGAATTATATGAAGAGACCGAAATTTCATTACTTCCTACCGATTTAGGGGATTTTTTAACGTGTGAAGAGCGCTCCGACAGGAGGGGGAAGTTTTTTTTGTACCATTACTGTTCCCCTGTCCTCCTGCATCCTACCCTTAATTTTGAACATGAGGGCTACGCTTACTTCACCCCTTCGGAACTTCCCGTTGCTATGTTGTCGTCTACGCGCGACACCATACTTTCCTTGACAACAGGCCAAAATTAGAGTATTATAGAAAAATGACGTTCCCCTTTTTTAAGTCGCATTATAGCATTGGCAAGTCTATCCTGACTCTGGCGGATGCGAAAGGAAATTCGCAAGGCTCTGATAGTGTTTTTGAAATCGCACAAGAAGAAGGGTTAAAAGAATTATTTTTAGTAGAAGATTCCTTAATTGGATTCCTGGAGGCACTACGCGGTTGCGAAAAGCACGACCTTAATTTGCGCTTTGGATTGCGACTTACTATATGCGATTCGCTTGACGAAGAGCAAGTTCAATGCGAGCACAAAGTAATAGTTTTTGCCAAAAATGCGGGAGGCTGCCAGGCCTTAAATAAAATTTATAGTTTCGCCTTTACGCAAGGTAACGGGAGAATCGACTGCGCAAATCTAAAAAAGCTATGGTCCGCAGGGGACGTGAGTCTCGTAATTCCCTTTTATGATTCTTTTATATTTCAGAATTTATTTTATTTCGCTGGGTGCGTGCCTGATTTTTCGTTCACCAAGCTTACTTTCTGTATTGAAAATAATAATCTGCCGTTTGAGGGGTTGTTGACGAGAAAGATTGTTGAATATATAGAAAAAACAGGAGGGGCGCCTACTTTGCGAGCAAAGAGTATTTACTATAAAAACCGAGAAGACTTTGAAGCCTTTCAGACTTATAAGTGCATCTGTCGGCGTCAATTTTCTCGTAAAGCTTCGTTGGGAAATCCTAATTTAGAGCATTGTGGCTCACGAGAATTTTCGGTAGAAGCGTGGCGCGGTGAAAAGGAGGGATCATGAAGGAGTCTCTTCTTAGATTTGCGCATGCGCAACCTTATATTTTGTTTGACTTCGAAACGTGCTCCCTTAACCTGGGCTCATTGGAAAACAAGCCCTGGCAATTAAGCTTTCTCATAGCTCAGGGCAAAAAGATTATCACTAAGCAGAATTATTATTTAAATTGGGAGCATTTGCCAATTTCGGCTGAAGCGCGAAAGATAACTCGGTTTAATGAAAAAAAGTATCGTAAGGCTGCGGTTGAGCCGCTAGAGGCTCTACAAAAATTTGAGGAATTCATCTATAACCCCAAGTACAAAATAGTGGGCCATAATATATTAGGCTTTGACGTATATATTCACGGAATTTTACGGTCTCTATGCGGGAAAGGGTCAGACTATTCCTATATGGAAAGATGCATCGACACCAATTGTCTTGCAAGGGGAATCAAAAACCAAATCAAGCTGCAGACAGGGGAAGATTTCTTGGGGTGGCAATATAAACTTTTACATCACCGCAAGAGAGGGGTCAAAACTAACCTTAAGCAACTGCTTAAAGATTACAGCATAGAATTTGAGGAGAAAAAATTGCATGACGCCCTTTACGACATAGAAGTTAATTTTAAGGTTTTTCAAAAGCAATTGTGGGATATCGAGGTATGAGCGACTTCACAAAATCCTTTTCTTCTTATGAGGGGTGCGTCCCTCCTGGGGTCTTATTGCCGCAAATCCAGATAGATTCCAAGTATTATAAAGAAGTAATGACCGAGGGCGTAGTTGAGGAAATTTCGAATTTCGAATTCTTGCGGCGCATGTGCATCAAGGGTTTGCGAGAACTAGGAATAGATAAGCTGAAAAATAAAAAGGTTTATTATGAGCGGGCAAAAGAAGAGCTGTCTATTTTGAAGGAGCTGGGATTTGTTGATTATATTTTATTAAATTGGGATATTTTAAATTTTTGTCATGAAAATGATATCCCCACAGGACCAGGTCGCGGGTCCGCGGCAGGGTCTTTGGTTTTATTTCTTTTGGGGGTTACTAAAATTGATCCCGTAAAATATGAGTTGTTTTTTGAGCGCTTTGTGTCGCAGAGTCGGGCGCGCCAAATAGAGCATAAGGGAGTTACTTACTTAGATGGAAGTCTTTTGGCCGATGTAGACAATGACATTGCCTATGAGCACAGGCAGCGAGTGGTGCAATATATTGAAAGTCGTTATCCTAATAGGACGGCAAAGATTTTAACCCTCAACACTCTAAGCGGAAAACTTTGTATTAAAGAATGTGGAAAGCTGGTAGGCGACTTAAGCGAACAAGACGTAAATGTAGTAAGTGATTATATCCCGAAGGTTTTTGGAAAGGTCATGAGGCTAGAAGAGGCCGTTGAGGAAAGTGAAAAATTTGGAGAGTGGGCCATAGCAAACAAAAAAGTTTTTAAGGTGGCTCTCAAACTACAAGGCCTCAATAAGAATACAGGAATACATCCGTCGGGCATAGCTATTTCACATCAGGAGTTAAGCAGCGTGTGCCCTCTACATAAAAATGCCGAAGGGGCTCTGGTAACGGCATACGATATGAATTGGGTGGCGGAATTGATGGTAAAATTTGACATTTTGGGGCTTCGAACACTGAGCGTGGTTTATAATACGTGCCATCAGGTAGGCATTAATCCTGAATCGATTAAGCTTGACGACGGGGAGCTTTATGAGCATTTAAATAATTTAAAGTTGCCCCACGGCCTTTTTCAGATCGAGGCCGAAACCGACAAAAAGGTATGCCAGAAAATCAATCCCCGTAATTTGGAGGAACTAAGTGCGGTGGTCGCGATTGCACGCCCAGGCGCATTAGATTTTTTACCCAATTACGCCGAATATCGGCGAACAGGAGAGTTCCAAAGTGTGCATGCCTTTTTTGACGACATCCTTTCTTATACGGCAGGCATCCCCCTCTATCAAGAGCAATTAATGAGAATGGCGGTAAAGGTAGGATTCACTCTGGATGAAGCCGAACAATTAAGGCGCATAGTAGGCAAGAAAAAGGTGGACCAAATGCCTGAATGGAAAAATAAAATTCATGAAAAAATTCTTGAAAAGAATCTGCCTAGTGAAGTGGCGGATGTCCTATGGAAGGTTGCGGAAGATAGCGCAAATTATTCTTTTAATAAAAGCCATTCTATCGCGTATGCAACCTTAGCTGCGTGGACAACATATCTTAAATTCAACCATCCCCAGGAATTTTTCTTGAGCTTATTAAGGATGACGCAGTTTGAACCTAGCCCTCAGGAAGAAATATCGGCCATCGCCAAGGAAATACCTTTTTTCGGCATGAGGTTGTTGGCTCCTGATATTGTGAAATCAGGGATGGATTTCGCTTGTGAGGGTGAAAATATTCGATATGGTTTGAATAGTATCAAGGGGATCAGCGATAAATCCTTAGAGGCTTTAAATACGTTTCGCGCCGCCGAAGTGCAAAATAAATACGATATCTTTTTGACGGCCAAAAGTTGTGGTTTAAATATAGGCATCCTTTCGGCGCTTATTCAAGCTGGCGCTTTATCTAGTTATAAAACCAATCGTTGTCGTTTAGTATTGGAAGCTCAGGCTTTTAATATTCTAACAGATAGAGAAAAAAGAAATTTTATGGAGTTGGGCCCTAAATATAACTGGGATATTTTACAAAGCATCGTGGATGTTGTGAAAAGCGATGCCCTTGGGGATGATGGGAAAACTTTAATGAAAAAATCTCGCTTTGATACATTCAAAAAGAAATATGACAAATATAAGGCGATTTATAATAAAAATAAAAAGCATGAGAAATTTGCTAATTGGTATTTTGAAACCCAGCTTTTAGGTTATAGTTATAGCGAAAATTTACGAGAAGTGTTTCGGACGTCCCCCAATGAACTAAAGGATGCTGTCCATTTTGATGAGATGAAAAAAAAGGAGTCCGCTAAATTTGTGGGTGTCGTTGAGGACTGCTTTAAAAGAAAGAGTCGTAATAACAATGATTACATGCGGCTCGTGATTTCAGACGAGAAAGGATTTATTCCTTGCTTAATGGCTAATGGAGCTATGCGTACGCAGCACGGTTGGCGGCAAAGCAAAAAACTGGATGATTTTATTGCTCAGAATGGCGGGATTGCAGAAAAGGGGAATATCGCCGTAGTGGTGGGGCAAAAAGGGGAGGATATTTTATTTGCCGATCGTATTTCCATCATGGATCAAGCAATATACATGAAACTCAGCGAATTAAAGTAGTGTAAATAATATCATCATAAATGACATCAAATTTAAAACCTAATTTTACCCCTCGCGCCCAACAAGCGCTGCAACTCTCTAAAGATATCGCATTTTCAATAGGGGACCCCAAGGCGGGGGCAGAGCATCTTTTTATAGCTCTTTTTTCTCAAGGAGGAGGCGCCTTGCATGAAATACTCTCCAGTTATGATATTGACAATGAGGCCCTGAGAGAAAAAGTGTTATCCATCACTCCTCCTATTAAAAAACTAGACGATCGCATTACGCCTAAATTTGCCTCTGAAATTAATTTAATTATTGAATTTGCTCAACGCGTTTCGCAGGAATTTGATCATAATTATATCGGCACGGAACATTTATTTGTAGGGGTGGCCGAGCTAAATAAAGGAAGTATTAAGGAGACGTTGAAGGGTTTAAATATCTCAGTAAAGGAAATCTGCTCTAAAATTAAACTTTATTTTGTAGACTCGACAGCGTTTCATGACATTCAGGAGGCCTCTTATGTGGCTCCCCCTAAGCCTTCGAGGACCTTAGAAAACTTAGAGCAATTTGCCGTGAATTATAATAACTTGGCATTGGAGGGCAAATTTAACAAGCTCATTGCCCAGGATGAGCGGATTGTTCAACTCGCCGAAATTTTATGCCGCAAAAACAAAAACAATGCTTTGCTCCTCGGAGAGCCTGGAGTGGGGAAAACCGCATTAGTAGAAGGCCTTGCTCAGAAAATCAGTGATGGATCAGCCCCCGATTTTTTGCTTCCTAATGTTATTTATGGCCTAGATCTAGCTTCAATGGTGGCAGGGACCAAGTATCGTGGGCAATTCGAAGAAAGACTTAAAAATGTACTTAAAGAAGTTCAAGGTAATCCTAATATAATTTTATTTATCGATGAGCTTCACACATTAGTGGGAGCAGGAAGCGCAGAAGGAAGCATGGATGCCGCCAATATCCTAAAGCCTGCGCTGGCCCGTGGAGAGATTAAATGCATTGGCGCCATCACCTTTAAAGACTATAAAAAAAACGTGGAGAAAGATGCGGCGCTAGCGCGCCGCTTTCAAACGTTAGATATTGAGCCTCCGAGCCCCGCCGAGTGCGTGAAAATACTTGAAGGCGTAGCCGAGGACTACGAAGAATTTCATGGAGTTGAATATCCTCCTTCCGTCTTAAAAGAGGCTGTAGATTTATCAATTAAATATATTAATGATAAAAATCTCCCTGACAAGGCTCTTGATTTAATTGATCAGGCGGGAGCAAAATGCAAAGTTCAGCACACGCACCGCCCCGATCGAGCCAAAGAGTTAGAAAAAGAACTGTATTTACTCACCGAAGAGCCCGAGTCCCTGGAGGCGATGTCCCTAACGGCTACCACGGAAGACCTCCTAGAGGAATATAAAACTATTATGGATGCGTGGGGCGACGAGATGGAAAAACAAGAGCTAATTGTAACTTCCGCTTATTTACACAAAATTATTTCCGAAAAATTGGGCGTTCCTCTTGGAAAAATTACTGCCTCCACTAAAGATAAAATATTTAATCTCAAAAAGGTTTTAGCGCGGAAAGTAGTAGGCCAAGACCACGCTGTTAAACCTTTGGTCAATACAATTTTACGTAATCATGCGGGTCTGAGTGATCCCAATCGTCCTTTAGGTTCATTTTTCTTTTTGGGGCCGACGGGGGTTGGAAAAACCTATTTGGCTAAAATATTGGCCGAAGAACTATTTGGAAAGCCCGAAAATTTTATCCACCTAGACATGTCGGAATATTCCGAAAAAACTAACGCCACTCGCTTGATTGGGGCTGCTCCAGGATATATAGGGCACGAAGAGGGGGGGCAACTTACCGAAAAAATTCGGCAGAAGCCTTATTCGGTAGTATTGTTTGATGAACTTGAAAAGGCGCATCCTGACGTCATACTTCTATTGCTTCAGATTCTTGAGGAAGGGAGGCTAACCGATAGTTTTGGCAAACAAGCTAGTTTCAGGAATTGTATTATAATTGCAACGGGAAATTTTGGTTCCGATCTTTTAACCAAAAGGGGCATTTCTTTCGGGGAAGCGGTGGATCCCAAGTTGAACAAAATAGAATTAATTAAAGAAGCTAAAAAATTCTTTAAGCCTGAGTTTATAGGGCGTCTAGATGAGATTACCCTTTTTAATGAGCTCTCCATAGAAGAACTAACTCAAGTATGCGCCCTCAATATCACTACTTTACGCCAGACACTTCGCGCCAAGGGAATTGTCCTGCGTGTTTCTACAAAGGCCATTAATTATTTAGCGCACAAAGCGTTCGAAGAAAATGCGGGGTGTCGCCCCCTGCGTCGTTTGATTCAAGATCACATTGAAACCCCTGTGGCCACTAAGATCTTAGATGGCGCAGAGATTTCGCGCATTTCAGTGGGCTGCAAAGACAATAAACTCTATATTAAATAAAAATGCTCACACTGGCATTGGCCGCACTAAGCCTGGCGGCCTCCTTTTGGCTCTGGAACTCCTGGCGCAATATTAAAAAATTAAGATGGCGCTACAAGAAGCTTTATAGCCAGAAAAAACAAAGCGAAGTGCGCCTGGGGCAAATCACCGAGCAGCTAGTTCCTTTTTTAAATCAATTCCCCTATGATCCTACACGCGCTCAATTTCTGGGGCAGCCTATCGACTACATCATATTTCAGGATAATAAAATAATTTTCGTAGAAGTAAAAAGCGGCAATAGCAGACTTAGCAAAAAACAAAAATTAATTAAATCAAATATCGAAGACGGCAATGTAGAGTTTCATGAAATAAGAATAAAATAAGTCTAGATTTTTTGGGCCACAATACTATAATATAATTCAAACAACAATCATTCCTTTTAGTAGGAATACAAAATGAAAAATATTAAAATGAAAAACAAAGTCTATACTATAGATTGTGGTAAAAATAGTGCCACTATCTACGACGGCGCACTAGTTAAAACCGTTTCCCGTGAAGAGCTTTTGTCTCTTCCGAGCTCGCTAGAGGGCGGCTCTACATTAATTGGAGAATACTCTCATTTCGGCTGTCCTCGCAGAGAGCTCTCTTTGTCCCAACCATTTACCGAGCAAGAGCTATTGGTGTGGTATAGGGACCTTAAGAAAAATAATGTGCAGCTAAAGCTTTTTCCGCAGCAGTCTACGCCAAGAGCCTGCGTTTATACTTTTGGCTATGAAGTTGACGAAAAGGGAAATAGAAAAATAAAAAAATCTGACGAAACCGATCCTATTGCAATCTTTAACTTGGTGAGGGATTTTCCCAATACGTCGCTAATGAATCCTCCTCGCTCTTTCGCGGAAGACAAACTCAGGGAAGAAGGTAATTTTTGGAAATCCCAGACTAATGCAATTTTAAATGAGGCGCGCACGAGTTATCAGAACAAAGGCTTTGAGGATGCGAATACCGCTTGGCTCAATGAAAATCTTGATGTTATTGCAGCTCAATTATCGCCAACAACCAAGTCTGTTTTTGGCCTCGATAAAGTTTATAAAGTAGGCAAGCTCAAGGGGGAGCTTAAACGCACCCAGATGAGGGTGCCCCAACTCTATAGTGTCCTGTCTTTAATGCGCACCCATCAGGGCGAACTAAGAAAAAGAGAATTGACAAGTGCGCTTCCAGGCTGGAAGTTTATAAAGCGATATGTTTTATGCATGTCTCCCTGTCACTTCAAGGGGGGCGTAGGAAGAAGCAACCTCTATTGGCATGGTTTGCGATTTTGGGTTATCGCAAGGGCTAAAGAAAACGACCAGTTAAATCTTAAAGGAAAAAATAGGGGAGAGTTTTCCAAGGAAGAAGATGCCGCTTATTTAAAATATCGAGCGCAATACTGCGCAGCAATTAAAGAATTGTTTGTAACATTTAAAATAATGCTTGAAAAATGAGCGGGGTTCATGAAGTCACTCCATAACCTGGAGTTCAGATTCTCATCCCGTGCGCTGTCGGAGTTCATCCAGTCATCCTATTAAGTTAGAGTTCACCAGCTTATTCCGAAGCGTAAATAACCTTAAAAGCGCCGTCGGGGTTCACTATATTATTCCCTTGAGTGGGAGTTCAAACTATCACCCCGAGGCGCAAAACCTTTCAGCTTGACTTTTTTTGTTTTTTATGCTAAAGTTGTAGCATAATGAAAAATCTATTACATAAAACCAAAACTTATTTGGTTGGCCACATGCAGTATCTGGAAGGGCGCGATTGGCGTGGCGAAGTGGCAGATAAACTTGGGGCATTAGGTATTACATGTTTTAATCCATACAATAAGCCGTTCATTAAAGACGTGGAAGAAGATGAATCCACTCGCGAAGAGATGGAGGTTTGGATGAAGACCAAACAATATGATCGGGTCACTGAAAGAATGAAGTGCGTAAGATCGTATGATTTAAATTTAGTAGACCGCTCTGATTTTATTATTGCCCACCTAGTTCCAGATGTGGCAAGCTGGGGAAGCGCAGAAGAAATTGTTACGGCCGTACGCATGAAGAAGCCTATTTTTGTGAGCATGGAGGGAGGAAAGTGCAAAACGCCGCTGTGGATGCTGGGCATGTTTCCTCATAAATATATTTATAATTCTCTCGAAGAAATTGTGGAAATGCTTTATGCTATTGACAATGGGAGTAAAGAAATAGATTCGGATCGCTGGCGACTGTTGAGAAGAGAATTTAGGTAATGAGAGAACTTAAATATTCTGACATTATATTGTTGCCCCAATACTCCACGCTCAGGAGTCGCTCTAAGGCATGTACCGCTGTCCATCTTGGATCCAACATAGATTCCTTTGTGTCCCCCATTATTCCTGCAAATATGCGGGCCGTAATCGATGAGGATCGAGCATTTTCATTGAGCGAAGATTATTATTTTTATACAATGCATCGCTTTGGCGTGGATCCTATTGAGTTTTGCAAGCGAGCGCGGAACTGGAAAACCATTTCCATTAGTATAGGTGTCAAGCCACGGGACAAAGTTTATATTACAGCCCTGGCTCAAAGAGACTTAAGGGTCGATTACATTACAATTGATATTGCGCATGGCCACTCTAGCGCCATGAAAGAAATGATTAAGCTTATAAAAAAACACTTGCCCGACACTTTTGTTATTGCGGGTAATGTGGCTACCCCAGAGGCAGTTAAGGCTCTGGCGGAGTGGGGCGCAGATTGCGCAAAAGTAGGGATCGGACAAGGTTATGTTTGCACGACTAAAGACAAAACAGGGTTTACTCGCCCAATGTTTTCGTGTGTTGAGGACTGCGCACGAAACAAATCCATCCCCATTATTGCTGATGGAGGAATTAGATGCAATGGAGATATAACGAAGGCTTTAGTGGCAGGGGCAGATATGGTGATGGCGGGTTCTATATTTAGTCAATGTGTGGATAGCCCCGCGGTGTCTACAGTGGTAGACGGCAGGATTTATAAACAATATTTTGGCTCAGCCAGCGAACATAACAAGAAAGAGAAAAAACATATTGAAGGCATGATGAAAGAAGTCCCATCTAATAATATGACCTATCAAGAAAAGCTCGGTGAAATAAAGGAAGATTTGCAATCTGCTATTTCCTATGCGGGAGGTAAAGACCTTACGTGCTTTAAAAATGTAAAATATTTAGAAATTTAAATTTTTAACTTTATTATCTAACATGACCGATCAAGAATTAAAAAACGCTTTAGTCACAGAGCTCCTTAACACGATGCCTCTATATAAGATATTAGATTTAGCTAGGGGATTTGCCGACGTTTTGGCAGATCAACAGCTGACAGACATTACCGAGGAGCAGCGCGAAGCTCTGGTGGCCAATTTTAGCCCACCGCCTTCCGAGGACTCAGAAGAAGTCGCGCCGAAAAAGGCCTCCAAGAAAAAGAAGGTTGCGGCCAAGTAATTAATATAGTGTATCATAAGGGGGGGTGTAAGGATTCGACTTGTTGAATAAGTTTTTCGCTGCAAGTAGGAGTGGGGCTGGCTCCTTAATAAGCCCATTGTTACAAGTGCAAAAAATAAACTTGTGTGCGATTTAGTTAATCGCTTTGCGTCTTTCAAGGCGAAGGCTCGTCCGAGCTTCGTCAGGAAGACCAAGGCTGAGAAGCTTGTCGCTGTCGCAGCTTAGGCTGCCCCTTTCCCTTTTAGACGCAGATATAAATTGGAAAGGACGCTATCTGCACACCAGAAAAATTTTCTTTATTTGATAAACTGGCACAATAATTTAAATAAAGCGTTAGGCTTGTGATAACGAAAAAAAACAAGCTAAACTTGTGAACGAAGCGGCTAATAAATTCAGGCAAGGACGCGGGTTCGACTCCCGCCACCTCCACCATTTATTTTATATTGGTTAATTTTAAACAAAGCCCGTGCCATGGCAATGGCTTAATTGCTGAAGAAAACATTGAGGCAGACACCTTTGTGTGGAACACGCATCTTACATTCCCCGAGATTAAAGGGTTATGGATAAATATTACCCCCAATTGCCTTTACAATCATTCAAAAAAATACGAAAATTGCAAAATCGTGACGAGCGGCGACGTCAAAAGCCTCTATACAATTAAAAAAATAAAAGCAGGAGAAGAGCTTTTTATAGATTATACCAAGGACAGGGAGCTCGAGCAACCCGAAGAGCAGTGGGAGAAATAATTACGCTTGACTTTTAAAGCGGATTAATGTATTATATAACTCATGTTCGAGGTCACATTATATATCACTTTAACTCTATATTATTATTTTTTTGTCCTTAAGCCCTCATGATTTCGTTGGTTTCCAATAAAGAATTAGGATTTTCTTTCGGGTTCAATCAAGACTCTGAGGAGGTTATTGAGGCATTGCGTGAGTTATATATCCAGAAATACGGAAAAGAAGCTTATGCACAGGCGCGCGTCATCCTAGTGTCGGCAGACAAATTTTTTCACACTATTAAAAATGTTTATAACCTTCCTTCTCTTTATGAATTTACGGAAGACCTACAATCATATTTAGAACAATACCTAGACATATAAAAATGAGACAACAATACATTCAAGGAATATACGGCGAAATCGCTGGAAAATTAGATCAAAAACTAATGGACCTCGAGAATCTTTTGACTAATTCGGTGGGCATTGGAGAACACGGCAGTATATCGGACGAAATTAAAAAGCATCTAGAGGAAGTAGATAAGCTTAAGTCCCTTAAGCAAACCATTGAGGAGCTTTTTACTCAAAATAATTCCGCTGCTCCCGTGGGCGAAGACGTTGCAGCTGGTCCAGAATAGCATGAAGGGTAGAGGAGTCTATTCGTGCAACAGTTATGCTAGCTCGCTTGGGGCGTACCGAGATGTCCCGTTCTGTAAAGGGGTCAACAATATCCGCCACATAGTCAAAGGCTCCATATTTTTTTAGCCAGCGCCAGTAGATGTCGCGCATATTCCTCTCGCACTCAATCACCACATTTTTTTTAATAAAACAATTGGTATAAAGAGTGAGGTCCCGAAAACAAGCTATCGAACTAGGCGGCTCACTTAGGCTGGCATCAATTATTATAGGCATCATTATAATTTACACCAGATGAATGGAATAATATATGCAGCAACCAACACCAATAGATGGTTTGCGCCTGTCAATAAAGAATCTAAAGGCATTGATGTAGCATTCTCAATATATGCAGCGCGCTCAGCAAGGTCTGTCAAGAAGGTGGTGCCCAATATACATATCACCCTTTTTGCAGATAAAATAAATCAGGAAGTTATTGAGCGTGAAAACATGGAGAAGGTATTTGATGACATAATTTTTCATAAATATCCCAAAATAAAGAAGGGCGAGAACTTTCAGTTTGAAAGCAAGCTCTATGCGATGCTGAACAGCCCTTATGAAAAAACTATATTTTTAGATGCAGATACCATAGTTTTAAACAACAGAATAAATGAATTTTACGACGCCCTAGAGTGGCATGATATTGCGGCTCCCCTTCACGCGAGGGGCCATACTATCTGCCCAGCGAGCTTTAGACACCTCGCTGCTTTGGGTAATTTTGAGAAAGTTGCGGGGATAGACCACATACCACCCTCTTTCCTTGAATTATCCAGTGCCGCCCTAGGTTTTAATAAAAACTCAAAGACTCGTAAAATGCTTGAGCTGGCATATGAGATGTATATGACAGATCCTCTTAAGTGGAAACCGCTCCTCCGCCAGCCCCCTGTTTCTAAAAAATATTGGTCAGACATGTATACCTTATGGCATGCCCAATGGGAAGCGAAAGTTACTCGTTTTGTTCTTCCTCGTGAATTTCTTCTGGTGGGAAATAATCTTGCCCCCCTTTATCCTAATTCAACCCAGCGTTTTTATGCCGATACAATTATTCATCACGGAAGAAATACCTATGAAGATCTAACGGAGATGGGGAGCGTATCATTTTGGAAAACCCAATTTAATGATTAGCTATAAAGATCGTTTTTTATTTATACATGTGCCTCGAACAGGCGGCACCTCGATCGAAAATTTTTTACAACGACACACTGCAGCTCTGGACGAGCTTCCTCGTGACGAGGCGCTGGTGGAAGATTTATTGCGCTATCAACACCTTCACGCAGCAAGAGCAGAAAAAATATTTTTAGAAAAAAAAATTTCTTTTGGGGGGTTTTTCAAATTTTCTTTTGTCCGTAATCCCTGGGAGGCTTTGGTTTCTTTCTTTTTTTATGACCAGTATACTCTTTTAAATGAAAGCCCAGGAGCCTCTCACACGGTAGTTTTTGCCGATTATGTAAGAGAGAATATACCACCCAAGGAATCTTTTTCTTCAACCCCCAAGAAGAGCGATGTCCTCTTTGGCCTTATGGGCGAACTGTCGATGGGAGTGAAGTGTCATCGTTTTAGCCCAAGTTTTTGGTTATGCGACGATGACGACAATATGTTAATGGATTTTGTAGGGAGATTCGAAAACCTCCAACAAGATTTTGATTTAATATGTGATAGAATAAAAATTCCTCGAGGGGGGCTATCGAGGCTCAGGGCGTGCGGCGACACAGACAGCTGTCCATGGCATAAAGAGAGGGGCATCCATATTCCCCCTTACGGTCTTTATACTGAATATTATAACGATGAAAGCCTACAGTTGGCCAACGATCTTTTTCAAAAAGATGCTGATTACTTTGGGTATAAATTTGGAGAATGAGAAGGGGTCGCCTCATAACGCGGAATGTTTGTTTCTTATAAATATAAATTTATTTTCTGGAGGCCTCAAAAGGTGGGAGGCACTAGCGTTCAACACGCATTAAATCAAATACCCGCAGGAGATCAAGACCTTATGACTCTTCTTTCTCTCAAAGAGCCAATGAAGGCTTTATTTACTCGCCCAATGTTTTCGGGTGTTGAGAACTGTGCGCATCGACCCTGGGTCGCGGGAAGCAATGAAGGGCTGGAGGGACATGGGCACGCAAAACCTTTGAAGATTTTTAAGGAGTTAAAGTTCTCCCCCGCAGAGTGGGATTCTTTTTATAAGTTTACTATTATTAGAAACCCTTGGGACCTCTGTGTTTCCCTTTATTGGTTTCGCGAAGCAACCCATCGGGCGGGAGTAGGGGTGGCTCCCCTCCCTCAGCCTAAAAACCCTATTTATATTGAAAGATTCAAGAGGTGGGCGTTTCAACATTATAAAGATAAACATAGTGATAACTATTTTTATCCCGATTCTCTTCAGCCTATTGCTGATTATTATATACGTTTTGAAACCCTTCGGGAGGATTATGCTTATGTTTGCAATCATTTACAAATCCCTGTAATTCCGTTGCCCCACCTAAAGGGCCAGTTTAGAAAAAGCAAGTTACCGTATTGGGAATATTATAATAAAGAACTGGAGGAGATGGTGCGCGAGCAGTTCTCGAGAGAAATTAAAGTATTCGGATATAAGTTTGGAGAGTAAAAGCGATGAGATACCCATTAAAAAAAATAAAGGATGCCGCTATCTGTGCGGAAATTGGGGTGTGGAAAGGGAATTTTTCCCATAAAATACTTCGGAGAGACCCGAAGGAACTGCACTTGATTGACCCTTGGGCGCATCAGGACTATAAAAAAAGATGGTATTCTATTGAACAAGAAAAAATGGATAAAATCCACTTAGGCGTTCAAGAAAGATTTAAAAATTGCCCAAACGTAAAAATTCATCGAAAATTCTCGACTGAAGTTAAGTTCCCTAAAAATTATTTTGACTGGGTTTATGTTGACGGAAACCATTCTTATGAATTTGTTTTAAAAGATTTAAATTATTATTTTCCCTTAATTAAGAAAGGCGGGTATTTGTGTGGAGATGATTACGGCTGGCGAGATGCTGATTGCCCTAAAGGCCCCAAGGTGGCCGTAGATGAATTCGCGCTAAAAAATAATTTAAAGCTAAAAATTAGCGGAAATCAATTTGTAATTCCCATAACGTGATACCCCACAATGCGCTTGAAAAAAAAGTTCTTGACTTCTAAGTTTATTTTTAGTATACTATACGTCTAATGAATCAAAAATCGGCCAAGCGCCTTAGAAAGCTCATAAATCCGCAAGATGCAACATCTCGCAGGGCTTATCGCAGATTAAAAAAAACCTACACAGGAATTAAAAATACCAAGGCTAAAGAAGATTTTTTATTTATGGTAGAAAACTTACAAAATTCATCTAATATTAACTAATACATTATGAGCGAAGAAGCAAATACTGAAAGCAAGTGGAGGTCCAGAGAGCTGGGCGCCCTTTGGAAACGACAAGGACGCAACCAAAACTATCTCACGGGTACGATTCGTGTGGGAGAGTTTGGGGTGGAGAAAGAAGTAAAGGTGGTCATCTTTACCAACAAGAATAAGTCCAAGAATGAACGCGCCCCCGATTTTATTGTTTATGAGTCGGAGCCCCCCGAAGCCAAAGAAGATCAAGAGGTGGCAGCATCCGCCGCGCCTGTGGTGGATACAGAGGGCGTTAATGATGAAGAGGTCCCCGAGTTACTGGTGTAAATCATTATGAACTTGGAGTACGCCTTAATTACGTCGGCCTCCCTCCCTACTCAAGTTAAAGAGAGTGCGAATTATGTTTCGCTGGACAAGGCGCAGTGGTTCGACTTAGTAGATTATAGTGAGGATCTTGTCAATGAAGATTCCAATCAACAGGTTTTATTGCTGATTTGCGCTCGAGGAACTCCCGAGCAGGAAGAGGCGGATAAGCTGCAGCGAGAACACCTTAAAGAGATGGAAGATGAGACGCACCGAAAGCTTCAAGAAGCGGACGAGCTCAAAAAATCCAGAGAAGAAGAGGTGGCCACCCGAGATAAGCGCCGCGTAGAGTTGCGCAAAAAGTCTAAATCTATATTCAATGCCCTTTACGGAAAGTAATATATCCCTTACTCTCGATCTGGCGGTTTCTTTTGTGGAACAGCACTGTGAACGTAATGAGATAAAGTTCTATAGACGAAAGCCTGCTGTCGAGACCGATGCGCAAGTTATCATTATTGGTACTGACACGGGACGGTATGGAAGTATCGGTTGGTGCACCACAGAAAGGCGAATTAGATGCTTTTGCAGGAACGATGCCAAATATAACTGGGCCAAGCTAGAAGGCTTTCCAGAGGAAAAAATTTACGAAATTTTCGAGAGCGAAATCGTAAAAGAGGTCTCGCTTGAGGAAATGGCATCGCTTTTTACAGGGGACTAATAACATGATAGGGCGCCTTCAGGTTATCAAGAGCACTCTTTCTACCTTTAATTCTCTTGTTATTAACGAAGTAACCTTGAGGCATTTAGAGGTGGATAAAATTTTAGTGAGGTCTCCAGGCTTTGAATTCCCCTTGTGGCCTCGCAATATTATCTTTGAAGAAAATCAGCTGCGCCTCAATGGATTTGTTCTCTATAAGGGGATTATGGGCCAAGTGGAATGTGTAATAACACTTGGTGGCTAATTTTATAATAAATTTTTTTACGGGTGACTGTTGTACGGGGGCGAATTGCGACAGTATAGATATTACGGGCTGCGCTTGCTCAGGAGTGTGCATTCAGTATAAGTGTGGGTGCGCGGGTGACCCACCCACTCTGATGGATATTCCCTGCGCCTTGTTGCTGTACAACGAGTATGAAGATATTGAAACCAAATATGTTAATCTTACCACCGACACAGGCAGTTGCTATTATCAAGCATGTGATGGGGACACCTATACCCCCGATTCCACTCAGATCTGGTATGATCCAGTGGGGGGAAGTTGGTCAGGTTACAATTACCCCCCAGGAATCGATCTTTTTGAGGGTCCTGGGGCTTGCGAAGGGCCTACTGGTAGCTATGAGGGCATAGGCTCGGAGGCTGGTAATAGTTTTACGGTAAAGCTCTGCGTTCTGTGCTCGGGGTGCGGTTGCGTTGATTGGCCATCAGGCGATTACCATAACACAAGTGGGTGTTTAGATTTTCCCGAATGACAATATTACTCTATATTCTTGGGGCCCTGATTAACTGTTGGTTTATCTGTACCTGGTTTTTTACCTCATTGCCCGTCCATTTATTTAAGCCTTTTATAAAAAAAGAAGCGAAAGTTTATTTGTGGGAAGATTGGAGTAGGTGGTTGATGTGGAGGAACGAGTTTCTGGCAGAGCTGTTAGGTTGCCCTTTGTGTTTGGGGTTTTGGGTTGCGCTCCCGATTTCCACCATAATAGCATGGACAAATAATTTAGAAGTTTCCTTTGTATTCGCCTGCTGGTTTAGCCACCCTTTCATTTCGTTTGTGGCCCATAAATTTCTCGAAAAAGAATAAATTCTAACTATTATATAGAAATGGACATAGAAGCTATTTATAATAAATTTATAGGAGGGGAAATTGACGAAGACACCCCTTACGCCGAAGAGCTGCGGGAAATGTTGGTGGCTTTTCAGAATCAGCTTATAGGTCCTGGTTGTGCTGCGTGTCGAAGACGAGCGGTGGAGAAAAATTTTAAACATCGATTCATTGATGTCATGCAAAAATACAAAAACTGAACTTTCTCGGAGAGAGAGGTTTGCCGAGTACTGGATGGATTGCCATTACGAGAGGGCGCTCGGCTTAATTCAAGGACTTTCTTGTAATGAAGTGGTAGACTATGCATATTATATAGCCAAATATTTTGGCCTACAAGATTTAGATTTTTTTAACAAGCTCCTTAATTAACGCTTGACCTTTAGCGCAATTTGTGTAATAATGGGCATGAAGATAAGAAAAATAATGCTGAACCGACTAAACAGGGAGACCAACAAATCCAAGGGCCCCTGGGGCATGAAAAGCTTTAATATTACCTATGTAAAAAAAGGACGAAAACTAGAACGGCATCGATTTGTGAGCGCCCCGAACAAAAGAAGGGCCTTAAAGCAATTTGAAGCGATAATGAACAAGTCCAACATTCAAGTAGAGATTTTATCCGTTAAGGAAGTAAAAGATTTTTAATCATAGATTATGAAAACTAAAACTAAAGTAATTCTAGGAGTCGCGATAGCCATTATTATTGGCCTATTCGCATACAACAAGATGAACGCGGAAGAGTTGTCTGGCAACTTTTCTCTCGGCTATAATTCCGAATTAAGCTTCAGGGGAGTAGCGGCAGAGACTTCTGCCATTCAAAGCTCTCTAGGCTTAGACGCAAATATTTTTGGTCTAGATATCGGACTTGGAGCTGCAACAAATATTAAGGATGTAGGAAAGAATGAAACGAGACTTTCTGCGCAGACAGGAGTTAAGGTCCTGGACTCTGTTAGTACATCCGTTGGCGTTGTTAAGTATAGCAATAACCATGCTGTTGGGGACGATGCGGAGCTTTTTATTGTTCTTGGAGCTGAGATTATTCTTAGTCCAGGGGTGAAGCTCTTTTATAATCCTAGCGAGGCCCATACTACAGTAGAAGGATCTGTTTCTCAAGTTATTGAGATTACAGACGAAATTTCCGTCGAGGCCGTTGGTAGTGTCGGAAATACCACTATTGGGGGCGACTGGGGTCTTTACTATGGACTAGATGTTAGTGCTGGTTATTCTCTTGGAGATAACACTAAGGCTTATATTGGCATTGACCTGAAGGACTTAAAGGATATTAATATAGAAGCGCCCGAACTTGCATTTGTGGCGGGCGTTACTCGTACTTTTTAACCTCTATTCGCTACATTAACTAGTAAAGGGGCGCTTCGGCGCCCCTTTACATAAATTTTAAAATATTATGAGCCTCTTAACAGCAACAGTTAATCACATTTGCCACAAGGCATTCCCCTATCTTATTATTTCTTTTTTGCTATGGGTCACATTAGGGTTGACACGGTGGGAACCTTATGCTATAATGGGCCTTATAATTTTTATGGATAAATACAATTACAAAATAGGTTATTTTTCCTGCATGATGGAACAGACTTTAAATCAGAACACTATTAAGAATGAAAAAAAGTCAGAGATGGAAGAATAAACTCAAGAGGAAGTTTTTATATGCCAAATATACTCCCACAAAAAAGAAAAAGGAAGAGCGCGTTAAATATGGCTTACGTTAATAAATATGACAAAGGAGGGAAGTGCTCCGTGATGGGGCATGGTGCAGAAGGTACATTCTCGAACCTAGCAGAAGCTCGAGGCTTCAAGGTCGATAAGGCCACTCGTTATGAAAATATGCATGAGCATTGGGATTTTTCGATAGATAGATGGGGTGATGATGATAACGACCTTGTTTATATGCAGGTAGATGTGAAGGCCCGCAAAAAGACCAGCAGAAAAGACACTAATTTTAATGATGAGTGGACATGGCTGGAGTTTAAGAATGTGAGGGGAGACCCTGGCTGGCTCAAAGGCGGTGCCACCCATATCGCATTCGAGAGAGAAAATGATTTTGTGGTCGTTCCTCGTGGAGCTTTAAAAGATTGGGCTGCAGAGGAAATTGAGCGTAGGTGTCATCCTGACGGAGGCTCTCACCCCCATAAACACTGGGCTAAAAACGCTAGGGATGCAAAGTATAAATATTATACTCGCTGGAAAAGAGAAGATCTTCTTACCCAAGTCAAGATGGCGGACATTATAAGCCACGTAAAAGAAGTGCAAATTTGGAAAAAATAATGGAGTTCCCCACAAAGCAAAACAACAAAAGAGTTAATACTAAAGGGTGGGGCCAAGAAACGATTGTGCATAATAATGAAAATTATTGCGTAAAACTTTTAACTCTCCAAAATGGCGGCCAATGCAGTCTCCACTTTCATAAAGAGAAAGAAGAAAGCTTTTTGGTTTTGGAGGGCCATGTGGAAGTTGAGCTTTTTTATGACCTAAAGAGGGAATATGTGGACTTGAGAGCGGGAGAGTCTATTGACATTCCTCCTTTTATGGCGCATCGCTTTAGGGCTATTGAAGATTCCAGATTACTCGAGGCTAGCAATCAGGATCTTGAAGAAGCGGATTTAGTTAGAATAGAGAGCGGCGACACGCAAAAAAACAAAATTCTTCCCATAGATGATGCTGAGTTCATCAAGTGGGAAAAAGACTGCAGGGCTATTATTGGTGACAGATAAAATTCCAGAAGCTGGCCGCGTGACAGGCGCCAAGCCAAGCAATAAAGATCTTTTGATATTTGTATTGATAGCGTTCTTCATATGCCAAGTGATGACCTTTGTTAGGCTTAATAATCAACAAAAAAATTTAGACATTCAAAACGAGGCCCTACTTGAGTTGGCTCATACCACCGAAGCCCTTTTTGAGCTCGCTCGGCTACAGATGGAGCTCTCTAAACTAGATCTAAAAAAAGAAGAGCGGGAGTCAAATAAATACCAAGAGTGGAGGCTCCACGAAATTTAATGGCTCAAGCACGAGAGCTCGATAGGGCTTATTTAAAAATGGCCCACATTTGGGCGCAACTCTCCAAGGCTCGGAGAAAAAAAGTGGGATGCCTTATCGTCAAGGATGGAATGATAATTTCTGATGGATTTAATGGAATGCCCAAGGGATTTGATAATAATTGCGAAAAAGCGGGGAGGGCAGACGCATTAGTGACGAAAAAAGAAGTGCTCCATGCCGAAAGCAATGCTATAACTAAATTAGCGAAGTCAACGCAGTCGAGTGATGGAGCAACAATATATATCACCTGTTCGCCTTGCGTTGATTGTTCTAAATTAATCATACAAGCAGGCATCAGGCGATTGGTTTTTAGGGAAGTATATAAAAACGATCATGGATTAAAACTTCTAGATAAAGCGGGTATACTCACTTCATTAATAAATACCTCATGAAATTAAAAATTAAAAAATTAAGCGATAGGGCCGTGGCCCCTAAATTTGCTAGGGGTGGCGATGCTGGGATGGACTTAATAGCCACATCACTAAAGCAGCGAGCTAATTACCTAGAATACGGCACAGACCTAGCCATGCAAATTGAAAAAGGTTACGCTGGTTTAATTTTTCCTAGGTCAAGTATTTCCCAAACAGGACATAGATTATTAAATTCCGTTGGCGTAATTGATAGTGGCTACCGAGGAGAGATAAAAGTTCGAATGAGCTGGACAACGGACAATACGTATCAAATTGGAGACAAAGTCGCGCAATTAATTATCACAAAGCTTCCGCGGGTCAATATTATTGAAGTAGATAAATTAGATCTCTCGGACCGAGGCGCAGGAGGTTTCGGTAGTACAGGAAAATAAGCTTGACAATAGAACGGAAATATCGTATAGTATAGGCATGTTAAATCTATTACTAAATAAATTCCAAAAGAGGTATCTCCTTGTATATCGCAAGAGAGATGGAGAGACCAAAAGCTATGAAATCGACCGTCCTCGTTTGAGCGATTCAGTTCCAAATAAGCAAGAGGGGCGCAATAACGTAGGGTTTAAGGCTTATTGTTTTGTGCGGGGCGAAGTTAGAAGCTTTCGTCATGACGGAGTAATTTCTATCACCAAGCTATAAGGTAAAAAATGAAAAGGGTTATCGGGTTAATAACGTTATTTTTTTTAGGAGGCTGCGCCTCAAACACAGTAACGCAGAGCAAGTTTCCCTTTTATGGGCTTGAGCAAACTGCGGAGGAAAAGGTTCTCCCTATAAATAATGCTCGCATCACCCAGCAAGAATTAAATTCTCGGACTTCTACAGTTCCTGCAGAAGCCTTTCATACTGGATTATCCATTGTGGATTATCTGCACGCAGTAAATTCCGATAAGATTAAAAGGGTGACTCCGCAAGCCCTTTTGCCCAACCCCTTTACAACCTTTACGCTGGGAAAGGGTGATGATACTTTGGAGATCAGAACCATCCCCGTAAGGTATCAAGCTTATGACCCCAACTTTCCCAAGGTAAGCCCGTTGTTTGATACGCCCGAAGAAGCGCAAGCGTATGCAACGCTTAATAATGGCGATGGATTAGTTGGGCACTCCTATGTGGTAAGAGAGGTTGATTTTAAATATGAAGTGCGCCACAAGAACGGCTCTCGAGACGATCAGTTACATACCACGCATTCCCTCGCAGAGGCTCGTAAATATTTAGAAGAATATGAAATAAACCATGTCCCAGCTCCGTTGTCAGACCATCTTTTTATATATGAACTCAAGCCAACAGGACAAGTGTTGTATTTTTGGCAAGAGCTGGGAGGTTTAAACGAAAGGCCCTACTGATGATTAAAGAAATAAGCGCCGCCCTTATGTTGGGAGCCCTATTCGCTCTTATTGGAGCTTTTCTAGAGCACAGGTTTGACCTCATCTTTAATTTTTTAACAAAGTAACCTTAAATATAATGCTTGAAGTAGTTTTTAGTAGCTTTTGGACGTGGGGAGGCACCTTGATATTGGTGGCGAGCTTTGGCTATTGTCTTTCTCTTCCTTTCTTTTGGCACGCTCGAGGTCTCGAGCAAAAGCGATTACTAGAAAACGAGGAAGAGGCAAGATTTTATCGGTTTCACACCCAACAACCTCCATTAAATTGAGGATTAAATGGTCAACCCTTAATAAGAAAGGCAAACTTAATTATATATTTTTTGTGGCAAACCTATCGCTCGCGTTTATGTTTGCACTCCTCGGAGAAAGCATGTGTATTTTGCACTCACTAGTGGCGTTTTTATGCTATATATCTTTTAGGTATGCCCCTAATTGTCGAAAATGACAAACGAAGAACAGATGGATGCGCTTTATAATGACATTGCGAGGGTCTTAATGAGATTTAAACAGGAATTTGACCTTAAAGGCCCCGATATAGTGTGGGTTCTTGAGTGTTTGGTTCATGACGTTTCCGATGTGTGCTTAGATTTTGAGGCTGACCTCGGAGATGAAGAAGATAAAGAAGATGAGTAGAAAACTTCATGCTTTAGGATTGTGCGGTTCCGCAAGGTGCGGTAAGGACTCTTTTTACTTCATTGCTAAAGAATATTTGTCAAACCTGGGGTATCATCCATACAGAGTGAGCTTTGCTGACGTCCTAAAACAAGATGTTAATGAGTTCTTATTAGAGAAAACAGGAATTAATGCCTTCACCGAAGACGCCGAAGAAAAAGAGTTGATTAGAGATTTCTTGGTAGCATATGGAACCAAATTGATGAGAAGGATAGATGAAAATTACTGGATTTCTAAAGTAGAAGAGGCGATCCACTTCCCATCGAGGCTCAATACCCTTCCAACTAGCATTCCTATTTTTACAGATGTGAGATATTTAAATGAATTAAAATGGGTAAGAGAAGAGAGATCGGGAATTATCGTTCATATTACCCGAACAGGAACGCTTCCCGCTAATGAAGAAGAAAGGAAGAGCGATCCTCTTTTGCACGCCCATTCGGATCTTCACCTAGAGTGGGGAGATTTTAAAAATAAAATCCCGACTACTGAAGATCATCGTCTCGTAGAACAGCTTACAGAGAAATGCCTTCATGATTATGATCGACGCGCAGAACACGCCAAAACCATAGCTTACAACAGGAAAATATAATGAATTGGCTTTATAATTTCTCGGAGTTTCTTTTGGTTAATAGGGTCAAAATAGTCAAGCGAGGAATAGTTGCCTGCCTTGCGTTACTGGGATTCTTGATGTTTAATTATTTAGTATTATGAATAAAGACAGATGGTATACCAGATGCATCCTTCTGCCCCTAGAGCTTATTATATTCGTAGTGTTAATTCCCGTTTTCTTTGTTTTATTATTATCAGGGGTGGCGCTATATTTTTATGATAAAAGAAATAAAGGATTAGATAATTAAAATGAGAATAACTAAAGAATTAAAATACGCCACTTTCGAGTGGGACGAAGGCGCCAAAACTTTTACGGTGACGGATTCTAACAATAACACTATCGAGTTAAATAAAATATACGGCTTTGCGCTAATGAGATTTATTATTAGGATCGCTCAAAAGAATTTCTTAAAAAAGCCATTGCCAAAAGAGGTTTTATGTGATATAATAGAAGAAACTGAAGAAGTATATGAAGACCCACGACAGCAGCGCCTTGATTTTTAATTAATGAAACCAGTCAAACCATTAAAGTCCGTGGTTAATATAGCGCCTAATGCGCTTATTGATCCTCTTGTTAATAAGTGGGTGCTAGAGTGGTGCAAAAAATACCATCCTGAAGCAGTCGAAGAAGCGCAGAAATTTGTCAAAGAATATTTAGCAAAAATGGAGGCAATAGAACGGGTTCGACCTCGTCAAGGAGGAATTTAAAGCAGAGTGGAGCAGAGGCAGCTCGTCAGGCTCATAACCTGAAGGTCGCGGGTTCGATTCCCGCCTCTGCAACCAATTTAATGTGAGAGAAGATCGTTTAATTCAGCAGTCTAAACCCAGGGAGGATTATTTTAACTCCCCCATTTTTATATTAGGCTTGCCGCGCTCGGGAACCTCTATGATTACGGGGGCGATGGAGGTTTGCGGAGTGTGGCTGGGGAGCCTTATAGAGGACTTCTTTGAAAACATATTCTTGCGAGAATGCGTAAACAAACCAATATTATCTTATCTGGGCGTTGATCCTTTAGGGATAAGTAAATTACCCTCGTTGTCCGATGTTCCTGTGGAGATGTTGCCTTGGGTTCTTCAGGGCGCCATTCGAGACCTTATGGCTATAAAGAGCCACAATTTTCGTCGTCACCGCATCAATCATCAGATTGGTACGGGTGAGCTAGCTTCTCTTATGCAAGAAATCATTGATCACGATGGTTATAGACATGATGGGCCGTGGGCATATAAAGAGACTAAATTAACCCTCTTATGGCCTTTGTATAAGCACACTTTTCCGCATGCTAGGTGGGTGATTGTAAGGCGAGACCCTCAAGGCTTTATCGAGTCTTGCCTTCGGGCTCCCTTCATGAACCAACACTCAAAGGATGTTCGTTTCTGGAAGAACGTGGTTAAAGAGTATAATGCGCGTCTGGACGCCTTGAAAAACTCAGGCGCTCGTGTTTTTGAAATATCCTCCGATGAACTTCCAAAAGGAAATTTTAAAGCTTTTAAAGCGCTAGTGGGAGATTTGGGGTTAAGCTACAATGAGAAAGAATTGAAGAAGTTTATAGACCCCACTCTTTGGCATAGTTAATTTGAGCTTGACGAGATAGGAGATTTATAGTATAATAAGAGACAGAAATAATTATGGCAAAAAACAAACAACAATTCACATCGCTGATCGAGCAAAAACCTTCCGCCTTTGAACTCCTGTTCAAGCAAAAGGCTGTGAAGTTCGAGCCTTTTCTGCCGTCGGTCTTACAACAAATAAAGGATTATGAAACTATCCGAAACTCAGATAATTAATTACATCGAATGCTCGCGGGAACTAGCCGAACTTTCTTCCCTCTTATTGCAACAAGTCACGAATGACAAAAAAAGATTAGGAAATAAGATAGAAGCCCAATCGGCCGAGTCTCTTTATTGGCTCTGGCTTTTAATCACAGAATACTTTTCCGAAGAAAAAATTAAAAAACATCTAGATAAACATGAAAAATAAAAGATTTTTTTATTGGTGGGATAAGTGCAAGGCTTTTGTCGGTGGAGGCATCGGCCTTAGGATCTTCAAAAATAAAGCCATAGGACTAGACATAACTTATTCCAAACTTTTTTTTCAATGGGTTCATTTTTCTATAGAGTGGACGCGAAAGCAAGATTACGCAGGATTGTGGATTGAGTTTTCTATATTGGCATTAGATTTTCATTTTAAACTGGGCGATACCCGCCGCTGGGATCATAGAGACGATTGTTGGGAAGAAGAGGCCGTCTTAAAAGAAGAAGAGCAAGCAAAGGCATTTAAATATGAATGGTTTTAGGCTCGGTTTATTTTTAAAAGGCCAAATATAGCAAAAATTTTTTAAAAAGAAAATCACCCGCAGTGGACGATAGACAACAGAGATACGCTTCCTCCCAGAAGGGAAAGGAGGCGCGTAAACGCGCAAATAAAAAATACGACAGCGATAATCTAGCGAAAAGAAGACAACAAAAACGCGATTATATGCGCCGCAGACGAGCACAAGATCCTAATTATTGCAAATGGAAATAAGGCTCGGTTTATTTTGGAGAAGGCAAATAAGCGCGGGAGGCTTAAATTCATTATGAGTAAACCGCGCATTAAAATAGCTACTGTTTTTTATCAAAAACCTCCGCCCAAAGAGTCATTGCCAAGGATTCTGCGCACCACCCCAAGGGAGCAGGAGGAACCAAAATATAAGCCAGAACACGTTTACCGAATGTATGAACAAATTCGGCGCAACACCACGAAGGAGTTTGATTTTTACTGCTTAACAAATACCGATAAAATTTCCCACCCTAATATTAAAACCATTAAATTGGATGATATGTATAAGGGGTGGTTTGCTAAGATGAGATTATTTGACCCTAAGATATTTGCAAGCGGAAGAATATTTTATATAGACCTTGATATGTCTATCCTTAAAAACATAGATGACATTTTAACTTTCAAGGGGGATCTTTGTATGTGCAAAGATGCGCACTATGAAGGAGAATATTGGTCAACTATAATGCTATTTGATGCGCCGAAATTCCATTTTATTTATAAGAATTTTATGATACAGCATGATCGGTCACGGTATTATTTGCGTACTCTCGATAGCGGAGAAGAAGCTGCTCAATTTGGAGACCAAAATTGGATTAATGCGCTGTGCTCCACTAAAACCCCAGTACTTCCGCATACCCGACGTCCTAGCCATCGCAAAACGCAAAAGATAAAAGGGTTTTTGCCGCACGAAGCACACCCCAAAAAACATTTAATCGTAGATTTGCCATCGCAATGGTTTCCCCCTGCTAAAAAGTGGATAAATGACCATTGGGAATTAGTTAATCTTGATGATCTTGCGCCAGAAGCTAAAATTCTAGTTTATCACGGTGATCCTGCTCCGTGGGAAAGGGAAAAATATAAATGAAAATTGTAATTTGCGGATTTTCCCGATCAGGAAGCACATTGTTCTTGCAAATGCTCAACACCTCGGTTTCAAACTTTAAGGTAAGGGAGTTTGAGGGGAGCTATAAAAATACCCCTGAAGACAATGTTATCACCAAAAGACCTAATGACATTGAATTTTTGCCCGAAATGTTAAATGATCCAAATATTCAACCTATAATTATTGTGCGTGACCCAAGGGCAATTTTAACATCATTTCACGCAAGCGTTCCCTATAATTATTTTTGTAGCTATCATAAGATTTATTTTGTTCCCCCAAACGGATCACCTCCTTATCAGATCTCCACATATAGCCTTTCCTATGTCTATAACATCATAAATAAATATAAAGATGATAAACGAATTATCCTCATACGATACGAAGACTTAATAGAAGACCCTCCTAGAATCCAAGAGTTTTTAGGGGACAAATTAGGTTTAGAATATAAAGATGATTTCGCAAATTTCCACAAGCATAATTTAAAAAATATACGCGCGCTAAATGGCGTCCGAGCCGTAGATCTCTCGCGCAAAGATAGATGGAAGCGCCCCGATCATCATCAACGCATAATTGGGCAATTCACTAAATTCCCTCATCTTTTTGACATATTAATAGAACTAGGATATGAAAAAAATAAAAAATGGTTCAAGAAATACAAGACGGCTATTTAAATAAAGGCTCGGTTTATTTTAGAGAGGCCAAATAAATGCCTAACGCAATATATTTATGAAAGACTGCAACTCAAATAAATGTCCGACATCTCAAAACGGAAAAGGCTCAAAGAGCCGAACCGACAGCTTCAGCCAATTCCAAAAAAACTACGATAAAATTAAATGGCAACACCCAAGCGGAGAATTATTAAATACCGAGACACGGAAGCAAGAATAGTTTTATCACTTTTTCTTTTCGGCTTCTTTGTGTCGTTAGCGGTAGCAGTCGGATCTGTCTTTGCGCTGACGCTATCAGTCGCTCGTCTGATATTTTTTTAATTTAGACTTGACTTTTTTAATAATGTCATTTAAATTAGATGGCATGGTTAATAAAAAAAGAGGACGACCCAAGGGAAAGAAGAATTCCCCCAAGTCCACGCTTATTCCCCTATCTATATTAAAGATGCTGGTGAGGGACAATGAGCTTGTGGAGGTATCGTTGGATTGGCTATCCTCCGCACAACCAATTAAAAAAACACAGCCTCAAGTCAGTCAGGCAAAGCAACCAGAAGAAAAAATAGAATATAAAATTACGGAGTTCAAACAATGAGTGATGACATTTTTAAAGGTTTAGTTGGACAAGACAACGTAAAGAAGAAGCTCAAGTTTTACTTGAAGGCTTTTAATAAGACAAGTATTTGTCCTTTTTTAAATTTCGTTGGGGCGAAGGGATTAGGCAAGACCGAATTTGCCAAAGCCTTTGCCTCTAACTTAACAAATACGGATGGAAGTCAAAGGCCGTTATTGGAAATTAATTGTTCTACAATTAAAAATAATGAATCGTTCTTTACTGAAATATTCCTACCTATTATTTCAAATAATGAATTAACTGTTCTCTTGGATGAGGCACACGCCTTACCCAAAGACCTGACGATGGCGTTCCTTACTATTTTTAATACAGAGCGCACACATCTTAAAGAGTTCACTTGGCAAGAGCAGGTATTTACATTTGATTTTTCCAAGCAGACATTTTTATTTGCTACAACTGAAAGCGATAAGTTGTTTCCTCCATTAAAGGATAGGCTTACAACTATTGACTTTGAGGCGTATGAATATGATGAACTGGGCAAAATAATAGAACTAAACATTCCAGATGTAAATATAACGCCCGATGCCTTAAAGGAAGTCTCTAAAACTACGAGGGGCAATGCGAGAAGCTGTGTGATGAGAGCAAAAGAAATAATGCTTTTTTGTGAGGCAGAAATGAACCCCATCTTTGACTTGACTGCATGGAAAAAGTTTTGTGACACCTTGGGAATTTTGCCCTATGGAATCACTTGCACCGAAAAGGAATTGCTCGAAATATTAAATGCAAGAGGATGTTGCACCTTGGCAATGTTGTCGGCTGTAACTGGATTGAGCAGGACTGCGCTCCAGCGTGACCATGAGATGTATTTGCTCAAGAAAAACTTCATGGAGATTGACGGCAAAAGAAAAATTACCCAAGTTGGACAAAAAGTCTTGACATCTGTGGAATAATCTATTTAATGGAGAGTAAGAATTAGAAATGAAAAAGCACAAGATAGAAATAAAACCCTCGTATCCTCGATGTGAGCATCCAGAAAATAAATCTAGTTACAATATAGAGTGTTGGGACGTTTACATGGATGGGACGCTTCATTTTTCAACAACCCTCGACAGAGAATACTTGGAGAAATATACCATTCCCGAATGGTTGAGACACCTAGAAGAAGATAAGGCATGAATAAATACAAAGTAGCTAGGAGTTATATACTCTCCAAGGAAGGGAGCAAACGAGTCTTCTCTTTTCTGCGACTTCCCGAACTCAAGTTTTTAAAGACTTGTGCGTTTATTGCAAGTATGTTGTTTTAATAAAAATATAACTATTAATTATGATGAATAAATACAAAGTAGCAGTATGGGAAGAAATGAGTGGCTTCATCAATGTAGAGGCAACATCACAAGAAGAGGCTCAAGAACTTGCAGAAGAACTGATTAGTGAAAATGGAGTGGAAGCCTTGTTTTATGGAGAAAGGGATGTGCTTTACCCTAAAGCAGTCCTTGGGACATCGCACACGCATGGCAGTAGAGAAGTTTTAAGCGTGGAAAAAATTTAATGAGTTACCATAGGGACTACCATCAATTTGACTTTGGCGACCATCACCTAGATGAGATGTATCCCCCGACTGATTTAGACCTAGAAATAGCACGAACTTATGGAAAATGTTTACAGAAATGCGAAGAAATAATAGAGGAATTAGATGACAAAGAAAGAGTTACAAGATAAATGGTATGACCTTTATTGCGCTGAAAATGTAGCAAAGTGGGAGAAAAATAAAAAAATGAGCAAATATACAAGAGAAGAAATAGACGAGATGAAAGAACTCCTTTCAGAATCCGAATGGGAGGGCTTAAAAGATAGAGAATTAAGAGAAATCCTATGGGATGGTTGTATCGGATGGGCAAACGTGGAAGATGCAGATGTAATTGAAATGTATGAGGAGAATTATGGATTTGCTCCAGACAATGGATTTAATAAATAATGAACAACATATTTGATAGAATTATTGACATTGAGAAAGATCTCAATGATCTCATTGGCGACATTGAGACTCAAGCCGAGCGTTGTGAGCTTAATGAAGGCGCAATTTTAGAAAAACTAAAAAGTGCAAGCGTAAATATTAGCCATGTATATAAATTAAACAAAGCAAACTTTAATGAGTAAAAAAGTTACCATCCATTGGAACATTGACGGCCACGTAAAGGGTCATGGCTCTCCAACATCAATAGAGGTAGCCCTTGCTTGGATCGTGAAAATGAATAAAAAATATGGAGAAGGAACGCATTGGTATGAGTGAATATATGCCCATCATGGAAGTGCTTGAGAAAGTGCGAGAGGGTTGCGAGAGATATATGCATCGCATAGATGAAGAAGGTCAATGTGCAGAAGCAGATGATTATGTAGTTGCATTATTTCATTTTGAGGATTATATAGAATGGGTCAAATGGAAACAGGGGAGAAATAAATAATGAGTAAATTACTATTATCCCTTATCTTCCTTGGGGGTTGCACTACTACCGATTGGAGTGGTAGTTCTACCGAAGTTAAAGAAGTAGATTATAGATATGAAGTTAGGCGAATAAATAATTTAGTTAATCACCTATTATTTACCTTCCAAACACACGAGGAAGCATACGACTATGTAGTAAAGCAACCTTCTCCTTATAGTGATTTAATCATACACGACCTTAAAACTGGAGAAACATTTGAGGAAACACCATGAGTAGAGATGTAGAAAAGTTAATCGAACAAGAAAATGAACACACCTTGTGGATGCTCCACAATGAGAAAGCGGTTTACGTTCACGTTTATTATTCCCTTGACAAAGACGGCAAACGAGTCTACGATAGGCAAACAATGAGGGAAGAATTTGAGGAAAACATGGAAACATTAATTTCATTAAATAAACAACGAGAAGACGGAGGTATATAAAATGAGTAAAAAATATCAAGTCCCATGTTCATGGCAGATGCACGGCTATGTCGAAGTAGAGGCAGATACTTGGCAAGAGGCAGGAGATAAAGTATCCCATTCCGTAGCACTCCAACAAAACGCCCGCTCTTATGCAGAAGAAGTGGATTATTCTTTTGAAGTAAATTATGAAATGATGGAAGACGAGGAAGAACTAGAGACTGAAACATATATGAGATTCCCAAGAGATTTTGATGGAGCGCATCATGTAAATAATGAACAAGAACGCTTGGACGATTTTAATAAAACAAATAAAGTAGATAAACTACAAGACTTAATGTAAAATGAAATTACCAAAAGACTTATCTAAAAAAGAAGTAGTCGAGCATCTTCATAAGATTCTTAATATTAATGTAGCGGATGCGGATTACCCGCTTCCCCCAAGTTGTGCCAAAAAGATTTTTGAAGATATTTTCGGTAAAGATTGCGATAGAATAATAGCAACCAACCCCGATAACCATGTTTTGTGGCAAGCAAGCAATGAGCGCAAATAAAATCTCTAATTACAAGCAATTTTCGGATAATTACGACAAGATTGATTGGACTAAAAAAATAAAGAAGAAATTTAAAACAAGCTGGGGAGCAGAATACACACTAGAAATAAAAGAGAAGCCCCCCAAAAAAGACAACACTCCAACCATAGAGGACTTAACAAAGAAAACAAATGAATAACTTGCCAATATACTATTTAAGAAATAAGGTCTATAAAGATGCTCCTGAAGGAGCAACTATTATTAAGGGTAGCACTAGAGTCAGCGAGCATGAGCGGTTAGGCGATGGCGTTATCGTGAAAATTCATGCGCTATACGGCAAGCCTCAAGCTAGGCTTTGGGCAAATATATACCCAATAAGTTATCCTCAAACGGCAATTTTTGAAACCGCTTGGCATGAAGATAAGCCTTGTTGGTTCACGACTTATTGCACAGGGTCTTTCAGCTTGGAGCAATGGCATCAAATAATAGAGAGTATTCGGCCAGTAGAGGAATTTCTTATTCGGAAACACGAAGATCAACTCCAGCAATTCTATGCCCCCAAATATGGACAACAAACTTGCAGTCAAGCAGTATAAAATTATTCTCGATGAAACTGATTTGGAGGTTGTCAGGCAGTTGACCCATGAGTTTAATTACGCATTAGAACATAACCTGCATCTCGCACTTGCGGGTCATGTCAGAAAAGAAGATGTGCTTCATACCATTTTTAAACAAATAATTAATCAATCAAATAATGAACAAACAGAAAGCGGAGAAGGTTCTTGACCTTTGGAGACAATGCAAGGCAGACTCAAACGGCTGGGATGAAAGCGGAGTAACAAAAAGGACAGACTATAATCTAGCCAAGGAGGTGTTTATAAATCATTTAGAAAACGGAGGATATAAGTGTATTGGCGATGGGGCATATAAATTAGTTTTCTCAAAGAAAAACCTTGACTTTGTGATAAAGATTTATCATACTGGTTCCATTGATGATAAGGAAGACAGACGATTTAAATTAAATAAATATTGGGTAAAGCCCTACTATAAATGCAGTTGTATTTCTATTCAACCAAAAGCAAAAAGAAACGCCAAAAATAAAGCGTATAAATTTTTAGAAGAAAGACTAGGCAAAGACTATTGCGAGCTATTTGACGTTCATCCCGATAATGTAGGATGGGTAGATGACAAGCCAGTAATATTCGACTATGTGGCTTGCGTAGGATAATAATGAATATATTTGTATTAGATGAAGACCCAGTAATATCAGCGCAACAGGCTTGCGACAAGCACGTTGTTAAAATGATACTTGAATCAGCGCAAATGTTATGCGCTGTTTTTCCTCAAGGCGAGGCCCCATACAAACGAACTCACTACAATCATCCTTGCACCAAGTGGATTAGGGAATCGGTAGATAATTATGAATGGTTATTGACCCATGCTTATGCTCTTATGGATGAATACCTTCATCGTTACGGCAAGTTGCATAAATCTTTAGATGCGATTGCGTTTTGTGACGATAACTACCATAAACTTAACCTCTCAAATAAAGGCTTGACTCCTTTCGCTCAAGCGATGCCAGAAGATTACAAAAATCGCAATGCAGTTAAGGCGTATAGAACTTATTATATTAATGATAAGAAATATTTTGCCAAATGGACAAAAAGAAATACACCATCATGGTTTAAATAAATGTTTGTGCTTAAATCCAGAATATATCTTGTATATAATTTATTTTGTGGGGCGCACTTCATTCAAGCGGATGACTTGTCGCCTGTCCTGCCAAATATAAAACCGCTGGAAGGCGAGCCAAATAATGTGGCTGTATCGTTACCGACCTTGGATATTAATTTTACAGAGGATGAGTTAGCTGAAGCCAAAAAAGCTGGCGATTACTTTTTTATCAAGGACAACAAGGGAGTTAAGCGCAAAATAATATTTTTAAAACTAGAAAATATGCTGGCCTCACACCGCTCTACCGCTAGGAGCGAGAGGGATTCTTCTTTTTTCTCTTGACATTCTTCCTCCATGCTTTAGACTGGATTACAGAAAATGAAAAAATTACCTATATTATACAAATTGGACTCGAAGGGCAAAACCAGAGAATGGACTATTTGTTCTGACGCAAATGAATTTTGGAGCGCACAAGGAATTGTGGGCATGAAGATACGCCAGAATAATCCTACTGTCTGCGAAGGCAAAAATATTGGGCGCAGTAACGAAACCACTCCCGAAGAACAAGCGGAATTAGAGGCTCAAGCGAAGTGGGAAAAGAAGCGCAAGGATGGTTACACCCAAGATATTGACCAAGTAAAACAAAAAAAGTTTTATGAACCTATGTTGGCGCAGGATTTTAAGAAGCGAGAAAAGGAATTAGTTTATCCCCTATATTCTCAACCCAAACTAGATGGGGTAAGGTGCATCATCCGAAAAGAGGGGGATAAGATTATCGCTCGCACTCGCAAGGGTAGGGTAATTGATTCCATTCCCCATATCAGCGAAGGATTGCAGGGGTTTTTCTTGGCTTATCCAGATTCCATTTTAGATGGAGAACTTTATAACCATGAATATAGAAATAATTTTAATGCTATAATTTCTTTAGTGAGAAAGCAAAAGCCTGTTCGCACTAAAACGGATAGCGATGAATCTTTCGATAAAAAAGAAAAGGCGTGGAAGAAGGCGTTGCTCCAAAGCGCAGGGAAAGTAGAATATTGGGTTTATGATTCCCCTCGTATAGATTTTTTGAGAGAAAACCATTATTTTACAGTTCGTAGGGCGCATTTAGAAGAGCATCTAGGCCATGTCTCTAACAAGAGCATCCAACTCCTAGAAACCTCGGAAGCGTGGAGCAAACAAGCGTTAGATGCTAACTATGAAGATTATCTTGGACGAGAGTTTGAGGGACAAATAATTAGACAGGACGAGAGTTACGAATCCAAGAGAAGTAAATACTTATTAAAACGCAAAGAGTTCCAAGATGCTGAATACAAGGTGCTTGACATAGAAGAAGGAAATGGTAATCGCCAAGGAACCGCAAAGCATCTAGCGTGTTTCTGCGAGAAAACGCAAAAGACATTTAATTCTAATATAAAAGGAACTTTTGAATACTTAAAAGAAATCTTGGAAAATAAGGAGGATTACATTGGCAAATATGCTACAATTAAATTCTTTCAATTAACTCCAGACGGAATCCCAAGATTTCCTTATGCGATAGCTTTTCGAGATTACGAATGAAATTAAATAAAAGCTATGACCGCCTTACGCAAGCCTTGTCGATTGCAATGCAAGAGGCTGACGATTATGGCGAGGAAGGCATCAAGGAGATGCTGGCACTCATTATGGAATTTTATCTCAATGACGAAGAAAGAAAGTTCCATAAATTTTTCTGTGAAATTATAGACCGCTACAAGCGGAGAAAACATTTTTAAATTTTTTAGTTGACATTTGCCCAAAAATGCTTTTGAATGGTTGCATGATGAAAATTGCAAAGATAATAGATTCGTTATTCGTTGACCCGAAACTGGAAGCCCAACTTATTCTTCCCTTTGAGGAGTTTCGACCTGTTCGCAAAAAGAAGGAACTAACACTTGATTCTTTTATTGATGGCTTGACCTATGGAAAAGTCAAAGAGGGAACCGAATATTGGGAAGGTATTAAAGTAAAAAATGATGTAGATTATTTTAAGCGTTGGATTTTTGCTTTTTGTAGCATCCATACGACTTGGGAAAACAACGTCAGAGGTTACAATGCTTTAACTCAAGATTTGTCTTGGACTATTTCCAAGAAGCGTCTTATGGAGATAATTAAAAATAGCTCATTAGGCTTGACAAGTATGCGCTATAAGGCACTTTGGGACTTTACTCGTAAGTTTCGGGCTAATCCCAAACAGTTTTATAAGAAAAACAATGAAACTTGGCAGGAATGTCGCAACAGGCTCTCTAAAGAAACTTATGGAATTGGCTTGGCAAAGACTTCCTTTGTTCTTAATTTAAGTTTCCCTGTTGAAGCGTCTGTATGTTGCTTGGATGTTCACTTGCTCCGCTTCCTTGGTTGGGATGTAAAGAAGAAAGGGACTCCATCGCTGGTTCGTTATGAAGAACTTGAGCAAAAATGGCTTGACAAGTGCGAGGAACATGGGCTGGGCTATGGAGTAGTGAGAGAATTATATTGGAACAAGATTCAAGGTAAGCGCAACAGTCGCTACTGGTCATATTGCTTGGAGAAATAAAATGTTTACAAAATCTGCGAATTGGTTTAGACAGGAACTCTGGAAGCATCGTAATTTCCAACAAGGTGATACCCTTGCAGGTTTAGACGAATCAGATTTGGAGTGGCTTACGAAACAAATACTCGAAAAAAATAATTCAGTTAACTTAATTATCTTGAGAGACAAGGACGATTGTCACATAACTGTAAAGATAAAAGAATTAAACTAATATGAATATAGAGGAAGCACTTAAAGTATTAGACAAAGAAGTGAAGCGGTACTGGGCGTTTCCTGCGAGTAAAGATAGTTCCGCAAAAATAATAATGGCAGTAGAAACAGTTAATTCTTGGGTTCAAGCTGTTAAGGATAAGATGAACGCTCCAATGGAGGATGAATATTAATGGAAATAGCAGAAGCCGTTACAAAAGTTTTAGAGTCTTGCGATGCCTATGCAAGTTATTTAGATGACGCATTAAAGCATACTCCTTATTCTAAAGCTGGAACAAAGATAGATGAAATAAGGGAAGCGACAAATATGGTTGAGTCTTATTTTGTTAATGAAACAAAAGTATTTGATTACTCGACTACGGAAGGCTGTATCCAACAAACCCAAGGACACAACAAAGAAGAATGAAGGATATTATAAAAAAAGTTTTAGAAGCAAACCAAGATATTAATATGGCAAGCGAATATGCCAGAGAATATTTAGCAGAAGAAATAGAGAAAGAAGTTCAGTCTACTGTTAATAGAATCTTTATGGAAGAATATGAATTAATTAGGATTTGGGCATCCAATCGTGAAACACGATATGCACAATTTCTCAATAACAAGCAACCTTTCCCTTTTTAAAATGAATAAAGCTAAAATTATAGATGACTTTGCCGATAGGCATGAAGATGAAGAAATCCTGCGAGCAGATGGATTAGACGAGGCTTGTATTGGCTGGACAGATTCATGGAATGGACAGAGCCGAAATATGCGGTTGGTTTATGATGCAGGAGAAGTTATAAAAATTTTTCAAGAAAGAGATGGAATGTCTTATGAGGATGCCGTAGAGTTTTATGATTATAATGTCGCAGGAGCATACGCTGGAGAAAGCACCCCTATTTTTATCAATAGTATTGACGATACATTAGAGTATGTTATGTAGCAAAAGTGTAATATAATGTATGGAAGCCTCCAAACACTACGAGTCAATAAAGTTTTATATTAAACGCTTACAAGACATCAAGCGAAATTTATTAAAATATAAAACCGAATACTTTCCCGAAAGAGTAAGGAGTCTACTTATATCCTACAAATTTACCATTGGCAAAATTATTAAACATAGCGACACTTATTTAAGAATAGAAAAAGATAATTGGGAAAAGCTAGAAGAAGTCGCACGAATATCAAAAAAATATAAAGAGTTCTTAACTACATTATAAATAATGAATAATTACAATCAGCCAAATCTCCCACATCCTGTTAAGTGGTTAGTTAATACTATAACAAAAGGTATGCAGGTAGACCATTTACCTAAATGCAAGGCAGAGGATTATCCTGACGATACATTTGTAATTAGGTTATCGCAGATCAAAGCGAAGCGTAAGACAGCGCAAGTAATTTACAATGGGCATACCCAAACCCATTATCATCCACCAACCCAATGGAATCCAAGTGGTCACTCTTATTCTTATCGCCCAAAGTCAGTAACGAATATTACTTATAGCAATGACCGCAAGGATTATGTTTTTTCTTGGGGAAGTGGTGGAGAAATGGATGATAGCGAATTTTATTCTTTTTTTCAGTTGGCTAACTCGGTGAAAGATTTCTTAAAAAAGATTTGACATTCCCTAAAAATCTGTCAGACTTATTACATGATCAACAAAGAATTTCTTAAAAAAGGCATTGGGGCGCAGGTTCGTATTTGTTGACTGTGGTTACTTTTCATCGCCTTCCAGTAATCCCATAAAAGCTGGAAACTTTATTTTAAATACAATGAGTAAGAAAAAAACTATGCGATATAGGATAAGGGAAAATCAGCCTGACCTATACAACAAAACTTATTCTGTTGATGAAGAAATAATCGAAGGTGGAACTAATGGCTACGATGGACACATTAACGATATAAAAAGAATCAAGATAAAGAAGGACGACCTAACTAATCTTATAATTTTTGCCGTGGAGCAAGGTATTTTAACTGAACAGAAAAAACAGAAAAGACAACAATACAATAAATTGAAGTTAGCTCCACAACATTTTCCGAAAAATAAACGGCTAGAGGCAGAACTATTTAGTCCAGCAGATGCTTATGAGGCAACCTTGTCAGAGCCAGCGAAAGCACGGCTCAAGGCAACAGGATCGGCAAAGCAAATAGCTTCACCGAGCATTGCCGACACACCTTTTTGAAAAAAATTAAAAAAGTCCTTGACTTTCCCTCCAGACCTGTCAGACTTGAGGAAGATTAAGATTAAAAACTGAAATTAAAAAAACATGATTGCTACACAAAAGACACACACATTAGTTCGCTCACATGACTTTGAGGAATCCGAATTTGGTATTGACCAAGAGGACATTTCCTTTGTCATTGATTTGCTACGAAATCAAATTTATTCCAATAAGCCTTTGGCAGTTATTCGGGAATATACCACAAATGCCATAGACGCTCATGCGGAAGTTGGCAAGCCCGATTTGCCAGTTAAGGTAACTTTACCTACAAAGTTTGAGCCAACCTTTAAGGTTAGGGATTATGGAACTGGATTAACGGATGAAGAAATTCGTAATCTTTATACTCGTTATTGTAAGTCCACCAAACGTAATTCTAACGCATTTACTGGACAATTAGGCATTGGATGTAAGGCAGGATTTGCCTATGGAGACAATTTTGGCGTTATCTCATACAATAATGGGACAAAAAATTCTTACAACGCCCAAATTGATGAATCATCTAAAGGCAAAATTATTCTTATGGATTCATCTCCCACAACCGAAAAGGATGGCATGGAAATTGTCATATCGGTAGCAGATAATGACGTAGATACGTTTAGGGAAGAATCGCTTAAATTATTTCGTTATTTTAAACTCACTCCCGACATTAAAAATCTAGGCGAGGATAAAATAGAAGAAAAATCTGTTGCATTAAGTGGTGAGTGCTGGAAACTTTACGAAGAAGAAGGCAATGGTAGTAGTTATAGCTATTATCATCGTCAGCGTAATTATGGAAGTCGTAATCAGACGATTGCCATTATGGGCAATATCGGCTACCCTATTGACCATAACTCTATTCAGAATCTTGACGGCAAGTATCAAGACATTCTTTGTCTGGACAACTTGTGGGTCGAATTTGATATTGGAGAGTTAAATATTTCTCCTAGTCGTGAAGGCTTGGAATATACCAAGCGCACTCAACAGGCAATTAAAGACAAAATTGAAGTTATTAAAACCGACTTGGAGAAAATTGCACAAGAAAAGTTGGGCGATGCATCTGACTATTATGAAGCGAAGTGCAACTATGCGTCTATTGTTAATAGCTTGCCATACTCTATTCAAGAGGTCTTGAAGGGTAGTTTTAAGTGGAAGGGAATTAATATTGATAGCCCAGTTATCAATAAGCCAAGGACTGATTGGCAAACTCCAGAAATAACAATTCGTCATTACTGGAAGGAAGATGATTCCGCAAATACAGATGGGTTTAAAGTCAAAAGTAAACTTGTAGACAGGTTCACTTGCCACAAAGATAATTTGCTTGCGATTAACGATTGTCCTTCAAATCATGGCTTGGCATTAAAAGCTAGGACTTTATTTAAAGAAAATTCTGATGCAAACAATGTATATATGATTTGGTTCAGAGATTCAGCTTGGAAGAAAAAGTTTTATGATGAGCATGAGTTTAATAAGGTTGACGATAATCGTATAAATTATTTCTCAAAGGTGGATAAGTCTAAAAGTGGATATGTTTCCGCTGGTGGAGCATCTAAACTTGGCGCAGGTTCTCGTCAGCACGTTAAAATGTTTCAACTCAAGGATGATGGTGAAAGTAGAACAGACCAAAATAATTGGGATGACCTTGACAAAGATGACGTTCCAACTGAAGGCATTTATGTTCCTATCTTACGTTATGGCATTGTGGATGCAACAGATAAGAAGGTTATGGATACAATGGATATTGTTAATTTCCTAAAATCATCCGTAGTCAAGGATAAGTTGCAAATAAAAGTTTATGGAGTTAGGCGCAAGGACGTTGAAAAGCTAGACGATTCTAAATGGACACATTTTAAAGTTTGGTTGAAGCAAAATCTTGATAAGGTTATTACGCCCGAACTCTGGCAGAGATACGCCAACGAAAGGTCTATGTCTGCAATCGCTAATTTAAATTACATTAATTGCGAGAAGTTTATAGAGCAATGCAAGAAGCACTTGGATGATTCCCATATTCTAATGAGGGCTATTAAATACTTGCCTCCCATGCAGAATGGAAATTATGTCCACGCTACCTTAAATAAGGTTCAGTATTTGCTTACTTATCTTCTTGGGATTGATAGGGATGCTTATAGCCATGAGTGGTCGAAGAAACAGCAGGAACCCTACAAGCCAGAACTCACCAAGGAGATGATTGAAAAGAATATTGATTCAAATTATCCCATGATGGAAATGATTGAATTTTACGGCTGGAGATTTTCCTCTGACAATGCAGAGAAGGTAGTCAATTACATCAAACAAACTGATGAATTAAACTCAACAAAAGTGTAATTATTATCGGAAAGTTCTTGACAGATCGACAAACATTTAGTAGAATATTATCATACAAAATCAGAAAAGGAAAAAACATTATGCAAAAAGTAGCTTACAATCTCGGAGAGAACGCAATCACATTGTTTTTTGATGGACAGGTTCATACTGTTCGCAATGACAATATTAACTTTCATCAAGTGCGTCAAGCCCTATTGGATGGAGAATATGATAAAGTTGTAAAGTTGGTGGATACCAAAAGTGCAGTTGAGGATTATGCTCACGGCAATGTCGAAATCAAGGATGGAGATGTTTATTACAATCATTCTTCTGGTGAGCAAGAAAAGCTCGCAGGAGTTGTTATTGACAAGCTGTTGTCTCTTATGAGGATGGGCATTAAAGACCCTTCTCCGATTTTCAATTTCATTGAAAGGTTGCTGGACAATCCTTCACATCATTCGGTGGAGCAGTTGTATAACTTTCTTAATTACAAGGAACTCCCTGTTGACCCTGACGGCTATGTTATTGGCTATAAAGGCGTAGCAAATGATTATAAAGATAATTATTCTGGCAAGTTCGATAATAGTGTTGGTCAGGTTCTTGAAATGAAGCGCAGGAGTGTAGATGATGACCCTAATCGGGGTTGTTCCTATGGATTTCACGTTGGTTCGTTCGACTATGCAGATAGTTGGGCTGGAGCAGAAGGCAAACTAATGGTCGTTCGTTTTGACCCCAAGGACGCTGTAAGTGTTCCTAATGATTCTCAATATCAAAAGTTGCGAGTATGCAAGTATGAGGTTATTAACGAGATTACTGAAGGTCGTAAGGAATGGGCAAAGCCTGTCTATGTTGATGAAGATTGTGATTATGATTCCGATTGGGATGAAGAATATGAGGATGAAGGTGAAGATTCATGGGATGATGATTTGTCTGCAAATGAATTAGCGATTCGTAACTATATTGAAAATCGTCATGCAGAAGGAATTAATCCTACGATAAAACAAGTGCAGTCTCGCATGAAGGGCGTGTCGGTTTCAACTAAAGAAATTATTGAAATTGCCGAGAACTTGGACTACTATGTAGAGGAAATTGATGGGGCGAAAACAAGTCGTTCCGAAATCTCTGGATAAAAGTTTTGTTGGGATTCAGACTCTCGTCTCATTAAATTGGGATTCAAATGATTACCCCAAGGAACTGAATAAATACGGCATAAATTAAAATCTTAAAAATGGGAGCGAGAAAATCTCGCCCCATTTTATTCTTTAATCTAAATTAATAAATATATAATGACACTCGCAACAGTAGAAACTCAAGCACCAGCAACAACGCTAGTCAATTCAATCAACAAAGCAAATGAAGCGCAAGTGGATGCTTCTTGGGCGATTCTTAAATACAAAGAAATTGGCATTTACCGAAAGGTCGCTTGCCTCTCACAACTTCTTGATGTTGATTTTAATGTTGTACTGGATGAGCTTCCGCAAGATGAAGATGGCAGGATTTTGGATTACAAGACAAGGCATATCATACATGATGCTCTTATCGAAGTCTCATAATTAAATATAAATTAAATAAAGAGCTTACAATCTATTCTTCCATCAGCATATAATGGAAAATAAAAAAATCCCCATTCGTTATTTGGTTTACAATAGCAAAGGAGCATGGCAAGCATCCTATTCAACACAACTTGGAGCCAAGACAGCTTACAGATATGCAAAGATGTGTGTGATGCAAATGGGCGGTGAAATATTCGCAACCTTTCCCCATGATCCGCATACAGAAATCAGTATCTTCAAACACAAGAATAAAAAGCCTTTGAAGAAATAAATCCTTGACTTTGATAATTATTTACCATATACTTGATAGATAATAAAGGAACAAGCAAAAAGCAACTGACTTGCGTAACTTATATAATAAAGGAAAAAACACTAACAAATTGCAGAGAAATAGAATATCGCAAAATACTTTAGGGTAGTGCGAAATCTCTAATTATCGCAAATAACTATATAATTAATATTATGAAATTGCAAATTGATAACTATCGTATTAGTAAATTGGATGATTTAAATGTTGTTATTGAACAGTATATTAAACTTAATCCTCGTAATCCTTTTGGCAGACATGGCAGTAAAGGAAAAGCGAAACCAACTACAAATAAATTTAAATGGGTTAGGCTTGGTTACTATGCAACATTGGCAGAAGCACTAAATAAATTAGTAAATCATAAACTCCTGTCTGTTGATGGCGAGCAAACTGCACAAGATTTGTTGTCAAGTTTGGCGCAACTCAAAGAAGAAATATTGGAAAAAGTTAGTGAAAAAAGTGGCTGGTAGACCGCCGAAACTTTATCGAATTTTTCATTAAATTAGCCCCATTTTAAACAATTTAGGCGAAATAACAATATAAAATGAGTATTTTGAAGAAATTTGGATTTGCCATTATTTGGTGTATATTTGGTTGCGGATGCGTTTTTAACCGCCCTCAACAAATAGATTTAAATAATAAGCCTCAATATTATGCCAGCTTACATTACGAAGCGCAAATAAATAAAATTTACCAAGAGAAAAATGGTAATTGGAGAGTCGCAAAACAAACTAATATAAATGCAAATAAATATTGGAAAGCCTATCTTGATGCTCGTCATAATAGTGAGCGCACTCACCTCTTGCACAACAACAAATAACAGGCAGGGAAATCACAGAGGCGGTCAAGTCACCCACTTTTCGCAGAAGTCCGAAATAACTAATACAAGAGAACTAGAAATAAGAAAACCAACTTTACAAAAACTAAAAGTGATACAGCCGAAAATAGTTAAAGCGAAAACTACAAATAAAGAAGAAGCAAATACTTCTGAAGTAAAGCGAAATAAAGATAACTTAAACAAAGTCGCCGAATTAATTGAAGAAGAAAAACCATATGATAGGATGAACATGATTATGTTTTGGTTAGCCCTATTAAGCTCCAGCGTTTTGATCTGGTGTTCCGTATGGTTCGTTGGGCGCAGTCTCCTTAAATGAAATGGTCACCAGAACACGATAGATACGTAGTAAAGAAAAATAAGAGCATGAACGACCAGAGAAACCTCTTACAAAAAGAAGATAGACTTTTACTCTGGATAACAATAGCAATGAGTATATTTTATGTTGGACTTGGACTGGTTTATTGGCTATGGTCGAAATAATACATAGTTATAAAATAAATAACTTCCATCGCTCTGGCATACAAATAAAAGAAACAACAAATAATACAATAAGCCTCACCTTAATTTCAAGCAATAAACTTGGAAATAAACTTCAATCAATCAGCTTCACACCAAGCGAGTTGAAAGAAATAAATTGTGCAATAACAAAAATGCAAAAAGCTCTTGACTCACAAGATAGTTCTGGTAACATTGAAGAATGAAAAATAAGAAAAGCAATATTCTCACCTACTTAATTGTATTATTTTTTTTGGTAGGTTGTGCCGACGATAAACTAGAGAAGACCAACGCCAAGTTAGCGGAGGATCTTGAGAACAAGGATAGGGAGCTACAACAGAAAGAGCTTCAGCTTCAAGCGCAGACTACCGAAATACATCGACTAAACGTCCCTCCGCCCGATCTTCTACGCAAGATGGGAGGGCTTCCAGAAGCCTCCAATGCCAAATATGAAATAAGGATAAAGAATGATGCACAAGATGAGCGTCTTGCTGTTACATCTGATCTGGAGTGGGCAAAGAAATATGTCGAACGCTACATGGAATATCATGGCGACCTTGTAGTATATGAATTAAAGTCAGGAAAAGCTTTATACTATTGGAACAAAACAAATAAAAGCGAAATAACTCTTGACAAACAATAAAATTTATAGTATAATATACTTATAATAATTGAGAAAGGTTAATTAGCTGGAGTTCAACATCCCAATCCTTTAAGTAGGATTTCAGATTGCTAGTCCAGTAAATAACCGAAGTTCTTTTGACAGATTTTTAATTTTCACTTTTGCTTGGCGGCGGCCGAGTAAAAAAAGAGGGTGACAGAATAACGGTTTGATACTCGTCGTAATGTGCGCTACCTATCCCCCAGAGGGCAATCGCTTGAGGGATAAGTGTTAGGGGCGGCTCGAAGTAGGTAACTAGACATTAGTTTATCCCGAAAAGTTGGAGGTAATAATGAAGACCTTCCCCTCGCCAATTTTCTTAACCGCTTCAGCAATCGCTGGGGCGGTTTTATAATTTATAACAATGAATGAAGTAATAATATATGTAGTGTTGGTTTGCCTGTATGCTTATTATCTTACGACTAAATAAGATGCTAGGTTGAAATAATCTATGCCAAATAATAGTATATAGAGTGAAAAAATGGAAAGCTACCTTATGGGAAACCCCTCGTTCTTGCGGGTCTCCCATACCCAAGGGAATCAAGGGTCTCAATCAGTTTCCAGTTGATACAGTCTTATTGACTAAAAAATGTTATTCAACTGCGGAAGATATTTTCTTCACGGAACGACATTGGGGAACAAGAGAGAGGGAGCATCTTCATATTGAGATAGAGGAATTGCCTCGTATTGTTGAAACTGGGGCTTGACATTCTCCACAGACCTGTCATAATGATAGGTATGAAATTGATTACGGCTCAAAGATTATGCGTTCGCCTGATGGAGAAATTTGATATTCTCGGACAAGGCGAGGAAAAATGGAAATGGGGCGGCTTTAACAATAAGCGAGCAAATTGCGGTGAATGTTATACTGCCCTAGGTCATCGTAAGATTATGCTTTCCAAGCATTACGTTGTGGCAAATCCCGAAAAAAACGTAAGGAATACAATCCTACATGAGATTGCTCACGCACTAGATACCGAAGAACGAGGCGACTCATGGCACGATGCAAATTGGCGTAAATGGTGCAGGTTCGTTGGTTGTCGTGAAGATCGAATCAATGATGAAGCTATCGTCAAATATAAGTACAACGATGCGTGTTGTGGTTCAGAGTTTGGGCGGCATCGCATAAGTAGCAACCATGCTTACAGTTGCAGTAGTTGTGGCAGATCATTGTTTGTTAAGCGTGTAAAGAAGAACACCGCACACAAATATAAGCTCAAGCTAGAAGATTTAATATCAGTAAGATGAGAACCCCAGACAATATTCACTTACGATCCTGCAAAGAGCAAATCCAAAAAGAAATACAAGAACTTTCAGCATTAAAGCTTGCACCATCAATAATTAAAGACCTTTGTCAAATAGTAGAAAATAACTTCAAGGACTTGGAATGAAAAATCAAATCAAATATAGTGAAATAAGAGATTGGGTAGTTAATTATCTTGAACATTGTAGCAAAGAAGATATTGTTAGATTATATGCGCAGGTGGAGTTAGGGAAGCGGTGGCGCTCCGAGCTGACTTATCTTGATATAGAATGGGATGAATAATATGAGAAAACAAATCAAATATAGTCAAATATATGCTGATGTACTAGAAACCCTTGGAGGCGACCTTGCTTCTAGTTTTTTCTATGTTCCCAAAAAAGTTGTTGTGAGGATGTGGGTAAAATTGCCTAACCCCATGTGGGTAGGGAGGACGGACGATCTGGAAATTATCTATGATATGTGAAAAGTTAATCGCATAGAAAATTTTGCCCCCCCGCCCGCCGCCAGCCCGCTTATAGAGCCAAATGGGGAGATAACTTTATTCATTTTTGGACTTGACTTAATCAAAAAAAATGTCATAATTAAAGGCATGAAAGATAGGGAAATAGATTGGGATCGCAGAGTATACGTTTATCGCAACCTGCATAAAAACTGCTGGTCTGTGCGACAGAACGGCCTGATTGTTCAACATACTAAAGAAGTTTCGTTGAAAGACGTTCGTTTCTTAGTGGGTCAAACTGGACGCAAGAAAGTTTTAAAAGAAAAGCGTAAGAATGTTCATGCTGGCATTTCAGGTTACCTTATGGGGTTTCGTGAGTCACACAAAGATATTAATGTTCCGAGATCACCAGCGGCAGCATTTTTCCCTAACTCGGCACAGGTTGTTTACAATCCCTACAAGTACAAGACTTTTGTACGCATCCCAGAATACTCGTGGTCGCTCGTAAAAACGCAAGATCTAACGCCTGTAAAAAAGGCATCTTTCGCCTCTTTAAGCATTGACAATGGCGTGTTTGCCTATATGATAGAAGAATGAAAATGTTAAAAGATTATACCGTTGTAAATGATGCGTCCCTGATCACGGACACCTTCTTGCAGGGTTACGTTATCAGCAGTTACCAGAACTTGGTAGACCTCTTTGGCGAACCCACCGTACAGTTCGATCCTTATAAAACCAGAGCCAACTGGGTGGTGCAGTTTGAAGATGGCGTGGTGGCAACCGTTTATGATTACAAGGTACACGGCAAGCCTATTGAGGAGGTTACCGAATGGAACGTGGGAGGAAAGTCCCATGTCGGTCACGATAGAATGATGGAACTCGTATATGGAGAAGTTTTCGATGACTCTGGTTTGTAATCCCCAGCTACAAGAACACCTCGACCATGAGTTTGGGGCGCAGTACGATGATGTGCGTGAACGCTACGCAAACGAGATTCAAGACATGAGAGATTACGAAGAATCCGAGCGAGAGTATTACGAGTATATGCAAAAAGTATATGAGGCAGGTTTCGGTGATGACGACCAAGCATACGAAAATTCATGGAAAAGAACTGAAGCATACTTTAACGAACGTAACCTTAACTAACCAAAAAATGGACTACGATTACCTACAACTGCACCAAGACGACTACGGCTTCAACGTCAAGGCTTACAAAGCCGATGGTTATCCTTCATATTCCGTATGCGCTGGGATGACAAAGATTTCCTTTTTGGATTCTTTCAATTCCGAAGCCGAAGCGATTGAAGCGTACCCTGACCTCGTTGGTAGTGATGGCGAAGTAAGTTATGGTTCTGCTTTCCTAGATGCCGACCTCAAGGACGTTTCCCACATTCCAGACACACCTGACCTATATATATAATGAAATTAGAAAAAACACACATGAAAACCTTGGCAGACTTGCGAGAGCAAATCCAAGAGGACATACTAACCTATATTGAATCAATACGAGTTACACAGTCGTGGAAAACTATGGGCTTTCGGTACAAATCAGAGCTTTGTCAACTCGTAGGAGAAAGATTCAACCAATACACTAATGAATTACGATAGTTGCGAACATGAATACATGGAACTGAAGTCTCAATTCCATCAAGAAAGAATGCTTGAGCCGACAGAACCTCACGACAAAGGTTATCTTTTAGTAGACGACAATCAAGTGCAAGAGGCTATTGGTTTTCGTTCTATTGATGGGGCAGTCGAATACGCCTCGTCCCTTGAACATGACCACTATACAATCTATCAACTCAAAAAAGTATTATGATGACATCTCAATCAACTTTGGCCGTAAAGGGTTATATTATCGAGGAGGGCTTCCATCGTGAAAAGTGGCACCCTAAACAGCAGGCTTGCTGTGGCAACGGCAGGGCAACCCATTATTATGACATTACCTACAAGGTGGATTATCGCATAACAAAATTCATCCGATTCGATAGGCTAGAACATAGGGAACAGTTTATTGAGTTACTGCACGAAGCAGGTTACAGATACGATGAGCTGTATGACAATCAACCCATCCCACCTCCACCAGGAGGAACAGTACGACCATGAAATACAGTGAACTATACTTTGAGAAACACAATGACGATGAGATGAGTGCTTTTGCCCAACTCCTAGCTTACTTTCAGGCTTACTCAGTGAAGTTTGTCGTTGAGGATAGCCATACTTGTATTAAGCTCATGGTTCAGTGCACTGGGTGAAGTGAGTGATAGAGCGGGCTGGCGGCTGGCCGCCCCGCCCGCGCCGTGCCAATCCGCATGGATAGTGACTTTATTAGACCGCCTTATTGAACCCATAGCTGAAAAAGTTTTTTTGTTTTTTGTGCGATTGCCCTTGACTTAATCGTAAAAGATGTCATACTTAAAGGTATGATAATTAAGGTAAGAAAGACAGGAATCTTTAGTAAAGCTCGCCCCTTCAAGCGTGTGAACAAAGTTCTCCCTCGCAAGCAAAAGCACAAGAAAAGGGTTGACATTTCCTAAAAAATCTATTTAATTAAAGGTAACAATTAAGCTAAAAAAACTATGAAACAACTCAACCTATCAATCTGCGGTTCAGACCGCACCAAAGCAACCATTGAAGATGTCCTCGCAGTCGAGACTCCTCAAAAGACCGACACGTGGACTCCTATCGGTCATGGTTTCCTCATCGACCAGACTCGCAAGCATCTTGACGAGAATGGTTTCGATGTTGTGGACGAAAATCACAACCTCGCTCGTTTTGGGCAACGCTATTTTGGTCTTATGCAAGTCCAAGATCGCAACGCTCCCGAAAATGCAGACAGGGCAACTGTCGTTGGTCTGCGGAATGGTCACGATAAGTGCTTTCCTGCTGGCATTATGGCTGGCGATGCTCCTTTCGTTTGCTCCAATCTCATTTTCAGCAATGAGATCGTTATTGCTCGGAGGCATACCAAGAACATCGACAACATCAATGTAGCTGGCAACATCTTTATGAAGATTGCTAATGCCATTGGCAGGTTGCGTGAATCTTGGGTTGGTCAGGAAAAGCGTATTGACTCCTACAAGGAGTACGATCTTGGTTCCAACAAGGAGGCTAATGACCTCATCATCCGTGCGTATCAATCTGGTGCTTGCTCCAAGACCCAAATTGCTGACATTGTTGAGCAATGGAACAAACCCAACCACAACGAGTTTGCTGACCGCAACTTGTACTCTCTGTACAATTCGTTCAGCGAGGTCTGGAAGGGTAACTTGGGATTGCTTCCTGCTCGCTCGACTTCGCTCCACTCATTATTCGATGCAACTGCGGAGGCTTAATCCTCCCAGTTGCCCATCCTTCAAGATTAACCTACTATATTAAAAGATATGAAAAACACTGCTCGTACTATTGACCAAGTTGTCAAGTCCTCACAAGGACGTTTCGTTTCGGTTCTCGTTTCACGTGGACTAAATCGCATCGCTCATTCGGCAAAGGTGAGTAGCGTAACTTCTGGTTACGTTTACTTTACCGATACGAATAACGGTCGCCCCAACAGGCGTGTCGTTCGTGACCGTGTTCTGCGTGTCGCTTGTGGCAATGCGGTTTTCGCTCGTTCTTCGCTTTAATTAGCGGAGAATGCCCTCGGCTCCCAGCCCGCTCTATGAGCGGCCTGGCGGGCCGCGGCCCCGCCCGCCCAGCGGCAGACCGCATAAACACTGGGCTCAGGGCGAAAGTTTAGGGTTGACTTAAACGCAAAAACCTGCATAATTAAGGTATGAAAATTAATCCTCAAGAAATCACCGATTACAAACGCACGACTGACGAACTGGAATTTTTCCTATTGTTCTGCGTGGTCGTTGCAGGTAAGACCTCCGACATTCAAGCTCGCAAGCTGGAGCAATGGTATGATGCTCGTTTTTATCAATGGCATTCTCCGTTCGATTATATCTCTAGTCTATTGAGTTCGGGTTTGCGTGGGTCTCTCGAAAACGTCAAGATGGGGCAGTATGGTCGTCTTGTTAACTCTTTTCGGGATATAGTCTATCTTGGGCTTGACCTCAAGAAATGCTCGTTGCATGACCTATGCAAGATTCGTGGCATAAAGTTTAAGACGGCAAACTTTTTCCTGACTCACTCAAGAAAGGATTACAATGTCCCTGTGTTGGACACTCATGTTCTTAAATTCTTGAAAGCTCAAGGAGTTAAAGATGTTCCCAAGGCTACGCCACAAGACGAAACGGATTACAATTTCTTTGCAGACCAGTTTGCCGAGATTGCCAAGGCGATGAAGATGTCCGTGGCAGACCTTGACCTTCAGGTTTGGAAACAATACTCAAAATCAACCATAAAGGCATAACATGATTGCAGAACCAGTAATGGAACCTTCCCTCTACGAACTCAAGTTGGCGTCCAAGACCTATGACCCAACCTA
>Ga0114904_1000060_pt1 | contig 63587 bp, 54 predicted proteins | sample MalvirDeepMed_s6_FD_83498 | JGI IMG/M metagenome (GOLD analysis project Ga0114904, IMG submission 83498) | Marine viral communities from the Global Malaspina Expedition - Malaspina viral metaG DeepMed_s6 | ecosystem: Environmental > Aquatic > Marine > Oceanic | place: Mediterranean Sea... | reverse complement strand
GCTGATGGCTGTCCGACGGTGATCGTGGATTATGCCCACACTCCGGATGGTCTGGAAAAAGCGCTGCAGGCGTGCCGGGATCACTTTGCCGGCCGTCTGTTCTGCGTGGTTGGCTGTGGCGGTGACCGGGATGAGGGCAAACGCCCGCAGATGGCGGCGGTGGCGGAAAAGCTCGCCGATACCGTGGTGCTGACCAGCGATAACCCGCGCAGCGAAGACCCGCAAACCATTATTGATCAAATGCGTGCCGGTCTAACCGGGGCGCAGGCGGTCCACGAAAACGTGGATCGTGCCGAGGCGGTGCAGGAAACCGTCAACAGTGCCCGGGCCGGCGACGTGATTCTGCTGGCCGGCAAGGGCCATGAGGACTACCAGGAAATCGACGGCGTGCGTTACCCCAGTGATGACAGAGAACTTGCCCGTCAGGCGCTGGCCTCCCGGGGAGGTGCGTCATGATGTGGTTGTCGCAGATCGCCCAGTGGACCGGCGGCACCCTGATCGGGGAAGACCGCAAGGTCAGTGCTGTGGTGACCGATACCCGTGACATGGCCCCGGGCTGCCTGTTTGTGGCGCTCAAGGGCGAGCGTTTCGATGCCCATGATTTTCTTGCCCAAGCCGTCGAAGGTGGTGCCATCGCCGCCCTCGTAGACCGTGAGCAAAGTGACTTTGCCAGCGCCGTGCAGGTAGCCGATACCCGTCTGGGTCTGGGCCGTCTGGCCAGCGGCTATGCGGACCAGTTTACCGGCGAGCGCTTGGCGGTAACCGGCAATGCCGGCAAGACCACCGTCAAGGAAATGGCCGCCGCCATGCTGGGCGAGGACACCCTGGCCACCCGTGGCAATTTCAACAATGACATCGGTGTGCCGCTGACGTTGCTGCGTCTGTCCGGCGAGCACCGCTATGCGGTCATTGAGCTGGGCGCGAATGCCCCGGGTGAGATTGCCTGGACCAGTTCCCTGGCCAAACCGAAGGTGGTGCTGGTGACCAATGTGACCGGTGCGCATCTTGAAGGGTTTGGTTCCATGCAGGGCATTGCCAATGCCAAGGCGGAAATCTTTGGCGGTTGCCAGGCTGGTGGGCAGGCGATCATCAATAACGACGACAGCTTTGCCGATTTCTTCGCCGCTGAGGCAGAAAAAGCCGGCCTTACCGTGATTCGTGTGGGCAGTCAGGCACCGGCGGATCTGTACGCCGAGAATATTCAACTGCATCAGGAGCGGGTGGAATTTGTTCTTCAGCCGCTGGGCGAGACAGTGATCCTGCCATTGCCCGGCGCCCATCAAGTCAGCAATGCCTTGATGGCCTGTGCCGCCGTGCGAGCTCTGGGTGTGAATCTGGGCGAGGTGCTGCCTCGCTTGGCGCAACTGAAGCCGGTGCCCGGCCGTATGAATCTGCATGCGGTGGGTGATGGCGTGCTGGTGGATGACACCTACAACGCCAACCCGGGTTCCGTGCGTGTTGCCATCGACTGGCTGGCCGCCCAGCCGGCGCCGCAGATGCTGGTGCTGGGAGCCATGGGCGAGCTGGGTCCGCAGGCAGAGCAACTGGTTGAAGAGCTGGGAGATTATGCACGCCAGGCGGGAATCAGTGACCTGGTGGTGATGACGGGCGCCAGTGCTGCTGCCGTGGGCTTTGGTGAAGGTGCCAGGACGGCGCAGAACGATCAGCAGGCGGCAACCTGGAGTGCCCCGGTTCTTCAACAGGGTGGAACCGTGTTGGTGAAAGGTTCGCGCAGCGCCGGTATGGAAGCGGTGGTGCAGCGACTGACCATGGGCGCAGGCCCTCACAAATCGAAACAGGGGGCACTCTGATGTTGCTATGGCTGGCTGAGCTTCTGGCAGAATTTCACAGCGGTTTCCTGGTGGTGCAGTACATCACCCTGCGCGGCATTCTCAGCGTGTTGACGGCCCTGTTTATTGCCTTCTGGGTGGGCCCGATCATGATCCGCAAGCTGCAGGAAAAGCAGGTGGGTCAGGCCATTCGTGATGATGGCCCGAAGAGCCATCTGAGCAAGGCTGGTACCCCCACCATGGGCGGGGCGCTGATCCTCATTGCCATCGTCATCTCCACCTTGCTGTGGGCCGACCTGAGTAACCGTTTTATCTGGATCACCCTGGGTGTGCTGTTCGTCTTTGGTGCCGTGGGCTGGGTGGATGACTGGCGCAAGGTAGTGGAAAAAAATCCCCGTGGCTTGCCAGCCCGCTGGAAATATCTGTGGTTGTCCATCGGAGCCCTCGGCGCGGCGTTTGCCCTGTTCTTTACCGCCCAGAGCCCGGTGGAAACCCAGTTGATCGTGCCCTTCTTCAAGAATGTGGTCATCAATATGGGCTGGTTCTACATCGTGCTGACCTATTTTGTGATCAACGGCACCAGCAACGCGGTGAATCTGACCGATGGCCTGGATGGTCTGGCGATCATGCCGGCGGTATTGGTGGGCGGTGCCCTGGGCATCTTCGCCTATGCCGGAGGGCATGCGGAATTCGCTCCGTACCTGCAGATTCCCTATGTGGCCGGTGCCGGCGAGCTGGTGATCATTTCCGCCGCCCTGTGTGGTGCCGGTCTCGGATTTCTGTGGTTCAACGCCTATCCCGCCCAGGTATTCATGGGCGATGTGGGCGCGTTGGGCCTGGGCGCAGTGCTGGGCGTGATGGCGGTGATTGTCCGTCAGGAAATCGTACTTTTCATCATGGGTGGTGTGTTCGTGATGGAAACCGTCTCGGTGATGTTGCAGGTGGGGTCGTTCAAGCTCACCGGCCGGCGGGTGTTCCGCATGGCGCCGATCCATCACCACTTTGAACTGAAAGGATGGCCGGAGCCGAAGATCATTGTGCGCTTCTGGATCATCACCGTAATTCTGGTCCTGGTGGGTCTGGCGACCCTGAAAATCCGATAGGGGATTGAGTTAGCTTTATGGCGAAAGACGGGTTTGATCTGGTAATTGGCCTGGGAGTATCCGGGCGTTCCGTGATCCGTTATCTGACGGACCAGGGGATGCCTGTGCGCGCCCTGGACACCCGTGCCGAACCCGCCGGCCTGGAGGCCCTGCGCGCCGAATTCCCCAACGTGAAAATTCATACCGGTGGTTTCAAGGCCGGCTGGATGAGCAACGCCCGTCGTCTGATTGTCAGCCCCGGTGTGGCAGTGGCGACCCCCGCTATTGCCGAGCAAGTGGTTGCTGGCAAGGAAGTGATCGGCGATGTGGAACTGTTTGCCCGTGCTGCCAGCGAGCCTCTGGTGGCGATCACTGGTTCCAACGCCAAGAGTACCGTGACGACGCTGCTGGGCCAGGTGGCTGACGCCTGCGGCATGAACCCGGGCATCGGCGGCAATCTGGGGGTGCCGGCCCTGGAGCTGCTGGATGATCAGGCGCGCCTGTACGTGCTGGAGCTGTCCAGTTTCCAGCTGGAAACCACCTACAGCCTGAGCGCGGAAGTGGCGACCATTCTCAATGTGTCCCAGGATCACCTGGATCGTTACGCCAGCTTTGCTGATTACGTGGCCGCCAAGCAGCGCATCTATGATGGTTGCCAGGTCGCGGTGTGGAACCGGGATGACCTGGCCACCCGTCCCCCTGCCGGGGTGCCGCGCCAGATCAGTTTTGGCGCTCATCCGGAAGCGGATTACCGGCTGGATACTGAGAACGGTCGGTTGCTGTGTCGCGGCGAGCAACTGCTGGCCCTGTCCGAACTGGCGCTCACCGGTCATCACAACGCCATGAACATCCTTTCCGTGCTGGCGATCAGCGATGTCTTGTCCCTGAACCGTGACAAGGCGCTGGCCACGGTGAAAGCCTTTACCGGCTTGCCGCACCGCTGCCAACTGGTGGCTGAAGCCGGTGGCGTGCGCTGGTTCAACGATTCCAAGGCGACCAATGTGGGTGCCACCCTGGCGGCTCTGACCGGTATCGGTGAAAGCATCGACGGCAAAGTGATCCTGATTGCCGGTGGTCAGGGCAAGGGTCAGGATTTCTCCCCACTGACAGAGCCGGCGCGCCAGTATCTGCGCGCCGGCCTGCTGATGGGTGAAGATCGCAGTACCCTGGCTCAGGGGATGTCCGCTGCCCCTTGCGAGCTGGTGGCCGACATGGAAGCGGCTGTGGCCCGGGCCCATGCATTGGCACAACCCGGTGATGCGGTGTTGCTGTCACCAGCCTGCGCTTCCTTTGATATGTATTCCGGCTTTGTTGCCCGTGGCGATGATTTTTCCGCCCGGGCAAGGACGGTGTGCCATGACTGAGCGCATGATCCTCAAGCTGGATAACCGGGGTCTGGACAAAACCCTGATGTGGAGTGCCATCCTGTTGGCGCTGGCCGGTCTGGTGATGGTCTCATCTGCCAGCCTGCAGATTGCCGAAACCCGGCTGGGCGACCCCTTCTATTATGCCCTGCGCCACGGCATCTATCTGTCACTGGGGCTGGCTGCCGGAGCCTTTGTGTATTTCGCAGTGCCTTTGGCGTTGCTGGAGCGGTTGCGCTTCTTGATGTTGCCGGTGGCGTTGGTGGTACTGGTGATGGTGTTCATCCCCGGTCTGGGGCGCACGGTCAACGGCTCCACTCGCTGGATTGCGCTGCCGGGCCTGACCATTCAGGCCTCGGAAATCGTCAAACTCTGTTTCGTCCTTTACCTGGCAGGGTATATCGCCGAGCGCAAGGCGGCCCTGGAAACCGAGTGGAAGGCCTTTCTGCTACCCCTGGCGTTGCTTGGCGTGCTGACCATCCTGCTGCTGCTGGAGCCGGATTTCGGCGCCGTGGTGGTGCTGGGTATCACCGCCATGGGCATGTTGTTCCTGTCCGGGGTGCCGACCCTGCGCTTCCTGCTGATTGGACTGGCTGCGGTGGCGCTGGGCGCCCTGGTGGCTTTTGCCGAACCCTATCGGGTGGCGCGGCTGATGACCTTTACCGACCCCTGGGCGGACCAGTACGGCTCCGGATACCAATTGACCCAGAGTCTGATCGCCTTTGGTCGTGGCCACTGGGATGGCGTAGGCCTGGGTAACAGCGTGCAGAAGCTGTTCTACCTGCCGGAAGCCCACACCGATTTTGTTTACGCGGTGATGGCCGAAGAGCTGGGTTTGCTGGGGAATCTGGCGTTGATCAGCGGCTTTGTGCTGCTGGGCTGGCGCATCTTCCGCCTGGGCCACAGCCTGGAAACCCGCGGTCTGCTGTACCACGCCTATCTGGTTTATGGCTGCGCCTTCGTCTTGTGCTCCCAGGTGTTCATCAACCTTGGTGTCAATATGGGCCTGTTGCCTACCAAAGGACTGACCCTGCCGTTTATCAGTTATGGCGGTTCTTCACTGCTGATCTTCTCCGCCATGGTGGGGCTGATCCTGCGTGCCGGCGCCGAAGCCGAGCAGCTGAAAGCGAGAGGGAGGGCGGCACGATGAGCGGCACCATCCTGATCATGGCAGGCGGCACCGGCGGGCATGTGTTTCCGGCGCTGGCAGTGGCGGATCAATTGCGTGAGCGCGGTTTCCGGATCCTCTGGCTGGGCGCGGAAAACGGTATGGAAGGCAAACTGGTGCGCCAGTACGGCTACGAGATCGCCGAGCTGGCCGTGTCCCGGTTGCGTGGCGGTGGACTCAAGCGCAAGCTCACCGCCCCGTTCAATCTGCTACGCGCGGTGCTGCAGGCGCGCAGCCTGATCAGCCAACGCCAGCCGCTGCTGGCGGTGGGCTTTGGCGGTTTTGCCAGTGGTCCTGGTGGCCTGGCCGCGCGCCTGTGCAAGGTGCCGGTGGTAGTCCACGAACAGAATGCGGTGCCGGGGCTGACCAACCGGTTGTTGTCCAAGATGGCCACCGTGACCCTGGAAGGTTTCCAGGGGGCGTTCGGCACCCAGAGTGCCTGCTGGGTGGGTAATCCGGTACGCGCCGAGATTGCCAATCTGGAAGAGCCGTCTCGTCGTTATGCCCAGCACCAGGGCGGTCTGCGGGTGCTGGTACTGGGCGGCAGCCAGGGGGCCCTGGTGCTGAATCAGGACCTGCCGGAACTGCTGCTGGCGGTACTGGGCCAGGATATCCAGGTGCGCCACCAGTGTGGTGCTGGCCGCACCAGTGAAGCGGCGCCGATTTACCAGGCGTTGGGGTTGGACGCCCAGGTCAGTGAATTTATCGACGACATGGCACAAGCCTACGGCTGGGCGGATCTGGTGATCTGCCGGGCCGGGGCGCTGACTGTCGCGGAAGTGGCGGCCGCCGGTGTGGCGGCCCTGTTCGTGCCGCTGCCCACGGCGGTGGACGATCATCAGACATTGAATGCCCGCTGGCTGTCAGACCGGGGCGCGGCCCTGTTGCTGCCCCAGCGGGACATGAGTGCCGCCAGCCTGGCGGGCACATTGAAACCGGTTGCAGAACGCGGGTTGCTGGCGCAAATGGCTCAGCGGGCTCGCGAGCAGGCCGTGGCCGACAGCGCCGAGCGCGCGGCCACGCTGTGTGAGGAGGTGGCCAATGGCCGATAACGACAACATCCATATCGTCCCCGAGATGCGGCGCATCAGCGGTATCCACTTTGTGGGTATCGGCGGCGTGGGCATGTGTGGCATCGCCGAGGTGCTGGCCAATCAGGGCTATGCCATCAGCGGTAGCGACATCAAGGAATCGGCGGTCGTAGAGCGCCTGCGTGGCCTGGGTGTGCGGGTGGAAATCGGTCACCGGGCAGAAAATATCGATGGCGCTGACGTGGTGGTAACGTCCACGGCGGTGACCACGGAAAACGAGGAAGTGGCGGAAGCCCATGCCCGCCGGATTCCGGTGGTGCCGCGGGCCCAGATGCTGGCGGAGCTGATGCGCTTCCGTCACGGCATCGCCGTAGCCGGCACCCACGGCAAGACCACGACTACCTCCATGACCGCGGCCATCATGGCAGAAGCGGGTATGGATCCCACCTTCGTGATTGGCGGACGACTGAACAGCGCCGGGACCAATGCGCGCCTGGGGCAGAGCCGTTATCTGGTGGCGGAAGCGGATGAGTCCGACGCCAGCTTCCTGCACCTGCAGCCCATGAGTGCCATCGTGACCAATATTGAAGCGGATCACATGCACACCTATGGCGGGGATTTTGCCCAGCTGGAGAACACCTTTATCGAGTTCCTGCACAACCTGCCGTTCTACGGCGTGGCAGTCATGTGTGTGGATGACCCGGTGGTGCGCAAGCTGCTGCCACGGGTCAATCGCCAAGTGATCCGCTATGGCTTCAGTGACGATGCGGATCTGCGTGCAGAGAACGTACAGCAACAGGGTATGACCACGTCTTTCCGGGTGATCCGCAAGGAAGGTGAGCCGCTGGATGTGGTGCTGCACATGCCCGGCAAGCACAACGTCCTCAATGCTCTGGCGGCCATCGCCGTGGCCGCCGATGAAGGCGCCAGCGATGACGCCATTATTCGCGGCCTGAATAACTTTACCGGTGTTGGCCGTCGCTTTGATGTGCAAGGCGAATATCACTTCGACGGTGGCAGCGCGACCCTGGTGGATGACTATGGTCACCACCCCAGCGAAGTGGCTGTCACCATCGATGCCATCCGTGCCGGCTGGCCGGGTCGTCGTCTGGCCATGCTGTTCCAGCCCCACCGTTATACCCGTACCCAGGATCTTTACGAGGATTTCGTGGATGTGCTCTCCGGGGTGGATGTGTTGCTGATGCTGGAAGTGTATGGCGCCGGCGAAGACCCGATCCCCGGGGCCGATGCTCGCGCCCTGTGCCGCAGCATCCGCAAGCGTGGGCGAGTGGAGCCCGTATTCGTGGATGATCCGGCCAAGCTGGCCGACATTCTGGCCACCCAACTGCAGGACGGTGATCTGCTGGTGACCCAGGGCGCCGGCAATGTGGGAGCCATTGCAAAAGAACTGGCTGAACAGGGAGGCGCCAAGCGTGGATAAGGTGCTGCTGAAGAAGCAACTGGCCAGCGTTGGCCGGGTAGCGGTACTGGCCGGCGGCAATTCCGCCGAGCGCCCCGTGTCACTGAAAAGCGGTGCGGCGGTCCATCAGGCGCTGCGCAATCTGGGGCTGATCGCCGAGCTGGTGGACCCGGCACACAAGAGCGTGGATACCCTGAAAGGGTTTGATGCGGCCTTTATCGCCCTGCATGGCCGGGGCGGCGAAGACGGCGTTATCCAGGGCGTCCTGGAACACCTGGGCATCCCCTACACCGGTTCCGGGGTGATGGCCTCCGCCATCGGCATGGACAAGGTGCGCACCAAACAACTGTGGAAAGGCGCCGGCTTGCCAACCCCGGCGTTTTATGTGGCCGGCCGTAATGATATGGACCTGGGCTTTCCGCTGATGATCAAGCCGGCCCATGAGGGCTCGTCCATTGGCATGGCCAAGGCGGATAACACCGAGCAGCTGGTTCAGGCCCTGAAAGAAGCGGAAAAGTTTGATTCCGATGTGCTGGTGGAAGCCTGGGTGAACGGCCCGGAATACACCGTGGCCATCCTGGGCGACGAGCCGTTGCCGGCGATTCGCCTGAAGACACCGAATGCGTTTTATGACTTCGAAGCCAAGTACCAGTCCAACAGCACTGAATATCTGTGCCCGGCGGGGCTGGATGAGGCCGATGAGCAGGCCCTGCGCCAACTGGCTCTGACCGCCTTCCGGGTGGCCGGATGTCGGGGCTGGGGCCGGGTGGATGTGATGCGCGATGAGCAGGGTCACTGGCAGTTGCTGGAAGTGAACACGGTACCGGGAATGACCGATCACTCCCTGGTACCCATGGCAGCCAAGGCCGCCGGGCGGGATTTCGACACCCTGGTGGGGGAAATCCTGCTGGATGCGCTGGAACGGAGTGATGGCTAAGCAGGCCGCGACCCCGCGCGGGGCCCGCCGCAAGCCGGTGAAGAAAGCCGGCGTACCGCTCAACGAGCGGGTGGCGGCAGCGGTGCCCTGGATGCTGGTGGGAACGGTGGCGGCGGTGTTGTTGGTCGGTGTGATCTATCTGCCGGCGGCACTGGATGGTTATCCGGTGCGCAAGGTGGGTGTCGATGGTGTCACCGATGTGCGCCGTCAGCAGCAGATCCAGACCGCCCTGGCGGCGCTGGTTCGAGACGAAAATTATTTTTCCGTGCCGCTGGAGGAAATCTATCAGCAGGCACAGGGCCTGAGCTGGGTGGAGCGGGTTTCCGTTCGCCGGCAGTGGCCCGATACCGTGGTGTTGACCGTGGAAGAGCGGCGCCCGGTGGCGGTGTGGAATGACACCGTGCTGATTTCAGACAGCGGTGAGCCGTTCAAGGCGCTCAAGCAGTACGACCTGGCCGGATTGCCGCGACTGAGCGGACCGCAGCAGCGGCTGGAGGAAGTGATGGGGTTCTATCACAGCATGGGCAAGATGCTGGCAGATGTGGACCTGGGTATTCGCAGCATGGAGGTCAACGCGCGACTGACCGCGCGCCTGACCCTGAACAACGATATGCAGCTGGTGGTAGACCGTGAAGCGTACACCAGCAAACTGCGCCGCTTTGTGCGGCTCTATCGCGGTGTGCTGAGCACGGACAGCCGCCGGGTAACCCGGGTCGACCTGCGTTATGCCGATGGCATGGCGGTGACCTGGGGCGAGCAAAGCTAGTTTTAGGAGAATGGATGACATGGCAAACGCATCAGAAAACATGATTGTCGGACTCGACATTGGCACCTCCAAGGTGGTGGCCATCGTCGGTCAGTCATCCGCCGATGGCACCATGGAAATCGTCGGTATCGGCTCCCAGCCGTCCCGGGGGATGAAGAAGGGTGTGGTGGTGGATATCGAAGCCACCGTGCGCTCCATCCAGCGGGCGGTGGAAGAGGCCGAGCTGATGGCTGGCTGCCACATTCATACGGTGTATGCGGGCATCGCCGGTTCCCATGTGCGCAGCCTCAATTCCCACGGCATCGTCGCCATCCGCGACCGGGAAGTGGCCCAGGCAGATATCGACCGGGTGATTGACGCGGCCCAGGCCGTGGCGATCCCGGCGGACCAGAAAACCCTGCATGTGCTGCCCCAGGAATATGTGGTCGACAACCAGGAAGGGGTGCGCGAGCCCATCGGCATGAGCGGTGTGCGCCTGGAGGCCAAGGTGCACCTGGTGACCTGCGCCGTGAACGCCGCCCAGAACATCGAGAAATGTGTGCGCCGCTGCAACCTGGAAGTCGATGACATCATTCTTGAGCAGTTAGCGAGTGCTCACGCCGTTCTCACTGAAGACGAGCGTGAACTGGGTGTCTGCATCGTGGATATCGGTGGCGGTACCACGGATATCGCCATCTTCACCGAAGGGGCCATCCGTCACACCGCCAACATTCCCATTGCCGGGGATCAGGTGACCAACGATATCGCCATGGCCCTGCGGACCCCCAAGCAGCACGCGGACGAAATCAAGATCAAGTACGCCTGCGCGCTGACCCAGCTGGCCGGTGCGGACGAAACCATCAAGGTGCCCAGCGTGGGCGACCGGCCGCCCCGTACCCTCAGCCGCCAGAACCTGGCCGAGGTGGTGGAGCCACGCTATGACGAGCTGTTCACCCTGATCCAGGCGGAGCTGCGTCGCTCCGGCTTCGAGGACCTGATTCCCGGGGGCATCGTGCTCACCGGGGGCTCCTCCAAGATCGAGGGCGCGGTGGATCTGGCCGAAGAAATCTTTCACATGCCGGTGCGTCTGGGATCCCCGCAGGGTATCTCCGGGCTCATCGATGTGGTCAAGAACCCGATCTATTCCACCGCGGTGGGCCTGCTGTTGTACGGCCAGCGCATGGAAAAGGACGGCACCAGTGCCCGCGCCCTTGCCGGTGGCGGGGAAGTGAACTGGGTAGAGCGGTTCAAAAACTGGTTCAAGGGCAACTTCTAGTTCCCCGGGCCGGTTAACAGTTTTCGCGGAAGCGGCAGTTCCGGGCCGCAGCAACATCACCGGGACAATTCGACGTTAAATGACGTTCAAAGTAGTAACAGGGAAGCAATAACGGGAGATCAACCATGCAATTCAAACTGGAAGACAGCGTACCGCATGGCGCGGTCATTAAAGTGGTAGGTGTCGGTGGCGGCGGCGGTAACGCCGTGGATCACATGGTGCGTTCCGGTGTGGAAGGGGTGGATTTTATCTGCGCCAACACCGACGCCCAGGCACTGCGAAATGCCTCCTCCAAAACCGTGATTCAGCTGGGCAGCCAGGTGACCAAGGGGTTGGGTGCAGGCGCAAATCCGGAAATCGGTCGTCAGTCCGCTCAGGAAGACCGTGACCGCATCGCCGAGCTGCTGGATGGTGCCGATATGGTATTCGTCACCGCAGGTATGGGCGGTGGTACCGGCACCGGTGCAGCCCCTGTGGTGGCTGAAATCGCCAAGGAGCTGGGTATCCTGACCGTGGCGGTGGTGACCAAGCCGTTCCCCTTCGAGGGCAAGAAGCGCATGCGCTCCGCCCAGGAAGGCATTGAGGAGCTGAAAGAACACGTTCACTCCCTGATCACTATCCCCAACGAGAAGCTGCAAGCGGTTCTCGGTGGCTCCACCAGCCTGCTGGATGCGTTCAAGGCGGCCAACGAGGTGCTGCAGGGTGCCGTAAAAGGCATTGCTGACTTGATCGTTCGCCCGGGCATGATCAACGTGGATTTCGCTGACGTGCGCACGGTGATGAGTGAAATGGGCACGGCCATGATGGGTACCGGTACTGCCAGCGGCGAAGGCCGGGCGGCGGAAGCGGCCCAGGCGGCCATTTCCAGCCCGTTGCTGGAAGATGTGGACCTGCGCGGCGCACGCGGTATCCTGATCAACATCACCGCCAACGAGTCCATTGCCCTGGACGAGTTCTCCGAGGTGGGTGACATCGTCAGCGAACTGGCCAGCGATGACGCCAACGTGATTATCGGCACCGCCATCGACCCGGATATGGGCGACAACATCAGTGTCACCGTGGTGGCAACCGGTCTGGGTGCCGCCCAGCAGGAACTAAAAGTGGTACGTGGTCGTCAGACCCCCGTTACCGCGGATGGTCGGGTGGACTACAGCGACCTGGATCGCCCGGCAGTGGAGCGCAAACGTGCAGCCCAGCAGGCGGCCAGCGGCCGTGGTCAGCAGGCGGTGAACACCGCGGAAGATCTGGATTTCATCGATATCCCGACCTTCCTCCGTCGCCAGGCCGACTAACGGTCTGGCGGCCGGGTTTGCCGTAAAGGTGCAAAATCTGGGCATTGCAGTATAATTCGGCCCTAATTTTGTGTTGAGGAAAGCGGTATCCTGCAGGATACCCGCAGCTGTGTGACAGACTGATGATCAGACAACGAACGCTGAAAAACGTGATCCGCGCCACTGGCGTGGGGCTTCACACCGGCGAAAAGGTCTACATGACCGTCCGTCCGGCACCCGTGGATACCGGTATCGTGTTCCGGCGTGTGGACCTGGATCCGGTGGTGGAGATCAAGGCTTCTGCCGATGCGGTCCGTGAGACCACCCTGTCGTCGACCCTGGTTCAGGATGGCGTCAAGGTCGGTACCGTGGAGCATTTCCTGTCCGCCATGGCAGGGCTCGGCATCGACAACGCTTTCGTGGAGCTGTCTGCGCCGGAAATGCCGATTATGGATGGCAGTGCCGGTCCTTTCGTGTTCCTGCTGCAGTCTGCCGGCATCAAGGAGCAGGAAGCGGCCAAGAAGTTCATCCGCATCAAGAAGGAAGTGACGGTGCGTGAGGGCGACAAGTCAGCGACTTTTGTCCCCTTTGATGGCTTCAAGGTGACCTTCTCCATTGAATTCGATCACCCGGTGTTTGAAGAGCGCAACCAGGTGTCCAGCATCGATTTCTCCACGACTTCGTTCGTGAAGGAAGTGGCGCGGGCGCGGACGTTCGGCTTCATGCGTGATATCGAATTCCTGCGCAGCCAGAATCTGGCGCTGGGCGGCAGTGTCGATAACGCCATCGTGGTGGACGAGTACCGTATCCTGAACGAGGACGGGCTGCGCTACGAGGACGAATTCGTCAAGCACAAGATGCTGGATGCCATCGGTGACCTGTATCTGCTGGGTCATAGCCTGATCGGCGAGTTCATTGGTCACAAGTCAGGTCATGCCCTCAACAATGCCCTGCTGCGCGAGATTCTCCGTCAGGAGGACTCCTATGAAGTGGTGACTTTCGAAGATGCCACCGACGCTCCGGTGTCCTACATGCGACCGGTGCTGGCGGCGGCGGAGTAGTCATACTCAGCAGCACGTTGGAAACGTCGAAACCCTGTTGCCACCCGGCGGTTCTCCCGCCGCCGGGTGGTTTTTCGTTTCAGGGGAGGCAAGTTAGCCAGAATTCCGGGTTTCAACACCAAACCGGTAATGCTCGGAGTCGCCCTGGACATGAATAATGGTGCTTGCGTTACTGATGTTCCCCGGTGTTAGCCCCTTCACTTGCCTGTTACACACACTCTGTTCAGGTATTCAGACATTGAGAGTGTTGTGCACCATTGAACTTTCAACGGTTGCCTCACTCTGATTCACCGCGGCTGGCAAGCCGCTGCAAGGATGCCTTGAGGCCTTCGTCCTCAATACTGTCTGCCAGATCGGCTATTTGTCTGGCGCTTTCCCTGGTCAATCTGGGCTTGTCCTGTTGATTGGCATGAACATTGCTGTTCTGCATCTGGCGTTTGCCGCCGACCATTATCTTGATCTGTTGGCCGGGCAGAGCCTGCTGAAGCTTCGGTAAGTGAAAGCGCAGCAGCTGTGCTGTAGCACTGGTTTCGGCAATGGCCAACCAGCGCATGTTGTCTTCTACCAGCATGACGCGTTCGCGCAACGCCGGTGGCAGGCAATCAAGCGGGTCCGCGGGTGCCAGGTTGTCCGGCTCCTTGCGGGCGACTTTTTTGGCCTCCCTGGTCAGGCCGGAGAGAGTAGGATGACCACTCAGCAGGGCGAGCAGGGCTTTGGGCGAAGTTGTCTTGCTCATAGGTTTTACTTAGACTAGCCTGCAAATTGTAAAAAATAATCAAGAAAACCAGTGCAACTATTTGAAATTCTTAATTTTTAGTCGGTGCGTTACACGAATCTATGAATATCTTAGTCATTAACAGCAAGCGTGGCCATTCGCGCACACTTCCGGTTCCGCGACACTGGCCCTGGTTACTGGCTGCCGTGTTGGTGGTAGTGCCAGTGCTGATGGGCGTTGGCGGCTATCTGTTGGTGTCGCAACTCAGCGACCAGCCAGAGTATACGCCGGTAATGACCGAACGTTTTTCCACCCATCTGGAAGAGCAGCAAAAAGCCCTGGAATCCCTGGATCGCCTCAGCCAGGAGCAGTTCCGGGCACTGACCCTGAAGCTGGCCCAGGCCCAGGCTCGACTGGTGCGACTGGATGCATTGGGTGAGAGGCTGGTGGAAGTGGCCGACATTGATGGTGAAGAGTTTGATTTCAGTACCGTGCCGGGGCTGGGTGGGCCGGAAGGCTCGGAAGAAGGCGCCAGTTACGAGCTTCCTTCCTTCATGGAAGCGGTAAATCAGATGGCCGACACTTTGGAGCGCCGCGAGCGTCAGCTGGAAATTCTGGAAAACCTGCTGGCCGGCAAGCAGATTGAAGACCAGACCTACCTGTCCGGCCGGCCTCTCGCCAAGGGCTGGATGTCCAGCCGCTTCGGGCGTCGTTCTGATCCCTTCACCGGCCGTGTGGCCTGGCATAAAGGGGTGGATTTTGCCGGCAAGGAAGGCACGCCGATCATTGCCACCGGCGCCGGTGTCGTGACCTACTCCGGTGATCGTTCCGGTTATGGCCTGATGGTGGAAATCAACCACGGTAATGGTATCGCCACTCGCTACGGTCATGCCCTGGAATTACTGGTGGAGCCGGGTGAGATCGTTCGTACCGGGGACATTATCGGCAAAGTGGGTAATTCCGGCCGCTCCACCGGGCCGCACATCCATTACGAAGTGCTGAAAAACGGTGCTCAGGTGAACCCGCAGCCCTATATTTACCGCGCCCGGCGCTGAATAGCAGACGAAAAACGGCCCCTTCCAGGGGCCGTTTTTCGTTGAGTACCCTTGATAACCGGGAATACCACCTTATCTCTTCATCTTATTGTGTTTAGAATGGCTCACCTTGCGGCCAGTACTTTGCCGCCAACGGGCTGTTTGTCCTGACTTTTTACCGAACCGGAAGTTGTATGCTGGGTACCATCGTAAAAAAAATCATCGGCACCAAGAATGATCGTGAGCTGAAACGCATGGGCAAGTTGGTCGAAACGATCAACAGCCACGGGGAAGCGCTGGCACAGCTCAGTGAGGCGGACCTTCAGCTCAAGACCCGTGAATTCCGTCAGGCGTTCCAGGATGGCAAGACCCTGGATGAATTACTGCCGGAAGCCTTTGCGGTGGTGCGGGAAGCCTCCACCCGAGTGATGGGTATGCGCCATTTCGACGTGCAGATGATGGGCGGCATCGCCTTGCATGAGGGGCGGATTTCCGAAATGCGCACCGGTGAGGGCAAGACCCTGACCGCGACCTTGGCGGCCTACCTCAATGCGTTGTCCGGCGAAGGCGTTCACGTGGTTACCGTGAACGACTATCTGGCCGAGCGGGACGCCAACTGGATGCGGCCCCTTTACGAATTTCTCGGTCTCAGTGTCGGTGTAATTCTTTCCCAGCAGCCCACCGATGAGAAACGGGCGGCTTATGCGTCTGATATCACCTATGGTACCAACAACGAGTACGGTTTCGACTACCTGCGCGACAACATGGCATTCCGGCTGGAAGATCGGGTTCAGCGTGGTCTTAACTATGCGATTGTGGATGAGGTGGATTCCATCCTCATCGATGAATCCCGCACCCCGCTGATCATTTCCGGGCCGGCAGCCGATTCCTCCGAGCTGTATACGGCTGTCAATAAGCTGATGCCAAACCTTACGCCCGAGACGGAAGAGCAGGAAGGCGATTATTTTGTTGATGAAAAGCAGCGTCAGGTCGAGTTGACGGAAACCGGGCACCAGAAAATTGAGGCGCTGCTGGTCAGTAATGCGCTGCTGGAGCAGGGTGAAAGCCTGTATGCAGCGCATAATCTGGCGTTGCTTCACCATGTTCATGCGGCATTGAAGGCCCACGCTCTATTCCATGTGGACCGGGACTATATTGTTCAGAATAACCAGATCGTCATCGTTGACGAGCACACTGGCCGTACCATGCCCGGACGTCGCTGGTCCGAGGGTATTCACCAGGCGATTGAAGCCAAGGAAGGGGTGAATATCCAGCAAGAAAACCAGACTCTGGCATCTACCACCTTCCAGAACTATTTCCGGCTCTACAACAAGCTGGCAGGTATGACCGGCACGGCTGATACCGAGGCCATGGAGTTCCGTCAGATTTATGGCATGGATGTAGTGGTGGTGCCGACCAATCGGCCCATGGTTCGTGTGGATGCCAATGATCTTGTGTACCTGACATTGGAAGAAAAATTCGACGCCATCGTCAAGGAAATCAGCGAAGCGGTGGCCAAGGGGGCCCCGGTGCTGGTGGGTACCGCGACCATTGAATCGTCCGAGTATCTGTCCAAGCGCCTGAAAAAAGACAAGATTGCCCACGAAGTGCTAAACGCCAAGTTTCACCAGCGTGAAGCACAGATCATTGCCCAGGCCGGCCGTCCTGGTGCAGTAACGATCGCCACCAATATGGCGGGTCGGGGTACTGACATTGTGCTGGGTGGCAACCCGGAAGAGCAGATCAAGCACATGGATACCCCCTCGGAAAAAGAGGCGGAAAAAATTCGCTCCGAGTGGCAGGGCAACCATGACACCGTGATGAACGCTGGCGGCCTGCACATCATCGGTACCGAGCGTCACGAGTCCCGCCGTATCGATAACCAGCTTCGTGGTCGTGCCGGCCGTCAGGGTGATCCGGGCTATACCCGTTTCTTCCTGTCCATGGAAGATGACCTGATGCGTATTTTTGCCTCCGACCGCATCCGCAACATGATGCGCTCTCTGGGGCTGGAAAACGGCGAAGCCATTGAGCATCGTTGGGTGACCCGCGCCATCGAGAATGCCCAGCGCAAGGTGGAAGGGCGTAACTTCGATATCCGCAAGAACCTGCTGGAATACGATGACGTGGCTAATGATCAGCGTCGTGTGATCTACACCCAGCGTGACCAGATTCTCGAAGCCGACGATCTGCGTACCTCTGTACAGGGCATTCGCTATGATGTGGTGACCGAGCTGGTGCACAGTTACCTGCCGCCGGGTTCCGTGGAAGATCAGTGGGATGTGCCGGGTCTGGAGAAAACCCTGGAGGCGGAATTCCAGTGTAATGCACCGGTGGGACAGTGGCTCAACGAAGACAACCAGATGCATATTGACGGTGTCATCGAGAAGCTGGTGGAAACCCTGGAGCAGGACTATCTGCGCAAAGAAGGGGAGATCGGAGCCGAGGATCTACGCAAGATCGAGAAACACCTGATGCTGCAGATCCTCGACCGTCACTGGAAAGAGCATCTGGCTAGCATGGATCATCTGCGCCAGGGGATTCATCTGCGCGGTTACGCCCAGAAAAACCCCAAGCAGGAATACAAAAAAGAGTCCTTCGAGTTGTTCCAGGGGCTGCTCAACCAGATCCAGCATGAGCTGATCCGTGTGTTGCACAGCTTCCAGGTGCGTCGTGATGACGAAGTGGAGCGCCTTGAGCAGCAACGCCAGGAAGAGGCCCGCCGTCAGGCGGAAAAAATGAAGATGCAGGCGGCTCAAGAACCTGGCACTGATGGAACGGCCGGCGAGAACAATCAGGCTGACGGTCCAAAAACTGTGGTTCGTGAAGGTCGAAAGGTCGGTCGCAATGAGCCTTGTCCCTGTGGCTCCGGAAAGAAATACAAGCAATGCCACGGCAAGATTGAATAAACCAGCCTCAAGCGACAAGCTTCAAGCTGCAAGGAAAACCAGAGCACCGGCAAAGTCGGTGCTTTCTTTGTTTGGGCTTGTCGCTCACGGCTTGAAGTTTGTCGCTGAATTTTCAAGGAAATGGTTATGACACAGACTGAATGGTTGCCTGTTCCCGGTATTCGTCTCGCTGCTATTGAAGCTGGCATCAAGAAGGCCAACCGCAAGGATCTGGTCGTGCTGGAGTTGGGTGAAGGCACTCGTGTCAGTGGTGTGTTTACCCTGAACCGTTTCTGCGCGGCGCCGGTGCAGGTGGCGAAAAGCCGTCTGGCGCTGGGGGCTCCTAAATACCTGATGATCAACACCGGTTATGCCAATGCGGGTACCGGAAAGAAGGGCATGGATAACTGTCTGGCCAGTTGTCGCCTGCTGGCCGATGCTGCCGGTTGCGCCGAAGAGCAGATCCTGCCGTATTCCACCGGAGTAATCGGTGAGCAGTTTCCGCTAACGGCGTTTGCAACGGGCTTGCCCAAGGCACTGGCGGAACTGGATGAGCATCACTGGGGCCGTGCCTCAGAAGGCATTATGACCACCGATACCTACCCCAAACTAACCAGCCGGCGGGTGGAGATCGACGGTGTACCGATTACTGTCACCGGTATGGCCAAGGGGTCGGGCATGATCAAGCCGAAAATGGCCACCATGCTGGGCTTTATCGCCACCGATGCGCCTATCGCCAAACCCCTGCTGGACGAGTGGGTGAAGGCGTTGGCGGACAAGTCGTTCAACCGGGTCACGGTGGATGGTGATACCTCCACCAATGATGCGTGCATGCTGATCAGCACCGGGGTGGCCCCGATGCCGGAAATCCAGAGCCTGGATGACCATAGTCAGCTGCTGTACCAGGCGCTGGAAAGCGTTTTCGTAGAGCTGGCCCAGGCGCTGGTTCGTGATGGCGAGGGCGCTACCAAGTTCGTGTCGATCACTGTGGCCGGCGCAGCCAGTGAATCCGACGCCCGTACGGTGGCGGAAACCATTGCTCATTCTCCGCTGGTGAAGACCGCCCTGTTTGCCTCTGATCCCAACTGGGGGCGCATCCTCGCCGCCATTGGTCGTGCCCCCATTGCTTCACTGGACGTGGATAAGGTCAATGTCTGGCTGGACGACCTGTTGCTGGTGGAGCAGGGCGGTGTGGCGGACAGCTATGAAGAGACGAAAGGGGCAGCGGTGATGGCCCAGTCGGAGATCAGCATTCGTGCGGACCTGGCCAGCGGCGATGCTGAGTGCACCGTGTGGACCTGTGATTTCAGCTATGACTACGTGAAGATCAACGCGGAATATCGCACATGATGTTAACGTCTGACGCAACACGCGACACGAAAAATCGCTGTAGGAGCTTGCTTGCAAGCGAACCCCGGTGATTGATTCTCACACCAAGCGGTTCGGCTGCAAGCAGCCTCCTACAGGCACTGGAAACAACGCCATGCCAGCAACAGCCACCCCAGCCATCACCGTCGTTGCCGCCATTATCCGCGGCAACGACGGCCGTATCTGTCTGAGCAGACGCCCGGATCACAAACATCAGGGTGGCCGCTGGGAGTTTCCCGGCGGCAAAGTGGAGCCTGGCGAGACCCTTTCCACAGCCCTGGCCAGGGAGTTGGAAGAAGAGCTGGGCATGCAGGCGGCCCTTTCCTCCCCGTTTATGACCATTGCCCACCAGTACGAAGATCTGCATGTCACTCTGCATTTTCGCGATGTCACCGACTGGCAGGGTGAGCCTTCGGGACGTGAAGGTCAGCAGGTGGGCTGGTTCGAGATCCCCGACCTGCCGGCGCTGGAATTTCCGGCGGCGAACCGGCCGGTGGTGACGGCAATTACATTGCCTGCGCACCTTGCCATCGCACCGGATAACCAGGATCTCGACGCTCTCAAGGTGGGCATCAATTGTCTGGATGCCGCTTCTACGGGATTGTATCTGCGCCAGTGGAGCGAGCATGCGGCACTGCCGGAGATCCTGGCGCTGTGCCGGGAAAAAGGCGTCAAGGTATGGTTGCGGGCCTCGTCGGCTACGTGGGCGGAACAGGTGCCCTTACAGGGCGTCTTTGGGCTGCATCTGCCGGGCTCGGTATTGATGGATTGTCAGGGGCGACCGGATTTCCCGGGGGTGGTTTCAGCGGCCTGTCACAGCCGTGAAGCCTTGGAAAAGGCGATAGACCTGGAGCTGGATATGGCGCTGGTTTCCCCGGTGGAAACCACAACCAGTCATCCGGATCGTGCTCCCTTGGGCTGGCAGCAGGCGGGGGAATGGATCACCGGGTTGCCGCTGGCATGCTACGGGCTGGGTGGCGTCTCGCCATCGGATCTGGGTACAGCCCGCCAGCATGGCGTCATCGGCGTGGCAGGCATTCGCGCTTTCTGGCCAGGCTCTGCCCCTGTACTTGTGTAGGGTGCCACTGAGCCTAAGACGAACTGCACCGATTCGGTGGCTGGATGGTGCAGTTCGTCTTAGGCTCAGTGGCACCCTACGGTAGGCGTTGGTACCGCTAGCACTCGGGTGTTGTGCCCCGAGAAAGAGGCACGGGTTTATTCTCACTGTTGCACGAGCAGCCCAATCCGCAGCTTATCCCGTCAGACGATCAGAACTCCTCAAAATCCCCGGGTGCGCTGTCATCACCGGGAATTGCATGGCGCTCCGCCGCCCAGTCGCCCAGATCAATCAGCTTGCAACGTTCGGAACAGAAGGGGCGCCAGGGGTTATTGTCCCAGCGGGTAAGGGATTTGCATTGGGGGCAGGGATAGGTACGGGTGGTGTTATCGGTATCAGACATGTTCAGAGTGCGTTGGCCATTTTTAGATAGCGTTGATGCAGGCCTGCGAGTTGCTCATGGAATGCCTGCAGCGAACCGTGATTTTCAACCACATCGTCGGCCTGGTCCAGGCGTTTGGTTCTCTCCATCTGGGCTTTCATGATCGCGGCCACTTGGCCTTCAGGAACATGGTCACGCTCCATGGTGCGCTGCACTTGCAGCTCAGCCGGTGCATCAATCACCAGAATACGGTCCACCAGGGTTTTCTGACTGGTCTCCAGCAGCAGAGGGGAAACCAGCACAGTATAGGGCGACTGACTGGCAGTAATCTGTCGTTTCAGCTCCTCACCAATGGCAGGGTGGGTAATGCCTTCAAGCACCTTAAGTGCATCCGCATCCGCAAATACGATCTCGCGCAGGGCACGACGGTCAAGAGAACCATCCTCGGTGAGTACATGGCTGCCAAAATGTTCGGCGATACGATCAAGCGCGGGCTGGCCGGGCTCTACCACTACCCGCGATGCCAGATCTGCGTCCACAATGGTGATGCCCTGTTGGGCAAGGAAATCCGTGGCAGCGGTCTTGCCACTACCAATGCCACCAGTCAGGCCGACTACGAACATGGATTCTCCAGAACGGGGTTATCAGGGCTAGAGCCCTGCTCGCAAGGCAGCTCCTTCGCTTTGCAAAAGCTCCAACGGGAAATCATCAAGGGAATGTTGTCAGCTATTAACTGATCCTAAACATCCCCAGATACGAGCTGATGATGGTATCTCCCCACAGCAATGCAATCCAGCCGGCGGCGGCCAGGTAGGGGCCGAAAGGAATCTGGGTGCGTTTTTCACCGCCAAAGAGGGCGGCGAGCAAGGTGAAGACGAGACCCACCACAGAAGAAAGCAGAATAATCAGTGGTAGATACTGCCAGCCCACCCAGGCCCCGAGAGCGGCGAGCAGCTTGAAGTCGCCATAGCCCATACCTTCCTTGCCGGTGAGCAGCTTGAACAGCCAGTACACGCTCCACAGAGACAGATAGCCGGCCATGGCACCCACTACCGCATCTGGCAGAGAAACCGGCGATACACCAAGCAGCGCCGCCAGCAGACCTGCCCACAGTAATGGGTAATTCATGCTGTCCGGCAGCAGGGTGGTGTCCGCGTCAATCATTGCTGCGGCCAGCAGGGTCCAGGTAGCAAACAAGGTAAAGATTAGCCAGGGGCCATAACCGAAATGCCAGGCACACAGCCCGGCCAGCACGCCGCTGGTAACTTCAATGATTGGATAGCGCTTGTTGATTGGTGTTGCGCAGCCCTTACATTTGCCTTTAAGCACCAGCCAGCTCACCACCGGAATATTTTCATACCAGGCAATAGCGTGGTTGCACTTGGGGCAGCGGGAGCGTGGAGTGACCAGATTGAAGATCCCGTCATCTTCCTCTGCGGGCAGCTCCAAAATTTCCCGTGCTTCCTGCTTCCAGCTACGCTCCATCATTACAGGCAGGCGGTAAATGACGACATTGAGAAAACTGCCAACCAGTAAACCCAGAAAAACACAAAGCCCAACCAGCAAGGTTGGGCTTGTGGAAAGTAGCTCCAGTATATTTTGCATGTATTAGCCTACAACGTTACCCAGCTGGAAGATCGGCATGTACATGGCGATGATCAGGCCGCCAATCACGACACCGAGCACAGCCATGATGAGAGGTTCCATCATGCTGGTTAGGCCATCAACGGCATTATCGACCTCATCTTCATAATAGAGCGCCACCTTTTCGAGCATGGCATCCAGGGCACCGGACTCCTCGCCAATAGCGGTCATTTGCAGTGCCATGGCAGGGAATACGCCAGTGGATCGCATGGCAAACTGGAGCTGCTGGCCGGTAGCAACATCTTCTTTGACTTGAAATACCGCATTTCGATAGACCACATTGCCGGTGGCGCCCGCACAGGCGTCCAGAGCTTCAATCAGGGGCACGCCAGCAGAGAAGGTGGTGGAAAGAGTTCGTGCATAACGGGCGATGGTGGACTTGAAAGCTAGGTCACCCACGATGGGCATCTTCAGGATCATTCTATCAAGTGAATTGGCGAATGCAGTTGAGCGTTTTTTCAGCTGTGTGAAGCCAATAACGAAAACAATTATACCTACCAGAATGAAAAGGAAGTTTGCCTGTAGCCCCTTTGAGAGCCCGATGACAAACTGAGTGAAAGCGGGAAGCTCAGCCCCAAAGCCTGCAAACAACTCCTCAAAAACAGGCACAACTTTGAGCAATAGAATTGCAGTTACAATGACAGCTGCGCCGACAACGACCATGGGGTATTTCATGGCCTTCTTGATTTTCATCTTCAGCGCTTCACTCTTTTCCTTGTAGATGGCAACCCGGTCTAGCATGGTTTCCAATGCGCCGGATTGTTCGCCGGCATCAATCAGGCTGCAATAAAGGTCGTCAAATTGGTCTGGATGCTTGGATAGTGCACCTGCGAAGTTGTTGCCTCCTTCTACATCTACCTTGAGCTTTAAAACCAGCTCCTTCATGGAGGGATTTTCGAGGCCATCTGCAACAATCTCAAATGCCTGAACAAGGGGGACGCCCGCTTTCATCATGGTGGCCATCTGGCGGGTAAAGAGGGCGATATCCATGGGCTTGATTTTTTTCTTGCCGCCCAGGTGTATTTCCCGCTTCCGAACCACTTTCCTGGCGTTGATGCCTTGTTTGCGGAGCTCCGCCTTGACCACTGAGGGGGCCTTGCCGGTTGCTTCGCCCTTGACCTTGGTGCCTTTGCGGTCTGTGCCTTCGTAGATGAAGGTAACGTTTTTCTGTGCTGCTTTGCTGGCCATAATTAATGTCCACTCGTTACACGGCTGACTTCTTCAAGGCTGGTCACGCCGTGCATGACTTTCACCAGACCTGAACGATACAGATCATTAAATCCATCCTTTCGACACTGGTCACCAATTTCCAGGGAGTTTCCTTCTTCCATGATGATGCGGGAAATGCCATCAGTAATCTTCACCACTTCGTAAATACCCACCCGACCCTTGTAGCCGTTCTTGCATTTGTCGCAACCTTGGGGGCCGTAAACGGTAAAAGCGGATCCCAGGTCGTCATCCGTGAAGCCCATTTCCAGCAGCGATTGCTTGGGAATATCCACCTGGGTCTTGCAGTGTTCGCAAAGGCGGCGGGCCAACCGCTGGGCGATGATCAATATGACCGACGTAGCAATATTGAACGAGGGGACGCCCATGTTGCGAAGACGGGTAAGGGTTTCCGGTGCGCTGTTGGTGTGAAGGGTTGATAATACCAGGTGCCCGGTCTGCGCTGCCTTGATGGCGATATTGGCAGTTTCCAGATCGCGGATCTCACCCACCAGGATTACATCCGGATCCTGTCGAAGAAAAGCTCGCAGTGCAGCAGAAAAGTCCATTCCCTGCTTGGGGTTTACATTCACCTGGTTAACGCCTTCCAGGTTGATTTCCACAGGGTCTTCAGCTGTGGAAATATTGCGCTCCGGCGTGTTGAGAATATTGACCCCGGTGTACAGAGAAACGGTTTTCCCGGAACCAGTGGGGCCGGTTACCAGAATCATGCCCTGGGGTTTTTGCAGGGCATCCATATAGAGCTGTTTCTGGTCTTCATCGTAACCCAGTGCATCAATGCCCATCTTGGCGGATTCGGGATCCAGGATCCGCAGTACAATCTTTTCCCCGAAGAGAGTAGGACAAGTGTTGACGCGGAAGTCGATGGCCCGGGTCTTGGAGATCTTGAGTTTGATCCGTCCATCCTGGGGAACGCGCCGCTCTGAAATATCCAGGCGTGACATGACCTTGAGGCGTGCCGAGAGCTTGCTGGCAATGTTGATCGGAGGCTTGGAGACGGTTTGCAGGATACCGTCCTGGCGAAATCTTATCCGATAGGTTTTCTCGTAAGGCTCGAAATGCAAATCTGATGTGCCGCTCTTGATGGCGTCCAGCAGCAGCTTATTGACGAACCGAACAATGGGGGCGTCGTCGGAACCGGACTTGGTTTCGTCTGTGGTTTCCTCAGGAGCGCTGACATCCAGTTCATCGAGTCCGTCATCAAGATCGTCAAAGGCAGAGCCTTCCGCCTCGGACTCCAGATTGTCAATCCACTTAGCAAGTTTGTCCTCTTCTACAATGACGGTCTCGACGTTGAGGCCGGTGTTGAAACGGATTTCTTCCAGGGCCGGAAGGTTGGTCGGGTCGGACACGGCGACAAAAAGACGACTGCCACGGCGGAAAAGGGGTAACACATGGTGCTTGGTGATCAGCTTTGGGTCGACCAGCTCCTTGATCAGGCTATCCCGGGAAAAGGCAGAAAGGTCCAGAACCGGGTCGCCAAACTCTTCAGCCACGGTGCAGGCAATGGGAACCGACGCGACCTTGCCGCTACTCACCAGGTGGTGGACAAGGCTTACACGTTCCTGTCTGGCCTGCTGGATGGCAGACTGGGCTTCTTCCTGGGTCAGCAGTTCCTGCTTGACCAGACGAAGGGGTAACCCGCTGAAGGGGGTGTTCTGAGACGTCATGGCAACCTGCTTGTTTATGCTTAGAGTTGTGGGGGTGCCCAACACTTTATTCTTAACATACCCGTTAGACGTGGTACAGGGAAGGTTGAGTGCATGAAAATCAGCGCCTTGCCACATTTTCTTCACTCGCTTGATTAGAAAGCTGCAGTTAAGGCAAGCAAAGGTGACGCTGGGTGGTTATGAGTGACGCATATTGTCACCGATTGTCGGTGTTTGGTGCCCTGAAGTGGCAGTATGCGTGGGTGTGCAGCGGCGAAAGCCAGTGAAAACGGTGGGTTGCCACATCAGAAGAAAGTTGGCCCGGTCCCTGCATTACCATGCACAGGTGCTCGCCAAGGGTGGGCTCAATAACAAGATTTGCCAATTTATTGGAGAGAACGACATGAAGAAGCAAATGCAACAGGGTTTCACCCTTATCGAACTGATGATCGTGGTCGCCATTATCGGTATTCTGGCCGCCATCGCTATCCCGGCTTACCAGGACTATGTATCCAAGTCCAAGGCCGCCGCTGCACTGGCTGACATCTCTGCCGGTAAGACCAGCTATGAGCTGCTGTTTACTGAAAAAGGTTCTTCTGCTATCACTAGTGCCAGTTCCATTGGTCTGAACGCTTCTACGGGTAACTGTGCCATTACTACCACTGCTCCTGGGACTGACGGCTCTGCGACTGGTGCTATCAGCTGTGCTATCAACAACCCGGGCCGCCTGGGCGCCACTCCTGTTATTCGCTTGAATCGTACGGCTACTGGTCTTTATCAGTGTCAGGTCACCGGTTTTTCTGATACTAAGTTTGCTCCTGCTGGTTGTAACACCTAATACCCTGCAGATCTGAAAAAGGCGCCCTTTGGGGCGCTTTTTTTATGAAAGCAACCAAGTACAGCTTAAAAGAGATGGCTGCAAAGTATGCGGGTTGGCGTGTCGATTTGCTGGGCGGTGCTAGGGCTTACCCTTCTCCTGGCGCCATTGTTTGATATCATCCCCGGCTCTACCTGGTACGATCAGCAGAGAACGCTCCAGATCCTTGCAATTGTCGTTGCTGGTTTGGGGGGGCTTTTCCATAGTTGGTTGAAGATAGAAATCTGGGCTCGCTCAGGGTTGTGGTTGCTGGTAGCACTTGGAGTGCTCTCATCAGTGCTGGGCGTGAACCCGCTTTGGTCTTTGACGGAGCTGGCCACATTTTGTGGGCTGTTCCTGGTGGTATTATTCACCGGTTCTTTTGTCGCCCAACAAAAATGGGCGGCGCCAGTCGTCTTAAGACTGGCCATCTTTGTGTCGGTAGCACTCACGATAAAGTTCATGGTTTCAATCCTTTCCGCTGTTTCCCATGGCTTGCCTCTCTACCCTCAATCCTTGATGAGCGGGTTTGATAATATTCGTTTTTTTGGTCAGCTGCAGACAATGGCCATCCCGCTGATGGTTGCGATGCCTGCGCTTTTTCCAGTAGAAAAAAGATATAAATGGGTAATAGCGCTGGCTATGCTTGCATCCTGGCTTGTCTGCATCATTGGGGGGACCAGAGGCAGCTGGGTGGCCCTGGTTTCAGTGATGCTTGTGTTTTTTATAATAGGGACTGTATGGCGGCGTTGGGCTCTGGTGCAGGTTGCCGCCTTGTCTGTTGCGATTGGCCTTTACCTGGGCATGATGTCGTTTGTGAGTGCGGAGCTCGTCTCTGGAGGGGCTGAAAGGCTTGTTATGTCCAGTTCCGGGAGAATTGAACTATGGGGCGTGGCTCTGGCTGGATTTCTGGAGAGTCCTTTTTGGGGCGTGGGGCCTATGGGCTTTGCTGCTCTGGATCAGCCTCACAGCAATCACCCGCATAATGTGCTGTTGCAGCTGGGCTATGAGTGGGGTGGGCTGGCTTTAGCTGTGTCGTTATTGGTTGTGGGCAGGCTGCTGTGGCTGGTTTATAAACATGAAGCTCGCGGGGCTGAGGGGCCCCGTATGGAAAGGGTCGCTGTGTTGGCGTCCATTCTGGCTGCCTGCCTGCATTCATTGGTGAGCGGTGTCTTTGTGGTTCCCTATACTCAGTTGTGGCTTGCAGTTCTTGTCGGCGTTTACTGGGGAATGTTGAATCCGGCGACCATATGTCCCGAAGGTTGGAAGAGGCAACCCCGAAATTATCCTGTCATTTTGTTCTTTGGTGCTGCCGTTTTATGGCTGGTTTTAGTGGTTTATCGAGACTTGCCCGGCAAGATCGCTGCCGAAACAACGCCAGGGCAGGGGATGCGCTTCTGGACAGATGGACAGATAGAAAGTCATATTCCTTCACGTTAATCCTTTCCTCGGTACGAATGGGCTAATCAGTACACGTGATGCCTGAGATGTTTTCAATCATTTCACGCCCTTCCTTATAACTTTCGTTTTTGTAAATTTTTTTGATTATCAGGAGAGTTTTACAGGTGTTTTCTCGATTATTTGCCTGTGAGTAGGCTAATGCCAGCCTTGCAAGGTTAGAGAGTGTTGGGCGGCGCTGAGTGATTTTTTCTAATGTGGAAAGTTGCTCTTTACTTAGAGCCTGATCGGTAGGGAGGGTCCTTATTCTCTGATCGTCTGCAAGCTGCTCCAGAAGAAGGATCTGGTTCATGTCTTCTGGCGGGAATCCCATCAAATTCGCCCTCCGCAGCTTTTCATTGAGCTGGTCTTTCTCAATTAATTGATAGTCTTTGACTGCAGAAATAGTCCCTAATGCCAGTGTTATGCTGATGCCAATCCAAAACAGTGGGGCTATGCGGTTATTGACTGTGGGGGATTTTTTGATAGTGGTTCCCAGCAGCAAACCAAATGGAATCATGAAAAAAGTGAAGGCATAGGGAAATTCGACCATTGAATATATCAATAAACCAAACAGGCCAAGCCATGTGCACTTGTCTGCGTTGCTTTGGCTTTGAGTCAGGATTTTAAACAGGATGATGGCACCAGAAATGGCAGCAACGAGACCGATAATCGGGCCCAGCCAAACACATAAATCGAGTATCAGGTTATGTGAGTGGTTGAGCCTGGTGGCTTCAAGGGTCGAAAATGTGCTTTCAATCTGCGCAAAGACAGCCTGGTTCCATCCAAATCCTGTCCATGGTCTGTTTGGAATTGCATCGAGGATAAGTTTCCAGATATGGAGCCGACCACTGGAGCTGGCATGGGAAAAGGGGTTGGAGACTGGGCGGCCCAGCCATTCACCAAGATAGGGTGATGCAACAACCAGTAAGATAAAGACGGCTGTTATGAGCCAAGGGGTAATAATCCGTAGCTGAATGGATTTTTTGTGTGCTTGCCAGGAAAGATAGAGAGTGCTGAAAATCATGAAGACCCAGGCGAATCGCGACTGAGCCAAAGCAAGAGCAAGAATAAGTACTATGGGTATTAACAGTGCCGCGACCGCAGGGACCTTTTTTTTCTGGTATAGATAGAGTGTGGCAGTCAAGCCCAGGGCCAGAAGCCCACTTAACAGGTTTGGCTGGCCGATGTTGGCAAAGGGGCGGCCAGAATCGCTCTGGAATTCGAGGATGCTGTCGGACAGTCCGGCCCATTGCCGTATTGCAATGATTGCACTGATTACCGCTGTAATGCAGAGCATGGTCCAGATCGAGGTGATCTTGGTTTCCGCGGTGGCTGATTTAATCGGTTCATGATTGTTGCCGGCATCTGCTTTCAGTGTGCGACCGATCTCAATGGATAACCCCAGAATGACAAGGTAGGAAGCCACAAGAATCGCGTCATCAAAGTACAGTAGGATGCCTGTGAAATACTGTATGAATGCGGTTGCCGCCAGTATAAAAAGCAGAGTTGAAGTAAGCGAAAAATATTTGGGTGGCGTTGAGAACGTCAGTAAGACAAGGCCGAGAACCGCAGTACTTTCTTTGTAAAATGTTGGCCAGGGGCCGCTTAGTACAGGAAATAAATATGCCATGGAAAAAACGAGAAGGCCTGCCCACCAGATAATGAGATTAAAACTCAGGGGCGTTTCGGTGCGGTTCGTGGCGGCGGGAGAATCCTTGACGTCTCTGTTTATTGTTATCATAGGTTTTGCGTCGCTTGAATCCGGCCGAGGCCGGGAAGTGGTTATTTGTTGTTCTTTGTGGAGCTAATATTGGAGGGCGACCTGCCAATATTCTTTTGGCTCTACTGTGGTGTCTAGCTAGTCAGCCGAAGAGACAGGTCCATTGCCTGTACATGCTTTGTTAATGCCCCAGATGAGAGAAACCATTCCCGCATACCAGGAAGGCTTGCCGCGTTTTCCACTGTCAGGTTGCCAGAGACTTCAAGTGCGGATTTCGCTCTAATTTCCGCTGCTTCGCTCAGCATCCCTGCACTGAAATTATCCAGCATGATCTGATCCGGTTTCAGTCGCGCGGCTTCCTTCAGCTCCTCCAGCGTTTCCACTTCCACAATGATTTTCTTCTCCGGCGCCAGTGCCCGTGCCCGTTCAATGGCAGCGGTAATGCCCCCGCAGGCCGCCACATGGTTCTCCTTGATCAGGAAGGCATCGTACAAGCCGATGCGGTGATTCTGGCAGCCACCACAAAGCACGGCGTATTTCTGGGCAGCTCGCAAGCCGGGCAGTGTCTTTCGGGTATCCAGGATGGTGACTCTGGTGTCTTCTACAGCATCCGCATAGCGGCGTGCTGTGGTAGCTGTGCCCATCAGGGTCTGCAGAAAGTTCAGCGCGGTGCGCTCGCCGGTGAGAATCTGCCGGGTATTACCGTTAAGCGTGCATAGAGTGGTCTCGGCAGCCAGTCGGTCGCCATCCTCAACATGCCATTCGATCTGCACGTTACCCAGTTGCCGGAAGACCTCATCCGCCCAGGGGATGCCACACATCACCGCATCTTCACGGGTAATGATAGTAGCGGTGCTTTCGCTGTCGGCATCGATAAGCTGGGCGGTAATGTCGCCGCTGCGGATATCTTCCTCCAGGGCAAAGCTCACGTTGCGCTGAATATCGTCACGCACATAGTCGGGCAGGGTGATGGTCATGCTGTTCTCGGTGCTGAACTCAATGAAAACCCGCAGACAGGCCTGCGGGTCGTGTTATGCGGCGATGGTGCCTTCAATTCGGGCGGTTGGTAAAGAATTCCCGGCTGAGCCGCACCACCACGGGGGACAATAATAGCAGAGCAATCAGATTGGGTATCGCCATCAGGATGTTCATGATGTCGGCCAGGGCCCAGACCAGGTTCAGGCTGACAACGGCCCCCAGAGGCACCGCCAGTACCCAGATTACCCGGAAGGGAAGGATGGCCCGGTCGCCGAACAGGAACTGGGTGCAACGCTCGCTGTACAGGCTCCAGCCCAGTAGGGTGGTGAAGGCAAAGATTGCCAGCCCGCCGGCCACAATCACATTGCCGAAGTCCCCGAAGGTGGACGAGAAAGCCAGGGCGGAAAGAGGTGCGCCCTCGGCCCCGCTGGTCCAGGCACCGGAGGAGACGATGGCCAGGCCAGTGATGGAGCAGACGATGATGGTGTCGATAAAGGTGCCCAGCATGGCAATGGACCCTTGCCGGGCCGGATGATCGGTATTGGCGGAGGCATGGGCAATGGGGGCGCTGCCCAGACCAGCCTCGTTGGAGAAGATGCCACGGGCAATACCGAAACGGATGGCTTCCTTGACCAGGGCGCCAGCAAAGCCGCCGGCGGCGGCGGTGCCGGTAAAGGCGCTTTCGAAGCACAGGGCCAGAGCGGCGGGTAGGGCCTCGGCATGGTCCACTAACACCACCAGGCCTGCCAGCAGGTAGGTCAGTGCCATGAACGGAACAATGAAGGTGGCCACAGTGGCGATTCGCTTCATGCCGCCGAGCACAACCAGGCCGACCAGTACGGCCAGTGTCACCCCTGTGATCCAGGCAGGCAGCCCGAAGCTGTCCTGCAGGCCATGGGCCACGGAGTTGGCCTGGACACTGTTGCCAATGCCGAACCCGGCCAGCATGCCGAAGATGGCAAAGGCGATGGCCATCCAACGCCAGTTACGGCCCAGGCCGTTCTGGATGTAGTACATAGGGCCGCCCACATACTGGCCGGCGGCATCCTTTTCCCGGTATTGCACTGCCAGCACGGCTTCCGCGTACTTGGTGGCCATACCTACCAGCGCAATCAGCCACATCCACACCAGCGCCCCGGGGCCACCGGAGTGGATAGCAGTGGCCACCCCGACGATATTACCCGTGCCGATGGTGGCAGACAGGGAGGTGGCCAGAGCGGCGCCAGCGCCGATTGTGCCGACCCCGGTCTGGGGGCCGAACATCTGTTTGAAACCGAACCCCAGCTGCCGAATGGGAAGGAACCGCAGTATCAGGGTCAGGTAGATGCCGGTGCCGGCAATCAGGATCAGTGCCGGCCATCCCCACAGGAAGCCGCTGATCTGTTTAAGAATGGTAACCGCTTGCTCCATGGCTCTCGTCCATTTCCCCAAAAGGCCTTAGGCTATGGGAATTTGGCGGGCAGGGAAAGCTGGCGACGTATTTGTGGATGCTTACATATAAAGCATCACGTGCGAACTGGTTAAAAATTCGTATGTTGATGCTGTGTTAGCGTAGTAAAGTATTAAAACTATCGTCCCGTTATGCTCGGGCTTGATTCTACTCTCCTTGGGGGGAGCCATGGCCAAAGTTACCCAGCTCAAACCGGTTTCTGGCAAAGCCGGAGTAAACAGCCTGCCAAGGCCCATCGAGAAAGTCCGTGATCGTTATGTGTCACTGGCATCGTCCTATCTTGAGGACATGCTGGATGGTGCTGATGACACCCTCTATGACCTGGCTGAAAAAGAAGCAGAGGGTGAACGGGAGCGTTTCTTCGATGCCATGCGGGAGGTACGCATCCAGCGGTCCGGTCTGGTTGCAGGCCTGAAGCAGTCACTCCAGCATCAATTTGCCGAGCTTGCCCAGCTGCGAGAAGGTGGGACTCTGGAAAACACCAAGGTCGACCTGGAATCCCTGACGCTGGTCAATGAGGACGATCTTGAGACCACGGTAGCTCTGGATAACATGGCCCGTCGTGCCCGCAATGGTTGTGATGAACAACTGAAGGTCCTGTGTCACCGCCTGGAATATCTGTTCGAAAGCAAGGTCGAAGTCGGTGAAAAAAATAACCCCTTGGAGCCGCGCCAACTGGTGGATGCCTTCAGCCAAGGCCTCGAACGGCTGTCACTTGATATCAAGGCAAGGCTGATCATTCTCAAGCTGTTTGAGCGCGAGGTGTTGGTAGAAACCGGCTACATGGTGACCGAGGTCAACAAGGTTTTGATTGATGCCGGCGTGTTGCCGGACATGAAATCCGCGCCGATAGCCCCGGTGCGCAAGCCCGGTAACCGCTCATTGGCCCAGAGTGCCTCCTCTCAATCACCGGCCCCTTCCTCGGCCGGCAATGACCAGATGTTCAGCCTGCTGCAGGAGCTGCTGGTTACCATGCGCAGTATCCAGGGCGGTGGAGCCTCGGCGGGCGGTGCTGCACCCGGTGCGGACATGAGCGCAGCCATGGCGGTAATGCAAAATGGCGTGCCCTACCTCAATGGCGCTCCGGTATCTAATGCGGCTTCTGTCCATCAGGTCAGTTCCGATGATCTGGTGGGTGTGCTCAATCGCCTGCAGCGAGTGGAGCGTAGCCTCAGCGAAAAAGACGGGGAGAGGGCTAACCTCAAGGAAGACCTGTCCGAGCTACTGGACAGTGAGCATGGCGAAGCTATTCATGCCCTGGACCAGGCCGATGACGATGTGATCAACCTTGTGTCTTTGCTGTTTGATTTCATCCTTGATGACGAAGGCCTGCCGTCGGAGATCAAGGCGTTGATCGGCCGTCTGCAGATTCCCCTGCTGAAAGTGGCGATCACCGACAAGACCTTTTTCAGCAATGATAACCACGAAGCCCGGCTGCTGCTCAACATGCTGGCCCGGGCCGGCAACCAGTGGGATCCACAACAGGGTATTCAGGACGATCTGTACCAGCGTATCAACCATGCGGTACATCGCATCATTGATGATTTTGAAGAGGATGCCAGCCTGTTCGCCACTCTTCTGGACGAGTTTCAGCGCTTTTTCGATAACCAGAGCTCACGCTCCGAACGGGTGGAGCAGCGGGTCCGTGAGGCGGAAGAAGGCAAGGCCCGTGCCGAGCAGGCCCGTCTGGAAGTGGTGGCAGTGCTCGACAAGCGCATGGCTGGCCGCCAGCTGCCTGATGTGGTGGTGCGGCTGCTCCGTCAGGGGTGGCAACAGGTGTTATATCTGACCTGGTTGCGAGAAGGGCCTGATAGCGCTACCTGGCAGCAGCAGGTCAAGGTTGTCGACGGGGTGGTCTGGAGTGTACTGCCGCACCGTGACCAGACGGCCCTGGAAAAGCTTAAGGCGCTAAGCCCCAAGCTCCTCAAAACCCTTTACAGTGGTCTTGGCCAAATCAGCTATGACGAAGCGGAAGCCAAACAATTGCTGATCAAGTTCCGGGATGTGCACCAGCAGCTGCTCAAGGGGCTGGAAACCGAGCGAGTAGCGGTGGAGCCGGAAATGCCGACCACGGAAGCTCAGGCTACCGAGAACGCGGCCTTGCCGGAAAATCATTTTCTGGTGAAAAAGGCGGGCCAGCTTGCTCCCGGCCAGTGGATTGAAATCGTGGATGGCGATGAGCCTCGCCGTGCCAAACTGGCCGCCAATATCCGCAGCGGCGTCAAGATGGTGTTTACCAACCGGCGCGGTATCAAGGTGGAAGAGTTTTCCGCATACACCTTGGCCGTTGCCCTGCATGAAGGGACTGTTAAACTCATCGAAGAGGGAGCCCTGTTCGACCGGGCTCTGGAAGCGGTCATTGGCGACCTGCGCCGCATGCAGGCCAACGCACAGCATTAAGTCGCTGGTTGGTGCCGCGCAGGAATAAGGAGCTTGCGCGGGTGCTCACCCTTAACGAACACCGGGTTGATCAGGCACAGTGGTGCCCATCCCCCAATTTCAATCTCCGCCCTGATCCCGATGATATTTCCCTTCTGGTAATTCATAACATCAGCCTGCCGCCGGAGCAGTTCGGCGGCGATCATATCCAGGCCCTGTTCCAGAACTGCCTGAACCCGGACGACCACCCCTATTTCCGCGAAATCCATCAGCTCACCGTATCGTCGCATTTTCTCATCCGGCGTGACGGCAGCCTGTTGCAGTTTGTCCCCTGCGACCGGCGTGCCTGGCATGCCGGGATCTCCCGTTTTGCCGGGCGGGAAAACTGTAATGATTTTTCCATCGGCATTGAGCTGGAAGGCGCAGATACTGTGCCCTATGAAGATGCGCAGTACGCGACGTTGACTGAGCTGACTGCGCTACTACAGTCCCATTACCCGGCGATTGACGATACCCGCATTACCGGCCACGAACATATTGCTCCTGGCCGCAAGACCGACCCGGGACCCGCTTTCGACTGGGCGGATTATCGGGCCCGCCTGGCCCGCTACAAGGAGGAAATGGCATGAAATTTCTGGTCCTGATACTGGTTCTCGGCCTGCGGCGGCTGGATACCAGCTGGCCGTTCTGGATTGCCAACCCCCAGCGTCATAAGAGCTGGTTGCAGCAATGGAGCAATCGCCTGGGGCAGGGACAAGGAGTCTGGTGGCTGGCGGTGTTGTTGCCGTCACTTCTGATTTATGCCCTGACGTGTTGGCTGGGAGGCTTCTGGGGGCAGCTGTTGGTGTTGCTTCTGGGCATGGTATTGATGCTGTGGCTGGTAGGTGGGCAAAGCGAGTTTCGTCATGTGGATGAATTATTGGTGCGCGGTCGAATGAACGATCCGGAAGGCTTTGCGGCCCTGGCCACGGATGAATTCGATGTTACCGGAACGCCAGGGGATCCCACTTATCAGAGTGCCCTGACGGAAAAAATTCTGGCGCGGGAGCAGCAACTATTTATCGCTATTTTCTGGTTGGTGGTGCTGGGTTTCGGAGCGGCGTTTTTGGTCGTACTCAACCGAGCCTGGGTAATCCGGGCTGGCGACGAGCAGGCCAATAACTGGCAGATGCGCCTGGATGGCTGGCTAAGCTGGCCGGCCAACAGGTTGCTGGTATTGAGTATGGCCCTGGCCGGGGATTTCACCGCGGTGATGGAGAAAATGCGAGGCCATTGGCTACGTCAAGAGCACAGTGGTGAGTCCTTGCAGCAGGTGGTCAATGTGGCACTGGAAGCGCCACCATCAGGGGAGTCAGGTTCCCTGTCCGCGGCCCTGGATCATCTGGAGTCCCTTCAGGGGTTGCTACTGCGTTGCGTTGCCATCTGGCTGATCCTGTCGGCGCTGTGGATCATCGTGATCTGAAGGCGCTGGGTCGCGCGTGGGGTGCACTGAGCGAGCCATCTAATTGATAACGGTGCGATCAACGCCGTAGCGGTTCTCAAAACTCAATGGCCGCGCCCAGAGCTTGGGCGCGGCCTTTTCTGTTTGACAACAGAAGGGCGTGCTCCGCGTGTTTTCAATTCTCAATTATCCATTATCAATTGCTTTTCGCCTGGTGCAATTCGCTTAGGCTCATGCACCCTTCGGGAAGTGTTGAGGTGCTTTTCCCCTGATCAGACTTAGGTCTGATGTCGTCCTGCTCTGCCAGACCTCATGCTGGTAGGGCTTTGCCATACCAAAAAATCCGCCTGTAACCCGCCTGTGGTGATTATCGTCATTTGACCGGCCGGTCATTGCGGCTAGTATGGAAAGAGCTTGTATCAGTTCGCCCAACACCCCCGGGCGCTTATTTCCGCGGTGCTGCAGTGATCCTGCAGGGCCGCCTGGCAACGCGAAAAAGGACGCACGCCCATGCACAAAAGAAGTTTCTTTGATGATATGGACCCGGCAGAAACCCGGGAGTGGCTAGAAGCCCTGGAATCCGTCGTCGAGCGCGAAGGCCCTGAGCGGGCTGCCTGGTTGCTTGACACCATCACCAACGAGGCTCAGGAACAGGGCATCCGCCGTACCGACCTCAATACCCCTTACCTCAATACCATTCCTGCCAAAGACGAAGTGCCGATCCCCAGCGATATCTTCATGGAACGCCGGGTGCGCTCCCTGGTGCGCTGGAATGCGCTGGCTACGGTGATGCGGGCCAATATGAATGACGACGAGCTGGGTGGCCATATTGCTTCCTTCGCGTCATCCGCCACGCTTTACGATGTGGGTTTCAATCATTTCTTCCGGGCCCCCAGCGACAAGAACGAAGGGGACCTGGTGTTCTTCCAGGGCCATTCCGCCCCGGGGGTGTATGCCCGCGCTTACCTGGAAGGGCGCATCAGCGAAGAGCAGCTCGACAACTTTCGTCGGGAGGTGGATGGCAAGGGCCTGTCTTCCTATCCGCATCCTTGGCTGATGCCGGATTTCTGGCAATTTCCCACCGTGTCCATGGGGCTGGGGCCGATTCAGGCCATTTACCAGGCCCACGTCATGAAGTACCTGCAAAACCGCGAGCTGATCCAGAAGGATGACCGCAAGGTGTGGGCCTTCCTGGGTGACGGCGAAATGGACGAGCCCGAATCCCTGGGTGCCCTGGCGCTGGCCGGTCGCGAGAAACTGGATAATCTGATCTTCGTGGTCAACTGCAACCTGCAGCGGTTGGATGGTCCGGTGCGCGGTAACGGCAAGATCATCCAGGAGCTGGAAGGTGTGTTCCGGGGCGCCGGCTGGAATGTGATCAAGGTGGTCTGGGGCCGTCTCTGGGATCCGCTGCTGGAACGGGACAGCCAGGGGCTGCTGCGCCGGCGTATGGAAGAGTGCGTGGACGGCGAATATCAGGCCTACAAGAAAAACGGAGGCGCCTACACCCGTGAGCATTTCTTCGGTGAGTACCCGGAGCTGAAGAAGCTGGTGGAGCATATGTCCGACGATGAGGTGTACCGCCTAAATCGCGGTGGCCATGATCCCTTCAAGGTCTATGCGGCCTATCATGCGGCGGTGAACCATACCGGTCGACCCACGGTGATTCTGGCCAAGACCGTAAAAGGGTACGCCACCGGCGCCGGTGAAGCGGTCAACAAGACCCACCAGATGAAGAAGCTGGACCTGGAAAGCCTGAAGGAATTCCGTGACCGCTTCGACATGCCGTTCACCGATGAACAACTCAAGGATGTGCCCTACTACCGGCCGGAGGGTGACTCCCCGGAAATGCGCTTCATGAAAGAGCAGCGCGATAAGCTGGGCGGTTATATGCCGGTGCGTCGCCAACAGGCCAGCCAGGCGCTGACCCTGCCGGGGCTGGATATCTTTGCCAACTTCCTGGAAGGAAGCGGTGACCGGGAAATTTCCACCACCATGGCCTTTGTGCGCATGATGAGCGCGCTGATCAAGGACAAGCAGATCGGCGAAAGGGTGGTGCCGATTGTTCCGGATGAGGCGCGTACCTTTGGCATGGAAGGCCTGTTTCGGCAGCTGGGCATCTACTCTTCTGGTGGCCAGAAATACGAGCCCGAGGATGCCGGGCAGGTCATGTATTACCGGGAAGACAAGAAGGGTCGTATCCTGGAAGAGGGCATCAACGAAGCGGGCGCCATGTCCGGCTGGCTGGCTGCCGCCACCAGCTACAGCGTGCACGATTTCACCCTGATCCCGTTCTACATTTATTACTCCATGTTCGGTTTCCAGCGCGTGGGCGACCTGTGCTGGGCCGCCGGCGACAGTCAGGCCCGCGGTTTTCTGCTGGGCGCTACCGCCGGACGCACCACGCTCAATGGGGAAGGGTTGCAGCATCAGGACGGCCACAGCCATCTGCTGGCCAGCACCGTGCCCAACTGTGTCAGCTATGACCCCACCTACAGCTACGAGCTGGCGGTGATTCTCCATGACGGGCTCAAGCGCATGTATGAAGACAACGAAAAAGTCTTCTACTACCTGACGCTGATGAACGAAAACTACGTGCACGGCGCCATGCCGGAAGGTGCGGAAGAAGGCATTCGCCGTGGCATGTACCTGTTGCGTGAAGGCAAGGGAAAAACCAAGAAATCCCCCCGCGTGCAGTTGCTGGGTAGCGGCACAATTCTTCGCGAAGTGGAAGCAGCCGCCGAGCTGCTGCGGGATGACTTTGGTGTGGCCGCAGACGTGTGGAGTGTCACCAGCTTCAACGAACTGCGCCGGGAAGGCCTGCGCCTGGACCGGGATGAAATCCTCCACCCGGATCAGGAGCGCGAGCGTACCTGGGTAGAGAGATGCCTGGATGGTCGCGACGGCCCGGTGATTGCGTCCACCGACTACATGCGTGCCTTTGCCGACCAGATCCGGCCCTGGGTACATGCTCCTTATACGGTGCTGGGCACCGACGGGTTCGGCCGCAGTGATTCCCGACAGAAACTGCGCCACTTCTTTGAAGTAGACCGCTATTTTGTGGTGCTGGCGGCACTCAGTGCACTGCGTAAGGACGGCAAGGTAGAGGCGACTACTGTGAAAAAGGCCATCGAAAAATACGGCATCGATACGGATAAACCCTATCCGGTGATGCATTGATCGCACCCCAACGTGATCTCACAAAAGGAGACCGGTGTGAGTAAGACCATGATTCGTGTTCCCGATGTGGGCAGCAGCGATCCTGTTGACGTCATCGAGATCAGCGTGAAAGTCGGCGACACCATTGCCGAAGAAGACACCATTATCGTCCTGGAATCTGACAAGGCCACGGTGGAAGTGCCGGCGCCGCAAGCGGGAAAAATTACCGCCATCAGCGTCAAGGTGGGCGACCGGGTCAAGGAAGGCGATGACCTGATGGAAGTGGAGGCCGGCGGCGAGTCGGAAGACGAAGCCGTCCAGGAATCCGAGGCTGCCAGTGAAGCGTCGCAAGCCGCAGAGGAAAAACCGGAGACAGAGTCTAAGCCGCAAGAAGAGGATGAGTCCGAAGTACCGCAAGCGAAGGCAATCGGTGGCAGCGAAACTGTTTCAGTCCCTGATCTTGGCGATATCGATTCTGCAGAAATCATCGAAGTGAATGTGGCCGTGGGTGATGAGCTCGAGCAGGAGCAGGTCATCGTGGTGGTGGAATCGGACAAGGCGTCCCTGGAAATTCCCGCCCCCTCCGCTGGCAAGGTCGAGTCGGTGGCAGTGAAGGTGGGCGACAAGGTGGGAACCGGTGATGAGCTGCTGACCATGGCGGTGTCCGGCGGTCAGCCGGCAGCGGACCAGCAAGGCGAGGCAGACGAGAAGCCAGAGGAACCCGCGACAGCGCCGGCTTCACAGCAAGCTCAAACTGGGCAGACGCAAAAACCGGCGCCGGCGGCCTCATCGTCGCCAGCGGCAGATTCCGGGGCTCCTTCCAAGTCCGTGCATGCCGGCCCGGCGGTACGCAAGCTGGCCCGGGAAATGGGCGTGGATCTGGCCCAAGTCAACGGCACCGGGCCCAAGGATCGTATCCTCAAGGAAGATGTGCACGCCTGGGTTAAGCAACGCCTTGAAGGCACGCCAGCGGCATCCGGCGGTGGTCTGGCGGTGGAATTGCCGGAGATCGATTTCAGCCAGTTTGGCGAGATAGAGCGGCTGGAACTCAACAAGCTACGCAAGGTGTCCGCCCAGAACCTGACTCGCTCCTGGTTGACCATTCCCCATGTCACCCAACACGAGATGGCAGATATCACCGGCCTGGAAGCCTTCCGCAAACGGCAGAACAAGGTGCTGGAGAAAGAAGGCGTCAAGCTGACCATGCTGGCGTTTCTGGTCAGCGCCTGTGCCAGAGCGCTGCAGGAGTTCCCGCGTTTCAACAGCTCCCTGGAAAACAGCGGTGAGGCCCTGATTCAGAAGCACTACATCAACATCGGCATTGCCGTGGACACCCCCAATGGGCTGGTGGTGCCGGTGATCAAGGATGCGGACAAGAAAGGCCTGAAAGCCATTGCCCAGGAAATGGGTGAGCTGGCTGAAAAGGCCCGCAACCGCAAACTGACACCAGCGGATATGAAAGGCGGTACTTTCAGCATTTCCTCGCTGGGGGGGATCGGAGGCACCGCCTTTACGCCCATCGTGAACTGGCCGGAAGTGGCCATCCTTGGGGTAAGCCGATCCGACATGCAGCCGGTCTGGGACGGTGAGCAGTTTCAGCCCCGGCTTATGCTGCCGTTGAGCCTGTCCTATGACCACCGTGTGATTGATGGCGCCGATGCGGCTCGCTTCATTACCTACCTGAGCCAGTTGCTGACGGATATGCGGCGGGCGTTGCTGTAAGCCCCTGTCAGTCGGTGTTTGCGACACTAAAAAGCCGGCATATATGCCGGCTTTGTAGTGTCGCAAGATAAAGATTGCGCCTGGGTTACTCTTCGCGTTTGCCTTTATTCTCCTTCCACTTTTCCTTGCGTTCTTCCCGGCGCTCCATGCGCTTTTCTTTCATCTCGGCCAGTTTTTCCTGCTGCTCGGGGGTCAGTACCTTGTTCATCTTGTCCTGGGTTTCTTCGTGCAAGGCTTTCATCTTCTCGCCTTGCTCCTGAAAGATCGCTTTGAGCTGAGTGCTTTGCGCCTCACTCAGTTCCAGTTTCTTTTCCAGACGCTCCACCATGTTCTCCCCGCCTTTATGACCGGGGCCATAGGCAAAAGCGGAGGTGGTAAAGATAGCCAGGGCAACAATAGCCAGTTTTTTCATGGTGCTCTCCTTGTGACTCAGTGAGTCCCTGTGAATGTGTGGGATCAGTATGTAAGGGAAGAGTGCAAGGAATATGCAGGAAAAAAGGAAGAAGCAGTAGCAAGTGACAAGTTGCAAGTCTCAACGCGGTAAGGGTGCGTTGCTAACCAACTTGCGCTGATATGCGCGGTTCTGTGTTGGGGGCAGTTAGCAGAAAAGTTTGCGGCGCGGCGTCAGCGTTTATTCCAGGCGCGGCAGTGCTTCGCGTTGAAACTTGTCACTTTCAACTTGCAACTCAGGGCTGCTCTAACCGATACCCCACCCCATAAACACTACCAATCCAGTCATGGGACTGGTCGTCGCCGTCGCTGAGTTTGCGGCGCAGTTTGCGGATGTGGCTGTCGATGGTGCGGTCGGACACTACCCGGTGATCCTGGTAGATTTCATCCATCAACTGGTCCCGGGACCAGATACGGCCGGGGTGGCGGGCCAGGGTGGCAAGCAGGGCAAACTCAATGGCGGTGAGAGCGACCCGCTGTGAACCCATGACTGCCTCATAACGCTCCTCGTCCAGAGTCAGGGTGGGGGTGGAACTGTCTTGTTGCGGATTGGCCCGGCGCAATACCGCCTTGACCCTGGCCACCACTTCCCGGGGGCTGAAGGGCTTGCAGATATAATCATCGGCGCCCAGCTCCAGGCCCAGCAGACGATCCACTTCATCCACCCGGGCGGTGACCATCAGGATCGGCACCTGGCTGTGTTGGCGAATGGCTTTGCACACTTCCATGCCATCACCATCCGGTAGCATCAGATCCAGCAGAATGGCCTGAAAGTGTTCCTTTTTTGCCAACGCCATAGCCTGCCTTGCGCTGTCGGTCTGCTCGGTGTGAAAGTGCGCGTGCTGGAGATAGTCCGCCATCAGTTGTGACAGGCGGGGCTCGTCTTCCACGATCAGGATGCGATTCATGGGGCGCCTCCCGGCAGGGTAATGCGGATGCGAACGCCGCCCCGAGGACTGTGTGCTGCCGCAATAGTGCCGCCATGGGCTTCAACAATCCGCTGGCAGATAGCCAGCCCCAGGCCGGCCCCCCCCGTGCGGCGGTTGCGAGAGCTTTCCACCCGGTAGAGATGATCGAACAGGCGGGGCAGGGCATGGTCGGGCACGCCGGGGGCGCTGTCGTCGACAAGGAGTTCCCATTGGCCTGACTGCTGTGTCAGGGACAGGCTCAAGGTCCCGCCGCTGGCCGTGTACTTGAGCGAATTCTGCATCAGGTTGTCCAGCAACTGGCGAATACGCACCGGGTCCATATCGATAACGGCTCGGTCGGGAAGATGGGTTTCCAGGCTGATGCTCTGCTGGCTAAAGCTGTTGCGATAACTGTCGGCCACCTCGCCAAGCAGGTCCGCCAGATCGTCTCGATGGAACTGGTAACGCAGATTGCCACCGTCGGCCAGCGCCAGATCGTGCAGGTCGTTGATCAGGTGGGTGAGCTGGGCCACTTCTCCTTCCAGGGATTTGATGAACGCCGGGCTTAGAGGGCGAATACCATCGCTGATGGCTTCCAGTTCGCCCTGTAGGATTGCCACCGGGGTGCGCAGCTCGTGGGCAATGTCCGAGAACCAGCGTTGACGGGCTTGTTGCCCCTGATCCAGTCGTTCTGCCAACTGATTCACCTGTTCGGTGAGCGTACCCAGTTCGTCCCGGCGCCGGCTTTCCAGACGGGCGCTGTAATGGCCTTCCTGGAGATCGCGGGTGTGCTTGGACAGGGCCAGAATCGGCGCTACCAGGTGGCGAGCCAGCAGCCAAGAGACCAGCAGTGACAGCAAGACACCGACAAACAGCATCCAGCCGATGAAGCGCAATTGGCGGCCCATAAAGCGCTGGTCCAGTTTGTCGCGGATGGCTTCCTGGTCCGGGTAGGTCAGGTAGCCGACGATACCGCGACCGACCTGAACAGGAATTTCCGAACGGAATTTCGGGGGCGCTGGTGGGCCCAGTAACCGTTGTTTGTGGGCATCCAGCAGCTGCAGATGGCGGTGGTCGCTGCGGCTGTCCCGGTCGTCTTCCCGATCTCCGGCCAGCCGGTACAGCCGTTTGAGAAGACGGGGATCGTCCATCAGGAACTGCCAGCCGCCGCGCTGCTGGTAAAGCAGGCCCAGATGATCTGCGAGCCTTTCTACCTGGGCCTGCTGGCGTTCATCCAGGTAGGTTTCCAGGCTACCCAGAAACGACAGGTAATAGAAACCGCTGGCCGCCAGGGTGAGCACCAGGAAGGTAGACAGGAAAATGACAAAGAGTTTGTTGCGGATGCCCATGGCGAAACGTCGTCGGTCCGGGTCTCCAGTGTAGCCCGAGCCAGCGCCCCTGCGGCAGGGTTGCACAATGTTTTCACAATGAGGAGCGGCAAGCTTCAAGCAGCAAGTTACAACACGGATGAGGTTAGGAGTTTGAGTGAAATGCTCTGCCCGCGATTAACGCTGATTCGCGGGAAGACCATTTGAGTGCCTGACAATCCTTTTTCGCGTTGTAGCTTGAGGCTTGCAGCTTGCTTCCTGCTTCGATTACCACAGGCTGTTCGGTGGCACGATTCCCTCTGCGGTAAGCGGGGTCAGCCCCTCTGTGTCTTCGGCTCCCAGAGTACTTCCGGGGACTTCTGGCGCAGGTTGATCACCCGGGCCATCACGAACAACAAATCGGAAAGCCGGTTGACCAAGGCCAGGCTCACCGGGTTGACGGCGTCTTCGTTGGCTTCTTGCAGAGCCACGAAGTGGCGCTCGGTGCGTCGGGCCACCGTGCGGCAGTGGTGGCACCAGGCAGCGTCCGGATGGCCGCCGGGGAGCACGAATTCTTTTAAAGGCGGCAGCTCCGCATTGAAGGTGTCCGCCCGGGATTCCAGCTCCACCAGATCATGATCGTCAATCACGCGATGCCCGGGGATCGCCAGCTCGCCGCCAATATCGAACAGCAATTGCTGGGTCAGGCCAAGCGCGGTATCCAGATCCGCATCCAGGGATCGGGCGCGCAACACCCCCAGGCTGCTGTTCAGTTCATCCAGTTCACCCAGTACCTGAATGCGCGGGTGCCACTTGCTGACCCGGCTACCATCGGCCAGCCCGGTGTCGCCACGGTCGCCGGTGCGGGTGATCACCCGGTTGATGCGGGTCTTGTCCTTGTCGCTCATGGTGGCTCCTAGTGCAGGGGGGGGGGGGGAAACCACAGAGGGCACAGAGTTCACTGAGAAAAACGAGTTGCTGTTCCCCGTGGCGTCCGGGTCTGTCGTAGGGTGCACTGAGCCTAAGCGAACTGCACCATCAAAACGTGTTCGGTCGGTGCAGTTCGCTTAGGCTCAGTGCACCCTACACAGATTCCTAGAACTCCACGCCAAACGCGGCGCGGTAGTGGCGTTCCGGTAATGGATACAGTGTTGCTGTGCTTGTGGTGTTGCTGAAGTTACCGTAGTCCACTACCTGATGATCTTCCAGGTTGTAGACGCCTGCCTTGAGATAGAACGCCCGGTAGCGGGCAGTCAGTTGCAGATCCGTGGTGCGGTAGTGGTCCAGTTTTCGGAAGCGGTTGTCCAGGTCACCGTCAAAGCGGCGATCCCCCACATAACGGTGACTGATCTGGGTAGACAGCCAGGACAGGGCCTGCCAGTCGGCGATCAGCTGCAGGGTGTGTTCAGGCACCAGCGGTACGTCGTTGCGGTCGAAGGGGCCGCCGTCGAAACGGGCTTGCTGGGCGCTGGCGTTGATGGTCAGCATCAGGTTCTTGTCCAGCCGCCAGCGGGAATTGATGCTGACGCCCTTGTGCACGGTGCGGTCTTCCAGATTGCGGTTGGTGCCAAAGCCTCCGGCGGTGGGGTCGAAGACGATTTCGTTGTCGATCTCTGCTCGCCAGAAGGTCAGGGTGGAATGCTGGCGGCCTTGTGACCAGCTGGCCCCGGCGGTATAGCCCTTGCCGGTTTGTGGATCGATGGGCGGATTGAAGGGGCTCAGTTCATCCACGTTGGCAATACGCACGCTGCGCTGAGCGCCGGCGAACAGGGCAAGGTTACCCGTGAACGTATAGCGGATTCCGCCCTCGTACATTTCTCCGTCCTGTTCCTTGTCGGCTCCCTCACCACTCAGGGTGCTTTCCAGCTTGCGGGCACCAGCGCTGAGAGACAGTTTCGGGGTCAGGCTGACCAGATTGTGCAGATACCAGGCCCGCTGACTTTGCTCCAGTTCCCGGTTGCCGAAACTGGTTTGACTGTCGTAATCGTATTCGTGCAGGTCCAGGCCCAGGGTCCAGTTGTGCACTGCGCTACCGGTGGTGTGCTGACCCTCCAGCTTGGGGGTGACGCTGTAGCTATCCACCACGGTTTCGCCGAAGCTGCCGCTGGAGACGAATTCAAACGTTTGTTTCTGCCGACGTTTGCTGGCTTCCAGAGTCAGCGCAGTGTTGCCGCGCAAGGCGATGCGCAGGCCCGGCATCAGCCAGTAGTTGTCCTGTTCGGCATCATCGAAGGGCGTGTCGGTTCCCTGCGGGTCGTTGCGAAATTGTGCATCGGTGCGACCGCCGGGCAGGCCCAGCTCCTGGTCTTCGCCGCTGGCGGTGAAATAGGCCTCGATGCCGTCCTGTTGATAACGCACATCGGCAAAAGCGCTGTGGTTGCGCACCTCGTTATTGTCCCGGTAACCGTCGCTGTCCAGGGTGCTCATGGCCACGGCGCCGCTCAGGCCACCCTGGTGGCCGGTGGCGTAGCCGCTGCCGCCCAGGGTGCCGTAGCTGCCGCCGTTGACTTCCAGTCCGGCACTGTTTTCATAGCGGCGGCGGGTAACGATATTGATCACCCCGCCTACGGCACCATTGCCATACAGCGCAGCGCCAGCGCCGGGGAGAATCTCGATACGTTCGATGGCGGCCAGGGGAATGCCGCTGAGTGAAGGGCTGGCCAGATCGATGTTAGAAAGGCGGCGACCATTAAGCAGGATCAGCGTGTTCTGGTTAGCGCCGGCGCCGAAGCCCAATAGATCCAGGCTGGCCTCACTGCCGTTGATGCCATAGAGCTGGCTGGCCTGCAGACCTCCCACCGTATCCAGTACCTCTGACAGGTTGCTGGCGGGCATGCTGGCCAGGGTTTCCCGGTCCAGGGTCAGGGTGCCGGTGGGCAGCTCCCCGGCCAGACTGGGGTGGCTGGCGCCGCTGACTTTCACTGCCTTGAGTTCGTTATCGGCCAGGGTCAGGCCGCTGATGGCAATCAGGCCGACTGAGAGAAGGTGTCGAGGTTGCATCGGTATTCCACGAATCCGGATAAGTGCCCGCTACGATGGCGAAAAACGGCGTTTAATTCCAGTGCTGGCGGGTAAAAGCGTCGGCGAAGAGGCGTTTGTGCAGGGCGGATATCGACAATGGCTCAGATTTGCGTTGCGTGAAACGGCTCATCTGCGGCGAACCATGATGCTGGCAAAGGCAGGTTCTCGCTGCTCGTACCTGGTTGCTCTATAGCAATGTCAGTGCCGAAACCATCTTCCTGTTGGCGGGGACGGCCAGCCCCAGCCGGTCCGCCTGCTTCACCAGCCAGCCATTGATGGCATCGATTTCCGTTTGTGCCCCCCGTTGCCGGTCCGCGCGCATGGAAGAGGTGTTGCCTGCGGTAGCTCGAGCTACGGTGAGCACATTGTCCAGGGAGTGGCCGGGCCATGCCGGGTCCAGCTGTTGCAACACCTGATCCGCTTCCTCGCAGAGCTGTGTGGCCTGTTCTCGCAAGATTGGGTTGTCGCTAATCTGGCCATTGGGCACGTCGTGAAGGGCGGTCAAAGGATTGATCACCGCATTTGCCACCAGTTTGTGCCACTGGCGTGGGCGGATATCGTCTTCCCAGTGCAGGTCCGGCCAGTATTCGGTCAGCGAGACAAACCAGGCTGGCGGGGTGGTGCTGCCTCCCAGCCAGGTGGCATTTTCTGCCACTACCGTGTGGTCCGGGTGCTGACCTTTGACGGCGCTGGTGGTAACGGCCTCTATGAGCTGGCAGCCCGTTGGTAATAAACCGTCCAGGGCACCGATGCCGTTCTGGAAACGCAGTACCCGGGACCCTGCATCAAGATGGTCAGTCACGGCCGCCATCGCTTGGCGGGTATAGGGGGTTTTGACTGCCACCAGCAAATTATCGATATGGTCGGGCAGGGCAGTAGGGTCCAGCACCGGCAACGACAATGCCTGCTGACGTCCGTCCGGCAGCCAGAGGGTTTTTTCCAGTGGTGCCGGGGAGGCGTGGCGAATCACTGTAACGCCATGCCCGGACCGGGTCAGATACCAGGCCGCCAGCGTGCCCATATTGCCGGCACCTAGCAAAAACCAGTGGGGGAGAGTGTTTGGCATGTTGTCCAAAGGTAAAAAATTGATTTTTACCACAGCGGACACAGAGAGCACAGAGTTAACGGGGTATTCTTGTGGGTGCGAAGCAATGACGGACGCTGCCAGGGTCGAGTTGCGAGACGCGAGTTTGGAACATCAAAGCTCTGGAGCTGGGAAAGCCAGGTCTTCGCTACTCGTAACTCGTATTTCGCAACTGGATGGGATTATCGTGCCGCCAGCGACGCTCCTATAGCATGGGGTGGCGTTATCTTCACGTATTGGCAGTGGCCGATACGATACGCCGTTCGCTGAGGGACTGATCCAGCTCTGCCAGGGCCTGCTCGAACATCTGCTCGGCACTGCTGTTGCCTTCGGAGGCAGCGATTGCCATGCTCACCTGCAGGCTCAGGAAGCCGGCGGCGGTTTGGTAGGCTCGATGGTTGAGGCCTTCATAAAGTCGCCGGAAACCGGTGGGGTCGCAGTGGCTCAGCTGGGGCTGCCAGGTGATCAGAGCAAATTGGTCGGTCTGTAACCGACACAGATGATCCATGGGGCGCACCGATTGGCGCAGGCGTCGGCTGAACGCCAATACCCCCTGCTGCATCACCTTGTCGCCGCGCTGGGCACGCAGTGCCTCGAAGTCTTCCAGGCGCAGCATTAACAGACAGGCCGCGCCGCCGCGTTTTTCCGCCTGCTTCAGGGTATTCTGCAACGCGCGCAGGGCATCCTGGCGATTGCCGAAACCGGTAAGCGGATCGATCAGGGCGTGACGTTTGAGCTGACGGTTCACGGTCAGCATGCGCTGGTAGTCGGTCTGCACCCGATTGTGACGCTGGATGATCCGGTCCGCGGCCATGACACGGTGGTGCAGTTGCTCGGTCATGGCGGATTTGGAGACAAAGTCGTCCACGCCCTGATCAAAGGCCTGCTGCAGGGCATCCACCCCTTCGCGAGCGGTGAGCAGCAGCACATAGGTATAGCGATTGCTGGCTTCATCGCTTTGACGAATACGGCGGGTCAGCTCCAGGCCGTCCATGCCGGGCATCAGCCAGTCTGCGACAACCAGATCGGCGGGCTGCTCGGTCAATTGACCCAAGGCGTCGTGGGCGCTGTGGGCGTGGCGAATGCGGGTGTAACCGGCAGAGGCGAGGGTACGGTTGACCACCGCCGCCGAGAAGCGGGCATCATCCACAACCAGAATATCGAGTTCCGAGTGACTCATCCGTGTGTTCTTATTGTTGTTATGTCGAGAATCTCGCTCGACTATAGCGGGTTTCTTATTTGATGGAAAATTGTACACGATATGCTGATTTTTGTACTTCCTTGTTTTTTGGTTTCTGTCCTCTGCTCTATCTGTCATTCGGCCGGGGAGCGCTAGCATGTCGATGAATGCCTGGCAGCTTTACCGCCACCCGCGGGTGCTGGTAATGCTTTTCCTCGGTTTTTCCGCCGGACTGCCATTTCTGCTGGTGTTTTCCACCCTGTCAGCCTGGCTGGCGGATGTGGATGTAGACCGGGCCTCCATTGGCTATTTCAGCTGGGTGGGGATCATGTTTTCCATCAAGGTGTTCTGGGCGCCGGTGGTGGACCGCCTGAAATTACCCCTGCTGACCCGTTGGCTGGGTCAGCGACGAAGCTGGTTGGTGGTGGCGCAGATCGGCATTGCGGTTTCATTATTGCTGATGGGGACCACCCAGCCGGTGGGTAATCTGGCCCTGTTTGCCCAGCTGGCCTTGCTGGTAGCCTTTTTCTCTGCCACACAGGACATCTGTATCGATGCCTACCGGATCGATTCCGCCGCCGATGAATTTCAGGGGGCCATGGCGGCCACCTATATCTTTGGTTACCGAGTCGCAATGCTGATGGCTGGTGCCGGGTCTTTCTACATTGCCGATATGGATAGCTGGGGAACGGCGTATCTGGTCATGGCCGTGCTGATGGGAGTGGGGCTCATCACTACCTTTATCGTCGACGAACCGGACACGCCGCCTCGGGATGATTTTGGCAAGAGCCCAGCCCAGTGGATCAACAATGCGCTGGTGCGTCCCTTTGCGGATTTTTTCGGTCGCTATGGCCAATATGCGTTGATGCTGCTGGCGCTGGTGGCGGTGTATCGGATCAGCGATATCACCATGGGCGTCATGGCCAACCCGTTCTATCTGGATATCGGTTATACCAAGAACGAAATCGCCACCGTGGCCAAGTTTTTCGGGTTCTTCATGACCATTGCCGGGTCGGTAATTGGTGGCTTGGCTGTCTCCCGTTTCGGGTTGCTGCGGCCGCTGCTGGTGGGAGCGGTAGCGGTGATGCTGACCAACCTGCTGTTTGCAGTAATGGCCACCTACACCCCGGTAAGTCCGCTGGTGGGCGAGCCGGAAGCCGTGCGCTGGTTTTCCCTGGCGTGGCTGGCTGCGGTGATCAGTGCCGATAACCTGAGCGGCGGTTTTGCCAATGTGGCGCTGATTGCGTTCATGTCCAGCCTTACCAACCGGGCTTTCAGTGCCACCCAGTACGCCCTGTTCAGCTCACTGATGACGTTGCCCGGCAAGTTTATCGGCGGGTTTTCCGGGGAGGTGGTCAAGGGCGCCGGCTATACCGTGTTCTTCAACTATGCTGCGGTGATGGGCATTCCCGCCATCGTGCTGGTCATGATGATGATGCGCCGCAAGAAAAAACTCAGGCAGGCGGCGGCCCGGGAAGAGGCTGGCTCCAGTCTGTGAAGTAGCGGCGGGGGACCTTGTTCCCCATTACCGTCACGCCTTCATCGCTAAGCCGCTGAATCTGTATCTCGCCCGCTGGCGCACCCGCCAGGGCAATCCGCCCGTCGCCGCGCAACACCCGGTGCCAGGGCAGGCGGGTGTCCTTGGGCAACTGGCTCATCAGCCGACCCACAAAACGGGCATGGCGGGGAAACCCGGCTTGCCGCGCCACGGCACCATAGCTGCTCACCGCCCCGGGCGGGATGGCGGCAACGATCTGGTAGACGGCGTCTCGGAAAGAAGGGTCCATAAAGGCAGCTTCAAGCCACAAGTTTCAAGCTACAAGGAAAACATGAAAGAAGACAAAAGGGCAGGCCCGAAGGCTTGCCCTTTTGTGTGGCCAGCACACCATGCTGGCTTGCAGCTTGCAGCTTGCAGCTCTTACCGCAACCCGCCATCCATATCGATACAACGGCCGGTGAAGTAATCGGTCTCGAAGATAAAGGCCACGGAGCGGGCGATGTGTTCCGCTTCGCCCAGACGCTGCAGGGGTACGGCCTTGATCAGACGCTCGCGGGCTTCCGGTTTCATGGCGGCCAGCATGTCGGTGTTGATGGTGCCGGGGGCCACGGCGCCGGTACGGATGTTGTAGCGAGCCAGTTCCTTCGCCCACACCTCGGCCAGGGCAACCACCCCGGTCTTGGCGGCGGCATAGTTGCTCTGCCCGAAGCTGCCCTGGCGAGCCAGGGAGGAAATGTTGACGATGACCCCTTCCTCGACACCCAGCTCCAGCATTTTGGCTGCCGCTTCGCGACCACACAGGAACACGCCGGTCAGGTTCACGTCGATCACCGCCTGCCATTGTTGCAGGCTCATCTTGCTGACCACTTCTCCGTCCTTGGCCTTTACCAGCAGACCATCGCGGGTGATGCCGGCATTGTTGACCACGCCGTGCAGGGTGCCGAAGTCGGCCACCACATCATTGAACAGTTTCTCTACCTCTTCCTCCTTGGCCACATTGGCCAGGTAGGCACGGGCTTCACCGCCGGCAGCCTCACAGGCCGCCACAGTGGCGTCCAGGTCTTCCTGGCTAAGGTCCACGCAGGCCAGGCGGGCGCCCTTGCCGGCAAAGTAGGTGGCAATACCCCGGCCCAGGCCACGGCCGGCGCCGGTAACAACAACCACTTTCTGGTTCAGATCCATGGTGATTCCTTGCGATGTCGGTTCACGATGGCCCGGATTATGGTGGGCTGACCCTGCCTGGCCAATGACCGGATTGCTCAGTGACTCACAAAAACGGCAAACGACACTCCAGGGTTGCCCCACCCGGCAAAGGATTTTTCTTCTCACCCCTTGAAACCTGACGCTGCGGCCCCACTCCTGTGTCCTGCAGGCGGTCGCGGGACAGGCGCTTTCAAAGGTCACTTTCCCTATTGACTGCACTGGCATCATTACTATGATTAGCACTCGACTCGTTAGAGTGCTAATTCGGACTGCCGAGCTTCGCTTCCGCGAGCTTGGATGTCATCAGAACTAAAACTGGGAGTTTAAGGAAAAATGAGCATCCGTCCTTTGCATGATCGCGTGCTGGTTCGCCGTGAAGAGGAAGAAACCAAGACTGCTGGCGGTATCGTGCTGCCCGGTTCCGCTGCCGAGAAGCCGTCCCGCGGCGAAGTGATCGCAGTGGGTAACGGCAAGATCACCGATAGCGGTGATGTACGTCCGCTGGACGTGAAAGCCGGTGACAAGGTGATCTTCGGTCAGTACGCCGGTAACACCGTGAAGGTGGGCGGCGAAGAACTGCTGATCATGAGCGAATCCGAAATTCTGGCCGTGGTCGAAGGCTAAGCGCTGAAGACCGGGTACGAGAGCCAAGAAAGAACACGAACGCCCGCAAGGGTATTCACCCCATTCCGGGGTAAAGATTTGCAGAGGTAAAGAACCATGGCGAAAGAAATTCTGTTCCGTGACGAAGCCCGTCAGCGTATGGCCAAAGGCGTTAACATCCTGGCCGACGCGGTCAAGGTAACCCTGGGCCCGAAAGGCCGTAACGTGGTGCTGGAAAAATCCTTCGGTGCACCGTCCATCACCAAGGATGGCGTCTCCGTGGCTCGTGAAATCGAACTGGAAGACAAGTTCGAGAACATGGGCGCCCAGATGGTGAAAGAAGTGGCGTCCAAGGCCAACGACGAAGCTGGCGACGGCACCACCACTGCCACCGTGCTGGCCCAGGCGTTTGTTAACGAAGGCCTCAAGTCTGTCACCGCCGGCATGAACCCCATGGACCTGAAACGCGGTATCGACCAGGCCGTGGCCGCCGTGGTGGAAGAGCTGAAGAAGCTGTCCACGCCGTGTGACAACACCAAGAGCATTGAGCAGGTGGGCACCATTTCCGCCAACGCCGACAAATCCGTGGGTGAAATCATCGCCCAGGCCATGGAAAAAGTGGGTCAGGAAGGCGTTATCACCGTTGAAGAAGGCCAGTCCCTGCAGAACGAGCTGGACGTGGTTGAGGGCATGCAGTTTGACCGCGGTTACCTGAGCCCCTACTTCATCAACAACCAGGAGAAGATGCAGGTCGAGCTGGAAGACCCCTACATCCTGCTGGTGGACAAGAAGATCTCCAACATCCGCGAGCTGCTGCCGGCCCTGGAAAATGTGGCCAAGGCAGGCAAGCCGCTGCTGATCATCGCCGAAGACATCGAAGGCGAAGCGCTGGCGACCCTGGTTGTGAACAACATGCGCGGCATCATCAAGTGCGCCGCCGTGAAAGCGCCGGGCTTCGGTGACCGTCGCAAGGCCATGCTGCAGGACATCGCCATCCTCACCGGCGGTACCGTGATCAGCGAAGAAGTGGGCCTGAGCCTGGAAAATGCGTCCCTGGAAGATCTGGGTACCGCCAAGAAAGTGAACATCGACAAGGAAAACACCACCATTGTTGATGGCGCTGGCCAGCAGGCTGATATCGATGCCCGCGTGGAGCAGATCCGCAAGGAAATCGAGAACTCTTCTTCTGACTACGACAAGGAAAAACTGCAAGAGCGCGTGGCCAAGCTGGCCGGCGGTGTTGCGGTGATCAAGATCGGTGCGGCCACCGAGATTGAAATGAAAGAGAAGAAAGCCCGTGTGGACGATGCCCTGCATGCGACCCGCGCGGCGGTAGAAGAGGGTGTGGTACCGGGCGGCGGTGTGGCCCTGGTTCGCGCTCTGGCCAACGTTGGCACCATCAAGGGTGACAACGATGAGCAGAACGCCGGTATTGCCCTGACTTTCCGTGCGCTGGAAATGCCCCTGCGTCAGATCGCTTACAACGCCGGCGCTGAAGCTTCCGTGATCGTACAGGAAGTGCGTAACGGCAAAGGTAACTACGGTTACAACGCGGCCACCGGTGAATACGGTGACATGCTGGAAATGGGTATCCTGGATCCTGCCAAGGTAACCCGTTCTGCACTGCAGGCAGCGGCCTCCATCGCCGGCCTGATGATCACCACCGAAGCCATGGTGGCGGACAAGCCGGAAGAAAACGGCGGTGGCGCCCCGGATATGGGCGGCATGGGTGGAATGGGCGGTATGGGCGGCATGATGTAAATCATCCCCTTCGTCACACGCTCCACAGAAAACCCCGCCTTGTGCGGGGTTTTCTTTTTTACAGGCAGCTACAAGCTTCAAGCCACAAGCTGCAACGCGATTCGATGTCGCTGCCAAACCACTAGCGCATGCGCCGCGCCGCTGACTTGGGAGCGCGGGCACTGTCTGCCAGTATCGGTACAATCCATCCCGCGCCTTGTAGCTTGTAGCTTGTAGCTTGTGGCTTAATACCTCTTCAATTTCAGCCGGTACCTCCATGCAACCCAGAGACAACAAACTCCGCCTGCACTTCGCCCTGATGGTGATCCTCATGGTGGTGTTGGGTCTGGCCCATGCATGGGTTAACCCCTGGCTGGGGTTTGATCGTGGGGCCATCGAGCAGGGTCAGATCTGGCGGCTGCTGACCTGCCATCTGGTGCATCTCAATCACTGGCATATGCTGCTCAATCTGGCCGGGCTGGTGCTGTGCGGTTATTTCTTCACGGACCTGCTGGATCGAGCGCGTTTCTGGAGCTGGCTGCTGTTCTGTGGGGTGGCAACCGGTCTGGCGTTGTATTTTCTGGATACCGGTTTGCAGCACTATGTGGGGCTCTCCGGTATCCTTCATGGCTTGTTGGTTTTCTGTCTGTTACTCGGCTGGCGGGGGAACCCCTGGTTGCATTCGCTGGTGTTACTGGTGATCGCCGGGCGCATTGTCACTGAGCAGCAGGCAGGCTATGACGTGGATTATCTCCGTAGCTGGATCGACGGGCGGGTCTATGTGAATGCCCACCTGTACGGTGCCCTGGCCGGAGTATTGTTGTTTGGGGGAATCACCGGTGTCGAATACCGCAGAAAAAACAGAACAGGACGGGCAGAAAGACGATAAGGCATCAGGGTGTATGACCATCCTGTTTCCCGGGGTTTTCCTGGTGGCAGGCCTGGCGGTGATGTTCTTTGTGGGACTCAAACCCGTCTTTCAATACTGGCATTCCAGTAGCTGGGACAGGGTGCCGGCCACCGTGCTTAGCAGTACTCTCAATCGCAGTTATTCTGACGGTTCCACCACTTACAGCGTCAGCGCCCGCTACCGCTATGACTATAACGGGCGAAGCTACGCCAGCGATACGGTGAGCCAGTATGGCGGCAGCGATAATTTCGACGATTACTGGCAGCGTCTGGCCCGCCGTCTGGAGTCGGCTCGCACCCACGGACGCACCGTCTTGGCCTGGGTCAACCCGGCGAATCCGTCCGAGGCGTTTCTGGATCGCACTCTGCGTTGGGGCTCACTGGTGTTTGGCCTGGCCTTCGGTGGTGTCTTTGCCTTGGTGGGCGGCGGCCTGATGTTTCTGTTTAACCGGGACAGCAAGGGCAAGGCCGAGCTGGCAGATGGCGGCCAGTACCACAGCAATGAGAAATCCGGTCACTGGTTTCTGGTGGGCTTTGGCGCCATTTTCATCCTGCTGCCGTCGCCAGCGTATCTGGCCGTCTGGGACAAGGTCAGCCGGGGTGACTATGCGATTCTGATGGTACTGCTGTTTCCCGCCGTGGGCGCCGGCATTGCCTGGGCAGGCTTGAAAATGCGCAGTAATTACCGGTTTTTCGGCCCCACTCCCCTGGAACTGGACCCGGAACCGGGACATGCCGGGGGGCAGGTGGGTGGCGTCATCCGCCTGGGCAAGGCACTGCCCCGGGAGACGGACATGGACGTATGGCTAAGCTGTATCCGTGGCCGGGAAAGCGGCAGCGGCAAGGACCGCAAGACCGTGGAAGACATTCTCTGGCAGATTGACCAGCGGGCCTTTTGCCAGCCCACCCAGCAAGGCAGCGATATTCAGTTCTGTTTCGATGTGCCGGCGGAGCAGCCACCGACCTCCGGGAGTGGCCGCAATTATATCTGCTGGCGCGTAGAGCTGGAGGGCAGGGTAGAAGAGCGCAAGCTGAAACGCAGCTGGGATATCCCGGTGGTGGCAGGGCAGGGGGAAAGCCGTTTCCGTCTGCCGGAGTCCCATGTCATGGCCGACCAGCGCGAGCGTCAGGTGGATGCGCTGGAGTCCGCCAACGAACAGATCCGGGTGGCGCAGACCGGCCAGGGTCTGCACCTGGAAAGTCGTCCGGGCCGACACCTGGGCATGAAGCTGGCGCTACTGGTGTTTGGGGGTATTTTCGCCGCCGTGGGCACTGGGCTGTTTATCGCTGCCGCCAGCGAGGGTTTCATGCTGTATTTCATGGGTGGCATCTTCGGGTTGATCGGCTATGCCATTGTCGGCAGCACCCTCTTTACGCTGGGGCGCGGACTGGATGTGTGGATTCGCGGTGGCGAAGTGCGCAGCCTGCGCCGCTGGCTGGGTGTGCCCCTGTTTACCCGCAAGGGACAGCTGCTGAGGGCGGAGCAGGTCGTGCTCAAGACCGGCATGAGCAGCACCACCAATGGCCGCCGCACCGAGTACATGACGCTGATCGCCGAGGTGGATGGCAAAAAGATCCGGCTGGCGGAGGGGATTGCCGGGCGAGAGGCCGGTGAAGCCCTGCGCGAGGCCGTGCTGCGCACCCTGCGACTGGTGTAGAATTCAGGGAAACCCCAACGACAAATCACCGTAGGAGCCATGCTCGCATGGCGAAGAGCCTTCAGGTTGGCAACCGAGTGGCAGGGAACTGGCCACCGTTGTTCGCCCTGCCAGCACAGTTCCTACAGCTCGGTGAGCTGGATGGCTCACCCGCCAGAGAGAGACCCCGATGAGCAAAGAACGCCTGATTATTTTCGATACCACCCTGCGCGATGGCGAGCAGAGCCCCGGCGCCACCATGGATCAGGACGAGAAGCTGCGTATCGCCAAGGCCCTGGAACGGATGAAGGTGGATGTGATCGAAGCCGGCTTCGCCATCGCCAGCCAGGGGGACTTTCTGTCGGTGAAGGCCATTGCCGACACCGTGCGCGAATCCACCATTTGCTCCCTGGCCCGTGCCAAGGCGTCGGATATCGACCGGGCGGCAGAAGCCCTGGCCGGGGCAGAATCCGGGCGCATTCATACCTTCCTGGCGACCAGCCCGATCCATATGCAGCACAAGCTGCGCTTGGCGCCGGATCAGGTGGTCGAGCATGCGGTGGCGGCGGTGAAGCATGCCCGCAATCATATGGGGGATGTGGAGTTTTCCTGTGAGGATGCGGGCCGTTCCGAGCTGGATTTCCTGTGCCGTATCATCGAGGCAGTGATCGATGCCGGCGCCACCACCATCAACATCCCTGACACAGTGGGCTATGCCATTCCCGAGCAGTTCGGTGACACCATCGGCAAGCTGCTCACCCGCATTCCCAACGCGGACAAGGCGGTGTTCTCTGTCCATTGTCACAATGACCTGGGGTTGGCGGTGGCCAATTCACTGGCCGCCGTCCAGGCCGGTGCCCGGCAGGTGGAGTGCACCATCAACGGTCTCGGTGAGCGGGCGGGGAATGCCTCACTGGAAGAAATCGTCATGGCGGTACGCACTCGCCAGGATCTGTTCAACGTGGACACCGGCATCAACGCCAAAGAGATCGTGCCCACCTCGAAAATGGTGTCGCAGATCACCGGCTTCCCGGTGCAGCCCAACAAGGCCATCGTTGGCGCCAACGCCTTTGCCCATGAGTCGGGCATTCACCAGGACGGGGTGCTCAAACACCGGGAAACCTACGAGATCATGTCCGCCGAGGATGTGGGCTGGCATACCAACCGGATGGTGCTGGGCAAGCATTCCGGCCGCGCTGCCTTCCGCGCGCGCCTGGACGAGCTGGGCATCACCTTTGCGTCGGAAGCGGCCATGAACGAGGCCTTCCAGCGCTTCAAGGATCTGGCTGACAAGAAACACGAAGTGTTCGATGAGGACCTGCAGGCGTTGGTCAGCGATACCAAGAAAGCCGCCGAAGAAGAGCGTTTCAAACTGGTGCTGCTGGAAGCCACGGCGCGCACCGGCGAAACCCCGGAAGCACGTATCGTGCTGACCATTGATGGTCAGGAGCGTGAGGCCACCTCCACCGGCGCCGGCCCCGTCGACGCGGCCTTCAAGGCCATCGAGATGCTGGCGGAAAGCCATAGCACCCTGCAGTTGTATTCGGTGAACGCGATTACCGCCGGCACCGACAGCCAGGGTGAGGTAACGGTGCGGCTGGAAAAGGGCGGGCGAATCGTCAACGGTCACGGCGCCGATGTGGATATCATCACTGCCTCGGCCAAGGCCTACCTGAATGCGCTGAACCATTTTGCGGCGGGCCTGGAACGGGCCCACCCGCAGGCGGCGGATGTATGAGTCTCTGGTTGGACATCCGACCGGTGCGGAGCGCCCTATGAATGAAGCCCAGCGACAGCATTACCTGAAAGCCCTGGGGTTAACGCCCTGGGTGGCCAGGGCGCCGTTGCCCGGTGCCGCGTCCTCGCCGCTGCTGGACTGGGAAGACGAGGAAGAGCCGCCTGCGGCAGTGGCATCACCAGCGCCTGCTCAGGACGCTCCTGCCCCGGCTTCGCCGCAGACAGTGGCCCCTGCTGCCAATGAGTCGCCGGTTCAGGAAGCTCCGCAGAGTCCATCGGCGCCCAAAGCCACTACCGATACCCCGGAACCGGCACCATCCGTACCGGCAGTCGCCAGAGGCAAGGGGCTGACCTTTACCCTGGAAGCCCATCTGGGTGGCGATACCTGGTTGCTATGCGCTCAGGAAGACAGCCAGGCACCGGGGCTGGGACGTTTTGAAGCACCGCTGATGACCAACCTGTTGGCCCTGTTCCAGGCCCGCCCTCAGCGCCCGCGGCGTTTCTTCTGTCCGCTGACCGAACAGCCCATGCCCGCAGAAGAAGCGGCCCAGGCGCTTTCGGCTTTTATTTCCGGGCTGTGTGAACAGTCGGGTGGCGAGCGGGTATTGCTGTGCTTGCCGGAGGCCCTCAGTGAGGCGCTGTTTGATCAGCCCCGCTATCAACCCTTCGAGTTAGGGGGGCGCCCGGCGCTGGTGGTCAGCAGCCTGGCAGAAATGCTGGCGGAGCCGGCGCAGCACAAGAAAGCCAGCTGGCACGCCATGCAGGCAAATGGCTTTCAAGGTGGGTGAGCGGACCCGCGTGGCAGCCATCCGCGCCATGGAGCTGGAAGACGTGGACGCGGTTATGGCCATCGAAACCGCCGTCCAGCTGACCCCCTGGAGCAGCACCCACTTTCGCGATTGCCTGGGTAACGCCAATTATCTGTGCCAGGTGGCCACCGTGGATGATGTCCCGGCGGCTTTTCTGATCCTGTCGCGAATCCTCGACGAAACCCATGTGCTCAACATCGCAGTAGCCCCGGCCTGGCAGCGCCATGGCATCGCCCGGCGATTACTGCAACAGGCCCTCGACGCCGCCCGCGCTGATGCCATGACCGTGGTCTATCTGGAAGTACGGGAAAGCAACCAAAGCGCCCAGGCACTCTACCGCCAGCTGGGCTTCGAAATCTGCGGCGTGCGCAAGAACTACTACCGCAAGGGGGAAGGGCACGAGAACGCGGTGTTGATGCAGTGCCTGCTCTCCAGCGGACATAAATAGTTAGCTACGAGCTACGCTGGTTGGATAGGGAAAGGTTGGGAAGTTCCCGAGATTTCGTCATTTCTGCGAAGCCGCTGTAGGAACGGAGCGTAGCGGAGTAACGCACGTAGTTCCGTGCGGCCCGAAGGGTGAGCGAAGCGAATAACACCTCTTGAGGTGCGAACCGCGATTGCGCGGAAATCGTCCGCTGGGCGATCAGGAATCTCAAGGCTCGACAGGTTCCAGAAAGAATGGTGGTCAGACCTTGATCTTTGTCGCCTCGCTCCGCTCGGTTCGCGGCTCGAGAGCCGCTCCTGCAGCAGGCAAGGTGCGATTCGAACAGCTTCCCTTTACTCCTGAATCGGCATCCAGCCGTTTTCCGAGTCCCGGAAGGTAATTACCCGCTGGCGCTGGAAGGTGTCGCCTTTCTTGAAGTTGCCATGCTCCATGCGCAGGGCGCTGAGGGTCATGATCATGGCGAAGCGATCCATGCCGGACAGATCTTCATTGCCCTTGATCTTGTCGGTATAGCCGCTCAGGTCATCTCTGGCTTTCAGCTGGTAATCCACCTCCAGGGTGTAGCGGCCGTCGCCGTCATCGTAACCGTTGCGCTTTTCCACATCGGTCACCGACAGCAGGCCGGACAGATGAGCGTTGTCCAGTTCCACTTCCAGCGCTTTACGGGCATCACCCGCATCCGGAGTACGGCTGCAGGCCGCCAGCAGGGTGGCGAGGAGGAGGGCAGAAAAAGCGCGAAGATAAACAGACATGGCCGGGCATCCTTGTGGTTCTGGAACCGACACTCTAGCACTGCTTTCGGTCAGCTCTGAAGTATCGTTTTGGAAAGGTGGACACCCTCCGGGAAATCCTCAAGGATAGAGTGATCAAGGATGGCCATTGCGAGGACTGAGTCTGTGTCAGAGAAGCTGTTTCGTCGACTTTTATTGCTGGTAGCCCTGGGCTTTTGTGTGGTGTTTGCCGTACTGATTATCCCGCCGCTGCTGGCCAATCCGGATATTGTTGCCGCTGCTGCCGGCGGTTTTGTGAATCCCTTTGCCGCAGGTTACGCCACCGATGTGATCCTGTGCTGGGTGGTGCTTGCCATCTGGGTGATCTTCGAGCGCCAGCGCTACCAGATTCGCGGTGGCTGGCTGGCGTTGCTGCTGGGGGTGGTGCCCGGGGTTGCGGTGGGCTTTGCCCTCTATCTGCTGATGCGCCAGCGCCAGCTGAAAGGCTCCGGTATCGTCTGACAGCGCGGTGCTACCCGCTGATACGGATTCGCAAGGCTGCTATACTCGCGCCTCGCAAATATCCAGTCAGAGTCGGAACCCCATGAGCCTGCAAGACCAGGTGGCCAAGCGCCGCACCTTCGCGATCATTTCGCACCCGGACGCCGGTAAAACCACCATTACCGAAAAGCTGCTGCTGTACGGAAACCTGATCCAGAGTGCCGGTACCGTTAAGGGCAAGAAGTCCGGAAAACACGCCACCTCCGACTGGATGGAGATGGAGAAGGAGCGGGGCATTTCCGTGACCACCTCGGTGATGCAGTTTCCCTACAAGGGGGCCACGGTCAACCTGCTGGATACCCCCGGCCACGCCGACTTCTCCGAAGATACCTATCGCACCCTCACCGCTGTGGATTCGGCGTTGATGGTGATTGATGCCGCCAAGGGCGTGGAGGAGCGGACCGTCAAACTGATGGAAGTGTGCCGCCTGCGGGACACGCCGATCCTGACCTTCATCAACAAGCTGGACCGGGATGTCCGCGACGGCATTGAAGTGCTGGATGAAATCGAGGACGTGCTCAAGATCGAGTGTGCCCCGGTGACCTGGCCCATCGGTATGGGCAAGAGCTTCAAGGGCGTCTATAACCTGCTCACCGACACCACCGTTCTCTACAAGACGGGCCAGGGCCACACCGTGCAGGACGTGCGCGAAGTGAAAGGGCTGGACAATCCTGAGCTGGACCAAGCCGTCGGCGCGGACTACGCGGAAGAACTGCGCGAGACACTGGAACTGGTGCAGGGGGCCAGCCACGAATTCGACCTGGAGCGTTTTCTGGCCGGCAAGCTGACCCCGGTGTTCTTCGGTACCGCCCTGGGCAACTTCGGTGTGGATCACATGCTTGATGGTCTGGTGAACTGGGCGCCGCCGCCCCAGCCCCGGGACGCCACCGCACGTACGGTGGCCGCCGACGAACCCAAGATGACCGGCTTCGTGTTCAAGATCCAGGCGAACATGGACCCCCGTCACCGGGACCGTATTGCCTTCATGCGCATCTGTTCCGGCAAGTACCAGAAAGGGATCAAGCTCAAACAGGTACGCACCGGCAAGGACGTGCGCATCCCCGATGCGTTGACCTTCCTGGCCGGTGAGCGGGACAACGTGGATGAGGCTTTCTCCGGCGATATCATCGGCCTGCACAATCACGGCACCATCCAGATCGGGGATACCTTCACCGAAGGGGAAGAACTGGCCTTCACCGGCATTCCCCACTTCGCCCCGGAACTGTTCCAGCGCGTGGTGCTCAACGATCCCCTGAAGAGCAAGCAGCTGCACAAGGGGCTGACCCAGCTGGCGGAAGAGGGGGCCACCCAGGTGTTCTTCCCGCTGCGTAACAACGACGTGATTCTCGGCGCCGTGGGTACCCTGCAGTTCGATGTGGTGGCGGCGCGGCTGAAAGGCGAATACGGCGTGGATTGCCGCTATGAGCCGGTGAGTGTGGCCACCGCCCGCTGGATCGAAGCCGACAGTGATAAAGAACTGGCGGCCTTTGAACGCAAGGCCTACGACAACCTGTCCCGCGATGGCGCCGGTCACCTGACCTATCTGGCGCCGACCCGGGTGAACCTGCAGCTGGCCCAGGAACGCCATCCGGAGATTCTGTTCCGCGAAACCCGGGAAATTTCCTGATAACGGGGCGCATGCCTGCCCCATCGCGAGCCTGCGGCGTGCCAGTTCCGGGGCGCCAATGGGCTTGCGGTGGCGTATTGAGCGTGGCTTTCATGGCGCGAGGCTGTTCATCGGGTGACATTATTTTTCATTAACCCGGGCATTCCCCGCTGCCGGGTTGTCGCGATCCTTTCCGCAAGCGGGTAAACTCTCGGCCTGTTTCGGCCCCACCTCACAAGGGTACTGTCGAAGCTCAAGACCCCGGCTACCCGCCGGGGTTTTTTATTGGGCGGATGCGCCCGGGGCCCGGGCAACATGCTCATCAGTGCCCACCTGTTGTTCCGGTGCAAACGACCGGTTGTGCGGTAGGCGGTGGCTAACTGGGGCGGTATCATCTCTATGGCCGTTGCTGCCAACGCGACACGGACAGGCGACGGTTTCTCAATGGCCGGCCAACCAGGACACCGGAATCATGGACGTAAAAGCCGCTGAAGCCTACCTGCTGAGCAAGCCGGAAGCGCGCAAGGATTTTCCCTTTGGGCCGGATGTGGCGGTCATGAAAGTCCGTGACAAGATGTTCGCGACGCTGAGTGAAGAGCAGGGCGAAGGGCGCATGAATCTCAAATGTGACCCGGACCAGGCCCAGGCGCTGCGGGATATTTTCGCGGCGGTGACTCCCGGTTACCACATGAACAAGAAACACTGGAATACCCTCAAGCTGGATGGCTCCATCCCGCGCGGGGAAATCGAGCGCATGATCGACCATTCCTACGCCCTGGTGGTGGGCGGCTTGCCGAAAAAAGTGCGCGAAGGCATGGCGGTCCGGCACGGCCGTGAGGCACTCTACGGACAACAGGAACAGGAGCGTTAACGGTGGCAGTGATTATTGGTGGTCTGATCGTTATCTGGCTTGGCCTTGGCATGGGCGGCGCCGTTCTGCGCTGGCTGGGCATTGAGCTGCATTACCCGGCTCGATTGGTGGCCCCCTTGTTGCTGGCAGTACTGGAGACCGTGCTGTTCCTGGTGTTTGTACCCGGCACCGACTTGCTGCCGGAAACCTGGGATTGGCCCATGGCCGGCGGCCTGGTTGCCGCCGCCTGGTTGATCAATGGAGCGGTCTCTGGCCTCGACTGGCACCGCAACCGCCCGGTGAAAGAATCCCCGGCGACGGAATAGATCCTCGTTTTCTGTAGGAGCGTCGCTTGCGGCGCGATAACCCAGCGTATGGAATCGCGCCGCAAGCGGCGCTCCTACTGGGGCCTTTGCGATTACAAAGAACGCGCCTTGTTTTTCCTCAGTGTCCTCTGTGCCCTCTGTGGTAAAAAAATCGCCTTTGCCCTAAAAACTGCTCCACCCGGTAAATTCCATTACCCGGTACACCCAGTACTTCCAGCTTGCTTCGTCCGCGTACACCCCGTAATCGGTACTGTGCTTCTCCCCGTCACGATTGTCCCAGCGTCTGGCAAAGGCGGATCGGGCATTCACCATGAATGCGTGATCCGTTTTCGCCAGCACCCGCACGCTGCTTTCCAGGTTCAGGTTGTCCAGATTGCGGCGGGTGAAATTGGCGGAGCCGATGATCACTTCCGAGCGTTCAGCGCCTCTGCGCAACAACATCTTGGTATGGCACTGCTCGCCCTGGGTGTTGCACCAGCGCACTGTAATGCCCGCTGCATGGAGTTCTGCGCCCACCTGGCGGTTGGGTATGCCGTTTTTCTGGCGGCCGAACGCATCCTTGTTGGGGTCCAGCAACACGCGTACGGCAACGCCTCGCTCATGGGCTGCCAATAGCGCCTTCACCAGGGGGCGGTGGGACAGGTAGAACACCGACACATCCAGCGCTTCACCGCGCTGGCTGCGGGACACGGCGGCCAGCAGGGCGTCGCGGATGGCGCCCTCGGTGAGTACCTGCAGCTGGGCGGCGG